>Ga0181537_10005509_pt1 | contig 10225 bp, 11 predicted proteins | sample PEATcosm2014_Bin_39_FD_119765 | JGI IMG/M metagenome (GOLD analysis project Ga0181537, IMG submission 119765) | Peatland microbial communities from MTU Mesocosm Facility, Houghton, MI, USA - PEATcosm2014_Bin23_10_metaG | ecosystem: Environmental > Terrestrial > Soil > Wetlands > Peat | place... | reverse complement strand
GCATGACGCCCGAGTCGCCCTGGGAAGTGGAGGACTTCGACGTCAGCCCCGACGGACGCTACCTCGCCTACGTGCTCAACGAGGACGGCCGCAGCCGCGTGAACGTCCTCGACCTGCAGGCCAAGCAGGACCTCGCCCCGGCCGGGCTTCCGGAAGGTCACATCGGCAACGTGCGCTTCGACCACACCGGGAAGCTGCTCGCCATGTCGGCCGAGTCCCCGACCACGCCGCGCGATGCCTACGTGTATGACCTCGAGCACAACAAGCTCGAGCGCTGGACGAAAAGCGAGATCGGCGCGGTGGATCCGGCGACGCTCGTGTCCCCGGAGCTCGTGAAGTTCCCGACCTGGGACCGCGTCGGCGAGCACCCGCGCATGCTCTCGGCCTGGGTGTACCGCCCGGCGCACGCCGCAGGTCCCACCCCGGTCATCATCAACATCCACGGCGGACCGGAGGCCCAGGCGCGCCCGGACTGGGACCCGTTCGTGCAGTACCTCGTGACCGAGCAGGGCTACACGGTGATCTCGCCCAACGTGCGCGGCTCCTCCGGCTACGGCAAGACCTTCCAGGCACTCGACAACGGGGCGCTGCGCGAGGATGCGGTGCGCGACATCGGCTCGCTGCTGGTGTGGATCGGCGTGCAGCCCGGGTTCGACCGCGACCACGTGGTGGCCATGGGCGGCTCCTACGGCGGCTACATGACGCTCGCCGCGCTGGTCAGCTACGGGGAGCGCCTGCGCGGGGGCATCGACGTCGCCGGCATCTCGGACTTCGTGAGCTTCCTGCGCAACACCTCCCCCTACCGGCGCGACCTGCGCCGTGCCGAGTACGGCGACGAGCGCGACCTGCACACACGCGTCTTCCTCGAGCGCATCTCCCCGCTCAACAACGCCACGCGCATCAAGAAGCCGCTGCTGGTGGTGGCGGGCCTCAACGACCCGCGCGTGCCGGCCTCCGAGTCCGAGCAGCTGGTGTGGCGCATCAGGACCGCCGGCGGGGAGGTGTGGTACCTGACCGCGCGCAACGAGGGCCACGACTTCAGGAGGAAGAGCGACCGGGACGCCTATCTTCAGGTGGCGGCCGAGTTCCTCGCCAAGCTCGCCCACTGAAGGATCACGAAGCCGCCGGCAGCAGGCCCCGCGGGATCGTCACCGTGACGGCAAGCCCGCGCCCGCCCAGGCCGGAAGCCAGCTGCACCGAGGCACCGTGCGCATCGGCGATGGTCTTCACGATCGCAAGCCCGAGCCCGCTGCCCGGCGCCACCGTTCCGGCGCGCCGGTAGAAGCGGTCGAACACCCGCTCGCGCTCCTCTGGCTCGATCCCGGGTCCGTCATCGCTCACCGTGACCTGCCCGCCGCCGGCGGCGCTGCCGACCGAGACGTCCACGCGGCCGCCCTCGCCCGCGTAGCGCACCGCGTTGTCGACGAGGTTGCGCACCAGGGTGCGCAGCGCGTCCGCATCCGCACTCACGGTCACCGCCGGCGCGGCGGTCATGCCCAGGTCGATGTGGCGCAGGTCGGCGAGCGGCACCAGCTCGCCCACCACCTCGCGCGCCAGCTCATCCAGGCGCACCGGTCCGCGCGGGTTGCCGGTGCGCGGCTCCTGGCGTGCCAGGGAGAGCATCTGCTCGATCAGGCGGATGGCACGCTGCACGCCCGCGGACAGGGTGTCCATGGCGGCGGCGCGCTCGCTCTCGTTGCCGGCGCGCGCCAGCATCCCGAGCTGCAGGTGCAGCGCGGTGAGGGGCGTACGCAGCTCGTGGGCGGCATCGGCCATGAAGGCGCGCTCGCGCCCGAGCGCGCCGCGCAGCCGCGCGAGCAGGTCGTTGAGCGCGGTGACGAGCGGCTGCACCTCCGTGGGCAGCTGCGCATCGGGCAAAGGATCGAGCGCATCCACGCGGCGCGCCTTCACCAGGGCCGTGAGGCCCGCGAGGGGCTTCAGCGCATGGCCGACCGCGAGCCAGATGAGCAGCGCGAGCGCCGGCAGCAGCAGCGCGAAGGGCTTGAGGGTCTCGAGCGCCAGGCGCGCCGCGCGCTCCTGGCGCACGCTCATGGGCTGCGCCACCTGGATGACGCGCCGCTCGGCCTCCACGCCGAACACCCGCCAGCGTCCCTCGCGCGTGTCGACGGTGGAGAAGCCCAGCGTCGTCACCTGGGGCAGCACCGCGTGCGGGCGTGACAGGTAGACGCGCACGCCATCGAGGGACCACACCTGCACCACGAAGTCGTAGGAGGCATCGGGGGCCGGGATGCGCGGTGACAGCTGGTACTCGACCGGCTCGTCGCGCAGCACGAGGGCGGTCTGGCGCAGGTGGTAGTCGAAGAACTCGGAGGCCTCCGCGAGGGCGTTGCGGTACACGGTGAAGCCGCCGATGGCGCCCACGGCCAGTACCCCGCCGAGGAACCACGCCAGCAGGCGTGCCTTGAGCGACTTCATGTTGGCCGCACGCGGTAGCCGACGCCGCGCACGTTGAGGATGAAGTCGCTGCCGAGCTTCTTGCGCAGGCCATGGATGTGCACCTCGATGGCGTTGCTCTCGACCTCCTCGCCCCAGCCGTAGAGGCGCTCCTCCAGCTGCGCGCGCGAGAGGATCGTGCCCGGGCGCTCCATCAGGAGCTGCAGCAGCGCGAACTCGCGCGGCGAGAGGGCGACCTCTGCGCCATCGCGCCGCACCTGGTGTGCCGCCGGGTCGAGAGTCACCCCCAGGTGCTCGATCCCGGGCGCCCCGCGCCCGGAACGGCGCCGCAGCAGTGCGCGGATGCGGGCGGCGAGCTCATCGAGGTCGAAGGGCTTGATGAGGTAGTCGTCCGCCCCGGCATCCAGCCCCGCCACCCGGTCGGACACCGCATCGCGTGCCGTGATGATGAGCACCGGCAGCGTCAGTCCCCGCCCGCGCTCGGCCTTGAGGAGCGCAAGTCCGTCGCGCCCGGGCAGGCCCAGGTCCAGCAGCAGCAGCTCGTAGGGTTCGGTGCGCAGCACACTTTCCGCAGCGCGCGCCTCGCGCACCCAGTCCACGGTGAAGCCCTCGCGCTTGAGGCCTAGGCGTATGGCGTCGCCGATCATCGGGTCATCTTCGACCAGGAGCAGTCTCATGGTCTGCAAAGTATGATCAATCGCGCGCAGCAGCGCGAAAAGGAGCGGTTCCCTGACTCTCGACGAACGCCTGATCCGCGATGCCGCGACCCTGGGTGTCAGCCTCACCCCCGAGGGCGCGGCGCGCCTCCTCGCCCTCACCGGCGAGCTTGCCCTGTGGAATGAGACCCACAACCTCACCGCCATCACCGAGCCCGTGGCGATGCTCACCCACCACCTCCTGGACAGCCTCGCCATCCAGCCGGACCTAGAGGGCACGCGCATCGCGGACGCGGGCACCGGGGCGGGCTTCCCGGGGCTGCCGCTGGCGCTCGTGAACCCGCAGCGTGAGTTCACGCTGATCGACTCCAACAACAAGAAGATCCGCTTCGTCACCCACGCGGTGGCGCTCATGGGCCTGACCAACGTGATCCCCGTCCACATGAGGAGCGAGGCCGTGAAGCCGCAGGTGCCCTTCGATACCGTGGTGGCCCGGGCGCTGGCACCGCTGCCGCGCCTGCTGCCCTTCGTCGCGCCCCTGTGCGGCCGCCACACGCGGGTGCTCGCCATGAAGGGGCGCTGGCCGGAAAGTGAGCTGAAGGAACTGCCGAAGTCCTGGCAGCTCACCGGTTCGCGCACGCTTACGATCCCGGGCCTCGATGCGGCGCGCTGCGTGCTCGTGCTGCAGAAGCGCTGAAGAGCGAGCGCTCAGGCCCCCTGCAGCGGCAATGCCGTGGTTTCCTTGATCACCGCGAGCGCGATGGATGAGTTCACCGACTGCACCCCGGGGAAGCGCGACAGGTGGTCGAGGAAGAAGGCCTCGTAGGCCTTGATGTCGCGGCAGGCGATGCGCAGCAGGAAGTCGGTCTCCCCCATCAGGGTGTAGCACTCGAGGATCTCCGGGTGGGCGCGCACCGCCTGCTCGAAGCGCAGCAGCGCATCGCGCCCGTGCCCCGCCACCTTCACGTGCGAGAACACCAGCACGCTGAGCCCGAGTTTCTCCCGGTCCAGGAGCGCCACGCGCTTGCGGATCACGCCGCCCTCCTCGAGCCGGCTCACCCGCCGCCAGGCGGTGGACGCGGTGAGGCTCAGGCGCTCGGCGACCTGGGCGGCCGAGAGATCGCCGTGCTCCTGCAGCAGGTCCAGAATGCGAACGTCGTTGCGGTCCAGCTCGATGTGCATGATACATGTCAGATAATTAAATAATTACGCGATGTATATCTCATGCCGGAGCCAAATGGCGCACTTTTTGTGACGATCCTTGCACGATCCCGGGGGTAGTCTGCTTCGCACCGGCCTTGGTGGCCGTCGCCTGAGCGGAAAACTCCATGGAAATCTTCGACATGCGCGAGTTCGACGGCCACGAGATGGTGGTCTTCGGCCACGACGCCCCGACCGGGCTGCGCGCCCTCATCGCCATCCACTCCACCACGCTCGGTCCTGCGGCGGGGGGCTGTCGCCTGTGGTCCTACGCCACCACCGCGGAAGCCGCCGCGGATGCCCTGAGGCTCTCGCGCGGCATGAGCTACAAGAACGCCATGGCGGGCCTTGAGTTCGGCGGCGGCAAGGCCGTGATCATCGGGGATCCACGCCGCAAGACCCCGGAACTGCTCGAGGCCTTCGGCCGCCTGGTCGACTCCCTCGGGGGCCGTTACATCACCGCCGAGGACGTCGGCACCACCACCACGGACATGACCCACGTGGCGCGCCAGACGCGCTACGTCGCGGGCCTGGGGCGTGCTCCCGGGGAAGCGGGCGGGGACCCGGGGCCGAAGACCGCGCTCGGAGTGTTTCTCGGGATCAAGGCGGCGGTGAAGTTCCGCCTGGGAAGGAGCGACCTTGCGGGTGTGGCCGTGGCCATCCAGGGCGTGGGCGGCGTCGGTTACCACCTGTGCGCCAGGCTTGCCGCCGAGGGCGCGAAGCTCACCGTGGCGGACGTGCGCCCGGCGGCCGTGCAGCGGGTGTGCGAGGAGTTCGGCGCGCGCGCCGTGGCCCCCGAGGAGGTGCTGTTCCAGGACGTCGACGTGCTCGCCCCCTGTGCGCTCGGCGCCGTGCTCACCACCCAGTCGATCGCGCGCCTGCGCGCACGCATCGTCGCCGGTGCTGCCAACAACCAGCTGGCGCAGGGCCAGGACGGCGCGGCGCTGCCCGCGGCGGGCATCCTCTATGCGCCGGATTACGTCATCAACGCCGGCGGCATCATCAGCGTCTCGCGCGAGTACCACGGCGGAGCCACCGAGGCGCAGGTGATCGCCGACATCCACCTCATCCCGGGCCGCCTCACCGAGATCTTCGAGCGTGCCCGGCGCGAGAACCGCACCACCAACGCCGTGGCCGACCAGATGGCGCGCGAGCGCCTGGGCCGCCACGACCAGAAGCTCGTGGCCTAGCTCCCTGTCGGTGCCGGGCGACGCGCTCCGGGGTGAGCGCTGCGCGGTACCGCCAAGCCAAATCAACGCGTTGCGCGGCGCGGCGCACAGCGGGCCCGTGCCGCGCCGGGCCCGGTTTTAACGGGCTGCGCAGGCACCCCAGTGCAGTACACTGTCGGGCATGAAGCGCGTCATCGCCATCGCGAACCAGAAGGGCGGCGTCGGCAAGACCACCACCGCGGTCAACCTGACGGCGTCGCTCGCGGCGACGCGCCGGCGCGTGCTCCTGATCGACCTCGATCCGCAGGGCAACGCCACCATGGGCTGCGGGGTCGACAAGTCCAGGCTCACGGTGAGCGCCTGCGAGGTGATGCTCGGGGAGGCGGATCTCGCCTCGGCCCTGATCCCGGTGGAACAGTCAGGCTTCACGCTGCTGCCGGCCAACCAGGACCTCACGGCCGCCGAGGTGCGGCTGCTGTCGCTGCCGATCGCGCGCGAGACCAAGCTGCGCCACGCGCTGCAGCCCAAGCGCGAGGACTTCGACGTCATCATCATCGACTGCCCGCCGGCCCTGAACATGCTCACCGTGAACGCGCTGGTCGCCGCCGACAGCGTGCTGATCCCCATGCAGTGCGAGTACTACGCGCTCGAGGGGCTCTCGGCACTCATGAACACGGTGGAGCAGATCCGCATCGCCGCCAACCCGGGGCTCTCGATCGAGGGCGTGCTGCGCACCATGTACGACCCGCGTAACAACCTTGCCAACGAGGTCAGCAACCAGCTGATCGCGCACTTCGGCGACACCGTGTTCCGCACCGTGATCCCGCGCAACATCCGCCTCGCCGAGGCGCCCTCCTTCGGCAAGCCGGCACTGTTTCATGACAAGGAATCCCGCGGCGCGCTCGCCTACCTTGCGCTCGTGGGCGAAATGATCCGCCGCGAGGAAGTGGCGACGGGCGTCACCCGTCCGGCGCCTGCCGCAGCGGCGCCGGTGGTCATCGCCAACGGCAATGGCCACCACGATGAGCCCGCGATCGCCGGCAACGCCGTGATCGCGGCGACCGAAGCCCCCGCGGGGGATGCGATGGCGAAGGATCCCGGACGATGAGAAAACCGACCCTCGGACGCGGCCTTGCAGACCTGCTCGGCCAGGCGCGGCCCATCATGGTTCCGCAGCAGGTGGTGAATGCCGGGGAGCCGGCGCCGCCTGTGGGCGAGGAACTCGCGCGGCTGCCGCTCGATCTGCTGCAGCGCGGTCGCTACCAGCCGCGCCTCGACATGCGTCCCGAGTCCCTCGCCGAGCTCGCCGACTCCATCCGCGCGCAGGGCGTCGTGCAGCCGATCGTGGTGCGCCCGGTCGACTCGCTCGGGGACGGTGTGTCGCAGCGCTACGAGATCATCGCCGGGGAGCGGCGCTGGCGTGCCGCGCAGATGGCCGGATTAAGTGAGATACCGGCGGTCATCCGCCACGTGCCCGATGAAGCTGCCATCGCCATGGCGCTCATCGAGAACATCCAGCGCGAGAACCTGAACCCGCTCGAGGAGGCCCGTGCGCTCGAGCGCCTGATCAGTGAGTTCGGGCTCACCCACCAGCAGGCCGCCGATGCCGTGGGGCGCTCGCGCGCCGGGGTAAGCAATTTGCTGCGCCTGCTCGAGCTTGCACCGGAAGTGTGCGAGCTCCTGGAGCAGCGGCAGCTGGAGATGGGCCACGCCCGGGCGCTGCTGGCGCTCGAGCAACGCCGCCGCCAGATCGAAGTGGCGGCCCTGGTGGCCAAGAAGGGGCTTTCGGTCCGCGAGACCGAGGCCCTGGTGCGGCGCCTGCAGGCGCCCGCGGGGGGCAGCGCCGCCGCGGGCGAGCTGCCGGGCCGCGATCCCAACGTCGAGCGCCTCGAGCAGGACCTCGCCGAGAAGCTCGGCGCCCGCGTCGCGATCCAGCAGGGGAGCGGCGGCAAGGGCAAGCTCGTGGTCAGCTACAACAGCCTGGACGAGCTCGACGGGATCCTCGCGCATATTCAGTAGCAAGCGCTCCCGGGAGTCTCTATAATCCCGCGGCTTTTTGGCCGGCCCGGGCACGTAAGTGACTGAACCGCCGAATTAATGTAAGCCGCTTGCGCTTGAGCTCACGCGCAAGAACCAAGGCTCCTTTGAGCCCCTCTACAGGGACTTATATAAGGTGTTGGCGATCGATCTGCCCCACGCGCGGCGGCTGGCCTTCGGCGTCGTGCTGGCACAGGCGGCGGTCACCGTAACGGCGACGCTCATCGCATGGGGTGTCGCGGACCGGCATGCGGCGCTTTCGGCGCTGCTCGGTGGCGGCATCGCCACCCTGGGCAGCCTGGTCATGGCGGGCCTCGTCTTTGGCGGCGGGCGGGCCATGGACCCGCAGCGTGTGCTGGGCATGTTCTACCTCGGTGAGGCCGTTAAGGTCGCGCTGGTGATAGTGCTGTTCGTGCTGGTGCTGAAGTTGGTGAATGTGGCGCCGCTGGCGATGTTCGTCGCGTTTGCGGCCACGTTCCTGGTGTACTGGATTGCGCTGCTGAGCGCGCTGCCGACCCTCGGCGGTGTAGGTCGCGGCGCCTGACGAAGGGTTGACTGGTAAAGAGCATGGCTGACGCAGAACAAGCGCCGGGCGCAACCGAGTACATCCTGCACCACCAAAGCTTCCTTTCGAACAAGGCGGCTCACGGCATCGTCGATTTCTCGGTCATCAACTACGACACCGTATTTTTCTCGGTGGTCCTGGCACTGGTGTTCTTCGGCCTGTTCTGGACGGTCGCGCGCAAGGCGAGCGCGGGCGTGCCGAGCAAGGTGCAGAACTTCATTGAGATCATCGTGGGCTTCGTCGACGGCCAGGTGCGCGACACCTTCCATGGAGCCAGCCGCCTCATCGCCCCGCTGGCACTCACGATCTTCTGCTGGATCTTCCTCTTCAACTTCATGGACCTGGTGCCGGTCGATCTCTTGCCCGCGGCCGCGCGCGGCGCCGGCTTCGAGCATCTGAAGGTTGTTCCCAGCACCGACCTCAATGCGACATTCGCCATGTCGCTCACGGTGTTCATCCTCATCATTTTCTACAGCATCAAGATGAAGGGGCTCGGCGGCTTCATCGGCGAGCTGACGCTGCAGCCGTTCCAGGCGAAGAACGTCCTGGTGCAGGCACTGCTGGTGCCCATCAACTTCATTCTCGAGTTCGTCACCTTCATCGCGCGCCCGATCTCACTGTCGCTGCGTCTGTACGGCAACCTGTATGCGGGCGAGATGGTGTTCCTGCTGCTGGCGGCGCTGTCGCTGCACGGCTTCGCGCAGCTGACTCACTTCAGCGGCTGGTTTTTCCTGCTGATGCAGGTGGTGCTGGCACTCGCCTGGGGCGTGTTCCACCTGCTTGTGATCCTGCTGCAGGCCTTCATATTCATGGTGTTGACGATCGTCTATCTGTCGATGGCCAGCGAGCATCACTGAGGACGCTCGTTGACGAGCTTAGGTTTTGAATCGGAACAGGGTTTCTTGAGGAGAGATTGAATGGAAAACATTGCACACATCCAGGCCATGACCGTACTGGCCGTCGGCATCATCTTCGGCATGGGAGCTCTTGGCACCGCCATCGGCTTCGGCATCCTCGGTGGCCGTTTCATTGAGGGCTCGGCCCGTCAGCCGGAACTGCTGCCGACGCTGCGCGTCCAGATGTTCCTGGTCGCCGGACTGCTCGACGCGGTGGCCATGATCGGCATCGGCTTCGCGCTGTTCTTCACGTTCGCGAACCCGTTCGTGAGCGCGCTGCAGGCCGCGCATTAAGACACGCCCTTTCGCGGGTGTGACGGCTCGAGGCAGGAGATAGGACCGTGAATATCAATCTCACGCTCATCGTGCAGATGGTCGTGTTCGCTCTGCTGATCTACGGCACGATGAAGTGGATATGGCCGCCGATTCTTGCTGCCATGGATGAGCGCTCAAGCAAGATCGCGCAGGGCCTGGCCGCGGCGGAGAAGGGCGAGCAGGCCCTCACCGAAGCGCGCGGCAACGCCGATGCCATCATCCGTGAGGCACGCGAGCGCGCCACCCAGATCATCGACCACGCGCAACAGCGCGCCAACGAGATGGTCGAGGAGGCCAAGGGCACTGCGAACGAAGAAAGCGCGCGCCTGGTGGCGGCCGCGCATGAGCAGATCGAGCTGGACACGACGCGCGCGCGCGAGAGCCTGCGCAAGGAAGTGGCCGGCATCGCCGTCGGCGCCGCTGCCAAGCTTCTGGGTCGCGAGATCGATGCCAGCAAGCACGCCGAGCTGCTCGACAAGCTCGCGACGCAGATCTGAGGGGCCCACTCATCAATGGCTGACAAACTCACCGTGGCCCGACCCTACGCCCGCGCCGCCTTCCGGGAGGCCCGCAGCGAAGATCGCCTCACGCAGTGGTCGGACTCACTGAAGACCGCTGCGCAGGTCGTGCAGGATCCGCGCGTCGAAAACCTGCTCGGCAATCCGCAGGTCACGCCCGATGAGCTCGCGCAGCTGCTGATCGGCATCGCAGGTCCCGCTCTCGGCGATCACGGCGCGAACTTCGTGCGCACGCTGGCCGAGAACCGCCGCCTCGCCTTCCTGCCCGAGATCTCGGCGCAGTTCGAGGCTCTCAAGGATGAGACGCAGGGCGTCGCCGACGTGACCGTGACTTCTGCCGCGGTGCTGGATGCCGCGCAGCAGGCGAAGCTGTCGGCCGCGCTCGAGAAGCGCCTGAAGCGCAAGGTGCGCCTGCACACCGAGGTCGACCCCGCCATCATCGGCGGCGCGATCG
>Ga0181537_10005507_pt1 | contig 10225 bp, 7 predicted proteins | sample PEATcosm2014_Bin_39_FD_119765 | JGI IMG/M metagenome (GOLD analysis project Ga0181537, IMG submission 119765) | Peatland microbial communities from MTU Mesocosm Facility, Houghton, MI, USA - PEATcosm2014_Bin23_10_metaG | ecosystem: Environmental > Terrestrial > Soil > Wetlands > Peat | place... | reverse complement strand
GGTCAGGTTGAGTTCGGCCAGCCTCTGCAGCTCCTCTTTGGCGGTGATCAGGCTGGCGCCACGGTTGAATTGGTGGACGATCTCAAAGATGTCCTCCTCGATCTCCTTTTGAGATCGCCCGTCCAGCAGCAGTCGTGCCAGGCGCAGATGCATAGAGGCTCGGTGTGCTTCCGGGATGAGCGCGTAGGCGGCCTCACGTAGGCCATCGTGAGCAAACGTATAGCCGCGCTCGACCTTGTGAACCAGCCCGGACGCGACGTACTCTCGCATCGCCGCGTCGACGGCGTCCACCGCCACTTCGAGCACGCTGCTCAAAACTAATGATGTCGCGACATCGGAAAGGCAGGACAATTTCTTGATGGCTTCTAACGCGGTTCCCTCGATGCGAACCAGCTTTTCCGCCATGAGTTGCGCGACATTGTCGGTAATACCTTTGCTTTGAATCCGTTGAAGATCCCATTTCCAGGCGCCGGTCCCGGGGTCGACCCAGATAAGTCGCTCAGCATTTAGAGAGCTTAGAAGCTGGGTGGCGAAGAACGGATTGCCGTGGGTCTTCCTGAACACGGCATCTGCCACCGGCGCTGCCGCCGCCAAGTCGGTGTGTAGTACGTCGGCAACCAAGCTAGAGATATCCGTGGGTGTCAGGGGCGCAAGCCGGATTTGTTGAACGCCGCGCTTCTCCATACCCAGCACTGAAAGCAGTTCCTTCAGATCCTGGGTGGGCTCGGCCTCGTCAAGTCGATACGCCCCGATCAGCAGAAGGTTCGAAATGTCTTCTTCGGCGATCAGCGCACGCAGCAATTCCAGCGTCGCCGGATCGATCCACTGCAGGTCATCAAGGAATACGATGAGAGGATTCTGCGGTCTCGCGAACGCGGCGACGAACCGCCGGAATACAAAATGGAACCGATTTTTTGCCTCCTGAGTTGACACGCCCAGTAGCGCGGGCTGACTGCCAAGAATTTTCGCAAGCTCTGGGAATAGATCGACCAGTAGCGCACCATTCAGTCCTATTGCGCTCTCGAGGGAAGTCCGCCACCGATCCAGCTCCGAATCGCTCTGGCTCAGAATCTGTCGCAACAGCCCTTGGAATACCTCTATCAGCGTGGCATAGGGGATATGTTGCCTATATCTGTCAAATTTTCCGCCAGCGAAAGCGCCGCGCGTTGGAAAGATCGCACTGCGCAGTTCATTTACCAGTGACGACTTACCGATTCCAGCGCTGCCTGACACGAGCAGAAATTCAAAGCTTCCGCGTGTGGCGACGCGATCGAGCGCGGCCATCATTAGTCCAAGATCATGCTCACGCCCGTAGAGTTTTTCCGGGAGCCGCAAGTGGTCTGACCAGTCGCGTGAGGCCAGCGGGAACGTTTGGATGCCCCGTCCCGCCCGCAATTCGGCCTGGCAGCGACGTAAGTCGTATTCGACACCGGCGGCCGTTTGATAGCGGTCTTCTGCATTCTTGGCCAGCAGCTTTAGAATGATGGCCTCCACCGGCTGTGGAACACCTTCTACGCGTACGCTGGGAGGCGGCGCAATCCGGGCGATATGGTTATAGATCCATTCCATTGGCTTGGAGGCCGAAAACGGCAACGCGCCGACAAGCATCTCGTAAAGCGTTATACCCAGTGAGTACAGGTCAGAGCGGCTGTCGATTGAGCGGTTTATCCGGCCGGTCTGTTCAGGGGCCATGTAGGCGAGCGTTCCGGCAATCCTCTCCGGGGCTGCGGCAGCCTGACGTTCACGCGGCATCCGCGTGGCGTAACCAAATCCGGTGAGCCTAACGGTCGCGGCCTCGTCGACAAATACATTGCCAGGTTTGATGTCCTTGTGAATCAAACCATGCGCGTGAACTTGCCTAAGCGCCGAGGTCAGACCAACGGCCACGTCAAGGAAGTGTGCGAGGGGGAGCGGGCGTCCTAGCTGCCGATCGAGGGGGTGGCCGCCCGGATCACGCAGCAGCAGTACGTTGCGATCCTCCCAGTGCACCAGCCGCATGGGCTGTATAGCCCAAGCGGGAGCCAACTGGTCGCCAAGGGCGTACTCGTGCTGAAAACGCTCCAAATGGTTCGCTTCTGCCTGACGTAGCACTGGGGCAAGTACAAGTACAGTGTCGTTCGCGTCGCGGCTGCGTCCGCGGTAGAGGACGAGCTCGGCGTCCTCCCGCAGAGTCTCGAGACTGTATCCGGACAAATCCATCCGAGCTACCCCACTCCTGCCGGTCGATCAAGATGCCGATGCGTCCTAACCGGAGCTCAAACCACAGCGCCCGCCTCTAGATGGGCGGCATACCTATAGCGGCCAAGAAGCGCACAGCAAACACCCGCTATGGCTAGCGATGCAGCGCACAAGGTCAATCCAAGCACGTAGTTTCCACGGTGATCTCGCAGCGCACCGACCAAAAGTGGCGCGATCGAAGATCCCAAGGCGACCATACCGTAATTCCAGCCAAATATTGCGGCATGGGCGCGGAGGCCAAAATAGCGGCTGACATAATAGGCCATCAGGTCAATTTCGCTGCCTATCACGAAGCCAATCAAGAGCGCTGCAACGACCGAAAACCGGACGCCGAACAGGGCCAAGAGCGTGACACCGAGCGCCCCAATGCAAAGGAACAGAAGTCCAGGAAGCGACCGGTCGATCCAATCGAGCGTCAGACCCGTGACAATTCGTCCGACAATCGCGGCCAACCCGAGGAGTGAGGCCACCGCAGCCGCAGCCGGCGCGCTCACAGCTTGGTCACGCAGCACGGGGACCAAATGCGCGGCAGGTCCCGCCATTCCGAAACCGCCAAACACCGCTGCAGCAGATAGCACCCAAAACGTGTGCGTCTGAACTGCCTCTTTAAAGGACAGCCCCGGATACTCGGACGCAGTTGCTGCCGCGGACAATCCCGCCAGCCGTGTGCCGCGCCTCAGTGTTAGCCAGAGGACCGGCACCACCACAATCGCGCAGCCACCGAGCCCGAAGTAGCCCCATTTCCAGCCGCCCAATCCGATCAAGGCCGTCGTAAACAGAGGCAGCACAAAATTCCCAAACCCAACCCCAGTCAGCGCCACGCCGATGGCAAATCCTCGCTTGCGCGAGTACGCCGCCGCGACCGGCTTGCTCATCACAACCGGCGATGTCCCCAAGCCGACGACGGCAAGGGCGAAATACGTCATCCACAAGGACGTGACGCTATGCACAAGGTACGGCACGCACAACAACGCTATGCCGAAGGCGAACATACTGGCCGCTGCCAAACGTGCAGGATCGGCGCGGTCGGCCACTCTACCGATCAGGGCTGTACCCAGAAATGAGACGCAGCTGAATGACGTCCAGGATAATGAGGTTGCCGCGCGCGACCACCCATAGTCATGGCCCAACGCGCTGATAAAGATCCCCATGGTCGCGGTTAGCGTCGTGTTGACGCAGAACATGTTACCCACAAACGACCCGACGACAACCATCGATCGGGGACGGGACTTCATAGTCCCGGGCACCTCACGGCCAAGGGGCACACTCGTCGCACTCTCCATCAGGGTCGTCCTCCAATCTTTTGTCTGGCGCGCCAATCCCGGCCAACGCGAGGGGTGTGTCAGCCGGCTAATGGTGCCATTGACTTATTTGCCGTGGTTGTTAAGCCATACCACCTTGCCAATGTGTGGGCCACAACCATAGAAATCTATTATGGCCGCCGACAGCATACCGGCGCATTGTGTGGCCGGACGCAATCTGGCGTAACACGGGTGTTATAGATCAATTGGGCTTGATCCGCTCCGTGTTCGCTACCGCCGTTTCGGGCCGGTTGAATAATAAGGGAATCCAGATGGGGAGACCTTCGCAACAGACGTATGCGGGCAGACCCTTGACGCATCGAGTCGCTCTAATCGCGGCTATCGTCCTTGCACCAATGTCCGTGATCATTTTAAGTTCTCAGGCGCGGGCTCAGGCTTTACCCGAGAATCCTGGACCGGCCGATGCCGCCACTCTCGCTTCGGACGGCTCGCTGGCGGAAGTTCTCGTCACCGCACAGCGGCACGAAGAGCGGCTCGTCGATGTGCCCATTTCCATCGCCTCGGTCGGCGGCGCGCAGTTACAACAGGCAGGCATTACCTCGCTAGTCGATGTTGCGCAAGTGACCCCGGGACTGCGGTTTGACTCCGAGGGCGCCAATGTCGAGCCCACCATCCGCGGCGTGGGTACTTTGCTCACTGGCCCAGGCCTAAAACCCAACGTCCCTGTCTACGTCGATGGCTACTACGTGCCGACGGAACCGGCCACCAACCTGCAGCTCCTGAGCGTGTCGCGTATCGATGTACTGAAAGGACCTCAAGGCACGCTGTTCGGCAGAAATGCCACCGGCGGTGCCGTCCTCGTGCAAACCCTCGATCCTTCGTTCGATCCGACCTTGACCGCAAGAGTGTCAGACGGTTCATACGCAAAACGCGATGTGGCGGTATACGGATCCGCCCCCGTCACGGACACATTGGCGGGCAATATTGCCGGTTACTGGCAGCGCGGCGATGGTTACATCACCAACATCAATTCGGGAAGCGACGAGGACGGGGCATTTCGCAATTGGGAGGTCCGGTCAAAGCTCCTGTACCAGCCGCTCGACTCCCTGCGTGTCCTATTGATATTGGATCACGCTGATATTGACGATCCAACCCTTGTCGCGGATAGCGCTTACGACGGACTTGCAGCAGCCAATGTAATTCCTGGCATCAGGATCGCGTCGGGGCCATGGAATACGGCGCAGGGTTTTGTTTCATCGAATCGTGACACCACGGATTCGATCTCGCTGACGGCGCACTACGACTCCGCTGTGGGAACCCTCTCTTCATACACTCAATACCGTTACGACAAGGCCGTTGAGCATTTCGATTCAGACATCACTGCTGCGCCATTGCTATATTCGGTCTACCCGATCTACGACAACACCTTTACACAGGAGTTGAACCTGGCCTCGACTCCAGGCGGTCCTTTTTCGTGGGTAACGGGACTGTATCTCTATCGTAACTTGAACGTCTACAACCCCTACGACACCGCCTCTGCAGGCAGACCTCTCAAGGAGGTTTTCTCGACAGAAAACCCGTCTCACTCCTATGCCGCATACGCAGATGGGACGTATGAGGTGCTGAGTCGTTTGTTCTTAACGGCCGGTGTTCGCTACACAGAAGATCGCATCTCCGAGTACTTCAATCTCATCCATGTCCGGACCGGCAGCGCTGAGGACAGTTTCAGAAACTGGAGTCCACGAGGGGTGTTGCGCTATCAGCTCACCCCCAGTTCAAATGTGTACGCTTCGTTTACTGAAGGCTATAAGAGCGGCGCACTACCTGCAGCAAGTTTCAGTACCGTTCCCCTAAAGCCAGAAAGCATTCGTGCGTACGAAGTGGGCTACAAGATTGCCGCGGGCGCACTCCAGTTTGAGGCGTCTGCCTTTCACTACAACTACACGAACCTCCAGGTATCTACGTTCCAGGGATTCTCATCAATTGACACGAATGCCGCCCAATCCACCATCTACGGCGCCGATGCGCACGTGAGGGCGCAGATCCACCGTGATCTGACCCTAAACCTCGGTGGCTCCTTCGTCCACGCAGTGTACGACGACTATCCAAATGCCTCCGGCTACGTGCAAAACCTCAACAAGGCGAGCCCCGCCTACGGGCTATTTACAAGTGCCTTGGTGGGCGCGACGGGGAATCCCTTTGATGCCACTGGCAATACCTTGCCGCGGGCACCAAGATTCACGTCCAGTATCGGCCTAAGCTATAGCCATCGGTTTTCCGTCGGCGGACTTGAACTTGACGCCAATGATTACTACACGACCAAGGTCTACTTCGACCCGGTCAATCAATTCAGTCAGGGGGCATACAGCGTCCTAAACCTGCGGGGCACCTGGTGGACACCGGACAATCGCTGGGCATTTTCTGTATATGGGACGAATGTGGCAAATGAGATCTATAGAGATCAGGTTTTGCCAGGGTCCTACGGAATCCGGCAGACCTACGGACCGCCCGCGCAATTTGGTGGATCAGTCACATTGCACCTGTGACAAGGCGGCCGCGGTGATCCTGCTGCCGCCGCGGTGGGTTGCGTTGCTATAAGCGACCGGAGCGATCGGCTGGTGTGCGGACTACTGCCCGAGGGTAGTATGCAGCGGCGCGTTGGGAGTCCCGCTACGTCATGCAGAGGGTCTATATAGTCGATGACGAAGCAACCATCCGGGAAGCGCTGGAGGGTTTGCTTCGCTCCCATGGGATGTCGGTCGTCACTTTCAGCTCTGCGCACGATTACCTTGGATACGAGCGAAATGACACGGCCGCGTGTCTGATACTGGACCTGCAGTTGCCCGGTATCAGCGGGCTGGAATTGCAGGAGCGCCTGCTCAACGAACTTTGTCCGCCCATTATCTTTATCAGTGGTCGAGGCGACATTCCCTCTACGGTGCAGGCGATGAAGGCGGGGGCAATTGAGTTTCTTACCAAGCCTGTGGATCCGGAAATCCTCCTGCCGGCTGTACGGTCAGCGTTCGCCAGAGACCTCTCGAATCGAGAACAGCGCGCGGAAATGACCGATCTTCAGAAGCGCTTCGCACAGCTCAGTCGACGCGAGAAGGAAGTGCTACCACTGGTCGTAAGGGGACTGCTCAACAAACAATCCGCCGCTGCCCTAGGCATTACTGAAGTCACCCTGCAAATTCATCGTAGCCAAATCATGAAGAAGACGGCGGCGGCCTCCTTTGCGGATCTCGTTCGCATGGCCTCGAAGCTGGGCATTCCAGTGGATCCTAAGGGGCCCCAAGGCTAGATCGCGCTTTCGGTGCCTGGTTACGGCTGTGGCTTGGCCCTACGGCCTGACTGTCGCGTTCCTCCACTGCAATCCGAACGCTAGGTAGTAACGCGCGGCCTCAAACGAACGGTCGGCTCCGGCACCTCCCGATCGTTTTGATTGCGTGCACCCATTCCGGAGGAATCCGACTGATTAACAGAAAGGCGTGATAGCCGGTCGCGCTCGCGCTTAATAGCATGAACCCTCACGGTCAGCGCACGAGGGCAGTTAAATGGCGATCAATCCCGTTCCGATCGACGCCGGGATAATCCGGGGCGTCATCCTGGCCAGCGGCGAAGCGCCCCTCTTCTCGCCAAGTGACAGAGTGGAAATATTAGCCCGATCCCCCGTCGGCCATTATCGAGTGCCCATGTACCTGCGAGGTAAGTTTGGAGTGGTACATTCCATAGTCGAGCCCAGCGCTGTGGACAACGAGGAGGAAGGCTACGGTCGGAACGCGGGTTCGAAGCGCCATTATTACCGGGTCAGTTTCCTGATGAGCGAGGTCTGGGCACGGTACGCAGGGTCCCCGCGGGACGAGTTGCGGATCGAGGTGTTCGAGACCTGGCTTGTGAGGGCTCGGGCATGAGTACACAGGATACCGAGCACGAGCATGATCGGGACCACGACCATGCCCATGATGAGATCACGGCCGGTGACGGCATTGGTTACTATGAAACCATGGAGATCGCGGTGCGCGAGCTCCTGGTGTCGAAGGGATTCATAAAACCCGAGGAGATCCGGCGACAGCTTGAAGTCCTGGACTCGAGGACGCCGGCCTTGGGTGCCCGGGTTGTCGCGAGGGCGTGGCTGGACGATGAGTTCCGAGCGCGACTACTCGAGAACGGGCGCAAGGCATGCGAGGAGCTGGGCATTAGCTTCTACGATGATACTCAGCTGATCGTCCTGGAAAATACCGATAAGGTGCACAATCTCATCGTCTGCACGCTTTGCTCATGCTATCCGCGGCCCGTGCTGGGATTACCCCCGGACTGGTACAAGAACAAGCCGTATCGCGCACGCGCCATATCCGAGCCCAGAAAAGTCCTCGCGGAATTCGGAACCTTTATCCCCAACGACGTCGACGTCCGAGTGAGCGATTCCACGGCCATGATTCGTTATCTGGTGCTGCCCCGCCGGCCTGAGGGAACTGAAACCTACAATGAGGATCAACTGGCCTCTTTGGTGACCCGCGACTCAATGATAGGCGTAGTGGCAGCTGGCGTCGCTGATCCGAGGACAGTGAAATGAAGGGCAGCGAGGAACTAGTCAGGCGGCTTCCGAACGACATCGGAGGGATTTCGGCGGGTCCCATCCAGCGGACGGATCACGAACTCGAGCCCTGGGAGAAACGCTGCCATGCGCTTGCCGACGTCATCGACTTCCACAAAATTCTGAATACCGAGGAGAAGCGTAAGGGGGTCGAAGCGCTGGGCAGCGAGATCGTCGGCAGGCTCAGCTATTACGAGCGTTGGATCGTGGCTTTCAGCAATATCCTGTTCCAAAAGCGAATACTGACCCCACGAGAGCTCGCGGAGAAAATGGACGAGGTAGCCGCCCGGGATCGGGGCTGATCGGCCGTGTTAGCGCCGCATCGTGCCGGCACACTCACTTTACGGGCCAGGATCGTTGCGATCGGCGCGATTCTGCTGCTATTCAACGCCGGGGCGTGGCTATGGGCGCTCGCCGCGCTCGGACATAGTCCGAAACCATTGGCGCTGGCCTTCATGATTTATGGACTCGGCCTACGCCACGCGGTTGACGCCGATCACATCGCGGCCATCGACAACGTCACGCGAAAACTCATGCAGGATGGAAGGCGGCCAGTCACCGTGGGTTTCTGGTTCGCCATTGGCCATTCCATCATCGTGTTTTGTGTCACCGCGGCGGTCGCCGGAGCATCCGCCATGCTCGGTCGCTTCCAGAGCTTCCAGGAATTAGGATCAACAATCAGTACCAGCGTCTCTGCGGTGTTCCTATTTGCAATCGCCACTATCAATGTATTCATCTTCGCCTCGATCTACCAGAATTTCCGGCGAGTACGTGCGGGCCATCCGTATATGGCGGAGGAAATGAGCCTGCTGCTCAATAGCGTCGGCCCGCTTTCACGCCTGCTGCGGCCGCTGTTCCGTCTGATGACCCGGAGCTGGCACATGATGCTGCTCGGGATCGTATTCGGACTGAGTTTTGACACCGCCACCGAAATCGCCATGTTCAGTTTTTCAGCTACGCAAGCCGCGAACGGCGTGCCGCTGATGACGCTTCTGGTGTATCCGCTGCTGTTCGCTGCGGGCATGTCACTTCTTGACACAACGGACGGAGTGATGATGCTGGGCGCTTACCAATGGGCATTCGTCAAGCCTATGCGTAAGTTGTATTACAACATGACAATCACGCTTATGTCGGTGGTGGTGGCGGTCTTGATCGGCGGAATCGAACTCCTCGGATTGGTCAAGGAGCGTTTCGGGATGACGGGCCTCGGTTGGAACATCATTGGACTGTTCAGTCACAATCTCAATAACTGCGGCTTTGTAGTGATTGCCGTATTCGTTGCAGTGTGGGGCGGGTCATATATCCTCTACCAATCGCAAAGACTCGACGACCTTGAGATTTGTGTCACGCTCGAGCGACCCGTTGACCAAAGCTCTACAGTGGCTAGACCGGGAACGCGCTTTTTGGTGCACGGCATGCTACATCGCTGCGCAATTATTGGGAGTATTGGTCGGGGCGCTATTGATGAATGAGACAGTCGACGGGCCCGCGCGGGGCGGTTTTCACGGTCACGAAAGCGTCGGGAACGACCTGAGCGAATCACGGGTAAGCACCGGCCTGCTGCTAATCGTTTGGGTGCTCGCGAAGCGGACTGATGGAGGCCGGTGCAATTGTCGTCGGCGCTTGGCTTATTGGTGAAATCGTGGCTACCCTTTCTCACTCTTATGCGAACCCCGCAATTGTCCTCGCCGCGTTAGCGGTCTCCGGTCCCACATCTGTTTCATCATCGACGGCGCTGTTCTTTGTCGCCGCAGCAATCGTCGGTGCACTTATTGCGTTCGGACCTGTTGCGGCTAAGTATCCGAGCCGTCTCGCGGAACCGCCATCGAACAGATGAGGATGTGATTACGGCTATCGAGGGATTGGAAACGCTTCCGAGCTTGTACGATTCGCACGAGACGAGCGCGCGGTTGGCCCGATATATCTCGACCCATGGAATGTCGCTCTTTGCCCGCATCGATCATGCGGCGGGAGCCGCCGAGGCGGGCTTGCCGCTGCGTCCGACGGAAGTGCTGATCTACGGCAACGCCAAGGGCGGGACCCCCCTTATGCAGATCGATCAAACCTTCGGTATCGAGCTGCCGTTGAGAGCCTTGATTTGGCAGGACGAGAGCGGGAAGACGTGGGTGTC
>Ga0181537_10005506_pt1 | contig 10228 bp, 8 predicted proteins | sample PEATcosm2014_Bin_39_FD_119765 | JGI IMG/M metagenome (GOLD analysis project Ga0181537, IMG submission 119765) | Peatland microbial communities from MTU Mesocosm Facility, Houghton, MI, USA - PEATcosm2014_Bin23_10_metaG | ecosystem: Environmental > Terrestrial > Soil > Wetlands > Peat | place... | reverse complement strand
TCCTATCGGATTTCGGCAAGCTGGCTGGATCGGGTTGAGCGCGAGGATCGTGGGTTATCCGCCACAAAACTGATCGTCCTTGCGGCGATCTACGGCCTTACCGCTGAGCAGATGATCTCCTTATGTCCGGCCTCAGATACGGGACCAAGTCATGCACTGAGCCAAGTCTCAGCTCCGAACGCCACTTTATTACTTTCGCCGGGCCCGTTGGAACAGCACGCGAAGCACTGGCTGCCAGACGATTTTCTGACAGATCAACCGCCAGAGAGCACAACGCTGCTTCCTGCCGGGCAGGGGATTCTGCCGAGCCACTACCGAAGAGGCGTTATTGGACAGCATGACCGTATGCTGGAACCGATGATACGGGGAGGATCGATTGTGCTGATCGATACACTCAAACGTGCAATTGCCGGCCGGAGAGAATGGACCCACGAGTTCGATCGACCGATCTACTTCCTCTTCACTCGAACGGGCTACGCCTCCGGATTCTGCGAACTCGATAAAGATTCGGAGTGGTTAACGCTGGTTCCCCACCCGCTCTCCTATGAATCGAGCAAGCGCTGGAGGTACAAGAAAGAGATTGAAGTAGTGGGAACAGTTGCCGGCGTGCTGATGCGGCGTCCAGTCTGAGTCCTAGATCGCCTGGTGCAGGTCGGCGAGTCCCGGGAGGTGGGCTTGTTCATAGAGACTGAGCACGTGTCTGGTCATCAGATAGTAAATAACGGCTGCCCGTTGCGCATAATCGGCAAATGACGACTGGAGGTTTCCGGTCTTAGCAGCACCCTTCAATCTACCAACGTGCCATTCGATCTCCCTGGCGTTCAGGCGCAATTGCTCCGCTACGACCAGGGCCTCTGGATACCACTTCTGAACGTAAGCGGCCAGTTCCACGAGGACGTGGCAATTCTGTTCCAGGGCCTCAAGCCCCTCGAGGCCACCAAGGAGTGTCCAGATTGCCGAGGGCTCCAAGGCGAAGCTGCTATCTTCCGTCCTGGGCTCGCCCGATTCGGTAATTACGTCCATGGCGATCATCGCGATATTGTCCCGGTCCACCCAGGTCAGGCGCTTCAGCAAATCTTCCCATGTAAGTTGCTCCGCCCTTCGGGCGCGGAGATAGTGGCGCAGCAGGACGCTGACGAGTACCACCAGCAACATTGCAGCAAGAACGACAAAGAAAAGACTTCTCAATTCCCTCTCCAGGTCCGAATCCTCGTCAAGTCGTATTCGACCTGTTTGTGAAGCTTGTATATCTGCATCCGCGTGGACTTGGGAAGGTCGCGGGGCGCGGGCGCTTCCAACCAGAGCATGACAATCCAGAAGACTTCACACCCAAGATAGGTCAGGATGCGAAGATGTGACATCTGATTGTAGAGCCGCGCGTGCTGACTTAAGCCTACATAATTAATAATGATGTCCTTGGCAACGCAGACGATGGAATACGCGCCCAAGCCCTGGGCTATCCTGGCAGCGTGATTTTTCCATGGCAGCCCTGCGGTGGAAGAAAGAACTACCATTCCTACAAAGAGTTGACTCATCAGCGCGGCGGAAAAGAAGTTGCTGCGCAGAATGAACGTCTGAATTTCGAGCGGCGCCGCTGGATACGCAAGCCAGGTCAGGAGCAGGGACACCAGAGCGCTGGCGCCGACCAGGCCCAAAAAGGTTGCCCGCACATCACGACCCCACGTGCCGGTGGGGCAGAAGACTTTCGCCGCCAGTTCATAAAAGACCAGAAGCTGAAGGATTTCATCCACGATGTATAGGGACCAGTAACAGGACCGATAGGTGGCAAAGGCGAAATGGCGGAGAACGAGATAGAGAACGATGGTGGTTGCGATTTTTTCCGCAATATAGGCCGTAAACGCGGGAAATGAATGCGCCCTGCCGCGCACGAATAGCACAAACAGGAGTACGAGATGACCACAGAAGGTGGCCGCCCAAACAAAGCGATCAAAGCCCGTCAGGTGCATTCATGCGCTCCGTTGAGGCGGCCATCTCGGGCCGAATTTTCGTCAGAGGACTAACCCAAGTTTACACTGACCGAGGGTCCTGTTCCTCCACCACCACCACCCGTGGGATCCGGGTCACCGCCGCCGCCGTCTGCTATTGTTGGGTGGGAAGATACGGAGGGCGGTGTCGATTGGACGAGTGATTTTCCGAAGGCGCCGGTCAGAAGCGTAAGGATGAGTGCTAGCGTGGAATTGCGCAGAACGTGATTGGTCATGGGTGGGTCTCCTTTGAGCGCATAGCGCTATGCAGGAGGCTAGAACCCCATCCCCATATACATCAATTACTTATAGAATCCTGTTGCTTATAGGAAACAGATTGACCGAGCTGCCGGCGTAAGCCTCTGGGTCAAGTCGCGAAATGGGGTGGAGAGGAGTGAGGTTGGCTTGTAAACTCGAACTCACCCTTAATTGCTTATAAGCAACCTCCGGGAGAATTATCTTGATTCACTTCAAACCAGCGGAAGGCGGTAGCATGACGACATTGAACGCCGCCGCAGGAGCCTCGCAGGAGATTCGCGAGATGCTGTTATTCGTGGTCCGCTGCCTTGTCGATCATCCGGACCAAGTCCAGGTTGTGCTGCTCTCCGGCCCGGATTCCTCCATCTTCTGGATTCATGCGCATCCGGCGGATGTGGCTAAATTGATGGGCAATGGCAGCCGAATTGCGAAGGCGTTGCAGTGCATCGTAGGTGCCAGCGGGAGGAAGCTTGGCCTGCGTCTGACCCTCGACATTGTTCAGGAGGCGAGTCGACTGCAGTGAGGAAGTCCGGACCTGTTGACACCCCGACATACAGGTAGCATTCCGGGAGGTACCCGCTGCAGACTCCTCTTTGTTGCTTATCAGCAAAGCCGTTTCGGAAGTGGTAACGCTTTGCGTTTGGCCGTGACAGACTGCTGGTGGCTGCGAAGAGCAGGATATGCCACGGGTGCTTGCCGCTCTTTCGAAGGGCTGCAAGCACTCTTCACTTGACCTCTGCATTGAATCGGCTTCGTCGCAGTTGTAGGGGACGTCCCTGAATACCGGGATGATGACCCTTGGGAATACTGCACTCAAATAACCGATATCCCGAATTCCCTTGGACAGCCAGGATTCCGGTTTCACTGATCTCTATCGAGAGTTCGAGTTTCCCGCCCCGACCGGGAACCGCGAGACCGGCGCCAAGCGACAACAATACCAGCGAATAGGTATAGTGTCCCCCGATTGCCCGGAAGCCTCAGAGATCAAGATCAATGAAATTGATAGGCAGCACCACACTCAAAGAGTGACGGTGTCAGACCATGAGGACGAAACCCCATCCAGTCCTGGTATTCGTAGTCCGCTCTCAGGTTGATGGAACGCCTTAGGCGATAGTCCACTCCGATGCCGCCGGCTACGAGATTGTAAGCAAGATTGGCGCCTAATCTTCCGCTGGGGGTAATCAGAGGGGGAAAGTTGAAAACTCCACGGCCGTACATGGCTTTGATATACGGCCTGAAACGGCGATAGTGAAAAACATATCGCGGGCCAACCAGGTACGTTCGTTCATAGATGCCTTCAGTGCTATTGGGATCGTTTAGCTGGTGAAACTCGGCCTCGATTCCGAGATGATATCTAAAATCAAAGGTCGTGTAGACCCCGTAGCCTTTGAACCGACTCGCGGCATAGTCGGAGTTCCCCAGGTCGAACATGCCGCCGACCTGCAGATCGCCTGACCGGATGGCTGTCGGCTCGGCCTGGCCATAGAGTGGCTTCTGCGCCAGACCGGCGAAACAGACCAGCGCAACAAAGCAGGCAATCGGTCCCGCAGCTTCCGAACAACGAGCGATTCTCATGGAAAAGAAAGTCCTCATCGTGCTCACCACTGTTCGCCAGGGAACGGATCACATGTGCCTGGTGACATTGCAATCAGGTGCAGGAACTCAGCCCATGAATCCCAGATATGGGTTCGAGCCGAAATTGACGAAATTAGGAAACACCTCTTTCACCTGGCTATCCGAAAGCCCAAACCAGCGGGCGAGCGTTCCTGCGTATTGCTCGACGGAGGTAGTGGGGATCAGCCGGCCGGCTCCCATATCGTTGGCCTGATTCGACCCGATCACCGGATACAGGCCATACATGTCCCGCCCTGCGACCGCACCTCCAACGACGAAGTGATGGCTTCCCCAGCCATGGTCCGTTCCATTGCTGTTTGCGGTCAGAGTGCGCCCGAAATCAGACGCGGTAAAGGTTGTCACCTGGTCGCTCAGACCTTGTGCCGTCATTACCCCATCGAAGTACTCAAGCCCTGCACCAAGTTGCGTCAACAGGGTGGCAATCTGCGGCGCCTGGTTGTCGTGTGTATCGAAGCCGCCAAGCACTACGTAGAAGATCTGGCGGGTCACGCCGAGACCACTCTTCCCGCCGATAATCCGCGCCACCGTCTGCATCGAGCTGGCAAACGGATTGTCGGTCAGCTTGTTGGTGGTGGGGTCGAGATACTGCGGGGGATTGGGCACGCCGCCGACCCCGGCTGGAAGCATCGACGTTGCCAGAGTCGCCTGCGCCGCAGTCGAGCGGTTGACTACCACCTCATACTCCTTGGCAAAAAGGTTTGCCTCGCTGTTGGTCAGAATCGAAGCCAGCGCATTCGTTCCCGCCTGCTGCCCAAACAGTGGCTGGGTCAGGCCGGAGATCGGTATCGGCCCTGCCGACGTAACGTTGAGCTGGTATGAAGTCTGGCCGGAAAGAAACAGCGCGATGCCTGCGGTAGAGATGCAGGTGAAGGCGGAGTTTGTATTCATCGTTGCGATCAGGTCGGCCATGGCGCCGCCCCAACCGGTGTGCACAGCACTTCCCCCGTTGGCGGTAATTGCCTGCCACGCCGCCGTCTGGTCGAAGTGCGAGTACAGAGAGTCCGGCAGCGGCACCGAGTTTGCCTGGATCTGCGCCTTAGAGGCTGGAGCAATCAAAGTGCCGGTGTTGGCGATAATTGCCGCGCGTCCCGCATCGAAGAGATTCTGCACCCCGCTCAGGTATGGGTTCAGGGCGAACGTTCGACCGCTCTGGGGCGTGTTCAATGTAATCGGCAGCAGAGCACTCTGGCTGTAGGCGAGGCCAGGAGCACCGGAGCGTGCCGCAGTAAACGCGTTGAATGAGGCTGCGTCGGTTGCGATAACCGTTCCGTGGCCGTCATTGCCGCCAGAGAGAAAAACACAGACCAGCGCGCGGTAGTCCGTGGGATTGCTTTGCTGGGCCATGGCGACTACCGAATTCAGCTCCAGCAAGAAGGGACTGGCAGCAATGCCCGCCATCGATGCCATTGACGCCGTGCGAAGAAACTGCCGCCGGGTTTGTTCGTATTTATTCATCGGTCTCTCCGTTCAGAATTGCGCAGCATAGGATGGCGCTGCCATGGTCAGGTAGATTGCCGTCTCCACGCGCGCCAGCAGCGCGGCATTGATCGCGTCCGGGCCACTGGAAGGAATCGCAATGGAATTCACGGCAGTAAGAATCTGGCTCTGCAAAGTGCTGTCCATCTCGCCTGCCATCAGCAGCAGATTGATGCGGTCAACCAGTTGATCCGGCGTTGCGGCCAGCCCGATCTCGGTCGAGTAATTGGAGAAGACATCGGGGCCTGCTTGCGCCGTGCTCCCGATTGCGCTCTGCATGTAGTTTAGATAGCCGACTACGGTCGATACATCGGTCATCTCCATCTCCGGCGCTACCAATCCGGCTGCGGAGATGCTTGTGCCCGGAGGGACATATCCGGGGGCAAACCAGTTAAATACGGTCGGCGACCGCAGCGACATCTCACCCAATCCATAGATCGGATCTTCGGTGCTTCCCAGATTGAAAGCGCCATTCCTCGATTGCGCGGTAAACGCGCGTGCCCACTCCGTATAGCGGATCAGCGCCTCGCGCACCTTGCCGTATTGCGGATTGCTGCTCGCCGCCGCCGACCCGCGCGCCTCCGGGTCCAGCAGAATGGCCTGGATCACGGCCTGCAGATTCCCGCGCACGCCCGTCCCGTCATTCTGAAACACCGCTGCCACCCGAGCCACATATGCTGGGCTCGGATTGCTTGTGACCAGATGCTGGATCAGTTGCTTCGAGACAAACGGCGGCAGATTCGGATGGTTGAATAACGTGTCCAGTGCAATCTTCAGGTCGCCGGAAGGGTCGGAATTTGCGCTCGCGGGAATGGTGACGCCAAGGAAATCCTTTTCCGCGGTGGAGTGATGGTTCGGGTAGCTCTGCATCGGCAGAATATCTTCGCCAAACCCCTGGCCCACATACATGCAGCAGTTCGACCACGCCGCGTCACTCTGATTCCCAGGCACATTCCAACTGAAGCCAGTGAAGACCGACGCCAGGCCCATCACATCGCTATTCGAGTAGGTCGGAATGGGCTGTCCCGCGGAATTCAGCACCTGAGACCCGTCCGGGTTCAACTGATAGAGCCCGATGGTAAAGAGCTGCATCACTTCGCGTGCGTAGTTTTCGTCCGGATCGACATTGGGATTCGATCCCTCATTGCCCTGCATGGAAAGGAATTGCCCCATCATGGGATTCAGCGTCACGTCCTCCAACAGTTGCCGGAAGTTTCCGAACGCGTCGGCGCCCAGCACATCGTAGTAGTTGGCCATGCCGCGCGGCATATTGGCGACGGCAGGATTCGTGCTGGAGATCACCATCATCTCGCTCAGCGCGTACTCTACCCGCTGCCGCAGTTGATCGCTCCCCGCGATCGCCTGTTGCCAGAAAGTCTGCTGCAGATACCCCTCGTCCGAGCTGTTCTGCACGAAGAGGGCAGCATTGCAGGTCACATCGCCTGCGCTGCACGGCGGATTATTCAGGATCAGCGATTGCTCAACCACGGGCTCGTGCAGGGTTGGGGGCATGTTGAACTGCGCATTGAGCCACGCGCTGAAGCCAATCTGCGTAAGCGTATGAATGTCTGCGTCGGTTGCGCCGAAGGTCGCCTGCGCCAGAAACCGCGAGGCGTCCTCGGGAGATGGCGACAGCACCGGCGGCGTGCCATTTACCTGTGCAATAAGATCAGTCGATGTTGCCGGTCCGGGGCCTGGATTCACCACCTGCAGATCGAGATTGCCCGGGACCGTTGCGTTGAAGTTCGCGGTCAACTGGCCGCCGCCGTTGAACGTCGTCGGCACTGCTGCACCGTTCACCAGAACCTGCGCGCCGTTGATAAAGTTGCTGCCGGTCAGTACCGCCGAGCTGGCGCCGACATTGAACGCCATCGGAGTTGCCGACATCAGAATCGGAATCGGGTTCATCACCGCTATGTTCTGACTGATAGAAACCGCAGGATTGTCGACGCTGGTGGCGGTCAACTGAACGATGTTGCTCGGCGTCGGGACTACCGCCGGGGCCGTGTATGTCACGCTTCCATTCTGATTTGCGACGATCGTCCCTATCTGTGCATTGCCGCCGGCGATACCGTTGATCAGCCAGTTCACACCTGTGTTGTTGGTGCCGGCAACCGATATTCCGATAGTCAGGCTGTTGGTCACGCGTACGCTGGTACCCGCGCCCGTCTGAAGTCTCAGCACTACCTGCCCTGGGCCCACCACCTCCGAAACAACAGCTGAATTAGCCGATCCCGGGTTTGGATTGCTGACCATGAGCGGATACGTGCCAGGATTGGGGGCCGCGATTGCCGCCGCCAATTCGGTATCCGAAACGAAAGTGGTCGGGACAGCGACACCCTGCCAGAAGATCTGCGCGCCGTAGACAAACTGAGACCCTGTAACCGTGACGGTCGTTTCTCCCTCAGTGAAACCCGAGGGCGAAACCGAGGTGACGATCGGGATTGGGTTCAGCACGGTAATCGTTACCGAGCCCGGAGTGTCCTGCGGAAATTGCGTCGCAAGGCTGGTGATGGTCACAGTGTTGTTTGGCGATGGAGTAATGGCCGGCGCGGTATACACGCCGTTGCTGTCCACCGTTCCCAGGTCCGCATTGCCGCCCGGCACTCCGTTCACCCAGAATGCTACCGGCGACCCGGTGATCGCCGTCTCGGTAGTCAGTTGGACAGTCTGGCCGACTCGGAGCACATTGTTCGGGGCAGAGATATAAGACGGAAATCCCTTTTGAAAACCGGATCCGCAACCCGCCAGCATCACCGCGGCCGAGATAGAAATCCACGTCGATAAATAACGGAGAGAACTAACACGCGTACGAGTCTGAGGCATGAGCACTCCAGTCCAGCGCCATCTCAGCTTATCCGCGATTTCGCAGATGGCTACTGGTATTTGCGGCCCTGCGCTGCAACCTAAGTTGTATCCGGAGGGACGCTGAATGCCCCGTTCACGAGGCTGTATGCCCACTCGCTGACAGCGGCGTAGGCCCAAATCTGGTGCTCAGTCTTGTGGATTCCCGGTCGGATGGAATTCCGGCGAGGAACCCCCGCCCCACCTAGATGTACGCCTCTACCATGTCGAAATCCCGCAGCGACCAGCGGTCGGCCGATGGTTGCCGGGCCCCCGCTGACGACCACTTCGCATCGTTCATTACCGTGCGCAGCGCCTCGTAGCATTCACCATCCAGCTTGGCGGGCACGTCCCTCTCCATGATCGCCGCAATCTGCGCCGGCTCCAGCCCCGCTCGATACGGACGCTCCTCGGAGAGTGCTCCATAGATGTCCGCTACAGCCAGCAGCCTCGATTCCAGCGAGAGGTCCCGGCCATGCAGCCCGTTGGGATACCCCGTACCGTCCAGCTTCTCGTGGTGCTCGCCGGCCAGCACCGCGACCTCGCCGAACGCGTCTACGTGCCCCAGGATTTGTGCGCCGATCCCCGGATGCGTCTTTACCACGTCCATCTCCGCATCCGTCAGTCGCGTCGGTTTGTCCAGGATGGTATTCGAGATCGCCAGTTTGCCGATGTCGTGCAGCAGCGCCGCGCGCCGCAGCACCCGCATCCGGTCGGGCGCCAGCCCCAGCACACTGCCGATCGCTACCGCCGCATCCATCACGCCCAGCGAGTGCCTGTAGGTAAATGGCGACTTGGTGTCAACCACGTCGGCAAAGGTCTCGCAAATCGAGTCGATGTCCACTCCGGAGAGGCGCGTCTGATCCTCTGCATTGAGCCTCAGAATTGCCGCCCTCGTCTCCTCCACCGGGTCGCTGGGCAAGCAATGCTCAAACAACCGCCGCGACTGGTCCAACCCGCACGCCGCGCGCGCCAGCTCCGGGTCGAACCAGCGCCCCGACCGCTCTACGAGCGTATCGATCGCTGCTTGTGGCCCCATCTCCATGCAGAACGCGTCCAGGTGCTGCGCCACCGATATCAAACGCGAGAGCACCGGAATCTCCTGCCCCTTCAGCCCTTTTGGGTAGCCGCCTCCGTCCCAGTGCTCGTCCAGATGCCTCACGCCCAACGCAGTCTCATGCGCCAACCCGAGTTTGTAGACGATCATCGCACCGCGGTCGCAGCGCAACTCGATCAGTTGCCTGTTGTTCTCGTGCTGGGTGGCGGCCAGCTTCACAATGCGCAATCCCCTGCTGAGCGCACTTGCGCCTGGCAGCACTTGCCGCCACAGCATCTTCATTGTCGAGGGCTGCGGCCGGAACGGTCGCGTCCAGTCCGCCAGCTTGGCTCCCGCCTTCACCGCGCGGTCGTCTCCGCCCACAATCTGGCACATGCGCGCCGAGTTGCTGCTGCATCCCACGTCCTTTAGCAGCGACGCGTAGTAGAGGTCCGAGATCTGCCTCTGCTCCAGTCCCACAGCACGCGCCAGGCGTACCGCCAGCAGGCATGAGCGGATGGCGTGGCCCGGCACCGCGCCCTCCGTCAGATCCAGCGCAAACGACAGCGCCACCAGTATCTCCCGGAGCGTCGGAGCATTCGTTTCAACCTCCCGGTAAGTCGCGGATGTCATCGTCAATGTCCTTTCCACCGATGGGCAGCTCGCTGCCCGACCGGCCGCTTAGAAGCTGTACCGTATCGTGCCCGTTACCGACTGCAGCATCAGCCGCACGCGGCTGTTGTTGTACTCTCCCGCGAGGATGCTGCTCTGCCCCACCGACTCCGAGGTGGGAAGCTGCACCTGGTACGCCGCATCGACGTGCAGTCTCGACCGCCCCCATCCCGCGCCCGTCGCGATGGCGTTCTGCATCACAGCGGCCGTCATCGGCAGCAGCGTGCTGCTCGGCACCGGGTTGGTCATGTAGCTGTAACCCGCACGCAGCGTCCAGTCCTCGCCCATCGGCGAGTCCACACCGACGTGTACGCCCGCTTGG
>Ga0181537_10005505_pt1 | contig 10228 bp, 8 predicted proteins | sample PEATcosm2014_Bin_39_FD_119765 | JGI IMG/M metagenome (GOLD analysis project Ga0181537, IMG submission 119765) | Peatland microbial communities from MTU Mesocosm Facility, Houghton, MI, USA - PEATcosm2014_Bin23_10_metaG | ecosystem: Environmental > Terrestrial > Soil > Wetlands > Peat | place... | reverse complement strand
ACGTGAAGGCCCTCCCCTCGGCCGACCTGCCCCGCCTTGCCCAGGAAGTACGGGACGAGATCATCGCGGTCACCTCGGTTCGGGGAGGCCACGTCGGGCCGAACCTCGGCGTCGTCGAGCTCTCGATCGCGCTCCACCGGGTGTTCGACACGCCCCGGGACTCGATCGTCTTCGACGTGGCCCACCAGGGCTACATCCACAAGCTCCTGACCGGCCGCGGCGGCGAATTCTTCAGCAAGCTGCGCAACAGCGGCGGGGCGAGCGGCTTCCTCTACCGGGCGGAGAGCGAGCACGACGCCTTCGGGGCCGGGCACGCGGGAACGGCGCTCAGCGCCGCGCTCGGCATGGCCACGGCGCGCGACCTGCGCGGCACGAACGAGCACGTGGTCGCCGTCTGCGGCGACGCCGCCTTCACCTGCGGCATCACGCTCGAGGCGCTCAACAACGTGGTCTCGTCGACCAAGAGGCTCGTCGTCGTCCTGAACGACAACCAGTGGTCCATCGCGCGCAACGTCGGCGCCATGGCGAAGTACCTGAACCGCCTCAGCACGAGCACGACCTACAACAGGATCCACCACGACCTGGAGAAGTTCTTCATCGGCCTGCCCCACGGCCACGAGATGAACCAGCTCTGGATGAAGTGGAAGCGCGAGACCAAGGACTTCTTCGTCAACTCGAGCCTCTTCGAGAAGTTCGGGCTGCGCTACATCGGGCCGATCGACGGGCACAACTTCGAGGAGCTGCAGAAGAACCTGGAATTCGCGAGGAGCTGCGACGTCCCCGTCATCATCCACGTGATGACGATGAAGGGAAAGGGCCTGGACGCTGCGCTCAACTCCCCGGAGAAGTTCCACGGGGTCGGCGGATTCGACCCGGTCACGGGCGACAGCCTGAAGCCCAAGCCCGGCACGCCGCTCGCCTTCCAGGACCAGTTTGGCCACGCCATCGTCCGCTTCGCGAAGGCCGACCCTCGCATTGTTGGGATAACGGCCGCGATGCCGAGCGGCACCGGCCTCTCCAAGATGGCCAACGAGCTGCCCAGGCAGTTCTTCGACGTCGGCATCGCCGAGGAGCACGCGGTCCTCTTCGCGGCCGGCATGGCGACCAAGGGCATGCGCCCGGTGTGCGCCATCTACTCGACCTTCCTGCAGCGGGCGTACGACCAGATCATCCACGACGTGGCGCTCCAGAACCTGCCGGTCACCTTCTGCATGGACCGCGCGGGCCTCTCGCCGAACGACGGGCCGACGCACCACGGGCTCTTCGACATCGCGTACCTGCGCTGCGTGCCGAACGTCACGGTGATGCAGCCCAAGGACGAGGACGAGCTCGTCGACATGCTCCACACGAGCCTCGAGCTCGGGTCGCCCGCCTTCATCCGCTATCCCCGAGGACCCGGCTACGGCATTAAGATCAAGGACCAGCCCGAGCGCCTCGAGATCGGGCACGCCGAGGTGATCCGCGAGGGATCGAACATCGTCCTCTGGGCGCTGGGACCGATGGTCCGCGACGCGATCACGATCGCCGAAAGGCTCCAGAGCGAGGAGGGCCTCTCGGTGGGCGTCGTTAACGCCCGCTTCATCCGCCCCCTCGACCGGACGCTCCTCCTCAGCCAGGCGACGGTGGTCCCCCTCATCGTCACCCTCGAGGACCACGTGCTCCCGGGGGGATTCGGGAGCTCCGTGCTGGAGGCCCTCCAGGAGGCCGACTGCCCGACGGCGGTCGAGCGGATCGGATGGCCCGACAAGTTCGTAGAGCACGGGTCGAGCGTCGAGATCCTGCGCGCCGCCTATGGCCTGTCGCCGGAGGACATGCACCGCCGGGTGCTCGACCGCTGGCGAAACCTCAAGGCCGAGCGGGTCGAGGCGGACTTCTAGGCGTCAGCCAGGACCGCGCTGACAAATTCGTCCCTCACCTCGATGTGGGGGTTGTGGCCGGACTCGGGAAGCGTGACCACCCGTGCCAGCGGAAAATGACTCGTGATGAGGGCCGTGTCGTCGTCCCGGATGTAGCGTGACTTCCCGCCCGCAATGAAGAGGGACGGGCCCTCATACCGATCCCCGGCGGAGAGCGGATTCCTCTCGAGCTCAGACAGCGCAGCCGTGATCGCAGGCAGGTTGATCAGCCACTTCCAGCCGCCTCCCGGCGTCCGTTCGAGGTTTGTGGTCAGGAACTTCCGCATGGACCAGTCGGGGACATCGGCCTCGAAGCGCGACTCGGCCTCCCCCCGCGAATGGAGGCCCTTGAGCTCGAGCCCGTTCATCGCCGCGAACTCCCCCGCCCGCTCGGGCCAGCGGTAGTCCCTTGGCGCGGTGTCCACGACGACGAGCCGGGCGATCCTGGCGGCGTGCCGGCAGGCCATCAGCATCGCGACCTTTCCACCCATGCTGTGCCCCACGAACTCGGCAGCCCCGATCCCGTGCGAGTCCATCCAAGCGAGGACATCGGCCGCCATCGAGGAATAGGACATCGTGTCCGCATGGGGCGAAAGCCCGTGGTTGCGCAGGTCGAGCGCGTAGACGCGCCGCGCCGAGGCCAGGGCCTTGCCCGCCGTCTGCCAGTTGCGGGATGAGCCGAGCATCCCGTGGAGAAGCACCATCGGGGGCTCCCCCTGGCCGCCCAGGTCCCTGTGGTAGAGCACTACTGTCGGGGCATCGATCGGGCTATTCATGGGTTCACTCCCAGTGTGCCCGTACCGGTCCCTCGCTCCAACATTGAATTCTGCAATTGTAGCCGTTCGAATGTCCCCGATGGCAGAGCCCGAGAAACTCACCCCGATGATGCAGCAGTACTTCGAGGTGAAGCGCGGGCTCCCCAAGGACACCCTGCTGCTCTTCCGGCTTGGCGACTTCTACGAGCTCTTCTTCGACGACGCGGTGGTGGCCTCGCGCCTCCTGGGGCTAACGCTCACCAAGCGCCAGGACCACCCGATGGCGGGCCTTCCCCACCACGCCGCCGACTCCTACGTGGCGAAGCTCCTCGCCGCGGGCAAGAAGGTGGCAATATGCGACCAGGACGAGCCGGCCCATGCCGGAAGGCTCGTCCGCAGGAGGGTGACCCGGATCCTGAGCGCGGGCACCGCGCTCGCCGCGAACCAGCTCGAGGCCTCCCGGAACCGCTACCTCTGCGCCCTCTCCCTGGACAAGCGCGGCCTCCATGCCGCCTGGATCGAGCTCTCGACGGGGGAATTCCGGGTCGCGACCTCGGCGAAGATCGAGGACCTGCTGCCGCTCCTAGCCTCCCTGGATCCCGCCGAACTCCTGCTTCCCGAGGGCGAGGCCGACCTTTGGAAGACGGCGCCGCACGACCAGGCGGCCCTCCACGCGCTGAGCGCGTTCGCCTCCGGCAGGACCGTGACGGAGCTCCAGACTTTCCGCTTCGAGGCCGCCGGCGGCGCCCGCGCCGTTGCGGAGGCCCTGGGAGTCTTGAACCTGCAGGGCTTTGGCCTGGACGAGGCGCATCCCGCCCTCGGGCCGGCGGGTGCCCTCGTGGGCTACGCCACCGACAACCTGCGCGCCAGGCCCGAGAACCTGCGCAGCCTCCAGGAATACCGCAGCTCGCGCACCCTCCTCCTCGACCCGGCAACGCTGCGCAACCTCGAGATCTTCTCGTCGGTGCGCGGGGGCCGCCAGGGATCCCTACTCGCCGCCATGGACCGCACGGCGACCGCCGCCGGGGCGCGCCTGCTTGAACGCTGGCTCGCGGCGCCCGGCCTTGACCTGCCCGGTGTGCGGCGGCGCCACGCCCTGGTCGGTGAATTGATCGCACAGCCCTCCAGGCTCGCAGAGTTGAACGAGGAGCTGGGCGGCGTCCGGGACATCCCCCGGATCCTCGGGCGCCTCCAGAACCGCCTGCGCAACCCCCGCGAGCTCTGCGGGGTGCGGGACACGCTCGGTCGCGTCCCGCGGATCCGGGCGGTGCTCGAGGCTATCGGGCCCCACGCGGCCGAGGTCTGCTCCCGCGTGAGCGAGCTTCCGGCGCTTCGCGACCTTCTCGCCGCCGCGATCGCGGACGAGCCGCCGGCGGACGTCTCCGAGGGAAACTTTGTCCGCGAGGGCTACGATGCCGAGCTCGACCGGATGCGCGCGCTCATGAGCGGAAACAAGGCCTGGCTCGCGGACCTCGAGCGCGGCGAGCAGGAGCGCACGGGAATCCGCAGCCTGAAGGTCCGCTATACGAACAATTTCGGGTACTACATCGAGGTCACCAAGGCCAACCTCCACCTGGTGCCCGCCGACTATGTGAGGCGCCAGACGACGGTCGGGGGGGAGCGCTACGTCACCGAGGCCCTGCGCCAGAAGGAACGCGAAATCCTTCATGCCGAGGACAACGCGCTCCTGCGCGAGAAGGAGATCCTCGAGGCGCTGATCGGTTCCGTGCTCGCCGAGTCGCAGGCGCTCGCCCGCACGGCGGACGCACTCGCCGAGGTCGATGTCCTCGCGGGCTGGGCCGCGATCGCGAGGGACTGGGGATACTGCCGCCCCGAGATCGACGAGAGCGACGCCCTCGTGATTTCCGACGGGAGGCATCCCGTCGTCGAGCAGGGATTCCGCTCGGGCCAGGTGGGTACGGACGGCGCCTTCGTCCCGAATGACACCGACCTCGCGTGCGACGACGCCCAGATCGCGCTCATCACGGGCCCCAACATGGCGGGAAAGTCGACCTACATCCGGCAGGTCGCCCTCATCGTCCTCATGGCCCAGGTCGGCTCATGGGTTCCGGCGCGGGCATGCCGCTTCGGCATCGTCGACCGGATCTTCTCGCGGGTGGGCGCCAGCGACGATCTGGCCCGGGGAAACTCCACGTTCATGGTCGAGATGAACGAGACGGCGAACATCCTCAACAACGCGACCGACCGCTCGCTCATCATCCTGGACGAGATCGGGCGCGGGACCTCGACCTACGACGGCCTGAGCATCGCCTGGGCGGTCGTCGAGCACCTGCACCGCGACCCCGCCCGGGGCCCCCGCACGCTCTTTGCGACGCACTACCAAGAGCTCACGCAGCTCGAGAAGCACCTCCTTAGGATGCGAAACCTGTCGGTTGCGGTGAAGGAATGGAACGACGACATCGTGTTCGTGCGCCGGGTCGTCGCGGGCGCGGCCGACCGGAGCTACGGCATCCAGGTCGCGAGGCTCGCGGGCATCCCGCCCAGCGTGATCGAGAGGGCCAAGGCCATCCTCTCGCGCCTGGAGGGGGACGACCCGAGCGTGACCCTCCCCTCTCCCCAGGTCCGTCCGAAGCGCAAGATTGTTGTCAGCCAAGAGGATGCGGGACAGCTGGACCTTTTGTAAGAAACCCGGAATCCTTACCCCCGCCATGGGACAACTCGACCACCTTTTCACCCGGAACCGCGACTGGGCGGACGCCATTCGGCAGAAGGACCCCGACTTCTTCCTGAAGCTTTCGCGCCAGCAGTCGCCCGAGTACCTCTGGATCGGATGCTCCGACAGCCGGGTGCCCGCCAACGAGATCGTGAACCTGCTTCCGGGCGAACTTTTCGTCCACCGCAACGTCGCGAACGTGGTGGTCCACACGGACCTGAACTGCCTATCGGTGATCCAGTTCGCGGTCGACGTGCTGAAGGTGAAGCACATCATCGTCTGCGGGCACTACGGGTGCAGCGGCGTTCGCGCCGCGCTGCGCTGCGAAAAGATCGGCCTTGCCGACAACTGGATCCGCCACGTGCAGGATGTGTCGGACAAGCACCGGGAGTGCGTGCACGCCCTCACCGGCGAGCACCTGCGCACGAACCGCCTGTGCGAGCTGAACGTGATCGAGCAGGTAAACAACGTGTGCCAGACTACGGTCCTTCGGGATGCCTGGGACCGGAAGCAGGCGGTGACCGTGCACGGCTGGATCTATGGACTGAGGGACGGGCTTATCCGGGACCTCGGCATGAGCATCTCGTCCCCCGAGGGTATCGAGCCGCATTACCGCACGGCGCTCGCGGCCGTGGAATCGGGCCAGCCCTTCACCGCGCCGGTATAGCCGCCGCCTAGAGCCGGTCGATCCAGGCGCGCACCTCGGCGTGGTGCGGCGCCCAGGCTTCCCAGGCAGACTGCGACCATGCACGGACGGCCCCCTCGTGCGCGGCCGCGCCCGAGGTCCCGGCGACGTCGACCACGGTGATCGGCCCGAGCGAGGCGGGGGGCTTCAGCCAGACGAAGTCCCCCTTCCTGGCAACCGCGGCGCGGATGGCCTCTGTCGCAAACGCGGGAGGCGCATCCCTCTCGAGCATCAGGCACAGGCTCATCAGGTGCACCGCGACGGACTGTATGCTCTGGGAGGAGGGCTTTCCCGGGTGCTGGACGGCGTAGGTGTCGACCGTGGTCCGGTGGATGCCCGCGAGGAGCGCGGGGTTGGAGTATTCCCGGGCAAGGACCTCCGTGTAGGTCGACCAGCAGGCGGGCGACGACTCCATGTAGGGGTGTGTCGGTCCGTCGAACACCGGCAGGACCGCGCCGCAGCCTGGACAGGCGGTGGTCTTCATTCGGGACGCCCCTGGTTATTCCAGCGCCGTGACGGCGGGATCAGGATCCCGCCACGGCGCTGTGCCTGAGCGCCCAGATCTGCCTCGCCTGCGCGATCGTCTCCGCGAGGACGGCAGGGGTGAGGGCCTGCTTGGGATCGTCGCCGATCCCGTGGCTCGGGCTCACGTGGGCCTCGATGCAGAGGCCGTCCGCGCCGTAGGCGATCGCCGCCAGCGCGCAGGCCGGCACGTAGGCCGCCTTGCCAACCGAATGCGAGGGATCGACGATGACGGGGGCCCATGTCTTCTCCTTAAGGAGCGGCGTGATGCTCTCGTCGGGGTGGCAGCGGTAGCCGTCCAGCGTGGGCGCGGTGCCCCGCGGGCACAGGACCACGTTCGGGTTCCCGAAGGCCGCGATGTATTCCGCGGCCGAGATGAATTCGCTGAGCGAGCCCATGTGCATGCTGCGCTTCAGGAGCACGACTGTGTCGCGCTTCGCGACGGCGCGCCCGATCGAGCGCAGGAGCGAGTAGTTGAGCGCGTTCCTTGCGCCGACCTGGAGCATGTGGACGCCGGCATCGAGGGCCATCTTGAGCTGCTCCTCGTCCATGACCTCCGCGTCGACCGGCAGGCCGGTCTGGCGCGACGCCTCCATCAGGATCTCGATCGACTTGTTGTCGCCCTGGAAGGTGTAGGGGTTCGTCCTCGGCTTCCAGACGCCGCCCCGCAGGACGTGCGCTCCGGCCTCCTTCACCGCTGCGGCGGTCTCCAGGAAGAAATTGGGGTTCTTGGGGTCGATGGTGCATTGGCCCGCGATGATCGCCAGGTCCTCGCCGAGCGTCACCCCACCGATCTTGATCCGGTGGGTCGCGAGGTCCGACCGGCGGTCCATGAGCTTGAACGGGGACTGGATCCGGTCGATCCGCTCGACGTAGTCCAGGCCCTCCAAGCGATTGATCATCAACTCGTCCCGCTCGTCGCCCACGATGGCGTAGATGGTCCGAACGGCCCCGACGATGGGTTGGATCGAGCAGCCAAACTCGCCGACGATCGCGGTGATCTCGGCAACCTGTTCGGGGGCAAGGCGGGTGGACTTGGGCAGGATCATGGGGGGATTGGGCCGGAGTGAGGAGGGTCAATCCTGCCAAAAACAGGCCCGACCGTCCATTCAGAAGTCAGCCGGCCCAGCCAAAATCGGCGGGCAGCGGGGCCGTGGCCGAGAAGGCGCTTTTGCGGCCCCCGAGCTCGTACTCGAATTCCACCCTGAGTGAGTGCAGAAACATGCGCTTCGGGCCGCCCGTCTTCGTGAATTCCCGGTTCTTCCCGAAATCGCCGTACGTGCGGTCGCCGACGATCGGCAGGCCCCGCTTGGCGCACTGGACCCGGAGCTGGTGGCTGCGCCCCGTGTGGGGCTCGAGCTCGACAAGCGAGACCCTCCGCGGGACTGCGCCCGCGCGCACGAGCCTCATCGCGCTTTCCGCGGGGAGGTTTCCCTCGCCGGCGGCCGTGCGGATGCGCCCGCCCTTCTTGTCGACGCTCAGGATGTCCCTCCACAGCTCGGACGGGCGTCTCGGGATTCCGAATACAAGGGCCTGGTAGGTCTTGCGGACCTGCCGGCGCTGGAACTGCGCGCGGACCTCGCGGGCCAGGGCCCCGTCCGTCGCGGCAAGGATGAGCCCCGACGTCGCCGAATCCAGCCGGTTGACGAGCCAGAGCCTGCCCGTCCCGCCGGGGGCCGGCCACTCGAAGCACTCCTCGTCGGTGTTGTAGCGTGCGCGCAGGAGGGAGCGGGCCTCGTCGCGGGGGCCGTTCGGGTGCGAGAGGACGCCCTCCGGCTTGTCGAGGGCGGCCAGTCCGTTCGCGTCGAGCGCCACCCACCTGACCCCGGGCCCAAGCGGAACATCCGGCCATGGACCATCGCCGGCCGCGCTCACTCGTAATAGAACTTGATGGCCATCTCCTGGGAATTTCCCAGGATTGCGATCATGTCGTCCGTCCAGTCGCCGTAGGGCGCCGTGAGCGTGATGGCCGAGATGCAGCTCTCCTTGCCCTGCTCGCTGGAGCTCGTCGCGACGTCGATGATCTCCGTGATGCGACCCTTCGAGTCTATCGTGAACTTGACCGTGACATAGGTCCCGGAAGGCGGCTCGGTCGCGCTTTCCTCGATGATCTTGTCCCATTGGATCTGGATCGCCTCCAGCATCTTGTGGATGTAGGCGCCGTAATTGCTCCATTTCGCGCTGAGGGCGACGACCCCCATGTTGCTGGTCCCGAATTGGTTGTCCTCGAAGATCGCAGGCCGCGTGTGGATCTGGTTAAGGACGGGGCGAGGCATCGGCTTGTGCGGGTCGATGGCCGGCATCGCCGTCTGGGCGCCCTCGATGATGGGGGCGTTCTTCGCCCCCTCCACCTTCTCGGGCATGGGCTTCGCGATGTTGGGATCCTTGCCGAGGTTGCTGGCGTATCCGTCCGAGCCGTCCTTCAGCTTCTCAAATCCCGCGAGGGGGTCCTGCTCCTGCTTCGGCGCCATCTGCTGCTTCGCGGCCTGGGTGACGTCCGGCGGGGACGGCGTCGATTCCACCGGCTTCGTCAGCTGGCCGCTCACGGTCTGGTTGGACTCGATGTCCTTCTTGCCGTCGAGCTTCGGCTTGTCGTTGTGCTGGTCGAGCTGAGGCTTCTCCTGCGCGAGCTGCTGGTTCTGAGAGCTGAAGTTGTTGGTCTTGTCGGGGACGTTGTCCGGGGCGTTCGGGTTGGCCTCGACGTACTTGTTCGGCGGGGGAGGCTTGGGCAGCGCCTTCACGAACGTGTCCGGCGCGATCTCGATGTTGAACTGCTTCGGGATCGCGAGCCTCCTCTGCAGGGGTCGGATGGCGTCGCTGCGCAGCAGGTACGGCACGAACATGAGGAGGAGGGCATGGACGACCAGGACGCCGATTATCCCGATCACGACCGACCGCTGGTCCTCGTCCGTCCACAGGCGCGCGACGTACCGCCGAAGGGCGGCCGTGGGCGATGGGGCGCTGAGGGTGTGGGTCATGGGAAGCGGGACGGGAGGGGCTGGATTCAGCCCTGTAGGACGCCCGGGGTCAAAATTTGTTTCGTCTCCTCCATCGGCAGACCCATTATATTGGAGAAGGAGCCGCGGTACCCGGCAACGATCATCTCGGTGCGGTCCTGGATGGAATAGGCCCCCGCCTTGTCGAGGGTGTTGACCAGCCTGAGGTATTCCTCGATCACCTCCTGACCGAAGGGCTTGAACTCGACCTCGCTCGAGACCCCCCGGTCGATCGTGAGCCCGGTCGAGCGCCTGCGCAGGGCCACCCCGGTGAATACCGTGTGCACCCGCCCCGAGAGGAGTCTCAGCATCGACCGGGATTCATTTAGGTCCCGGGGCTTGTTGATCGCGGCCCCGTCCAGGAAAACCGTCGTATCCGCGCCCAGGACAAGCGCATCCGGGTGGCGCTCTGCGACCCAGTCCGCCTTCAGGGCCGCGTTGTGCGCGACCATGACACGGGGATCGGTGGCCGGGTCCTCGTGCTCGGTCACCTCGGCAACGACGACGTCGAACGGGATCCCGAGCTGGGCAAGCAGCTCGCGGCGCCGGGGCGAGGCTGAGGCCAGGATGAGGCGGCTCTGGGTCATGGGATTACGTGTATCAGGCAACCGATTGTGTTGAAAGAAAAGCCATATGCGTCCACGTTAACCCCTTACAACTTCTCCCATGCGCCTCGGGCTTGCACAGATCAACACCACGGT
>Ga0181537_10005504_pt1 | contig 10228 bp, 7 predicted proteins | sample PEATcosm2014_Bin_39_FD_119765 | JGI IMG/M metagenome (GOLD analysis project Ga0181537, IMG submission 119765) | Peatland microbial communities from MTU Mesocosm Facility, Houghton, MI, USA - PEATcosm2014_Bin23_10_metaG | ecosystem: Environmental > Terrestrial > Soil > Wetlands > Peat | place... | reverse complement strand
GCCATGGTCGAAGCGAACCAGCGGATGCGTTTGCGGTCGCCGGGAAAGTTTCGCTGGATCACTTCTGTTCCGCGATCGCCAGCCACGGCGTGAAACACCAGGCCCACGGGCTTGTCCGGCGTGCCTCCAGTGGGCCCGGCCACGCCAGTGACGCCCACGCCAAGCGTCGCCTCGCAGCGGTAACGAACGCCCTCCGCCAGCGCCGCCGCTACTTCGCGGCTGACCGCGCCGTGGCGTTCGATCATCTCTCGAGGTACGCCCGCGAATTCCGTTTTCAGTTCGTTGGAATACACGACGGCTCCGCCCAGAAAATAACGCGAACTTCCGCCGACGGAAGTGATGCGCTCGGCCAGCAATCCTCCGGTGCACGATTCAGCGACGGCCAGCGTCGCGTTGCGCATTTGCAGCCAGTAGCCGACGATCTGTTCGAGCGACTCTCCATTGCGGGAAAAAACCGCATCATCCAATTCGTCCTCGACTTCACCTGCGACTTCGTCCACGCGCCGCTGCGCTAGCTCCAGAGTCTCGGCGCGTTTTGTGAAATGAAGCTGCACCTCGCCCGCGCCCGCCAGGATGGTTGTGTCCACGTCGGTGAAGCGTTTATAAATGGGTGCCACGCGGGCGTCGACTTGTGATTCCCCGAGCATGGCGATCTTCAGTACGCGGGTCGCGAGATGGGCAGAGGGAATTTTTGCCCGCAGCCGTTCCCGAACTTCAGCATCGAACAGCGCTTTCAGTTCAAACGGAGGTCCAGGCAGCAGCACGATAATGTGTTCCCGACCGTCGAAATTGCCGCTCATCCACTGGCCCGGAGCGGTGCCGTTGGCGTTGGGCAAAACCGTGGCACCCTCCAGAACGTCGGCCTGTTTCGCATTGTTGGCCGCCATCTTCCAGCCGCGCGCCGCAAAGCGTTCCTCCAATTTTGTGAGAATATCGGCATCGCGGCGCACTGCCAGGCCCAGAGCTTCGGCGACGGCTTCCCGCGTCAGATCGTCTTCAGTGGGCCCCAGACCACCGCTGAAAATCACGATGTCCGAGCGGAACAGCGCATGCTGCACCGCTGCAACCAGCCGCGGCAGGTGGTCGCCGACAATGCTTTTGAAGATTACTTCTACGCCCAGCTGGTTGAGTTGCTCGGTGAGGTAGAGCGAGTTGGTGTCGCTGCGGAAGGGCGTGAGCAGTTCGGAGCCGACCGCGATAATTTCGGCGTTCACGGCTAGAAGTGTAAATGAAAACCGGAAATGAAAAGCGCAAAGAACGCGACACATCGCGCGCCTCGCCCAGATCCTTCGGACGCAAAAGCGCGTTCTCGAGATGACAAGGCCTCAGGGCGACAAAGTTTCACGAAGACAACGTGGAGGGTCTATTCCGGCAGCAGCGGCAGCCCTTGAATATCCCACGAAAGGTGATGCACGGCGCTCGTGGTCGCGAGAATCACGGATCGTCCCGGAGCGAACGCCAGTCCCACCAGACCCTGCCCCGCGACTTCGATCCGAGCTTTCCCGTCGGGCGAGATCTTCACGATCCCGCGTTTGCCCGACAGTGACGCGGCGACGTACAAGTTGCCGGCAACATCGAAAGCCAGTCCCTGGGGGCGGCCCAGGCCTCGATAAAACGTGCTCACCGTGCCGTGAGGATCAATCTTGTGAACGGCATCGAAGCTGGAAGTCGTGGGCCCAGTGACGAAGAGGTCGCCTTCAGGGCCAAACGCAAGGTGATATGCGGAAACACTGGGCTCGAGCGTGGCAAACACAAATACCTGCTGATCGCGGCCGATCTTGAAAATCGTGCCGCTCCGGTCGCCGACGTAAAGATTCTGTTCGCGGTCGAATGCAATTCCAGTGGCGACGCCCATGCTTTCCGCATACGTCGTCACCGCGCCGTTGGGCGCGACTCGGTAAACGGATCCGTCGTAACGCGACGAAACGTACATCTGTCCCTGACGGTCAAACGCAATGGAGGTCGCGTTCATCATCTCCGCCACAAACGGCTTCATGGCGTAGTTGGTGTCGATCTTGAAAACCGACACCGGCACTTTCTCGCCGCGCGGTCCCGAAAAAGTCGCGTAAATACTTCCCTCCGCGTCGAGCGCCGGGTTGGTCACGGGATGCAGATTTTCCGCAATCGGCACCGCGACCCGCACGGTGTGGGCATTGCTCAGGCGGCCATCGCTTGCGACCACGACTGGTCCGGAAGTGGCTCCCTCCGGAACGCGGGCAACCAGAAACGCTTCGGAACTGACTACGACCGAGCCTTCGACATCGCCGAATTGCACTTTCGGTCGCCGCAACTCCTGGGGACGCAATCCTGTGCCGGTGATGCGTATTTCGCCGCCCGCCAGGGCCAGCGCCGGCGCCACCGCCTCAATGTGCGGGCCGCCGTTCACGCTCTTGCGTCCGAGAATGCGGTCGGAGAATCCCATAGAGAGTGCCGAGTCCTGACTGCGAGAAGCGAGTTGCGAGTGCCGTGTCGCGAACTGTGTCGCAATGGCGGCCGTTGCTACTACCTTAGAACGCCAAAGTGCAGCAGAAGATGCATCACCGCGAACGCATACAATCCAGCCGCGACGTCGTCCACCACAATACCAGTTCCTTCCGGGAGCGCTTCCAGTTGCCGCACCGGCGGAGGTTTGAGGATATCGAATCCCCGAAAAAGTATAAAACCCGCCAGAAAAGTTTTCCATCCAAAGGGGACGCCAATCAGCGCGATGAGCTGTCCTGCAACCTCGTCAATCACCACAAACTGCGGATCTTTCACACCGGAGCCGCGCGCCACACGGGTCGCAGCAGGAATGCCAATGAGCACAACCAACACAGCCAAGGTGATCGCGAGCGGAGTGCGCAGCGCCGGTGTAAGCCCATAGGCAAGCGCGCTCCAGAGTAAGACGGTGGCGGCCGATCCCCACGTTCCCGGCCCCGGATGCAGGCGGCCGATACCGAAGAACGTCGCCACCAAAGTTGCCCATCGCGGCGCGGGCGTCACGAATCTTCTTCCGAATCTTCGGGGTCGCGGTCTCGGACGCCTTCGTCGGCGTCGGTCACTGGTGACGCAATCACGTACGCGCCGCTTGCCCATTTGCCCAGGTCGATGATGCGGCAGCGGTCGCTGCAGAAAGGAAAATCCGCGTCGGTACTCTTCACATTCTTCTTGCAGATTGGACAACGGAGTTTGACGGTGCGCGTGCTCGGCATGACAGGAAGTATTGTAGTTCGCACCCAGTTACGGTGAGGGGCTATTGTTGCAGCCTGGCACCCGCCCAGCGCTAAACGAACTCGCGAAATAACCTTCGCTAGACGATCTTCGTTAAACGATCCGTGTCAAATAATCTTCGCCACCAGATCGTAATCGTGCGCGTCGGTGATCTGGCAGCGGTAAAACTGACCGGGCTGCGGCCCAGTCTCCTCGGAGAAGTCTTCCACGGGAAAATCGTTCACAAAGACTTTGCCGTCGATTTCCGGCGCATGCATCGCAGTGCGGCCCTCGAGCAGCAGATCGCTTTCGTCGGAACTACCTTCCAGCAACAAGTCGAACTCCCGCCCCACCAGCGCCTTCTTTTTCTTTTTGCTGATCTGGCGCTGGATGCCCATTAAATGTTTGCGGCGCCGCTCAATCTCGCGTGGCGAAATCTTGTTGTCGAGGCCGAATGCGCCCGCGCCATCCTGATCGGAATAGGCGAACGCGCCCATCCAGTCGAACTGCGCCTCGCGCACGAAATCGCAGAGCTCTCCAAATTCTTTTTCCGTCTCGCCTGGGAATCCCACAATGAATGAAGTGCGCAGCGTGACATCAGGAATCGTGCGTCGCATCCTGGCAATCGAGCGCAGGAAAACGTCCGCCCCGCCGCCGCGTTTCATGCGTTTCAGCACGCTCGCTGAAGCATGTTGCAAGGGAACGTCCATGTAGGAGCAAATCTTCTCGTGGGCAGCGACAGTCTCCAGCAACTTGCCCGTGATCTTATTCGGATACGCGTAGAGAAAACGAACCCAACGCAGATCTTCGATCGCGGCCAGCTTTTCGAGCAGCAGAGCCAGGCCATCCTTCAGGCCGAAATCTTCTCCATAGCAGGTCGTGTCCTGCCCGATGAGCGTGATCTCGCGCACACCCGACTCGGCCAGGCGTTCGGCTTCGGCCACCACGGAAGCGAAACGCCGCGAGCGGAATTGTCCGCGCAACTGCGGAATGATGCAAAAGCTGCAGGGATGATCGCACCCCTCAGCAATCTTGATGTAGGCCATGTGCCGCGGCGTGGCGAGAATGCGCGGCGTGGCGTCGTCGTAAAGATAGTTCGGCAGGTCGCCGATGGCTCCGGTCCATGCTTCCTGAGCCCATGCCTCGCGCGAAAATCGTCCCTGCGCCGCACGGGCGTCGCCTTCCGGGCGGGATTGCAGCACGACAAACGGCGAATCGCTTCCTGTTTTATTTCGCTCCGTGTCTTGCGCGGGCGCGATTCCGGTGGCGGCCAGGATTTTCTCGAGCTCGCCGGTTCCAACGACGGCGTCGACTTCAGGAATGTCTTTGCGGATCTGATCGCGGAAGCGCTCCACCAGGCATCCGGCCACTACCAGCTTCTTCGCGCGACCGTCAGTCTTGTGACCGGCCATTTCCAGAATCGTGTTCACCGATTCCTGCTGGGCGCTTTCGATGAACGAACAAGTGTTCACCACAATTACGTCGGCATCTTCGGCGCGCGTGGTCAGCTCCGCCCCACCCCGCGCCAGCAGGCCCATCATCACTTCGCTATCGACCAGATTTTTGGGACATCCCAGGCTGACAAATCCCACCTTCGTGCGTTTCGTCACGGCTTGCGCGAGACCAACGGGCGTTTCCTCGCGCAGGTCGTCAGTGGAAGCGCCGATGGTGAGGTCCGTCACAGGCATGCGATCTCTATTATTTTAGCATCTTCAGCGGGCACTTCCGGGCCGGTCTCGGCCCAGCGCGCCCAGCGCGGCGAGCCAGATTCACCGGACCAGGAAAGATAGTAGTTGTGGATTCAAAAGGATACAGGTCGTGCTACGCTATATTGCTTTCAGCCATAGTGACAAACCCCCACTTCTCCGGAGACGAAATGTCTGAGAGACGATTGTTGGTTGCGGCCTTGGCAGTGGTGACCATTCTCGCGGCGTCGGCGTCCGCCCAGGATGAGAAGAACGAACTGGTCGGCATGATTGGCCGCGTCTTCATCAGCGACCAGGGCATTCAGAACCCGCCGGTCCCCGATGCAGTCATCCGCTCCGGCGCTGGCCTGACTTTCGAAGCGGCGTATGCGCGCCACTTGTGGAGCACCCCGATCTGGGCGATTTCGGCTGAGTTGCCAGCGGCGTTCAATCTTGATGAAAAACTGAATGGGCCGCAAGGCACGGTGCCTATCAATTACAGGCAGTACTTTATCACTCCGGCGGCGCGTTTGAACTTGTTTCCCACCACCGCGTTTTCGCCCTGGGTGAGCTTCGGCGCCGGAGTCGCCTATTTCAGCCAGAATAAGAACACAATTTATGGCGGCGGGCCCAATCCCGGAAAGTCGGGTGCGACCAGCGCCATTGAAGGTGGCTTTGGTTTGGATGTATTGGTCAAAGGGAAATTCAGCATTCGCGGTGAAGTGCGAGATTTCTGGTCGGGTGAGCCGGACTTCCCGAATGCCCCTACCGGCCACTCGCGCCAGCATAATTATTTCGTCGGCGGCGGCGCGGTCTACCGCTTCTAGGCGGAAAGAAAAACCGTTCACCACAAAGAGCGCAAAGTTTTACAAAGGTTTTGTTGGTAAGGCTTTTCTTTGTGTGACTTAGTGTCCTTCGTGGTTCAAGCCGTTGACCGGCGGAGACTTACTTCTTTGTCGCCAGTTCCACTTCCTCGTACAGTTCTGGCAAGCGCCGAACATCCTCCTGCGATTGGCCAAACCGTGCCGATTCATATGCTTCCGTGAATTGCTCAACTCGCACCCTTAAGCGTTCTTCGGAAATGACTCCGGCAAACTCTCGCGGAGTTTGGGCCGTCCGCTTCTTTACTCCGCGCCGCGCCAGGGAGCGTGCCATGCGTTCGTACCACATGGTGGCGGCTAGTTCCGGAGAATCCTCGGGATGCTCGCGCAGCCGCTTTTCATGCAGCCACTGCGCGATTCGCCGGAGGTTCGCAAGTACCAGCGATACGAACAGCAGGACGATGCCAGCGCCCAATCCGAGGGCGAACCAGCGCTTGGGCGAGTGTTCCGCACGTTCCTGGCTGCGGCGGGCCCAGCGGAGCATTGCACCGTAATGCAGCCGCCACCAGGCGCGGCCCCGTTCCCACACACCGCGCGTTCCACTGACCGCCGCGTGCCCCAGCGAGAATTGGTGGGCAGCGTCGTAGCTGATCACCCACTCCCGCCAGAAGGAGGACATCGCATCCAGGTAGAGCAGGGCGCGGTCCCAGCCCTGCGGCGTGCCGCTGGCGCCAGCGGGAGTGGGGTCGAACGTTTGCCAGCCGTAGGCAGGAAAATAAGCCTCTACCCAGGAATGCGCATCTTTTGCGCGAACCACATAGTTCCCGGTGAGGTCGTTGAACTCGTCGCTGCGGAATCCGTTGACCACGCGCGATGGAATCCCCAAAGTGCGCAGCATCACGGCCATCGACGACGCGAAATATTCGCAGTGACCTTGCTTGCGCTCGAACAGAAAATTGGCCAGTGGGTCGCGCATTGCCGTGCGCGGCTGTTGCAAGGTGTAGGCGTAGCGGGTCTTCAGATAGAGTTCGATTTTCGCTGCCCGGTCATAGTTGGTGGACGCGGACTTTGTAATATCCGCTGCCAGGCGCGGAATGCGGGCATCGAGCGACCCCGGTAACTGCAAATACATGGGCACGACTTGGGGCGGGTAAATCTGGCCCGCCCCGCGCAACTGGTCGGGGGAAGGAACAGAAAGGTCCGATTCCGCTTCGTAGCGGCTGATGGGATGCTGAATATCCAGGTCGTAAACCGCGCTGCCAGGATCGACCGCGAGATTCCTGAAGTCTCCCTTCACGCTTTGTGCCCAAGGTGCCAGAAAGAAGACGTTTGTTCCGATCGGCTCCATCAGGACCCGATAGTGAATCATCTGCTCACGTGGGGCAGCGGCGATTGCTGCACTCTGGGCCGTGTGTTTCGGCGGAACTCGGGTCCCGAACGAGGGAACGGCGAAGGCTCCGCCGGGCTGCCGGTCAAGCACGATCTGCTGGTGGGCATTCGACCAGCCATGACCGTCGAATTCCGACAGAGAAACGCCGCGCCAGTGCAAATCAAACCGGCCAACGTTGTCGCCCTCGATTTGCACATGCATCACCACGGAATTCGATTGCTGGATCTGTCCAATCTGGCCCAGTTGCACGTGGTCGCTGAATCCGGTGGAAAGGTCAGCGCCGAAGGAATATCCGCCCAGATAACCGGCCGACATCCGCGGCAGCAGGAAAAATACCCCCACCGCACCCAACAAAATCATCGCCATCAGCGCAGGAGCCATGCGCGCCAGCGCGAAAGCCAGATGACGATGCTCCTGGGGATCGGTGGAATGCCGGGCCTGAATGTTGGCGGCGCGGCCGGAGCGCTGCATCTCCATCAATACAAAGGCCGCGACGGCGGTGAGCATGAAGGCGGCGAAGAAGAACAGGAAGACGCTGTCGACCGTGAGAATGGCCGAGGCCAGCACCATGAGAAAGGCGAGAATGGCGAGCATCACGTGGTCGCGGTCGCGCCGCAGCGAAAACATGCGCACCACCACCGCGAACAGCGCCAAATGAACGGTTGCCGTCAGGAAGCTGCGCGAAAGAAACAGGAAATCCGCAGCGAAAAATAGGACATAGCCTGCCGAAAGGGGCGCGGTCCAGCGATCCGACATCACGAAGTGTTTGCGCTCGGCCAGCATGTAGCCACGCAGGGCGAGCGCCGCTGCTACGAGAACGATCGAAGCTAAATCCAGGCCTCCGGTGCTGGCCAGAGTCCCAAAGCCAGTTAAAACAAGTAGGTACAGTGAGAGTTGGAAGTAATAGTCAATCGCCTTTGGCATCGGAATTACCACGAGTTGGGAAGCCTTCGGCGGCATAGACGCTGGAGCTGCGATTGGAACTTCTATTGTTCGACAACCAGCCCTAGAAGGGAAGGCCTTGTGATGCGATTCTTGCACCAAAAGTCACATGCCATCTGGAGCCGGAAAGCGGACAACCGCAGTTCGTTGCCATTGTTCGCGTAGGACGGACACTCTTGTCCATCAGCTTTGCCCTTGGTTTTGTACTCGCGACAGAACTTCAGAGCCAAGGGTAAGGCACGATGAAGCCAAGACGAACGTCAAAGGCCACGGACAAAGCCTGCCCTGAACGAGGCGGAAGGGAATGTCACGTCCTACATAAATCGTGTGGATGCTAGAATCATTCAGGTCAGGCATCGGTCTTACGCGACGCACTCTCGCCAACCCCGCCAGGTCCGGAAGGAAGCAACGGTAACGGGCTCTTGCGTGTGCAGTGAGGCGCCGGTGCCTGGCTTAATGTTTTCTCGCGGCTGATTTTCCTGCCGCCTGAGCCCTCGATCCCGGCTTTGAATTTCCTCTTATCGACCAACCGCTCGACAACCGCACATCTCAAAAGCAAGGCAAGGTCAAAGGCGACGGACAAGAGCGTCCGTCCTCACGGGCACACACAACACTTCGGTTGGCGAACTGTGCGTTTTGCAGATCTTTACAGTTTATTTACCGATTCTTTGCGCAAGACTGGGCTCGGAGTGCGTCCAATAGGTGGAGGCTTGGCACGAACTTAGCTGCCGCCGCCGGCGAGGGAAAAAATGATCCGCGTTCCGTCCAGTGCAACCGTTCCTAACATCACCATTCGCGTGTCTGGCAAATTATTTCAGGGCCATCTTTCATACCTGGATCAACTGGTGCAAACGGCGCTGGCCTGCGACTTGTGGGCCCTGCTCGATCTGACACAGCTGGAGGAACTGGACCGTGCGGCTGTGCTCTATCTTATGCGTGGGGAAGGGCACGGGTTCGGTGTGGTCGCGTGTCCGAATTTCGTCCGGGAGTGGATGTCGTACGAGTCTGACTGTCGGGCGGCATGAGGCGCTCGTAGTTCAGTTTGCTTCAACGAGATACCTCGGCGGCTAAGAGCGCTCATCTTCGATTTCGATGCCTGAATCGCAGCGCTGAAACCGCTGCTCCACCCAAAAGCCACATCAGGTGGGCCTGGGCTGTCACTCACCGCCTCCCACCGAACGCCGTGATACTCAGGCCTGCGCCCTTTGGGGACTTGGATCGGACAGTTCGCCCAAGGCAGGCTCGTGGCTTCCCGCAGGACAACAAGTTGTGTCCAGCTGAAAGCTGTGTCCATCTGAACTGCCTACCACCCGGCCCTTAGCGGTAGTTCGGCAGTTTTCAAACCTAGGGGCTACAAAATCTGCTTTGGCGTTTGGTGTAAGGTTCCCACTTCTCGCAAAGGAGTCGAGAAATGGGGTATCAGATTAAACCTAAGTTTTCAGTTTGAAACTGAAGCACGATCGGACGGGTTCCTTGTCAGGCATTGTTAGCTATTGTTAGCTATGCTTCGTTAGACATTCTGCTGCCAATCATTCACAATACTCAGTTTCCTCTCATAAGCCTTTGTTCAGGAGCTTCTCGTTTGAGCAAACCGATTCGCGCCAAGATCAGCGCTCTGGGCACTTATGTGCCGCCCCGCCTCCTCACCAACGCCGACCTGGAAAAGATGGTCGACACTACGAACGACTGGATCATGAGTCGAGTGGGCATCCGTGAGCGGCACATTGTGGAAAAGGGAGTGGCCACCAGCGATCTCGCGGTGGAGGCTGCAAAAAAGGCGCTGGCGAACCGTGGTTTTGCGCCGACTGACATTGAAGCGCTCATCGTGGGAACGGTTACGCCGGATATGCTGTTTCCTTCGACGGCTTGCCTGGTACAGCACAAGCTGGGCGCCAAGGGAGCCTGGGGGTTCGACATTTCCGCAGCCTGCTCCGCTTTTCTTTATTCCCTGCAAACGGGAGCGCAGTTCATTGCTTCAGGGGTTCACAAACGAGTGCTGGTGATAGGGGCGGACGTGATGTCGTCGGTGATCGACTACACCGACCGCGCTACCTGCGTGATTTTTGGCGACGGCGCGGGTGCCGCGATTCTCGAGCCCGCAGAAGACGATTCCGTGGGACTGATCGACTTCATCCATGAAGTAGACGGCTCCGGTGGGTGCTATCTCTATATGCCGGGCGGAGGCAGCCTGCATCCGTCGT
>Ga0181537_10005502_pt1 | contig 10229 bp, 7 predicted proteins | sample PEATcosm2014_Bin_39_FD_119765 | JGI IMG/M metagenome (GOLD analysis project Ga0181537, IMG submission 119765) | Peatland microbial communities from MTU Mesocosm Facility, Houghton, MI, USA - PEATcosm2014_Bin23_10_metaG | ecosystem: Environmental > Terrestrial > Soil > Wetlands > Peat | place... | reverse complement strand
TCGGGCCCCTGCCCATCGGGCCCACCGGGGGGCGGCTGGGTATCGCAGCTGAATTCCACCCCCAGACGCTTGAGCGGCGCGCCGATCGCGCGCGCGGTGTCGGCGACCACGCCGGGCAGATCGGCGCCCAGCACCGCGGCGCGATTCTTGCGAAAGATACCGGCCTTCTCGCGCCCAATGGCCTCGAGCGTCGTGCCGAGATATTCCTGATGATCGAATCCGATGCTGACCACGACGGCGACGTCGGGCTCGACCACATTCACCGCGTCCAGGCGTCCGCCCATGCCGACCTCGAGCACCCACGCATCCAGGCGCGCCGCCTCGAACACCAAGAGCGCCGCCAAAGTATTGAACTCGAAGAAGGTCAAGCCCACCGCGCCACGCGCCGCCTCGATGCGCTCGAACGCGTTCACCAGCTCCGCCGCGCTGACGAAAGCGCCGTCGATCCGGATGCGCTCACGGTAGTCGCGCAAATGCGGCGAGGTGAACGAGCCGACGCGGTATCCGGCGGCGCGAATGACGGCCGCGCAGTAGGCGCTCACCGAACCCTTTCCGTTGGTGCCGGCCACCGTGACCACGGGCACCGCGGGTTGCCTCCAGCCGAGGCGATCGAGCACGGCGCGGAGCCGCTCGAGCCCGAGATCGATGGCCTGCGGATGCACCTGTGTTTGGTAGGCCAGCCACTGATCGAGACTCCATGACACTGGTGTTGATTCGCGGGTTTTGATTCGCGGCAAGGGGGAATGCGCGGCGGCGCTGTTACGCTGCGGCGGGTTCTTTGCCGGTGAGCAGCCGCAGCATCGCCCCGATGCGGTCGCGCAGCTCGCGGCGGTCGACGATCATGTCGAGTGCGCCGTGCTCGAGCAGAAATTCGCTGCGTTGGAATCCTTCCGGCAGAGTCTCGCGCACGGTCTGCTGAATCACGCGCGGGCCGGCGAAGCCGATCAGCGCCTTCGGCTCCCCGATGTTGACGTCGCCCAGCATGGCGAGGCTCGCCGACACGCCGCCGGTGGTCGGATCGGTCATGACCGATATGAACGGCAGCCGCGCCTCCGACAATCGCTTGAGCGCCGCACTGGTCTTCGCCATCTGCAGCAGCGAGTACAGCGCCTCCTGCATGCGCGCGCCGCCGCTCGCCGAGAAGCACACCAGCGGCATGCGATGCTCGAGACAGTGCTCGACCGCGCGCACGAATTTCTCGCCGACGACGGAGCCCATGGACCCGCCGAGGAAGCGGAACTCGAACGCGCAGGCGACCACGTCGATGCCGGCGAGCTGGCCGGCCATCACGATCAGCGCGTCGCGTTCACCGGTTTGCTTCTGCGCCTGCACGAGCCGGTCCTTGTAGCGCTTCGAATCCTTGAACTTGAGCGGATCCTCGGGTTCCACCTTGCCGGCAAGCTCGGTGCTCGAGCCGGTGTCGAGGAATTTGAGCAGCCGCTCGCGGGCGTTGATTCTCATATGGTGGCTGCACTTCGGGCAGACGTGCAGGTTGCGTTCGATTTCCGCACGATACAGCACCGCGTCGCAGGCGGGACACTTGGTCCACAAGCCCTCGGGCACCGAGCGCGTGCGGCGCTCGGTTTTGATACGCGACGGAACAATGCGCTCGAACCAGGACATGCGCTAGTTTAGCAAAAGCCCATGAGCGGGTGTCGGGATCCCGAACTGCGGCGGGTATTCCACCCGCCACAGATACAGCCCCGCGGCCGGCGCGGTGACGCCGGCCAACCGGCGGTCGCCGCTCGCGAGCACGCGCGCCATGGCGAGGGCGGGGTCCGCCTCGCGTTGCACGTCGAGCAGCGTGCCGACGATATTGCGCACCATGTGATGCAAGTAGGCGTTCGCCGCAATCTCCAGCCACACATAGTCACCCTCGCGCCCGACCTGTACCCGCTCGATCTTTCTGAGCGGAGTTTTCGACTGGCACTCGACGGAACGGAATGCCGAGAAATCGTGCTCGCCGAGCAACCCTTGAGCCGCCGCATGCATCGCCGCGGCGTCGAGCGGCCGATGGATCCAGGCCGCACGTGCGCGCTGCAGGCCTGAGCGCGCGCTGCGATTTAAAATGACATAGCGGTAGATGCGGCGGATGGCCCGGTGGCGCGCATGAAACCCCAGGTCGACTTCCTGGGCCCATTGCAGGGCGATCGCGGGCGCGAGCCGGGTGTTGGCGCCCAGCACCCAGGAGCGGGGGCTGCGTACGGCGTGGGTGTCGAAATGGATGACCTGGCCGGTCGCGTGCACGCCGCTGTCCGTGCGGCCTGCGCAGATGGCCAGGATCCGCTCGCCGGCGACAAAGGAGAGCGCCGCCTGCACCGCGTCTTGAATGGAGGCCGAGTGTTCCTGCGACTGCCAGCCGGCGTACTCGGTGCCGTCATACTCGATGATGGCGGCGACGCGGCGGGAGGCCGCGGGAGAGGCATCGTCAGTCAGACAGGCTCCTCAGCCCGGCAAGGTCTCGATCAGGCGCTGCGCTTCCTGTTTCTGACTGGCGGAGCCTTCATGCACGACTTCCTCGAGAATGCTGCGCGCACCCTCCGGATCGCCCATGTCCATGTAGGCGCGCGCCAGGTCGAGCTTGGTGCCGACTTCGCTCATCGTCACCGGTTCCAGTTCCGGTACCGACACTTCCTCGATGCTGATGCTGTTGCTCTTCGCCGTCGTGATCGCCGCGAGCTTGTCGGTCTTCGAAGATATGGCCGCGAACTTGTCGGTTTTGGCGGTGATGGCCGCGAGCTTGTTCGTCGGCACTTCCAGTCCGTTCAGCGCTTCGCCCACATCGAGGTCGACGCGCCGGTTGCGCTGGCTGGCCTCGAACACTTCGGTGGAGAACACTTCGTCATCGGCGCGCGGCTGGTCGATGGTATCGCCGCTGCCCAGCGCGTTCGCAAGACGATCGAGATCGAGGTCGATGCTGTCGCCGCTGAGCGCTCGCAATTTGGAAGTGTTCTCGCCGTCGATTGCCGCGGCATCCTGCAGATCGGATAGTTCCTTCGACTTGAAGCGCGACGTCATGCTGACGTCGAGATCGCTGGTGCGGGGCATCTGGACCGTGGGCGCGGACTCGGGGCCGAGCACCGCCGTTTTGACTTCGTCCTGGCCGGAGTCCAGATCGGCGATGAAGGAGGCCTCGAGTTCGCGCTCGAGTTCGGTCAAATCCTTGTCGCGTGCGTTCTTCTCGGCGTCCGCCATCATGCGCCGCGACTTCTCATCGAGGCCCGCCACCATCGTCGGCATGTCATCCGGGTGATCGGTCGACTCCAGGTGCGACTCCTCGTTCGACTCCTGGGGCAATTGATTCGCGGCCAACGAGCCGGTGTCCTCGATGTGCTCCAGATCCAAGCCCAGATCGTCGATCGACACCTCGGCGGTCTGGTCATCGTTCGGGGAGGCACCGAGCTTGGAGGAAATCCGATCGTGCACGTCGTCGCTCTGTTTGAGCACCGGCGATTCGGCGGTGGGCGAATCGACAAAGTTCAGCATTTCGGATTCCACCGTGGGCTCGTCGCGAGCCGGCGGCATTTCCCGGGTGGGGGAGTCGTCCGCGCCGCGCTCCGGCGTGTCCAAGGTGAAGTCCAGACCGGAGGATTTTCCATGCACCACCGGCGATTCGCCGGTGGCCGCGGTATCCTCGCCGTCGTGTGACAGCGGGTGATCGAGGCTGCTGCGCTCGCCCTCCGGATCGCCGAACAGGTCGATGTCGACGCGGTTCTCGCCGCCCTCGAGGTTCAAGTCGACCAGGGCGCCGGCGCCGCGGCCGCTTCCGGTGCTGCCCGTGAACAGCGGGTCGCCCGGGCAAATCTGCTTGCCCATGATGACGATCTTGTCCCACTCGCCCGCGGGCGCGCGGTCGCGCGTCGCTTCCAATCCCTTCGCCGTTTGCAGGAACGCATCCTTGTTGCCCCAAACGAAATAGATCTCCAGGAGCTTCAGGCGCAGATCGCGCCGCTCCGGTTCGCGCTCGAGCGCGATGCGCACCAGGTCTGCGGCCTGATCGTACAAGCCGTAGGCCATATGAAAGTCGGCTTCGGCGAGGGGATCACCCTGATCGAGATTGACCGCGCTCTCGCTCGACATCGTGTCGTCGGGCGACCGGCCCTCGGGGGCGGGCGCGCTGAACGCTTCCGGCGCCTCGCCGAACTCCGGCTGCCGATGTTCGCCGGACTCCTCCACCACGAAAGAATCGTCGCCCCGCGCAGGCGGGCGCCGTTGCGTCTGATCGCGCAGGTCCGCAATGTCGGTCGAATCCAGCCTGCCGAATTCGCTCAAGTCCCCGCGCCGGCGGCGCATGGCGGCAAAGGCGAGCCCGGCGATCAGCGCGACGATCACGGCGGCCGGCAGCCACCAGTTCGCCGCGACCCAGTCGATCCACGAACCGGTATCGGCGGCGGGTGCCGCGGCCGGCGGCTTCTGGGCCGGCGGCGCAGGCGTCGGGGTCGGGGTTGGCGTCGAGGTATCCACCGTCGGCGGCGGCAGCGGCGTCGCGGTCGGCGTCGGAGGCGGCGGTGTGGGTGCGCTCTGCTGCACCGTCGGTGTCGGAGCAACGGGCGCGGGCGGCGGCGGCGCAGGCGGCGGCGCGGTCGCCACCGGCGGCGGTGTGACTGCCTGCGGCGGCGTTGCCACCGGCGCGGGCGCCGGCACGGGCTTGGCGGCGGCAGCGGCGGCCAGCTTGCGCTGCAGCTCGCTCAGTTCCCCGCTCTTCAGCGCGAGCAGCCGGCGCGATTCCTCCAGCTGCCCTTCCAAATCCTTGACCTTATCCTTGAGCGCGTGCGTCTCGGCGTTCGCCGCAGTCGGTGCACCGGCCGGCGAGGTCGGTGCCGCGGTTCCCGAACTCGTCCCGGTGGCGGAGCCGGCGGTGGCGCTCGGCGTCACCAAGCGCAAGTGGCCGCCGGGGGCGGGCTCGCTGCCGCCGTGCCAGGCACTCATCTGGCGGCGAACTTCATTCATCGCCTCGTTTTGATTCAGCGCGGCGATGGCATCCGCTCCGGGCACGCGCAGCACCGAACCGCGGCGCAGAATATTGATGTTGCCGCCAAACGCGTCGGGGTTCGCGCGGTAGACCGCGATCATGGTCTGATCGATGTTCGCCGGCGTCGGCGGGACCGGCGAATCGCTACGCAGACTGCGCGCGATCTTCGAGAGCGTATCGCCTTGGGCGACCTGGTAGGTATTGCCGGTCATTCCCCCGAAGCTTCCCGTCGCCGCATCGGAGGGCGTGCCGAGTCCGAGGTCGCCACCCGAGGAACCGGACGTGCCCGGGGAGGTGGCCCGGGACGCGCGGCTCCCGGCAGCCGGGCTCGCGCCGGCCGGCCGGCGGGACGGCGGTGCGGTGCTCGTGGGTGCCCCGCTGGTTGCTGCCGCGACCGGTGCCGCGCTGCTCGCGGTCTCGCCCGGCGTGTACACCGGGGGATCCAGCAGGACCGTGTATTCGCGCATCAGGCGCCCGCGCGACCAATTCACCTCGACCAGGAAGGTGACGAACGGCTCGGGGATCGCTTCGGTGGAACGCACCAAGAGCGCGTCCCGGCCATCCTTGCCCTTGCCCACCTTGAAGGTCAGCGTCGACAGGAAGGCCGGCCGATCGATTCCGTAGCGCGTAAAGGAGTCCCGCCCGGCGAGGCTCGCCCGCAGCGCGGTCAATTCATCCGGGGCGGCCGCCAGCAGATCGATTTCCGCGTTCAACGGCTCGTTGAGGGCGGAATTCAAATGGATCTCGCCCAAGCCCAACGCCCACACTGCGGATGGCCACAGAAAGGACGGAGCCAGCAGGCACGCCAGCAGCATCAGGCGAGGCATCGTCGCAGACATTTCTACTCCCAGAAATCTGGTAGGCAAGCGGGTAAAGTTCATTGTGCCAGAGGCGCTTGGACGCGAATGCTCACTTGCCTTTTACCTTAGCCAATAACTATAGCTCACTGGGGTCTATTTACCAAAATCTGGGCCACGGAAACTGCGTTATGTGCCGCACATTTCCGAACATTATCGGCCACTATCCAAAAATTTAGAGCCCGATCACGGCTCAAATCCCGGCGCAGGCGCCCCACGTACACCCGATCCGGCGCCGATGCCAAGGTCGCGGGGGTCGGATAGCCGGCGGAGGACGCCGCATCAATCAGCGAAATGCCGGTCCCGCGCTGCAACACCGCGGCGGCATCGGCCACCGACACCGGCCGCTCGAAGGCGGCATGGACCGCCAGGCTATGGCCGAAGAACACCGGCACCCGGACCGCCGTCGCATTGACGGGGAGATCCGGCAGATCTAGCACCCGCCGCGTCTCGTGCCACAACCTTTTCTCCTCGCGCGAGGCGCCGTCCTCCTGCAGGGCATCGACCTGCGGGATCACATTGAACGCGATCTGCCGCCCAAACGCACGTCCCCTCGCCTTCTTCCCGCTGAGCATGGCCACCGTTTCCGCCGCCAGCTCATCCATGGCGCCGCGCCCGCTGCCCGACACCGCCTGGTAGGTCGCCACCTCCACCCGCGCAAGCCCCGCGAGCGCATGCAGCGGCGCGAGCACGGTGGCGAGCGCCACGACCGCGCTTCCCGGCAGCGCGATCAGGCCGCGCGCGCCGACCGCGCCGAGCGCCTCCGCGTTGACATCGGCCGCCACCAGCGGCACGTCCGCGCGGGCGCGAAACGCGGCGGATCCGTCGATGACCCAGGCATGCGCGGCAGCCGCTTCGGCGTAGCGCTCCGACAGTTCCAAGCGGCCGCAAAAGAAAGCCAGATCGACGCGCGAAAAATCAAACGCGGCCACGTCGCCCACCGGCAATTTTCGGTCTTCTTCGTCGACCGGCGCGCCGACGCTGCGCGCATCATCGAGCGCATGCAATTCGGCCGGCGCGAATTTGCGCGCGCGCAGCTCCTCGATCACGGCCGCGCCGATCAAGCTCGACACCCCGACCACGGCGACGCGCAATTTTCCGCCGCCGCCGCTCATCGGCGCGTGATGTCAGGGGTGGTGCGCACCACATCCCCGCACTGCGCGCGAAACCGCAGATAGTGATCCATCAGCACGAGCGCGAGCATCGCCTCGGCGATCGGCGTGGCGCGGATGCCGACGCAGGGATCATGGCGGCCCGTGGTCACGACCTCGGTCGCGTTGCCTTGAATGTCGATGGTATCGCCCGGCAGGGTGATGCTCGAGGTGGGTTTGAGTGCGAGGCTCACCACGATGTCCTGGCCGGATGAAATCCCGCCGAGCACGCCGCCGGCATGATTGCTCTTGAAGCCCTGCGGCGTCATTTCGTCGCGATGCTCCGAGCCGCGCTGTTCGACGGCGCGAAAGCCCGCACCGATCTCCACGCCCTTCACCGCGTTGATGCCCATCATGGCGCCCGCCAGGTCCGCGTCGAGCCGTTCGAACACCGGCTCGCCCCATCCGGGCGGCACACCGCGGGCGATCACCGTCACGCGCGCGCCGACCGAATCTCCCGCTTCGCGGGTGCGCCAGATGAGATCCTCGAGCTCCGGGATGCGGCTCGGATCCGGGCAAAAAAACGGGTTGTCGTACGCGCTCGCCGGATTCTTGGGCTCGAGCACCAACGGACCCATCTGCGCCAGATAGCCGTGAATCTCGACCTGCAACCGCTCGCGCAAATACTTGCGCGCGATCGCCCCCGCGGCGACCCGCATCACGGTCTCGCGCGCCGAGGATCGTCCGCCGCCGCGATAGTCGCGAAAACCGTATTTTTGGTGGTAGGTGTAATCCGCGTGACCGGGCCGAAATCGATCCTTGATCTTCTCGTAGTCGCGCGAGCGCTGATCTTCGTTCTCGACCAAGAGGCCGATGGGCGTGCCCGTGGTGACGCCCTCGAACACGCCGGACAAGATGCGCACGGTATCGGACTCACGCCGTTGGCTGGTGAATTGCGAGGTGCCCGGCCGCCGGCGCTCGACGTCGGCCTGCAAGTCCGGCTCGCTGAGCTCGAGTCCCGGCGGACAGCCGTCCACGACGCAACCGAGCGCGGGCCCATGGCTCTCGCCGAAGCTCGTGACCGTGAAAACGCGACCGAAAGTATTGCCCGCCACTAGTTCTCCTGATACTTCGCCGCCGGCAATTCTCCCGCCGCCGGCAGATCTTCCGCCCGCAGCAAAAATACACCGCCGCCCATCGCTCCCTCCGCCGTGACCAGCGCCGGCCAGATGAACGGCAGCCGCGGAAAAGCCTCGAGCAATGCAGTCTCGGAATTACCGACTTCCACGACCAAGAGGCCGTCAGGCTGCAGGTGCTCTCGCGCCGCGGCGAGAATCGCCCGCACCGAATCGAGGCCATCCGCCCCTGCGGCCAATCCCAACCGGGGCTCGTGCCGATACTCACGCGGCAACGTGCGCATTTCCGCGCGCCCCACGTAGGGCGGATTGCTCACGATCATATCGTAACGCCGGCCCCGGACGGCGCCGAAGTGGTCGGACTTGAGGAATCTCACGCGCGTGCCCAACCCCAAGCGGCGCGCATTGCGGCGCGCCACTTGCAGGGCGGCGGCGGAGAGGTCGACGGCATCCACGCGTGCCCGCGGAAAGGCCTTGGCGCAGGCAAGCGCGATGGCGCCGGAGCCCGTGCCGACATCGAGGATCCGGCGTACGCGGGCCGCATCGATCCAGGGCGCAAACCGATCCTGGATGAGTTCGGCGATCGGCGAGCGCGGCACGAGCACGCGCTCATCCACATAGAGCTCGAGACCGGCGAAGAACGCGCGGTGCGTGAGATAGGGCAGCGGCGCACGCGCCGTGATGCGCCGCTCGAGCAGCGCATCGATGCGCGCGATACGCCGCGGCGTGAGCGCACGCCCATAGGCGGTGTGGCCCAGTTCGTGCGAGAGTCCGGCGGCGAAGAACACCAATTCCGCGGCTTCATCGAGTGCGTTGTCGGTCCCGTGTCCGAAATGCACGCGTGCGCGTTTCAGCGCGCGCGCGCAAGCGTCGATCGCCTCCCCCACGGTTTCACCCGCCGCCGTGTGGGATAATCGGCGCATGGCGTTTCGATTCAAATTCGCGTCCTTCGCATTCATCGGCGTCATCGTCGTCTCAGGGCTTGCCGCGTCGCTCATCTGGCATCACCACTCACGGCCCGGAATCGAATTGACCACCGGCACCTGGCTCACACCGAGCCGCCGGCTGGCGGAGTTTAGCCTGATCGACCAGCACGGCCGGACATTCGGGAACGCCAACCTGCACGGCCGCTGGTCGGTGCTGTTCTTCGGCTATACCAACTGTCCGGATTTCTGCCCGACCACGCTCACCACCCTGGCCGCGATCCAGAAGCAGCTCCGCGCGGCCCACACCGTCGCGCCACAAGTCGTCTTCGTGTCGGTCGACGCCAGGCGCGATACGCCGGCGCAGCTGGCGAAATACGTCCCCTACTTCGATCCGCAGTTCATCGGCCTCACCGCGGCCGATCAGCCGGGCATCGAAGCGGTGGCGCGAGAATTGGGTGTGGCCGTGATCATCCAGCCCGGCACCGACGGCAACTATACGGTGGATCATTCCGGCGCGCTCTTCGTGGTGAACCCCGAGGGCAGGCTCGCCGCGATCCTGACCGGCCCGTTCACCGTCGACGCGCTGCGCGTGGATCTGCTGCGCATGATAGCCGGCCACGCATGATCCGGTCACGCATGAAGACGCGCCGCGCATGATGGGCCGCCTGTTCGCGTGGTTTCAGTATCTGCTGCCGCAGCACGCGCTCTCCCGGGTGATCCTGGCGGCGACCCGGGTGCGAAGCGCGGGCTTCAAGAACGGATTGATCCGCGGCTTCCTCACGCTCTACACGGTCGACATGAGCGACGCACAGGAGAGCGACCCCTACGCATTCGGCAGCTTCAACGAGTTTTTCACCCGCGCCTTGAAAGACGGCGCACGCCCCATCGCGAGCGGCGCGAACGCCATCGCCTGCCCCGTGGACGGACAGGTGAGCGAAGCCGGAGCGATCGAGCGCGACCTGCTGCTGCAGGCCAAGGGCCGCCGCTACCGGCTGACGGAGCTGCTCGCCTCGCAACCCTGGGCGAGCCGCTTCGAAGGCGGCGCTTTTGCGACGATATATCTCGCCCCGTTCAATTATCACCGCGTGCACATGCCGCTGCGCGGGGAACTGCGCCACACCGTATTTGTTCCGGGGCGCCTGTTCAGCGTCAACGCCGTGACCGCGCAGCATGTGCCGCGGCTGTTCGCGCGCAACGAACGCGTGTTGACCTTGTTCGACACGGGCGACAGTGGGATCGGACAGTTC
>Ga0181537_10005500_pt1 | contig 10230 bp, 8 predicted proteins | sample PEATcosm2014_Bin_39_FD_119765 | JGI IMG/M metagenome (GOLD analysis project Ga0181537, IMG submission 119765) | Peatland microbial communities from MTU Mesocosm Facility, Houghton, MI, USA - PEATcosm2014_Bin23_10_metaG | ecosystem: Environmental > Terrestrial > Soil > Wetlands > Peat | place... | reverse complement strand
GCGACGGGAGCCGTATACCTTGTGCTCGAATTCCTCATCAAGAGGGTGGTCCTCGGGGGACGCCCCGGCGCCGAGGTCGAGGACCTCTTCTCCAACCTCTACCTCATGGCGGCGTCGCTGGTCGCCGCGGGAGCCCTTATTCTCGTGGCCGGCCTCAGGGCCCGCACCGCGGAGTCGGGCTCGGCCTTGCCCGGGCATTCCGGCAGGGCGATTCCGTTCCTGCCGGCGGTCGTGATCGGGGCCGTCCAGGGCGTCTGCCTTCCGTTCCGGGGCTTCTCCCGCTCGGGTGCGACGATCTCGACCGGGATGCTGCTGGGTGTCCCCCGTCGCCCCACGGAGGAGTTCAGCTTCGCCCTGGCCGTCGTGCTCACGCCGCCCCTTATCGTGCGCGAGCTCATGAGGCTCCTGAAGGCCCGTGCCGCGACGCCCGGGGGCCTGCACCTCGGCGCCCTGGTCGGGCCGGGCCTCCTGGGCATGGCCTGCAGCTTCCTCGCGGGCCTCCTCGCGCTCGTGTGGCTCTCCGGGTGGCTCGAGCGCGGGAAATGGCATTATTTCGGGATCTACTGTTTCGGCGCCGCGGCGGGGGTCTGCATCCTCGCGAGGATGGTGCACTGACATGGCCGACCTGCTTTCACTGACCCAATCGCTCGCCGCAGGAAGCAGCCTCACCCCGGAAGAAGTGCGCTCCGCCGCCGCCGCGCTCGCCTCCGAGGGCAACACGGACGGGGTCAAGGCCGGCTTCCTCTCCGCGCTTTCCAGGAAGGGGGAGACGGCGGCCGAGGTCGCGGCCTTCGCGCAGGCCTTTCGCGCGCTCGCGGTCGACCCCGGGATGCCGGAGCTCTCGCCGCTCGCGGTCGATGTCGTCGGCACCGGGGGCGATCATTCGGGGGGGTTCAACGTGTCCACCCTGGTGACGCTCGTCGTCGCGTCCGCGGGCGTGCCGGTCATGAAGCACGGCAACCGCGGGATCACCTCCAAGTGCGGGAGCGCCGACCTCTTCGCCGCCCTTGGCGTGGACCTTGAGGCCGGCCCCGAGAGGATCCGGGCCGCGATGGCCGCCCTGGGCTATGTCTTCTTTTTCGCCCCGGCGTGGCACCCGGCCTTCCGGCGCATCGGGCCGGTGAGAAGGCTGCTCGCGGAGAAGGGCGAACGCACCGTGTTCAACATCCTGGGCCCGCTCCTCAACCCCGGCAGGCCCGCGCACATCCTCCTCGGCGCGGCGACGCCGGCGCTGGTCGAGAAGATGGCCGAGGCTCTCGAGCTCCTCCAAACGCCGGCCGGGCTCGCGGTCCATGGCGTGATTTCTCCGGGGCGCGGGATCGACGAACTCACCTCCTCCACGCTCAACCTCGTGCGCGGGGTGGGCCGCCTCCGTCAGCACCGCGGGGAATGGGCGCCCGAGTCGCTCGGGCTTGCACCGTCCCCCTTTTCCGACATCGCCGGGGGCGACGTCGCGTCAAACCTCGCCCTTGCGAACCGCCTTGCGGACGGCGGCGGGCCGCGCGGCCTTTCGGACACGATCGCGCTAAACGCCGCGGCCGCGCTATGGATCGCGGGCGCGAGGCCCGACGTCCGCGGCGCAATAGGGGAGGCGCGCGACCTCCTGCTCGGCGGGGCCGTGAAGCGCAAGATCGAGGACACCCGGGACTTCTACGCGCGGTAGCGCCCCTCCCATGCAGCGACTCTATTTTGGAACGGACGGCGTGAGGGGTCCCTTCGGGGGACCGTTGGTGAACGAGGCGTTTTTCTCAAGGCTTGGGGAGGCGGCGGCGCGCTGGCTCGCCTCCAGAGGGGTGCAGGCAGGCAAGGTCGTGATCGGCCGCGACACCCGGGGCTCCGGCGCCGCGCTCGCACGCGCGCTGGGAGCGGGCCTGTCGAGGGGCGGGGCCCATGCCGTTTCCCTGGGGATCGTACCGACGCCCGCCGTCTCCCGCGCCGCGAGGCTCGGCGGCGCGGCCCTTGGCGCGGCGATCACCGCCTCCCACAACCCGGCCTCCGACAACGGCGTCAAGTTCTTCGGGCCCGACGGCGGGAAGCTGACCGACGCTGAGGAGGCGCAGATCGAGGCGCTCATCGGGCCGGAGCCGGGGCCGAAGGCGGCCGCGGATGACGGCGAACTCCCGGGCGAGTCCGTCCTGGAGACCTACATTGCGGCCGTGACGCGCATGCTCCCGCCGGACGCGCTCCGGGACTGGAGGATCGCGCTCGACACCGCCAACGGGGCGACCTGCGCCACGAGCCCGGCGGTCTTCCGGGCGCTGGGCGCGGACCTCGCCTGCATCGGGGACCGGCCCGACGGGCTCAACATCAACGAGGGCGTGGGCAGCGAGCATCCCGGTGCCCTCGCGAAGCTCGTGCTCTCCCACGTGGCCCGCTTCGGGGCGGCCCAGGACGGCGACGGCGACCGCTGCGTGCTGTGCGACGAGCTCGGGCATGTGCTCGACGGCGACGAGGTGCTTGCCGTGCTGGCGACCCATGCGCTTTCGAAGGGGACCCTCGCCCGCAAGACCCTGGTCGTCACCGTCCAGAGCAACATGGGCGTCGACCGGGCCATCGAGGCGGCGGGCGGAAGGGTGGTGAGGTCCGCCGTCGGAGACCGCTACGTCGCCGAGGCCATGCGCGCGGAAGGCGCGACGCTCGGCGGCGAATCCTCCGGGCACATCGTGAGCTTTGACGTGAGCCCGACGGGCGACGGCCTCGTGGCGGCGCTCAAGGTCGCCGCGGTGATGGCCGAGACCGGGCGCCCGCTCTCGGAGCTGCGCAGGGTCCTGGTGCGTTTCCCGCAGCTCTCGGCGGCGCTCAAGGTCCGCGAGAAGAAGCCCGTCGCGTCCCTTCCCGCCCTCACGGAGGCGATCGGGGGCCTGGAAAGGGAGCTGGGAAAGTCGGGCCGGGTCCTGGTGCGGTATTCCGGAACGGAACCCAAGCTCAGGCTCCTCGTGGAGGGTCCCGACGAGGCCACCGTGCGCTCCGGCATCGGCCGCCTAGAGGCGGCGGCCCGGTCCGAGCTCGAGGTCCTCTGAGCGCTCCGGAGTTGGCTTGCGCGGACGGCGGGCCGGGTTTTGCGTGGGATATGGCCGCACGAATCCCCGTCCGGGCGCTTGCCCTGGTTTTCCTTTTCGCCCTCGGGGCGCGCGGCGCCGATTTCGGGGCGCGGTTTGACGAGATCGTGGCGAAGGCTAAGCCTGCCGAGCTCTACGCCTTCCTCTATGACATGCCGAAGGGCGGGGACCTTCACAACCACTCGGCGGGGTCTAACCGCGCGGAATGGACCTTTGACATCTGCGCGGACCCCGCGAGGAACGGCGGCGAAACCTTCTACACCCGCATGCGCTTCGCCGGAGCCCCGGACTCTGTGGACCCGACCGCGCGGTTCCGGACAATTCGAAGGAAGACCTACGAGATGCTCCCGGACGCGGCGAAGGCGGAATATGTCCCGCTATCGGGGCTCTCGCCGGAGGAGCGCGCCCGCTGGTGCGACGCGATGCGCCTCGACGGGAGGGGGGACGGCCGCCTCGAATTCTTCGGGCGCATCTGGCCCAGGCTCGGCCAGGTGAACCAGTCCCTGCCGGTGGTCGCCGAGCTCCTCGTAGAGAACATGAAGGCGTTCGGGGCCGAGCACCTGGGCTATGTCGAGACCCAGTTCGTCGCCGACGGGCTGGTCGACAACGACGGCGCGGTCGTCCCGACCGAGGAGGCCGTGGCCTTCGTCAAGGCGAGGCTGGCGCGGCCCGACGCCGTTGCGACCGGCGTCACGATCCGCTTCCAGAGGCCGGTCCTCAGGTTCGCGCCCGACGCGGAGCTCCGCCTGGCGCAGGCCTATGAATTCGTGAACTCCCACCGCGACCTGTGGGTGGGCCTCAACATGGCGGGCATCGAGGAGAACGGCCTCGGCTACCCCCTGCGCTTCCTGGACACCTTCCGGAAATTGCGCGCCCAGTATCCGACGCTCCCGCTCTCCATTCACGCGGGGGAGATGGACGGGCCCGACCGGCACATCCACGACACGCTCCTCCTCGGGGCGACAAGGATCGGGCACGGCGTGAACCTGATCAAGGACCCCGAGACGCTCCTTCTCCTGCAGCAGTCCGGCCGCGTCCTGGTCGAGGTGAACCTGATCTCCAACCGGCTCCTGGGCTACGTCCCCGACCTGTCCAAGCACCCGTTTCCGGAATACCTGAGGACGGGGGTGCCCGTGTGCCTGAACACGGACGACCGCGGGATGTGGGACTCCAACCTGACCGACGAGTACTACACCGCGGTCACGCTCTACCACCTCTCCTGGGACGAGATCCTCGCGATGGGGCGCGCCTCGCTGGCGCATTCCTTCGCACCGCCGGAAGTCAGGGAGCGGCTCCTCGCTGACTACAACGCACGCATCGCGGCCTTCGAGGGGCGGTACGGCGCACCCGCGCTGGAGGGCGCCCTCGGCGAATTGACCTCCGTAAGGCCGGTGACCTACGGCTACGGGAAGCGCAACTGGGGCTTCACCTTCAACTGACGCGGCGCTCCGCGGGGCTCCTGGTAAAGTGCGGCGTCTTTGTCGGTGAGCTGACACCGCGAGATATCGTTTCGACTGCCTCCCCTACATCGTTGAGGTTGAATTGTGTCCTCCAGACGTAGCATTTTGCGAGTGGAGCGGACGTATTAGCGCGGGCAAAGAGCAACATCCTGTGGGATCGGGCGCTTCAACCGCTTGACGGGAGTCGCCAACCTTCGATCACTATCGGGCCCATGCAAAGGATCGCGCGCCTGCCATTCCTCCTGCTCCCCTGGCTGTTGCCTACGACGGCTGGGCTCGGCCAGGTGGCGCCGGACAAACCGGAGCCTCCGCTCTACATGCTGGAGATCCACACGCTCAAGCCGGGCCAGGACACCGAATACGAGAATTCGGTCAAAGAGCTACTCGGCGGCCTGCGCGCCGCGGATGTTCGCTTTCCAAACTGGCATTTTGCCGTCATGCGCGCCAGCCCTACCCTTTACATGACCATCGACCCGATGGCGAACTGGGCGATGCTCGACGCCTTCGACAGCGAAACCGAGGAGGTGGTGAAGCGGCTCGGCGCGACCATGAGGGACTTCATGAAGCGTTCACATGCGACGAATGCGCGCGAATCCGAATTCTTTATCCAGTCCGCGCCGGACAACGTTGCCGGCCCGCTTGGGGAGAACGGGCTTAACTTCACGCGCTTTGACTTCTACTACGCCTCGTCGATGGGTTCCGTCATTGGGGCGCTCTCCTCCGTGAAGAAGCTGTACGTTTCGTCCCACGCAAGGATCGGCTGCGGGCTCTACCGTGCAGTGACGGGCGATGACCTGCCCCTGGTGATAGTCGCCGTGTCGGCGACGGATCAGGCTGCTTTCGATTCCGAGCAAGGCCGCGTTGACGCCGCATCGGGCCCCGAGCTTAAACGCCTCCTCGCCTTGGCGCGCGGCGCCTCGCGCCGCGTTGAGACTTTCAATTTCGTGGCGAGGCCCGACCTCTCCTACCGGGTAGAGCCCAAGACGGGGCCGATTTCGCGATAGTCCCTCCAGCGGCCGTTGCAGAATCCCAGGCGTGGAGCCAAATCAAATGAACGCAAAATGGCCGGGCGCCCCACTGGCCGATCCACTGACGGCGCAAGGAATAAGGCGTCGGGCAAGTCCGCTCCACCGCCCAGACCACAGGTTGTCCGCGGGCGATTGTTTTCACGAGTTGTCATTACAGGTCATCAAGAGGCGATTTTACCACTCCCGGCGGCCCAGACGCCGAGGGCCATGAGCGCCATGCCCGCAAGGAGGCGCGTCAGGTCGGCCTTCTCCCCGAAGAACAGGAGCGAGCAGGCGATGCCGAGGGGGATCTTCGCGTTGTTGAGCGCGGCGAGTGTCCCGGCGTTGACCCGGGACGCGCCCAGGTTCCAGAGGAAGAAGCCCACACCCGAGGCCACCGCCCCCAGGTAGGCGATCGTGAGCCACTGGGCGCGGGTCGGCGCGAGTGCACCCCAGTCCGTGGCGAAGAGCGAGACGGCGAGCGTCAAGAGGAGGGCTCCCGCAAAGGGCAGGGCGAATACCGAGGCGTCGGTCGCGCCCGCGGGCAGGCGGCGCCTTTCCCGTCGCCAGGCCACCTGGCCGGCGGCGAAGCAGAGGTTCGAGAGCTGGACGAGGACGAAGCCCCCGACGACGTCCGCGTCGGCCACGGACGCCCACAATACGACGCCCGCGCCCGCCACCGAAAGCGCGGCGGCCAGGGCGTAGCGCGTGCTCCACCGGCGCTCGGCCAGAGCGTCGATCGCGGCCACGAAGATGGGCGTCGAGATCGTGAAGAGCGCCACCTCGTAGGCATGGAGGTGGGCGTAGGAGCGCAGGTAGAGGATGTACACCGCCCCGAACTGGACCGCGCCGATGAGGGCAAGCCTCGCCATCTGTGCGGCTCCCATGCGGCGGGGCCGGAAGAAGGGGAGGAACACGAGGAGCGAGAGGGCGAGCCTCAGGACGGCGACCGCCGTAGAGTTGAGCCCCGAGAGGCCCTTCACGAGCCCGAACGAGAACGCCCAGATGACGGAGACGGCGAGAAGGAGGAGCATCCGGGGGGATCAGACCCTGAAGAGCGCGCCGAGGCGCTTGCCGAGCAGCATGCTGACGCCGGCGACCACCGTCCCCAGGAACACCATCGCCCACACCCCGAGCGCGCAGGCGAGGAACTTGCCGTCGCCCAGCAGCTGGAAGAGCATGAGGATGGCCTTGGTGATCGGGAAGTAGGCCATCTTCTGCGCGAGGATGATCGAGTCGCTCACCTCGAGCATGGCGAAGGCGAATGCCAGCATGGCTCCCGCCATCAGGTTCGCGGCGATCAGGGGGAGCGTGACCCTGATCATCGCCTTGAGCGGCGGGCAGCCCAGGTTTTCCGCGGCCTCCTCGAGCGTGACGCTCGTCTGCTGGAAGCCGGCGGCCGCCGAGCGCACGACGTAGGGGAGGCGCCGGATCGAGTACGCCACGATGAGGAGCACGGTCGGGTTCTGGACGGGGTTGATGAAGTGGAAGAACCTCCCCTCCTGGGACATCGCGAGGTAACCGAACGCTAGCACGATCCCGGGGACGGCCAGCGGCAGCATCGACATGAAGTCGAGCACCTGCCTGCCGACGATGCGCGTGCGCACGACGACGTAGGCGATGGCGATGCCGAGGACCACGTCGAACACGGTCGAGACGCTGGCGAACTTGAGGCTGTTCGCGATGGCCGAGACCGTCTGCTCGTGGCCCAGGGCCGCGCGGTAGTTGTCGAGCGTGAAGGCGTGCGGCAGGACGCTCGCGTACCAGTCCCTTGACGACGCGATCAGGATGACGCCCAGGTGCGGCAGCATCGCGATAAACGCGACCGAGCAGAACGCCCCCGTGCATAGCCAGGCCTTCGCGGGGGGAAGGGCGCGGGGACCCCCCGAGGAGGTCGCCTTCGCCATCATCGCGTACGAGCTGCGCCCGAAGATCCCCTTGCCGACGGCGTAGATGGCGATGGAGGCCGCGAGCATGACCGCGACCAGGGTGTAGGGGAACGGGTTGCCCCCGATGTCCTTCAGCCCGTAGAAAATCTGGACGCTCGTCACCTGGGCGTAGTCGAACACGAGGGGAGTGCCGAGCTCCGTGAAGACCCAGATGAACACGATCGTGCAGCCTGCGAAGAGGCCGGGCTGGATCAGCGGAAGGGTCACCCTGCGGAAACGCCTGAACCCGGTGCAGCCGAGGTTCTGGGCGGCCTCCTCCATTGAGGGGTCGATGTTCGCCAGGGACGCGACGGCGTTCAGGTAGATGATGGGGTAGAGGGAGAGCCCCTCCACGATGGCGATCCCCCAGAACTGGTTGGCGGCAAACCAGTCGAACGCCCAGCCGTGCGGGCGCAGCCCCAGGGCGATGATGAGCGCGTTCACGGCGCCGTACTGCCCGAAGATCTGCTTGATCCCGATCGCCCCCACGAACGGGGGCAGGATCATCGGGATCAGGACCGCCGAGTTGAGGAATCCCTTCAAGGGGTATAGGAACCGGTCCGAGATGACCGCCAGCGGCAGCGCGATCAGGAGCGCGATCAGCGTCCCCGCGCAGGCGAGGAGGAACGAGTTGCGGAGCGCCCCGAGGTAGGTCGGGTCGGTCAGGAGCGTCTTAAGGAACGCGAAGGTGAGCCTCCCGTCGGCGTCGACGAAGCCGCCCCTAAGGATCTGGAGGATCGGCCAGATGAAGAACGTCGCAAAGAAAGCGGCCGTGAAGACGAAGACGATCCGGGCCGTGGTCCTCGACATGACGCCTCCTCGCTAGGGCGAGCTGAAGGGCCAGATCCTGAAAAACGACAGGAAGAAGATGATGGCTACCGCGTAGCCGAGGAACGGGATCTGCCTGGCCTTGCCGAGCCCGATCCTGAGGAGGACGGAGCAGATGAGCCCGATCCCGATCCCCTGGGCGATGCTGAAGGTGAGCGGGATCGCGAAGATGGTGAGGACCGCGGGGGCCGCGGTCTCGAACTCGGACATGTCGATCTCCACGACCGACTGCATCATGAAAATCCCGACGATGACGAGGGCCGGGGCCGTCGCGCAGGGAGGTATCGCGAGGATGAGCGGGGTCAGGAAGAGCGCCGCCAGCATGAAGATCGCGACCCAGATCGCGGTCAGGCCCGTCCGGCCGCCCGCCTCGACGCCCGAGGCCGACTCTATGTAGCTGACGACGGTCGAGGTTCCGCAGAGGGACGAGAGGATCGTCGCGATCGAGTCGGCGAGGAGCGCGCGACCGGCCTTCGGCAAACGGCCGTTCTCATCGAGGAGGCCGGCCCTCTTGGTGACGCCGATCAGGGTCCCGATGTTGTCGAACATGTCGACGAGGAGGAGCGTGAAGATGAGGGGCAGGGCCTTTGCGAATGCCGGCCAGCTCTTCAGGAATCCGAAGCTCAGCTTCAGGAAAACGGGCGTTGCCGAGTGGGGGAGCGAGACGAACCCCGCGCTCAGGTCGGTCACCTTGCCGCCGGCCCCGTTCGGGGTGAAGAGCCCCACGATGGTGATCGCCAGGATGCCGAGGACGATCGCCCCGGGCACCTTCCTTGCGACCAGGAGCGCGATGAGGATGATCCCCGCGAGGGTGAGCACGACGGGGCCCGACGTGGAGGTCCACGGCCCTACGAAGGTGGCGTCGTTGGCGACAATGACGCCACCGTTCTTGAGCCCGATGAACGCGATGAAGAGCCCGACGCCGCAGGTCACGGCGATCTTCAGCCCGAGCGGGATCGAGGCGATGATCTTCTCGCGGACGCCGGAGATGGAGAGGGAGAGGAAGATGATGCCGTTGATGAAGACCATCCCCAGCGCTTCCTGCCACGGCTCGTGCCTCGCCAGGCAGATGGTGAACGTGAAGAAGGCGTTGATCCCCATCCCGGGCGCCATGGCGATCGGGTAGTTCGTGAAGAGCGCCATCAGGATCGTCGCCATGGCGGCGGTGATCGCGGTCACGGTGACGAGCGCCCCCTTGTCCATCCCGGTGTGGGCCAGGATCTCGGGGTTCACGGCCAGGATGTACGCCATCGCGGCGAACGTCGTCAGCCCGGCTTGAAACTCCCGAAACGGCGTTGTCCCGCGGTGTTCGAGTTTGAAGAAGCGTGATACCATGCGTGGCCGTAGGCTGGGGAGTGTGTGCCTGAAGCCCAGCGCCGCTGCAACGCCAGTTTTTGATTCAAATGTCGGGCAGTTCGGGCAAGTGTCGGCGCATGAGCACCCCCGAATCCAAACTCGCCGAGCTGGGCCTCGAGCTTCCCCATCCCCCGGCTGTCGCCGGCAGCTACGTCCCGAGCGTGCGCACGGGCAACCTCCTCTACTGCGCGGGGACGCTCCCCTTCATCGACGGGAAGCTGACCCACACGGGCCAGGTGGGCAATGAGCAGACCGTCCAGAGCGGCGCGAAGGCCGCCGAGAACTGCGCGCTCGCGACGCTCGCGAACGTGAGGGCGGCGCTCGGGTCGCTCGACCGGGTGTCGCGGATCGTCTTCGTCAGCGGATTCGTCAACGCGGTGGACGGCTTCGCCGAGAGCCCCGCTGTGATCAACGGCGCGAGCGACCTTTTTCTGGCGATCTTCGGCGATGCCGGCCGCCATGCGCGCGCCGCGGTGGCCGTCAATGGCCTGCCCCGCGGAGCGACTGCGGAAGTTCAGGTGGTCGCCGAGGTCAGGAGCTGACCCTACCAGGCGAGGTTGTAGATCGGGAAGCGGGAGCTGGGATTCTCCTG
>Ga0181537_10005498_pt1 | contig 10231 bp, 7 predicted proteins | sample PEATcosm2014_Bin_39_FD_119765 | JGI IMG/M metagenome (GOLD analysis project Ga0181537, IMG submission 119765) | Peatland microbial communities from MTU Mesocosm Facility, Houghton, MI, USA - PEATcosm2014_Bin23_10_metaG | ecosystem: Environmental > Terrestrial > Soil > Wetlands > Peat | place... | reverse complement strand
CCGCACGCACTTATAATGGTCGACCTGCCTCCGCTGCTCATCAGTGCCGATGCCCTGGTCGTTGGCCCGAAGCTCTCTGCCGTGCTGCTGGTTGTGGCGGAAGGGGTTACCCGGAGAGATCAACTGGATCGCGCGATTGAAGTGCTCTCCGGATCGACTGTGGCCGGTATCGTCCTAAACCGATCACGGGAGTCGGTCGAAGACTATTACGGCTAATAACGGCAGGCGCGGCCATGGAGCTATATAGCCGCGCACGGGCGAGACGCGCGCTCTTTTATACGATCGGTTTCCGCGCCGTCTCGCAAGTCGCGACCATACTGAGCTTCCTGGTCCTGGTGCGTGGCTTATCCGAGCAATCGCTCGGTGTATTCAATCTGCTGTATTCAATCATACCGGTCATCGGTACTGTCGCCTCGCTCGGGCTGGATCAGGTTCTAAAGCGCTTCCAGCCCGAATACCTGCAGGCTGGCAACACGGCCGCTGCAGCCTGGCTGACGCGCGTCGTGACCAGGGCGCGTTTGCTTTCGAATCTAGTGGTGCTGGCAGCGATCACTTTGGCATGGAACGCGCTGGCTCCCTTGTTCCATTTGACGGTGCATCGGGCCGACTTCGAGTTGTTCAGCATAGTGGTTCTGCTGTACTTCCAGACCATCATCCTGCAGAGCTCCCTGGCCTCGCATATGCTGCACCGCTATAGCGTAGGATCCGTGGCTGTCTTGTCGATCGGCAAGCTGCTCAGTTATCTCGTCGTGTACAAATTTCTTGCCTTCACTCTGCGCACCGCGATTCTGGCGGACACGGTCGCCTACATGATCGCCTATTGTTTCCTGGCTATTGCGCATTGGCGAATGTGTCGTCCGCCGCCAGGGGAGCGCGCGTTTCGGCCCAATCCGACCGAGAGGAAGCGGTTGCGACGTTACGCCATCGCCAACAATCTGAATGAGAGCAGCTCGCTACTGCTTTATGTACAGACTGACAATTTCTTCATCGCCGCGATGATGAATCCAATCGCCGTGGGGGCCTATTCCTCCTACGCGCGGATCAATGAGATGACCGCTAATTTAATCCCGACGCGCCTGTTCGACAACGTGGTGCAACCGCTGTTCTTCTCGACCAAAACGGAGCAGGCGCCCGAGAGGCTGCCGCGCTATTTCACGTTCCTGATAAACATCAACATGCTGATGCAGTGGCCTCTGATGGCGTACACAATTGTCTATCACCGTGAAATTGTTGAATTGCTGTTTCACGGCAAGTTCATCGAATACTCACCGTTGTTACCTGTGATCATTGCATTCGCGTTTACCAATAACGTTATCTCCACGCCGATCACCATGATCGCCCTCTATGCCGAAAACGCGGCGCTGATCCTCAGAAGTCAGCTCTTCGGGCTCTATCAGGTTGCCGCAATGTTGGTACTTATACCGGCGGCGGGCCTGTACGGTGCGGCGATCGCGACCGGAACCTTGCACTTATTCCGAAATCTATGGGTGTGGCATAAGGTACGCGCGACGGCGCGCTGGACCAATGTTCGCGCGGCGGTAAGCTCCGGCTTGATGATATGGACGTCGGCAGTCGCCGTCTGCCTGTTGCTCAGGGCGGTTCTGAAGCTTCCGCCTATTGCTGACCTGATGTGCGGAGCAATAGTGTGTGTCGTGGCGGGGCTTATCTTTATCAGAAGCCCGGCGATATCTACCTCGGATCGGCGAATTTTGGGCGGCGTGCTGCATGGACGCGAGGCCAAGCTACTGCAATGGCTCGGCCTATTACCGCGCGCAGACGGGCTTGCGGGGCACGATTAGTACGCGTAACCCTGCCGCCCTGGAAGCGAGTGCCTTGAAAAAGCGAACTGTGGTCATCCTAAGCCCTTCACTGCAGGCAGTGAGCGGCGTCAGTACACATGCAAATATGCTCTATGGGTCAAACCTATCGCGCGACTTCAATTTGCTGCACTTTCAGGTCGGCAGTGAGGGGCGCGAGGAATCTGCTCTCGGCAGGGTAGGTCGCTTTCTGACGAGCCCGTGGCGGCTGTCCGCGTTCATCATTGCTCGGCGCCCCGACATAGTGCATATCAACTCATCCATGGATCAAAAGGCTTTCTGGCGCGATCTGTTCTACTTCCTGGTCGCGAAAATGCTCGGCCGTAAGGTGGTCACGCAGTTTCATGGCGGTGAGTTGCCGCAGAGGCTGTTCGCAGGCAGTCGCTGGCGCAATGCTTTGCTTCGGCGCTTCACGAGTTGGAGTGACGTTGTGGTCGTCCTATCGGAGGAGGAACTGCGTTGTCACAGAGCCTTCTCACCGGCAGCCAAGATTGTTCGCATTCCAAATGCGATTATCGCTGACGAGCTTCTCAATCCGATAATTCCGTCAGATCCGTCGCGCCCTCTTAGGCTTATATTCATGGGTCGACTGGCCCGGGAAAAAGGACTTTTTGAGGTTGTGGAAGCATTGCGCATGCTGCTCGTCACTGGGCGGCACGTGGAGTTAATTGTTGCCGGCGCGGGACCCGATGAAATGGCTTTGAAAAGCCTCGTGTCACGACTTGGCATGGATTCGACGGTGAAGTTTGTAGGTCCGGTATTCGGAGCAGCCAAGAACCGCTTATGGGTGTCAGCCGATGTATTCGTGTTTCCAACTTATCACAAGGAGGGGCTGCCCTATGCACTGCTGGAGGCGATGGCGGCAGGGACCCCCCCGGTCACGTGTGCGATAGCAGCAATTCCGGATGTTATGATCGATGGCGTGCACGGATTGTTTGTACCGGCCAGAGATCCGCAAGCACTCAGCGCAAAGATCCAGCGTCTGTACGATGACAGGTCACTACTGTATCGCATCGCGCTTGCTGGACGATGCCGAGTAGCCGAACACTACACTGTTGCACGACTCGCTACGGATTTCGGAAGACTCTACCAGGCACTGTAAGAATGCATTGCACACTCTCTCGACAGCCAACCAGGAATCATCCATGAGCGCGCCCAATCAACCCTCGGATGCCGTTGCATTCCACTCCCAGATCGCAACGGATTTTCACGCGAGCTATCGTGATGATCCGAATCGCCTGGAACGGGTGCGGATATGGAATGCGCTGCTGGACCGGTATGCGCGCAATGCGAAGTTCGCTTACGACATCGGCTGCGGGAGCGGGGTTCTAGCGTGCAACATAGCAGGTCGTGGAATAGAAACCATCGGCATAGACGGTGCTGCCGGAATGCTGCGCGTTTCTGAACAAACGGCGCGCGATCAAAGCCTGACTAATATTAGTTTTCAACAACACCGCCTGCCGATTGCCGATACGACGGGCTTTAGGCAAGCCGACATCGTCATCTCTTCGAGTGTAATCGAGTACCTGAATTCCATTCCGGAGGCGCTCGTGTTTTTGCGCGCACTTCTGCGGCCGGAGGGAGTACTGATGTTTTCGGTCTCGAATCGTAGCTCCGTCAGTCGTGCGTTAGTGCGATGGGTTCATCGGTTGACCGGTCGGCCGAGATATTTTGGTCTGCTGCGCCATTTTATGACTATCGAGGACATCCAAGCCGACCTTCGCGTTTCTGGGTTGACCTACGTTGAGCACGTCTACTTCGGACGCTCGGATCGTCTCAATCGAGCGTTATCCGGCTTAGTCAGTCCAAAGTATTCAAGCAACATGATTCTTGTCGTCGCAAAAAGAGCAATGTGATTGCGCGAGCTATCTATGTCCACGGATAGGGAACAGTCGGCTTGTTAGCCGGGCTGTCTTGGCGATTCAATCGCCTGCGGCTCATGTCGATATCGGAGCTTGCCTTTCGCGCGCGGCGGGCGCTGCAGAGCGAGATGCAATCCCGGGGAATTGGCCTGGTCATCAGGCCTCCGGCACCAGATTTGCGGCGGTTTGGGGCACCGTGGATCAGTGAATGGCCGACTCGGGATCAAAACCTCGAGGCGGTACTGGCAGCGGCAGATGCGGTTCTGGCCGGCCGCTTTAATGTATTTGCGATGCCAGCTGCGAGGCTCGGCTTTCCACCGCAGTGGAATCGCGATCCACGAACAGGTGTTGAGGCTCCGCTGAGCTTTGGCGTCACGCTCAATTATCGTGACGACACGCTGGTGGGCGACATCAAGTACCTCTGGGAGCCGGCGCGTCACTTACAACTGGTAACCCTTGCGCAGGCGTGGCGTCTCAGCGGTGAGGCTCGCTACCTGGCCGGCTGCAGGATTCTGCTGGAGTCGTGGTGGGAGCAATGTCCCTATCCTTTGGGGGCACATTGGAGCAGCGCGCTGGAGCTGGCAATTCGACTGGTCAACTGGGCCGCCGCCTGGCAGCTACTGAATGGGGGCGAGTCGCCGCTATTTGAAGGGCCAAACGGACGGCTGTTTCAGAGACGGTGGTTGGATTCGGTTTATCAGCACTGCCATTTCATCGCCTTGCATTTGTCGAGATATTCGTCGGCCAACAATCATCTTTTGGGTGAATTGATGGGTCTTTTTATTGGAAGCCTGACTTGGCCATGCTGGTCAGCTCAGGTGAAGTGGATGACTCAAGCGCGAGAAGAGTTTGAGCGGCAGGCGCTTACACAGAATGCCCCGGATGGCGTGAATCGCGAGCAGGCGGTCTACTATCAGCATGAAGTAGTAGACATGATGCTGCAATGCGCCCTGGTCGGGCGAGCCAATCACATTGAATTCTCCGCGCCTTTTTGGGAACGGCTCGAACGGATGCTGGAATTCATCGCTGGAATAATGGACTGCAACGGTCACGTTCCCATGATCGGTGACGCCGATGACGCAGTGATCGTGCGTCTTGATCCGTCAAAGGAGTTTGATCCCTATAAATCGCTGCTGGCAACAGGCGCCGTGTTATTCGGTCGCAGCGATTTCAAGGAAAAAGCGGGGCGCTTCGACGCGAAAAGCCGTTGGCTCCTGGGCGAGCAGGGCGCTTTGCGATTTGATGCCCTCGAGAAACCGGCGGCCTCTTTATCGTTTCGGCGTGCATTTCCGGAAGGAGGCTACTACATACTTGGCGATGCCTTCGGGACGGAGCGTGAGATTCGGCTGGTGGCGGACGTGGCGCCTCTGGGCTATCTGTCGATTGCCGCTCACGGCCACGCGGATGCATTGGCGTTCACGTTGGCGTTAGGTGGAAAGGAAATGCTGATCGATCCGGGGACTTTTGCCTACCACTCGCAAAGCAAGTGGCGGGATTACTTCCGTGGCACCTCAGCTCACAACACGTTGCGCGTGGACGGTGAAAATCAGTCGGTGATCGGCGGGAATTTCATGTGGCTGCGTCATGCAAAGGCCACTTGCGAGGTCTGGGAACCGGGCGCAGATCAAGAGCGACTAGTGGGCTCGCACGATGGTTACATGCGCCTGAGGGATCCCGTGCGTCATAGGCGAGAGATTGTGCTGGACAAGAGGTGCAACGTGCTACGGATAATGGATATGCTGGAATGCCGGGGTCGACATATTATCGAGCTCTACTGGCACTGCCATGAAGAAGGCACCGTGACAATTGTTGATGGCACGGTCGAAGTGCGACGTGCGGGAACCTCTCTGGCGCTTGTTATGAAGGATTCGCGGTTTACCCCACGGCTGGCACGTGGCGAGGAGTCAGAGCCCCTGGGCTGGGTTTCCCGCGGTTTTGACCAAAAGACAGAGACAGGCACCATCATCTGGACGGGTGAAATTGCAGGAAATGTTACGCTTTGCACTGAAATTACGGTTAATCCAGTGCTAGCCTGAATAATTGCGCTACCGCTCTGATGTGCGGCGGATCAAGGTCCCAGCTCGCGGAGTGCCAAACATAGGGTGATCATGAAAATTAGCATCTTCGGTTTGGGATATGTCGGAACAGTGTCCGCCGGCTGCCTGGCGAGTGAAGGTCACCAAGTAATCGGCGTAGATCCCAATCGCACCAAGGTGGACCTGGTTAATAGAGGTCTATCGCCGATTATTGAAAAGGACATCGGCGAGATGATAAGCAACGCTGATAAGGAAAAGCGCCTCACTGCTACCACAGATGTTCGAGAGGCGGTTCTGGGCACGGATATGTCGCTGATCTGCGTAGGGACTCCTTCGCAATTGAACGGCAACCTCGATCTTTCACACGTGCGCAAAGTGTGCGAGGAAATTGGGGCAGCGATAAAGGGAAAGAAGGCCTATCACGTGGTAGTGGCACGCTCGACGATGCTGCCCGGTTCCATGAGAGGCACGGTAATTCCGGCACTCGAGGAATCCTCCGGTAAGAAGGTCGGCAGTGGTTTCGGTGCCTGCCTTAATCCAGAATTTTTGCGCGAAGGCACGGCGGTCTGGGATTACTTCAATCCGCCGAAGACAGTCATTGGTGAAACGGATCCCGAAGCGGGTTCGATGCTCGTAGATCTCTATGGGAAAATGAGTGCGCCGCTCATTCGCACCGACATAGAGACCGCGGAAATGGTCAAATACACCGATAACACCTGGCATGCGCTAAAAGTGGCATTCGCCAATGAGATCGGTAATTTGAGCAAGGCAGTCGGCATAGACGGACACAAGGTCATGGATATCTTCTGCCAGGACACAAAGCTGAATCTGTCCTCGTACTACATGAAGCCAGGATTCGCATTTGGGGGCTCGTGCCTGCCGAAGGATGTGCGCGCGCTGTGCTACAAGGGCCGCAGCCTGGATCTGGATCTGCCATTGATCAATTCTATTTTGCCTTCCAATGAAAGGCAGATACGCAGTGGCATTAAAATGATTACGGATAAAGGTAATCGAAAGGTTGGAATACTGGGATTTGCCTTCAAGGCCGGGACGGATGACTTGCGTGAATCGCCGATCGTCGAAGTTATCGAAACATTGATAGGCAAGGGTTACGAGCTTCGTATCTTTGATCGCAATGTCAATCTCGCAGCTTTGACGGGTGCGAATCGTGATTACATTCTCAATCACATTCCTCACATTTCACGGCTCATGGCTGAGCGTCTCGAGGACGTGATTGATTTCGCTGAAACGATCGTGATAGGTAATGGAGCGGAGGAGTTCAAGACCGTACTAGACCACCTAAGGGTCGGAAAGGTCGTGGTGGATCTCGTGCGCATATCCAAGCGACAGAGCGAAGCGGGACGCTACGATGGAATCTGCTGGTAAGCCGCGCCGTGTTCTGATCCTGGTCGAAAATCTACCTTCCCCATTTGACCGCCGGGTGTGGCAGGAGGCGACGACACTGCGAGATGCAGGCTACGAGGTTTCCATTATCTGTCCCACCGGCAAAGGTTATGAGAAGCCATACGAAGTCATCGACTCAATTCACATATGGCGTTATGCGTTGCCGTTCGAGGCGGATGGGGCGCTTGGCTATGCCTTCGAATATCTCGCGGCCATATTTCATAGCTTTAGGTTGAGCTTCAAGGTTCTCAGAGCTCGTGGATTCGATGCGATTCACGCCTGCAATCCACCGGACTTACTGTTTCTAGTCGGCGGATTCTTTAAGCTTCTCTTTGGGAAGAAGTTCCTCTTCGATCACCATGATATCAGCCCGGAACTCTACCTAGCTAAGTTCGGTCGACGCGATTTCCTTTGGCGACTGACTAATTGGCTTGAATGGTTGAGTTTTAAAACGGCGTCCGTCGTTGTCGCGACGAACGAATCCTACAAGCGCGTTGCCATCGAGCGGGGCGGGAAGGCACCTAGTAGTGTCTTCGTTGTTCGCAGCGGACCAATGCTGGAACGTTTGCGTATCCTACCGCCCAAGGTCGATCTAAAGCATGGCCGGCGATATTTGGTGGGGTATGTCGGTGTGATGGGGAAGCAGGAAGGAATCGACTATCTTCTGCAGGCGGCGTCTCACATTGTGCGTGACGTGGGACGTACGGATATTCACTTCGGACTGGTCGGAGGTGGCACTTCACTAGAAGAGATGAAGCGACTCGCCGCAAAGCTGGGAATCGCCGACTATGTCACGTTCACGGGACGGGTGCCGGACCAGGAACTGCTCGAAATGCTCAATACGGCGGACGTATGCGTGAATCCCGATGTGGCGAATGAAATGAATGACAAGTCCACGATGAACAAGATCATGGAATACATGGCTCTTGGAAAGCCCGTAGTTCAGTTCGACTTGGCCGAGGGCCGGTTTTCCGCGGGAGATGCCTCTCTCTATGCGGCAAAGAATGACGCGCAGGATTTTGCGCGCAAGATCGTGCAACTGCTGGACGACGCTCCGTTGCGCCGGCGCATGGGAGAGTTGGGACGTGATCGGGTTGTCAACGTGCTCGAGTGGAAACACGAGGCTCCAAAGCTCCTGGAAGCTTACAGGACCTTGTTCGCTCAGACCTAGGTCTGACCGGGCTCAGGCGTACTGCGCATCCGAATAATGCGCGCCGGCACGCCGCCGACCACAGCATTTTCTGGCACATCTCGGGTTACGACCGCATTTGCACCAATGATGGCGTCATTGCCGATGCGAATTCGTCCCAGTATTTTCGCACCAGCTCCTATCTCGACCCGATCACCAATATCAGGAGCGCCAAATGGATCTGATCGTCCTGAGTTTCCGATGGTGACGCCATGGCGAATCATGCAGTCATTACCCATTCTCGTGGCTCCATGAATGACAATACCGCCATGATGCTCGATCGTCAGTCGACGTCCGATGTTTGCCGAAGCGCCAATTGTGATGCCGCAGAAAATCTCCACCAACTTATTCAAAATCAGGTAGACGATCGTCCATGGCGCCCGGACGATCTTGTTTCTGATAGCGAGTCGTGCGTGACCGAAGCGAAATACCAGCAGTGCCCAGAAGCCCAATGCGAGCAGCCCTTCGCGTTGCGCCTTCAGATCTTCGAGAATCATGTTCATATTCGTAAATCGGTGGGCGAACTCGGTTCGAATGATTCCAACAACCCTTTGGCGACCTCGCGTCAGATCACGTGTGCCCGGCGCATTAAATCGCCGCCTCCGCACCACACTGACGCGAGCGGCCTAAAAACTCCCTTGCGAAGCTGCGTCGCACTAGGCACCGAATAATAACAGTCGATTGGTTTGTCGACGGCGGGGTAACTTCATAAACCCGTCATAGCCTGCCGCTAGGCTCACGACTCTTAAACACTGCCAAGGGCTAGTGCGAATAGATTGATTCCAGCGCAAGGTTGTACGTCACAGATTTTGTTGAACGTCTCCTAGATGACGCTGACTTACGCCTCCCGCAATCGCCCGCATCTAAGTTCATTGCAGCAATTTGGCGACAATGTGACCGGCGGCCGCGCGGCATCGATACTTAATGATGCTCACTGGTCGGAAGGGTAGATATGTTAAGCAATCAATCGAGATGCGTCTACGGAGCAAAGATATGACCGTGCCACGAATTATCGCTTTGCTTTCGGTTATTGTGATCGCGGAAATATGCGCTGCTGCCACGCCTCAGGCGCCACCGACGGTATGCGTCAACGGCAATTGCGCGACAACCACAGTTGCTGCCGGCACTGCGAAAATTAAGTGGCATCCGGGACATTACACGCTGTACGCCGCACGACCTGATGTCCCGGGAGACCTTTCTTCAAGTGGGGCCGCCGGGTCCAATTCCATCGAATCGGAGATCAACCAAATGGCGGCGGTTAAGAACTCCGCGGGCCAACCGGGATTTAATGGCTACCTCGGCTCTTATGGTTGGTACTGGCTTGACATGTGCGCGCCAGTGGGTTCGAGCTGCAATGTGGGACCTACAGACGGCACTCCAGGGGGCGGAACGCTGGCCCCTGGGTACACTGTTACACAGTACAACACTAGCCTGATTGACGAGGAGCTGGCATACCTCGCTTCGGCTTCCGCAACCTACGGCAAGAATTTCAAACTAATAATTCAAATTGACTATGCCTCCTACGCCTGCGCGCCGTCATCGCTGCCCTCAGCGCCGCAGGTTGCACCCTACAGCTCCGGTTCGCTGTCGAGTACTTCTACTTCGGCCGTTGTTCCTGACTACATCATCAACGGTATCAGCGGTTTGGGCAGCGACGTGTTTCAGGTCTACTCGAACTGTGCAATTACCGCGGCATTCTGGCGGCCAGCAGTGTTGGCAAAATGGGAGCAGCTGATAACCTATCTAGGGGCTAAATACGACAGCAATCCGAATGTAGAAATGTTCTGGCCATTCGACCAGACGGGTAACAATGTCTACAACCCGCCTTCCGATTTTACCGCCGCCGCCATCATATCGGCGCAAGAGAGCATGATAGCGACGGCCTCAGCGGCATTTCCAACCACCAATAGAATTTTCCCAAAT
>Ga0181537_10005497_pt1 | contig 10231 bp, 6 predicted proteins | sample PEATcosm2014_Bin_39_FD_119765 | JGI IMG/M metagenome (GOLD analysis project Ga0181537, IMG submission 119765) | Peatland microbial communities from MTU Mesocosm Facility, Houghton, MI, USA - PEATcosm2014_Bin23_10_metaG | ecosystem: Environmental > Terrestrial > Soil > Wetlands > Peat | place... | reverse complement strand
GGACTCCAATCCGTACAATGTCACGCCGGGCGATACCATTGACCTTCGCGGCGGAGTATTCACCGGCACAATTTCGATCGCACCGGGCGCCGCCGGCAATGTTGCGGTCCACGACACGATCTATACGGATTCCGGCACCACGCTGATCACGATTGCGGGCGGCGAGTCGAATCTCGCGGCTGCGATCACCGGCGGCACGGGCGGCCGGACGACCGTCGAACTCAGTATTGCGTCAACCGCGGCGACCGAGAGCTACAATGCGGCAACCGGCGTCACGACCGTGAACGCGGGAACCGACGGCACGCTCACGCTCAGCGACGTCCAATATCTGCAGTTCACCGACAAGACGATCACGCTGTCTGCGCCTGCGCCGCCGGCAACGCCCGCCGCCACCGATTTCAATGCTGACGGGATGTCCGATCTTCTGTGGCAGAACACGAACGGGACGGTCGCGATCTGGGAGATGAACGGCGCAACCGCATTGTCCGGCGGCCTCATCAATCCGGGAACGGGATGGAACGTTGTCGGCTCGGGACAATTCTTCGGCGGCGACGGCGCCGATCTTCTGTGGCAGGACAACGACGGCACGGTCGCGATCTGGCGGATGAACGGGACCAACGTGGTCGGCGGCAGCATCATCGCCAGTCCGGGACCGACCTGGCATGTCATCGGCTCAGGCGACTTCTACGGCAACGGCATGTCCGACGTGCTCCTGCAGAACAATGACGGCACGGTCGCAATCTGGGAGATGAACGGGTTCACGGCGACGGCGGGCACCATCGTCTCCGATCCGGGACCGACCTGGCACGTCGTCGGCACCGGCGATTTCAACGGCGACGGCAAGTCCGATCTTCTCTGGCAAGACAGTGACGGTTCGGTCGCGGTCTGGGAGATGAACGGTGCGACCGTCGTCGCAGGCGCCATCATCGCCAATCCGGGAACGACATGGCACGTCGTCGGCTCAGGCGATTTCTTCGGCAACGGCTATTCCGACATTCTCCTGCAGAACACCAACGGCACCATCGCCATCTGGGAGATGAACGGTTTGACCGCGGTCGCCGCCAGCATCATCGGCAGCAACCCCGGCCCGTCATGGCACATCGCCGGCGTCGGCGATTACACCGGCAACGGCCGCGACGACATCCTCTTCCAGAACACCAGCGGCGAAGTCGCGATCTGGGACATGAACGGGTTCACCGTCACCTCCGGCGAACTTGTCGGCGATCCCGGTACGACCTGGAATCTCCAGGGCAATGGCGCCGCCGCCTACCAAATAGGCTCCGGATACACCATCCCGCTGAGCACAAGTGCGACTATGCCCACGACACCCGTCGCCTCGCTTTCAACCGCAGATGGCCTTGCTTCGACACACCGCTCCGGAATCTTCGCGCCGGCCATGCCGACACATTTGACAATGGTGCGATGACTGCATTCGATAGCACTGCGCTTCGTACCCCGGAGCAATCGCTTGCAGATCAATATCACTTACGATTCCAGCGTTTCGGGCGCTCCTGCCGGTTTTGAGACGGCCGTCCAGGCAGCCGTTCAGTATTTGGACAGCGCTTTCAACTCGCCCATCACCATCAACATCGATATCGGATGGGGAGAAGTCGATGGCACACCTTTATCGGCCGGCTCTGTCGGCGAGAGCGAGTCCGACGGATATCTTTACACCTATAGCCAATTTCGAACCGCCCTTTTGGACAACGCCGTCGCGCCGAACGCGGTTACGGCCGCGGAAGATTTGCCATCGGTCGACCCGACCGGCGGCGGATATATCTACGCATCGTCGGCCGATGCCAAGGCGCTCGGACTTATCAGCGCCACTGGCACGGCCATAGACGGCTGGGTCGGTCTCGATTCATCGACGGATTTTACATTCAATCCCAACAATCGCGCCGTGTCCGGCGAAGTCGACGCGATCGGCGTGCTTGAGCACGAAATGACTGAGGTGCTCGGCCGCACCTCCATTCTCGGCAGTGAACAACAAGGCGGCACGGACATCTTCGGGCCGCTCGATCTGTTCCGTTACACCGCGCCAGGCACGCTCTCCCCGACGTCCGACACCGGCTCCTTTTCGATCAACGGCCAGAACTTTTTGAAAGCCTTCAACAATCCGACAAACGGCGGCGATCCCGGCGACTGGACGATCAACGACTACGGCGATTCCTTTGACGCCTTTGTCGACACCGGAATCGAGGAACCGGTTTCCAGCACCGATGTGACGGTCATGGAAGCGATCGGCTATCAGCCTGCGCCCGTCGCGACTGATTTCACCGGCACCGGCCTCTCCGATCTCCTCTGGCAGAACAGTGATGGCACGGTCGCGATTTGGGAGATGAACGGCTTCACCGTGACGTCCGGCACGATTGTTGCCCATCCGGGATCCACTTGGCACGTCGTCGACACGGGAAACTTCTTTGGCGGAGTTCAAGCGGATCTCCTCTGGCAGGACGACGATGGCACGGTCGCGATCTGGGAGATGAACGGCTCTAACGTCGTGCGCGGCAGCCTCATCGGCAGCAATCCGGGACCCACATGGCACATCGTCGGCACGGGCGATTTCACCGGCAATGGCGTGTCCGACATTCTCTGGCAGAACAACGACGGTACCATCGCGATCTGGGACATGAACGGCTTCACCGCAACGTCTGGCACGATCGTCGCCAATCCGGGAACCTCGTGGCACATCGTCGGCACCGGCGACTTCAATGGCGACGGCAAGTCGGACATCCTTTGGCAGAACAACGACGGCTCCGTTGCGATCTGGGAGATGAACGGATCGAGTGCGATTGCCGGCAGCATCATCGCCAACCCGGGCCCCTCGTGGCACGTCGCCGGCGTGGGAGACTTCAATGGCGACGGGTTTTTGGGAATCCTTTTGCAAAATACCAACGGCACCATCGCGATTTGGGAAATGAGCGGCTTCAACGTCATCGCCAGCAGCATTATCGGCAACGATCCGGGAACATCCTGGCAAATTGCCGGCGTGGGCGACTATACCGGTAACGGCGATTCCGACATCCTCCTGCAGAACACGGATGGGCAGGCTGAGATTTGGGAAATGAAAGGCTTCACCGTGGTCGCTTCCGAGTTTGTCGACGGCAACCCGGGAACGACATGGCACGTGCAAGGCGACGGAGCCGCGGCCTATCAGATCGGATCGGGCTATACGATCCCGTTATCCACCAGTTCGACAACGCCCGCGACAGGCATCGCCTCGCTCTCCACCGGCGACAGCCTCTCCTGGGCTGGCCATCCGGCCCCCTTCACGCCGGCAATGCCCGGGCACGCGGCGATGGCGCGTTGAGAGCCTGGTCGTCGCCAAAAGCAGGCGCGGAACGGGAACGGCCAATATTCGCCATAGGGCGGTGAGGACTTCACGTAACCATCATCTTGCCATGAACTGTACTTTCGCACGCCGGCAAGGCAAACTCCGCCCGTCGAAGTTCTGAAAAATGGCGCTCCGATAGGAGCTTAGCTGGGGTAATCGGTCGTGGAGCAGTCATTCTCCGACGGGATCGGCGCGATCTCGATCGTCGGTTCCACCGTGCGTCTTGATTTCGTGATTATTTCGCCCGCCGAAAAAGAACCCAATGGCCAGCCAAAGGTCGTTCTTCAGCAGCGCGTCGTGATGACCCTCGAGGGTTTCACGAATTCCGCGGAAAAAATCCGCAATGCTCTTCAGGCGCTGGAGAAGATTAAGTCCCGGGCCGGCGGCGACGAGAACTCCGCTACACCCCAGGCTCACGAGCAGACGGCAGCCTCGCCACGGGCGAAGCCGCCCTTTCCCTGATTCCCATGCAGGACCATTCCGCCAGGCTTGAGACCGAGAGCAAAGCAGAGCGCGGCGCCGCCGACTTCGATACTCCGTCCGGCGCTACCTGCGACCAGACCGGCCTGAAAGCGCTGGCCGCTGTCGCGCGTCATCTGAGGCTCGATTGGAGTCTCCCACGGCTCCTTCACGTATACGGCCAAGACGCGGAGCCCGTCTCCGAACGGTTGGCGCGTGTGGCGCGCGCCGAAGGGCTCAAGGCCGCAGTTCATAGGTCGGATTGGTCGCGCCTGCAAAATTTCCGCAAACTCGTGCCGTTTCTCGCGCGCCTGGACAACGGGGCTTATGTCGTCGTTCTTCAGCTGGGTGCGAATATTCCCCCCACGGCCGGCGTCGAAAACACAGGCCGTGAATTCGTACGGCTCTTCAATCCGCGTGTACCCGAAGCCAATCATTTCGTCGTTTCGCGCGACGAGTTCGTCGAACATTGGACGGGCGAAATCATTCTTCTGAAGCGCACGTTCAAACTGACGGATCCCAATCGTCGCTTCGATCTGGCTTGGTTCGTCCCGGAATTCCTGCAACAGCGCACGCTCTTGCGGAACGTGATCATCGCCGCGTTGGCCTTGCACTTGCTTGCGCTGGCCGTCCCGATCTTCTTTCAAATCGTTGTCGACCGCGTTCTGGTCTACCTGAACGTCTCGACATTGATCGTCATCGCCGGCGGCGTCTGCATCGCCATTGTCTTCGATGCCATCCTGAACTGGCTCCGCGGCTATTTCGTCTTGCAGACCGCAAGCCGCATCGACATCCGGCTTGCCCGGGTCACGTTTCGCCACCTCTTGGCCCTGCCGATCGATTTCTTCGAAGCGTCGCTCGCGGGCGTCGTAACCAAACATATGCAGCAGGCCTCGAAGATCCGCGAGTTCTTGACCGGACAGCTCCTTATGACGCTGCTCGACCTGCCCGCGCTCATTGTCTTTCTTCCGCTGATGGCGTGGTACAGCGGCACGCTCACGCTCGTCGTCATGGGTGTAACGCTTGTTCTCGCCGGCGTAATCGCGGTCATGCTGGGCCCCTACCGCAGACGGCTGCGCAGCCTCTATGCAGCCGAAGCGCAGCGGCAATCTCTCCTCGTCGAGAGCGTGCACGGGATACGGACGGTAAAGTCCCTCAACCTCGAGCCGCGCCGCGAAGAGACCTGGGACGACGCCGCCGCGGAAGCCGTCCGCACCTACGTCCAGGTCGGTAAAATCTCGCTCGCCGCGAACACATTTTCGCATTTCGTCGAAAAAGCGTTGACGGTCGTCATCATCGTGGTCGGCGCGTTTCAGGTTTTCCACAACGAGATGACCGTAGGTGCGCTTGTCGCATTCAACATGCTGTCGTCGCGCGTCATCAGCCCCGTTCTCCAGCTGATAGGCCTCCTCAACAACTATCAAGAAGCTTTGATGTCCGTCGACATGTTGGGCGAGATCATGAACCGTCCGACCGAGTCGTCCTCCCGGCGCGGCCTGACGCCGGCGTTGCGAGGCGAGATCGAGATCGATCGGGTGACGTTCCGTTATCCCAATACGGACCGGCCAGCCTTGCGCGATTTTTCGGCGCGCATTCCGGCCGGCAGCATGATCGGCATCGTCGGTCGCAGCGGCTCCGGCAAAACGACACTGTCAGCTCTGTTGCAGGGGCTCTATTACGCCGGCGAAGGCGCGATCCGTATCGACGGGCATGACATCCGTGACATCGACCTGACGTATCTGCGCAGCCAGAGCGGCGTTGTGCCCCAGGAGGCGTTCCTGTTTCGCGGTCCCATCAAGGACAACATCCGGATGGGCAAACCGACGGCCTCTTTCGAAGAAGTCGTGCAGGCGGCCCGGTTGGCCGGCGCCGACGAATTCATCCAGGCTTTTCCGCAACGTTACGACACGCTGCTGGAAGAAAGTGCAGTCAATCTCTCGGGCGGCCAGAAGCAGCGGATTTCCATTGCCCGCGCGTTGCTCCGGCAGCCGCGCATCATCATTTTCGACGAAGCGACGAGCGCTCTGGATCCGGAAAGCGAAGCCGTGGTGATCGGAAATCTCGGGCGCATCGCCAAAGGACGAACGACGATAGTGATTTCGCACCGCCTTCAAACCATTCGCAACGCCGATGTCATCATCGTCATGGAAGAAGGTGCGGTAAGCGATAGCGGCACGCATGCCCAGCTTCTGGAGCGCAACAAAATCTATCGTCAGCTTTGGGCCCAACAGATCGAGCGGCCGATATGACGGACGACACTTCGCTGACGACGCGGCTTGCGAGGCTGCTTTCGAATATCTGGTCGCGCATTTACGAAGCGATTTTGCCGCGATGGCATGCTTTGGATCTCTGGATCGATGCGCGGTTCAGCGACGACGCCGGCTCGAAGGACGACGCAGTCGCCCACCAATTCAAATCGGATGCGGCCGCAATCGAGGAGAGCCGCGTTCCTTTAGGAACGCATACGGCACTTTACGTCGTGGCCGCTCTGCTGATCATCGCCATCGTCTGGTCCATTTTCGGCACCGTCGACCGGATCGTCGTGGCGCCCGGCAAGATCGCCACGCGGACGCCGATGATCGTGCTGCAGCCCTATTCGACATCGCGGATCATGGAGATCGACGTAAAGCCCGGTGATCACGTTCGCAAAGGGCAAGTCCTGGTCGCATTCGATCCGGCCTTCGCGCAGGCCGACGAACAATCCCTGAAGCAAAAGGTCGCGACGCTCGCGGCGGAGGTGGATCGCATCGAAGTGGAAATGAGCGGCGCAAAGACATTTCCGGCAGGCCCGACCGACAGCGCGGAACGGAAGACGCAGGCGCAGATATTCAACCAGGAGATGTCGGAATACTCAGCGGAAATGGCGGTTCGCGACAGTCGCGTCGGGGAAATAGACGCACAAATCAGGGCCGACGATGCCACCATTGTCGGTTTGAAGAAACAACGGGAGATGGCCGACAAGATCGTAGGCATCCGGAAAATGCTGATGGAGCAAAACGCGGGCGGCCGTCTCGACGTCATGAAAGCCGAGAGCGACGCGATAGATGCCAATGTTCATCTCCAGACCACGCTCGGCGACGTCAAGAAGCTCACCGAGCAGCGTTCCGAAGTGGAGGCAGAGCGACAGACCTTTCTCGACAAATGGCGCAGCGACCACAATCAGCAGCTCGTCCAGGCACGCCAGGATCTGGCCGAGGCCACCGAGACGTTGAACAAGGCGCGCCGGATGGACGAGTTTACGAAGATGAAGGCGCCGCTCGACGGCGTGGTCCTCGAGATCGCCGACCGCTCCGTCGGCTCCGTGCTTCGTGAAGGCGAGACGCTGTTGACGTTGGTACCCGATTCGGCCGAGCTATATGTGGAAGCGAACGTCGCGTCGCGAGACGTCAGTTACGTGAAAGTCGGCAGCAGTGTCCGCGTAAAGCTCGAGGCCTACCCGTTCCAGAAATATGGAACGTTGACCGGTCGGCTGGATGTCATCAGCGCGGATTCGGTTCCGCTGAAGCAGGACAGCGACCATTCCGATCTCGTCTATAGAGCGCAGGTGCCGCTCACCGAGACGACCGGCAAACTCGTTGCGCGCGGTATCAGCCTGCGTCCGGGCCTTGTGGCAACTGCCGAGATCACAACTGGCAAACGCTCGATCATCTCTTACATCCTCAATCCGATTCTGCGGACGACCGACGAAGGAATGAAAGAACCGTAGGCACTCGCACAAGGTACTCGTCGGAGCAGGTTTGTGGCTTCAAGATTCGCCTGCGACTTTCAAGCCACTGGTTTGGCCGATGGTCCGGGTTGCCTCGCCCGAGTGCTGCTTACGGAAAACAAAATGCGGATAAATCTGCTCGCTGTGGATACCTTGCTTGACTAGAAATTCCTCAACCGCCCGCGTTGCACCCAGACAGGACGCAACCGTCGCGTCGTCGTAGACCAGGTAGCCTCCCGGCACCAGAAGCTGCCACATGAGGTTCTGCGCGTATGCGATAGGGTCATAGATGTCGAGGTCTATATGCGCCAATCCAATGGGAGCCCGGAAACCGCTTAACGTATCGCGCACGTCGCCTTTGACGAACTCGATATTTTGGATTCCCCGTTCGTGCGCTGCCTTTTTAATTTCGTCGAGCGAAGCGTCGGCGAAATCGCCTGCGACGTGAAGATCGATTCCACGCTCCGTCTTCGGCATCCCTGCATAAGTATCGAAGGCGTAGACTTTGGCGCCGGGGTAAAGCTCGGCGAGCAGCCTGGCCATGAAGAACGCGTTGCCGCCCCTGTAAACACCCAGCTCGATTACGTCGCGGCATGCCAGATCGGCAAAGTAGAAGCGAATCAGCAGGAACAGATTGATCCGCCGGAGATCGTTGAGAAGGGAGCGGCCGCGTCCTACACGCGAGGCTCTGCGAAAGAGCCCGTCGCGGGAAACGAGCCGCCGCAGCGGTCCAAACTGCAGGCCCCAGCCGCGTATCAGGCCGCCATTTCCGGCGTCCATGCCGTTGAGAGGCATTTCGGGCATGGCGGCCAGCTCCCGCGCCGGATACATCGCATAGACCCTGCTACCGATGTCCGCGCGGACCAGTCTGTCCACAAAAGAACCCATTCCGCCCTCCATGCGCCGATCGCCGACGCTCCTTATCTGTCAAGTTCGAAGCGCCTAGCCGTTTCTATATCACCTTGCCTCGCCGCAAAAATCCATGGTCCCTATTCAGGATCTATTTGCAGATAACTGGCTTAAAGGCTATCGCACGGTCAGGAATCAGCATGACCTTCATGCGCGATCGTCGGCAAACGCTTTGCGACTCTACTGCTCTCGATAAGCGTCGATGAGCGCATTGGCCGCCGTTGCAACAACCCGTGCCGGCCCATCCGCGCCGAACAACTGACCGGTCGCATATGCTCCTTCGATCAAGAGCAGCAGAGCGTCCGCGAGAAGCGCCGGCTCGCGCGCACCCATCGCCGATGCTGCGGTCTTCAACCTGGCGCGAAACTCTCTCTTGTTTGCAGCGGCAACCAGACGCGCGGGATGTTTGCGTTCGGGGTATTCGACAACGGCATTCGTGAGCGCGCAGCCGCGATAGTCCGGCTTCGTCGCCCGTTGCGACAGCTGCTCCAGCCACGCACGGAACCCCGCGCGCGGATCGTCGGGATACGCCGCCATCGCCGCATCAAATCGCCGCAGGTAATCATCGCTGCGATCGCGCAAACACGCGGTCGCAAGTTCGTCCTTCGACGCAAAACTACGGTAAAGACTGGGTTTCGTGACACCCGCGCGTGCCACGATTTCGTCAACCCCTACGGCGCGGATGCCCTGTCGGTAGAAGAGATCGCGAGCGGTTTCGCGAATGCGCTCGGCAGCGAGTTTGTTCGATGATCCTGCGGCGATACGCTTCGCCGGCGACGGTTTTTTTGTCATTCGCTATCTCTTGACGCTCTTCGCGCTTGCAACATATATGACCTCGTCGATACGTACCAGTCAGTAACATTTTGTGTCAGGCGCGTCGCCGCGGGCAAGGCCGATAGTCGGGGGTCGAGCATCGCGCATCTGGTTCTTTTGGATGCACGCGGGGACCTGCGTTCCGCGCGTCATTGAATTGGAGACGGGCGTTTCATGATTTGGATCGTTCGCGTCGCGCTGGAACGTCCCTACACGTTCATTGTGATGTCGCTGCTCATTCTCATTATGGGCACGATGGCGGCGATCGAAACGCCGACGGACATCTTCCCCAACATCGGCATCCCCGTGATCGGCGTGGCGTGGCAGTACACCAATCTGCCGCCGGACCAGATGGCGGGCCGCATCCTCACGCCTTACGAACGCGTCCTGTCCACGACCGTCAACGATATCGAGCACACCGAGAGCACATCGCTGCCCGGCATCGGAATCGTGAAGATCTACTTCCAGCCCGGCGTCGACATCCGCACAGCGACGGCGCAGGTCACATCGATCTCGCAGACCATCCTGAAGCAGATGCCGCCCGGCATCACGCCGCCGCTCATCCTCAATTACAACGCCTCGACCGTTCCCATCATCCAGCTTGCCAACACGAGCCGGTCGCTGTCCGAGCAGCAGATACTCGATCTATCGCAAAACTTCATACGTCCCGTGCTGACCACGGTGCAGGGTGCGGCGATTCCTTATTCTTATGGCGGTCGCGTGCGCCAGGTACAGGTCGATCTCGATCCGCAAGCCCTGCAATCGAAGGGCTTGTCGGCGCAGGACGTCGAGAATGCCATCGCCAATCAGAACCAGGTAACGCCGGCCGGCAACGTCAAGATTGGTTCGCAACAATATACCGTGCAGCTCAACGACGCTGCCGCCACCATCCAGGATTTGAACGATCTTCCGATCAAGATCGTCAACGGCGCTACTATCTACATCCACGATGTAGGCCATGTCCGCGACGGCTCGCCGCCGCAACAGAGCATCGTGCATGTCGACGGCGC
>Ga0181537_10005494_pt1 | contig 10236 bp, 8 predicted proteins | sample PEATcosm2014_Bin_39_FD_119765 | JGI IMG/M metagenome (GOLD analysis project Ga0181537, IMG submission 119765) | Peatland microbial communities from MTU Mesocosm Facility, Houghton, MI, USA - PEATcosm2014_Bin23_10_metaG | ecosystem: Environmental > Terrestrial > Soil > Wetlands > Peat | place... | reverse complement strand
GCTTTGCGTCCCCACCTTTCGGTGAGTTTGCCCTGAAACGGCGGCTACTATGCATAGCCGTTAATGGGAGCGCAAGCACGGAGAGTTGGTTTCTGTGAAATGGAATTACTTTCGAGTCCTGGCGATTATCTGCGCCAGTGTGATGCTGTTCACACTTCTGGGTGCCTACGCGCTGGCGTGCAGCTACGTGTACCTCGTGCCCTCGCTTCCTTCCGTGGAGTCGATGCGCAACGTCGAGCTGCAGGTGCCACTGCGGGTCTACACGCGCAGCGGCGCGCTGATCGCGCAGATCGGCGAGCAGCGGCGCATCCCGGTCACCTACGACCAGATTCCTGAGCTGGTGAAGCACGCCTTCCTCGCCGCCGAGGACGAACGCTTCTTCGAGCACCACGGCATCGACTACTTCGGCGTGGTACGTGCGGTGCTCATCGACGTGGTCTCCGGCGACAAGACGCAGGGCGCGAGCACGATCACGATGCAGGCCGCGCGCAACATGTTCCTGAGCCTGGACAAGACCGCGCGCCGCAAGCTGCAGGAAACCTTCGTCACCTACCGCATGGAGCACGAGTTCACCAAGCAGGAGATCTTCGGGCTCTACCTCAACGTGATCTTCTTCGGCCAGCGTGCCTACGGGGTCGCCGCCGCCGCCGAGGCGTTCTTCGGCAAGACGCTCGACAAGCTCGACGTCGCCGAGGCCGCCACCATCGCCGGCCTCCCCAAGGCGCCCTCGCGCTACAACCCGATCGTCGACCCGCAGGCCGCCACCGGGCGGCGCGCCTACGTGCTGCGCCGCATGCGCGAGCTCGGCTACATCGACGCCGCGACCGCGGAAGCTGCCAACAAGGAGCCGATGGAGGCGCGCGCCCACGCACCGCTCTTTGACGTCGAGGCGCCCTATGTCGCCGAGATGGCGCGCCTGGAGCTGCGGCAGCGCTTCGGCCCCTCCGCCGAGAGCGCCGGCTACAAGGTCTACACCACCATCGACGGGCGCCTGCAGGGCGATGCCAACCGCGCAGTGCGCGTCGGTCTGATCGAGTACGACCGCCGCCACGGCTGGCGCGGGCCCGCCGGGCACGTGGACCTGCCCGCGCACGGCGAGCCGGACTATGACGACCTGGTGGACGAGTACGCCGCCATCGGCAACCTGGTGCCGGCCATCATCGTGTCCGTGGAGGAGAAGGGCGTGCACGCCTACGTGAAGGGCTCGGGCAGCGCTGAGATCGACTGGGATGGGCTCTCCTGGGCGCGCAAGGAGCTGCGCAACGAGACCCTGGGGCCGGCGCCCAAGGACGCCGGCCAGATCCTCGCCAGGGGCGACGTCGTGTACGTCGTGACCGACAACAAGGGACACGCGCAACTGGCGCAGATTCCGGAGGCGCAAAGTGCGCTGGTGGCGCTCGACCCGAACGATGGCAGCGTGGTGGCGCTGGTGGGGGGCTTTGACTACTTCACCAACAAGTACAACCGCGTGACCCAGGCGCGGCGCCTGCCGGGCTCAGGGTTCAAGCCGTTCCTGTACTCCGGCGCCCTCGAGCACGGCTTCACCCCGGCGAGCGTGATCCTCGATGCGCCGATCGTGCTCGATGGCAACGGCGGCGAGGACAACTGGCGTCCCGAGAACGTCGAGCGCCAGTTCGGCGGCCCGACCCGCATGCGCGAAGCACTGGTGCACTCGCGCAACCTGGTCTCGATCCGCATCCTCAAGGAGATCGGCATCGCCACCGCGATCGACTACGCGCAGCGCTTCGGCTTCGACCCGAAGATCATGCCGCACGACCTTACCCTCGCGCTCGGCACCATGGCGGTGACGCCGCTGGATCTGGCGGCCGCCTACGCGGTGTTCGCCAACGGCGGCTACCGCGTGCAGCCCTACTTCATCGAGCGCATCGAGGACGCCGCGGGCCAGGTCGTGTGGCGCGCCGCGCCCAAGCGGGTGTGCCCGCAGTGCGAGCAGGCCGCCGCCCCCGGGGTGCCCGGGGAGCAGGGCGCGCAGCCGGTGCGGGTCGCCGATGCCGCGCAGGGCGAGCCCGCACCGCTGCCGGCCGCGGAAGTCGCGCCGCGCGTCATCACCGCGCAGAACGCCTACGTCATGGACGACATGATGGCGGACGTCATCAAGCGCGGCACCGCGGTACGGGCACGCTCGCTCAACCGCGGCGACATCGCCGGCAAGACCGGCACCACCAACGAGGCCAAGGACACCTGGTTCAACGGCTTCACGCCCAACCTTGTGGCCACGGTGTGGGTCGGGTTCGACCAGGAGCGCCCGCTGGGCGAGGCCGAGGAAGGCGCACACACGGCGCTGCCGATCTGGATCAACTTCATGGGCGAGGCGCTCAAGGGCGTCACCGAGCAGCGCCGTGCCATGCCCGATGGCATCGTCACCCTGCGCATCGCGCCGGACACCGGGGCGCTCGTGAGCGCGGAGAACCCGGCAGGTATGCCGGAGATCTTCATCGCCGACCACCTGCCCTCGGCCGCGGATGCGGCGGCGGCGGCGGTGCAGGGACAGCAGCAGGCCCAGCAGAGCAGCGAACCGATCTTCTGAAGCATGGCGAAGCGACACCCGACGCGCGGCGACAACCTGCGGCGCGCCCTGGCGCAGGAGGCTGCGCGCATCATGGCCGAGCACGGCATACGCGACTTCCTCGTCGCCAAGCGCAAGGCCGCCGAGCGCTTCGGCGTCACCGACGGTGGCGCCGTGCTGCCAAAGAACAGCGAGATCGAGGAGGCGCTCGCAGCCTACCAGCGCCTGTTCGGCGGCGCCTCGCACCTTCAGGCGCTGCACGCGCAGCGCACCGCCGCGCTCGCCGCGATGCGCTACCTGCGTGAGTTCGAGCCGCGCCTGGTGGGCGCGGTGCTGGCGGGCACCGCGACCGAGCACTCCGACGTGCAGCTGCACCTGTTCGCCGACCGCGCCGAGTCGGTCACCCTGAAGCTCATCGACCAGGGCATTCCCCACGAGGTCACCGAGCGGCGCGTGAAGCTCAACGCCGAGCGCAGCCGCGCCTTCCCGGGCGTGCGCTTCGAGATGGACGCGCAGCCGATTGAGGCGACCGTGTTTCCGCCCGAGGGCATCCGCCAGGCGCCGGTGAGCCCGGTGGACGGGCGCCCCATGCGCCGCGCCAGTGCGCTCGAGGTCGAGGCACTGCTGCAGCAACCCTGAAGCGGCAGCGCCTGCTGCGGCACTGCCGCGGGCGGGCGACTTGCTATAGTGCAGCGAGCTTCCCGGAGAACAACATGAACGCCGCGCCGCGCCTGCGACCCTTCATCCTCGGTTCCGCCCTGCTGCTGCTGAGCGCCGCCCTCGCGCCCGCCCTTGCGGATGGGCCGCCGCCGGCCTGGAGTTACGCCGGCAGCACCGGACCTGCCCACTGGGCAAGCGAGGATCCCGCCTACGCCACCTGCGGGGTCGGCCAGCGCCAGTCGCCGATCGACATCGAGAAGGCGGAGCCTGCGGACCTGGCGCCGATCGAGTTCGCCTACCAGCCGGTACCGCTCGTCGTCACCGACACCGGGTTCACCATGCAGGTGAACGTGCCCCCCGGCAGCGGTGGCATCACGGTCGGTAAGGATCACTACGAGCTGGTGCAGTTCCACTTCCACCGCCCGAGCGAGGAGAAGATCCGCGGCCGCCGCTACGCCCTGGTCGTGCACCTGGTGCACAAGAGCGCGGACGGCAAGGTCGCGGTGGTGGCGGTGCTGTTCAGCAGCGGCAAGGGCAACCGGGTGCTCAAGCAGGTGCTCGAGAACATGCCGCCCGCGGGGCAGAAGGAGAAGTCGGTCCCCGGGGTGACGCTGGATCTGGCCCAGCTGCTGCCCGGCGCCCGCGGCTACTACACCTTCGAGGGCTCACTCACCATCCCGCCGTGCACCGAGGGTGTGCGCTGGTTCGTGCTCAAGCGCGTCATGCAGGCCAAGAGCGGCGAGATCCTGCTGTTCGCCACGCGCTACCCGGACAATGCCCGCCCCACGCAGCCAACCCACGGCCGCGAGGTCACGCAGACCCGGTGAGCGCAGCGGCCCGCGGCGGGCCCTCAGCGCTTTTTCATCTCCACGTAGTCGCGGCGCGTCGGGCCGGTATAGAGCTGGCGCGGGCGGCCGATGCGCATGGAGGGATCGGAGATCATCTCCTGCCAGTGCGCCACCCAGCCGACCGTGCGCGCGATGGCGAACATCACGGTGAACATCGAGCGCGGGATGCCGATCGCGCTGTAGATGACGCCCGAGTAGAAATCCACGTTCGGGTACAGCTTGCGCTCGATGAAGTACGGATCCTTGAGCGCGATCTCCTCCAGGCGCAGCGCCAGCTCCAGCAGCGGGTTGTCGCTGCGTCCGAGCTGCGCCAGCACCTTGTGGCACATCTCGCGGATGATCTTGGCGCGCGGATCGAAGTTCTTGTAGACGCGGTGACCAAAGCCCATCAGCCGGAAATGGCTCGACTTGTCCTTGGCCATGTCCAGGAACTTCGGGATGTTGTCGACCGTGCCGATCTGCTCGAGCATCGACAGCACCGCCTCATTCGCTCCCCCGTGCGCCGGCCCCCACAGCGCCGAGACGCCCGCGGAGATGGCCGCATAGGGGTTGGCGCCGGTGCTGCCCGCGAGGCGCACCGTCGAGGTGCTGGCGTTCTGCTCGTGATCGGCATGCAGCACGAACAGCAGGTCGAGCGCCTTGGCGGCGATCGGGTCGAGCTTGTAGGGCTCGCACGGCACGGCGAACAGCATGCTGAGCACGTTGCTCGCGTAGTCGAGGTCGTTGCGCGGGTAGACGAAGGGCTGGCCGAGGGAGTGCTTGTGGGCCGCGGCCGCGATGGTCGGGATCTTGGCGATGATGCGGTGCGCGAAGATCTCGCGGTGGCGCGGGTTATGGATGTCCATCGTGTCGTGATAGAACGCCGACATCGAGGCCACGACACCCGACACCATCGCCATCGGGTGGGCGTTGTGGTGGAAGGCGTTGAAGAAGCGCAGCAGCCACTCGTTGATCATCGTGTGATAACGGATGTTGCCGGTGAACTCCTCGAGCTGCTTCGCCGTCGGCAGCTCACCGATCAGCAGCAGGTAGGCCACCTCCATGAAGCTGCTGCGCTCGGCGAGCTGCTCGATCGGGTAGCCGCGGTACAGCAGCACGCCCGCGTCGCCATCGATATAGGTGATGCGGCTCTCGGTCGAGGCAGTGGCGCCGAAGCCGGGGTCGTAGGTGAATACGTCGAGGTCTTTGTAGAGCCCGGCGATGTCCAGTGCCGCAGGTCCCAGGGTGCCATTGCGCAGCGGCAGCTGGGCGCTGCGCCCGCTGCTGCGGTCACTGAGCTCGAAGGTCTTGCCGCTCTTGTCGGTCATGTGCGCTGCCGCTTTTTCCGTGTGGGCTCGGTGCGAGCAGCGCCGCGCGGCGCGTGTCGCGTTTGAACAAAGGAGGGTTACATGGTCCATGCGCCGAAATCAAGGCACCGGACGGGTTACTCACGGGTAAAGGTGCATCGCGCGCGTGGTGCGCAGCGCACCTCGTCTCATCGGACGACGCGCGCAATCGCGCGGTAGACTCGGGCGGGATCGATCAGTGCGGCGCGGTGGCGGTGAGGACGGCCGGCGCGCAGGGAGTGCAGGGCCGCTCCAGGTCCCGCTCGCGCGGGGCCCGGAGCCAGCGGCATTACTTCGCGGCGGCTGCCGCGTACTTCTTGCGGAACTTGTCGACGCGGCCGGCGGTGTCCACCATCTTCTGCTTGCCCGTGTAGAAGGGGTGGCAGTTCGAGCACACCTCGACCTGCAGGTCGTGCCCCAGGGTGGAGCTCGTCTTGAACGTGTGGCCGCAGGTGCAGCTGACCGAGATCTCTTTGTATTCGGGGTGGATCGCGTCTTTCATGGCGGGCTCACAGCGTTCGGTGGCAAATGACCTACCGCTATATAGGGCGGCGGGCACTCGAGTTAAAGGGCGCGGGAGTTTAGCGGCAGTGTCGCGTCCCCTCAAGCGCCGCGGTTACCAGCGCCCGGGACACCCGGGGGCCTTATCCACAGAAGCTGTGGACAACTCTGTGGACTGTGGCCCGCGCAGGCTGCGGTTTTCGCAGCCAGATTGCATATTTGTTACCTTGGTCAAAAAATGAGCAGGGCATTTTAGCGTGCTTCTTCAGCTACTTACGGGCATGTCATGGAGCAGCTTGACGGCTTGGCTCGTAATCCACTCATTCTCCGACCGGCCCTCCCGACCCTGTGAATAACGCCGGCGGGTTGCCTGTTGCCGCCCCGGGGGCGCCAATTGACAACGCGGATTCACCAGTCATTTGTGCCGTTTCTGCCATAAAAAGGAGCAGCGTTTCGTTAAGGAAGCGCATTCCCAGTGCACTCGGGCGGTAGCCGGAGCCGGTACTGAGCAGCAGTCCCCGCCGCACCCCGTCCGCGAGCGCCGGGGCGATACGCTCAAGTCCAAGGCCGGTGCGCTCGTTGAACAGTGCCGCAGGGAATCCAGCGCACAGGCGCAGCGCATTGAGCATGAACTCGAACGGCAGTTCGGCCTGCGAAATCACGCGCCGCGTGAGCTGCGCGTCGGTGGCTGCAAGATAGCGGCGCGGCTCGCGCGGCTGCGCGGTGCGCGTCACTTCACCGCGCTCCTGGAACGTCAGCTTGCCGTGCGCACCGGCGCCCACGCCCAGATAGTCCCCGAATTCCCAGTAGTTGAGGTTGTGCCGGCACTCGGCTCCGTCGCGCGCGTACGCGGACACCTCGTACTGCCGGTAGCCGGCCCCGGCCAGGCGCTCACCGCACTCGGCGAGCATCTGCGCGGCGAGATCATCATCGGGCAAGGCCGGCGGCTGGGCTGCGAACAGCGTGCCCGACTCGAGGGTGAGCTGGTAGTGCGACAGGTGCGCAGGCGCAAGCGCGAGCGCCTGCGCCACATCGGCGAGCGCGCCGCCCGCGTCCTGTCCGGGCAGCGCGTACATCAGGTCGAGGTTGAAGTTGGCGAGCCCCGCGGCGTGCAGCTCCTCGGCGGCGCGCCGCGTGTCATCCGGGGAGTGGATGCGCCCGAGCGTGGTGAGGATTGCCGCATCGAAGCTCTGCGCGCCCAGCGAAACGCGCGTGACGCCCGCGCCACGGTACTCGGCAAAGGCGCCGCGCTCGATGGTGCCGGGATTGGCCTCGAGGGTGACTTCGGCATCCGGGGCCAGCGTGAGCTCGCGCCGCGCCGCCTCCAGCACGGCAGCGATCGCTCGCGGCGAGAAGAGGCTCGGCGTGCCGCCGCCGAAGAAGACGCTGCGCACCGTGCGCCCGGCGACGGCGGGCGCCTGCGCGCCAAGGTCAGCGGCGAGGCGCTGCACGTAGGCCGCCTCGCCGAGCTCACCGTTCAGCGTGTACGAGTTGAAGTCGCAGTACGGGCACTTGCGCACGCACCAGGGGAAGTGCACGTAGAGCGACAGCGGCGGCGTCACCAGCATGGCAGGCAGCGGCGGCGCTCTCAGCGCAGCTCCGCCAGAAACCGCAGCAGCCACTGGTTCACCTCGCGCGGCCGTTCCATCTGCATCATGTGGCCGGCCTCGGAGAGCATCGCCACGCCGCGCACGTCCTGGTACTGCTGTTGCAGCGCCCCGAGCGGGTCATCGCCGTGCCAGGCCTCGAGGTCGCAGTCGCGCTCGCTGCCGATGAAATAGAAGGGCGCCGGGTTCTTCACGCCCTCGAAGCGCCGCCGCTGCGCCCAGCGCAGGTCCATGGCGCGGTACCAGTTGAGGCCGCCGGTGAACCCGGTACGCGCGTACTCGCACACGAAGAACTCCATCTCCAGCTCCGAGAGCCAGGGCCAGGGAAATGGCGGCGGCTCGGGGAGGGCTGCCAGATAGGTGGTGCCGGGCGGGTGCTTCCAGACGTCCAGATAGTGGTAGTCACCGCTGAGCGCGTAGAACACCTTGGTGAGGAATTCGCGCGGCTGCGCATTGAGCGCCGCATCGGCGGGCCCCGGCGGCTCGAAGTAGTGGATGTGCACGAAGTGATTCTTCGCCCACTGCGCGGCCTCCCGCAGCGGCGCGAGCTGCGGGTTGTGGGGTGTCGCCGGGTTCTCCAGCCCGACGATGGCCCGCACGCGCTCGGGGTGACAAAACGCGAGGTCATAGATCGCGAACACGCCGAAGTCGAGTCCGACGAAGACGGCCGACTTCTCGCCGAGGTGGTCGAGGAGACCGGTGAGATCGCCGACCGTGTGCTCGACATCGTACGCGGCAGGGTGCGGCGGCGCGTCGGTCTGGCCCATGCCGCGCATGTCGGGTGCCACCACGCGCCAGCCGGCGGCGGCGAGCGCGGGGATCTGGTGACGCCACGAGAACCAGAGGTGCGGAAAGCCATGACAGAGCACTACGAGCGGGCCGGTGCCCTCCTCGACATAGTGCATGCGTATGCCGTTCACCTGCGCGTAGTGATGAGTCCAGTGGGCCACGGTTCTCAGACTACTCGGCGTTCTGCACCTGCTCGCGCGAAGATCTGCTAAAATATTGATTCACCAGAGTATCCGGCGTACACGGAGGCCGCCAGCTACGTAACCAGCTACAAGCTGCCGGGCGCCGCCCCCTGGAAAGACGGTCTTGCACCAGCGAATTTTGCAGCGTTTTGGAGTCTTTGCAGGATAGCCTCCGGCTTACTCTGAGGGCCACAATGTGACCCAAGACGTTTGCGGTAACATCGAAGCTGAGAATCAAGAACCGACAGGAGCGCTGTATGGACGCATTACTGGTAAGCCGCGACCCTGACGTCATGAGTGGGGCTCTTTGTTTTAGGGGCACGCGGGTGCCCGTGAAGAACCTTTTCGATTACCTCGAAGGGTCATCGACGCTCGAGGATTTTCTGGAGGACTTCCCTTCAATATCCCGTACGACCGCCGTTTCCGTGCTAGAGGCGGCGAGGGAACGGCTGGCGCTCGATGCGACTGCTGCTTGACGAGTCGATCCCAAGTCGCCTACGTCGATCGCTGACCGAACATTCCGTTCGAACGGTTGTTGAGGCCGGCTGGTCTGGGGTTAAAAACGGCAAACTTCTGGCACTTGCCGCAGCTGAGTTCGACGCATTTGTTACCGTAGACAAGAACCTGCCATTTCAGCAGAACCTTGCCGCATTGCCAATTGCGTTGGTTGTGCTCGATTCGGTGTCGAATGAATTGTCTGCGCTACTGCCTCTGGTTCCGGCTCTGCTGCGCGAGCTCGCATCGTTGCAGCCCAAGTCCTATACGCTGGTCAAATTGGCATAACAATTGACGGCGGCCGTCGTCGCCATTTTCTTTGGTGTGATTGTGACCCTGCTTTTGCGACGCAGTCAGAGTCAACGCGGTACGGACTAGCTAAGCTAGTGTCGAACGGGGGATACCGACCAACAAAGATTCACGATCGTCAACAGTCGGCCAATTCCGGCCGATCGAGCGGACCTCTCACCTTCTACACAGCTGACGTTGGAAAGATCGAACAACCGCCGTCGAACTACCAAGGGAATCGCGTCAGAAGCGAATTGCCCTCACTTTGGAAACTTTAACTCCTGCTCGATCACCTGAAAGCGGGGCTCTTTGCGCAGTGGATCAAACTCCGGTTCGGCTCTTAGTTGAGAAAGATCCGAATCACGACGGCGCACTGCGATCTCGAGCCAATGGAGCGCCTGCGGAATGTCCCCCCATTGGGCGTAGATGGTTGCCACGTCATACGCCGTACTATCGCCAATCGAGGAGCTCACTTTCTGAAGCATGGCCTCGGCATCGACCTCCCTCCCAAGTTTCCGGTAGACCATGGCGAGGCAGACCTGCCCCATTTCATCATTGAGTGCGGCTTCGCACGACGAGCGGGCCGCTTCGAAATCACCCTGCTGATATTGAGCCTCTCCTAGCAGCGCGTAGTTCGGTGGATAGTCGGGTTGGAGAGAAATTGCCTTTCGGAAGGCGGTGATCGCATCGGCATATTGACGGGCCAGGGAGAAGACAAGGCCTGCCATTCGATGGACGTGAAAATTCAAAGGATCGAGGATGAGGGCTCGACGAGCGGCGGAAATTGCTGAGCTCGTGTGACCCCGCTCGGCAGCGTTGCGGCTATACGAACCCAGGATACGGGCATCGCCCGGTGCAAGAGCCAATGCGCGCTCGTATTCCTGATCTGCCTGCGCAAACTCAAAGAAGCCCCGATTGAGAACGAACGCCAGCGCCCAATGCCCTTCCGCAAGCTCCGGTGCGAGACGGACGGCTGTGCGCGCATCGGCCAATGCCTTGTCGAAGGTTGCCCTT
>Ga0181537_10005493_pt1 | contig 10237 bp, 16 predicted proteins | sample PEATcosm2014_Bin_39_FD_119765 | JGI IMG/M metagenome (GOLD analysis project Ga0181537, IMG submission 119765) | Peatland microbial communities from MTU Mesocosm Facility, Houghton, MI, USA - PEATcosm2014_Bin23_10_metaG | ecosystem: Environmental > Terrestrial > Soil > Wetlands > Peat | place... | reverse complement strand
CCACGGGGTCGAGCGTGGGGTCCGAATCCAGGGGACCATCGACACCCAAGCCGTTGCGGAATGCCGCCGCTGCCTGGAAGAGGTCGAGATCCCGCTACACCTGGACGTCGACGAGCGGATCGCGTCAGGCGAGGAAGCGGACCCGCTTTCGGAAAGCAATGTCCTGACCGGCGAGCGGCTGGATTTGGAAGACTTCGTCCGGCAGACGACGATCGCGGCGCTACCCATGATGGGAGTGTTGTGCTCGGAGGAGTGCCGGGGGCTTTGCCCGCAGTGCGGGCGCAATTGGAACAACGGCGCATGCACGTGCCCGCCACTAGGGGAAAGCAATAATGGCCAATCTTAAATGGAAGACACCGCGTTCGAAAACGCGGAGCCGTCGCGCGGCAAACTGGAAACTCTCGGCGGTGACGGCGGTCGAATGCCCGCAATGCCACCAGCCCAAGCGTCCGCATTTCGCTTGTGAAAACTGCGGCACGTATAAGGGGCGCGAGGTCGTCAAACCCAAAGACGAATCCACCGGCAAGCGCGGCTGAGGTTGGGCGTACGCATCGCAGGCGTAGGGCACTACGCTCCCGCGAAAGTCCTCACGAACGCAGACCTCGAGAAAATCCTCGATACCTCCGACGAATGGATTACGACGCGCACCGGCATGAAACGCCGGCACGTTTCGGCTCCGGATGAGGCGACCAGCGATCTCGCGATCGCCGCGGCGAAAGATGCGCTCTCGCGCGCGAATTTAAAAGCGAAAGATATCGATTGCTACGTTGTCGCGACGGTAACGCCGGATTATGCGTTTCCCGCGACGGGATGCATCGTTGCATCGAAGCTCGGCGTTTCAGGGAAGCCGGCTTTCGACATTGAAATCGCGTGCAGCGGTTTCATCTACGGGCTTACGGTTGTTTCGAGCCTAATTCGCGCCGGGGTGTACAAGCGCGTCATGCTGATCGGCGCCGAGACGCTCACGAAATTGGTCGACTACGAAGATCGCTCAACCGCGATTCTGTTCGGAGACGGCGCAGGCGCCGTGATCCTCGAGGAATCAGCCATCGACTCGTTTCTCGCCGCCGATCTCGGCAGCGACGGCACGACGCCGGAAACGCTCTATCAGCCGGCCGGCGGATCGCGTTATCCGATTACGCCTGCGGCGCTGGCCGCGCACGACGATAAGATTCACATGGCCGGGCGCGAGGTCTTCAAATACGCCGTCAATCGTATGGTCGAGTCCTCACTGAACGCGCTTTCGCGCGCGAATCTTTCGCCCGCGGATATTTCGTTTCTGATTCCGCATCAAGCCAATCGGCGTATCATCGACGCGGCGGCGCAGCGCCTCTCGATGCCGCCTGAAAAAGTAATCGTCAACATTCAGGAGTACGGCAATACGAGCGCCGCATCGATTCCGATGGCACTCTCGGAAGCCGAGCGCGAAGGCAAGTTCAAGAGCAACGACTTGATCATCTTCACGGGATTCGGCGCTGGGCTTTCGTGGGGTGCCGTCGCCTGGCGCTGGGCGGCCTAATGGACGCGCGCAGCCGCGTCGCCGTCATCTTTCCCGGTCAAGGCTCGCAAGTCGTCGGCATGGGCGTCGATGCAGCTGCGAACTCACCCGTTGCGCGCGATTTGTTCGAGCGCTCGGCAAAAATCGTCGGTTACGATCTGCTCGCGCTGTGCCGTGAGGGTCCCGAAGAACGGCTGCGCGAGACACGCTACAGTCAGCCCGCAATCTTCGTCACGAACTGTGCGCTTGCGGCCGCCGCGAATCTTACGCCGGTCGTGTCCGCCGGGCATAGCTTCGGTGAATACTGCAGCCTGGTTTTAGCGGGATCGCTGGAATTCGAAGATGCGCTCGAGCTCGTGAACGCGCGCGGAATCGCGATGCAGCGTGCAGCCGAGATGGCCGCGGGCGGGATGTCGGCGATTCTTGGTTTGGACTCGAAGAAGGTCGCGACCGCAGTGCAGCGCGCGCAAGAAGAAGGCGCGGGCCGCGTTTCGCTGGCGAATTTCAACGCACCGACGCAAATTGTGATCTCCAGAGATATTGCAGCGGTCCGCCGGGCGAGCGAACTCTGTTTGGAAGCGGGCGCAAAGCGCGTCGTGCCGCTCAATGTTTCGGGCGCGTGGCACAGCGAGCTGATGCAGCCGGCAGTACCGATATTCAAACCGGTCGTGGAGCGCGCGCGCGTTACGATTCCCAAGTTTACGGTAATCTCGAACGTCGACGCGCAACCGTACCGCGACGTTGCGCACATAAAAGAAAATTTGATCAAGTCCGTTACCGCCGAAGTTCTGTGGCACGCTACTGCCGTCAAGCTTCTGGCGATCGATGGCGGCGTCGATTTGGTCGTCGAGTTCGGCGCGAGCCCGGTGCTCGGCCCGATGCTCAAGCGCCTCGAAGGCGTGCCGGAGACCGCGAGCGTTTCCGACAACGCCGGCGTCCTTCGCCTCCAGTCGCGCTTAGGCGCGCTGACCTCCAGCTAAATGGAATTTTCGGGGCGGAGCGCGCTCATCACGGGGGCCAGCCGCGGTATCGGGCGGGCGATCGCCGTCGAGTTCGCAATGGCTGGTGCCGATTTGGCGTTGGTCGGACGCGATGAAGCTGCGCTCGACGAGACGCGCGCAGCCTGCGCCGAGGTTCATCCAACCGGAAAGGTCGAGCTCATCGTCGCGGACGTCGCCGAGCCTCCGGCCGTGGCAGCTGCAGTCGAGAAGACCCTCGAGCACTTCGGAAGGCTCGATTTTGCGATCGCAAATGCAGGGCAATCAATCGACGGCCTGATCTTGCGCTTGCGCCACGGCGATGTTGACCGTTTGATCGACGTCAACTTGAAGTCGGCGGTCTATCTCGCCGAGTCAGCGGCAAAGCCGATGCTGCGGCAGCGCGGCGGCTCGATCATCTTCATTTCGAGCATCGTCGGCCTCACGGGTAATGCCGGGCAGTCGATCTATGCGCTAACCAAAGCTGGACTGCTTGGTCTCGCCAAGTCCCTGGCGAAGGAGTTGGGGTCGCGGGGGGTAAGAGTCAACGCCGTCGCTCCGGGATATATCGAAACCGCGATGACGACCGCGATGCCGGAGAACGCCAAGGCGCAATATCTGAACACGATCCCGCTCGGCCGCCCGGGACGCCCACAGGACGTAAGCGGCGTCGTGCGTTTTCTCTGCTCCGATGCGGCCGCATACATCACCGGTCAGACGCTCGTGGTCGACGGCGGCCTCGTAACGTACTAAAGGAAGGAGTTCCATGTCACCAGCCACCGCTACGTTCGATAAGGTCAAGAAAATCATCGTCGAGCAGCTCGGCGTCGAGGAAGGCGAAGTTACGCCCGAAGCGTCGATCACCGACGACTTGGGTGCCGATTCACTCGATCAAGTCGAGCTCGTCATGGCGTTCGAGACCGAATTCAATATCGATATTCCTGACGAGGAAGCCGAGAAGATCAAAACGGTCGGCGACGCCGTTTCCAAGATCGACGCGATGAGCTCGGCGGGTTCGAGCAGCTAGGAACTCCGTGCTCGAAGCCCTTTCCGAACGTCTTGGCGCAATATTTGCGCGCCTTCGTTCGCGCGGCCGTCTTACCGAATCCGACGTCGGCGAAGTCTTGCGAGAAGTGCGCATCGCGCTTCTCGAGGCTGACGTCAATCTTGCCGTAACCAAAGATTTTGTCGCTCGCATTCGCGAGCGCGCAGTCGGGACCGAAGTCCTCACGTCGCTCACGCCGGCGCAATCCGTCATCAAGATCGTCCACGACGAGCTCGTGACGCTCCTCGGCGGTGCCAACGCGCGACTGCAATTTGCCGACGCTCCACCGACGGTCATCATGCTTGTTGGCCTGCAAGGCTCGGGCAAGACGACGCAAGCCGGTAAGTTGGCGCTGCGTTTGAAAGAGGGCGGCCGCCGCAGTTTGCTGGTCGCCGCCGACGTTTATCGTCCAGCTGCGATCACGCAGCTTCAAACGCTGGGCAAACAGATCGACGTTCCGGTCTACGATGAGGGCGCGGGCGATCCGGTCAAAATCGCCGAGCACGGCGTCGCGGAAGCGCGACGTCTGGGTATTCCTACGGTCATCGTCGACACGGCCGGCCGTCTGCAAATCGACGACGATTTGATGCGCGAACTCGAGCGCATGCGCGCGGCGGTTTCTCCCACCGAGATTCTGCTGGTCGCGGATTCGATGACCGGGCAGGAAGCCACCAACGTCGCGAAAGGCTTCAACGACCGCCTCGGCATCACAGGCGTCATCCTTACGAAGCTCGACGGCGACACGCGCGGCGGCGCGGCGCTCTCGATCCATCACGTAACAGGCGCGCCGATCAAGTTCGTCGGCGTCGGCGAAAAGCTCGCGGCTCTGGAGCCGTTCCATCCCGAGCGCTTAGCGTCGCGGATCCTCGGCATGGGCGACGTCCTCACGCTCATCGAGAAGACGCAAGCCGTCTATTCGGAAGAGCAAGCGCGGGAGCTCGCGACCAAGCTGCGCACGCAAGATTTCACGCTCGACGATTTTCTGGGTCAGCTACGTCAAGTGCGCAAGATGGGCTCGATGGGCGAGCTTCTCAAAATGATTCCCGGGATGTCGCGCGCACTGCCAAAAGATATGGAAATCGATGAAGGCGAGCTTTCGAAGATCGAGGCGATCATCTGCTCGATGACGCTTCGCGAACGTGGCAACCCGTCGATTCTCAACGGTTCGCGCCGCAAGCGCATTGCGCTGGGCAGCGGCACACAAGTTTCTGACGTCAATCGGCTCGTGAAGCAGTTCGATGCGTCTCGTCAGATGATGAAACAGTTTACCGGCGGCAAACGCGGCCGGAGATTCCCTATGGAGAGCTATGGTTAAGATCCGTCTACGGCGCATGGGCGCCAAGAAACAACCCACCTATCGCTTCGTCGTTGCCGATTCGAAGAGTCCGCGTGACGGGCGCTTCATCGAAATTCTCGGACACTATAATCCGCGAACCGAACCGAAAACGCTCGTTGTCGACGAGACGCGTGCGCGCGAATGGCTTTCGAAAGGCGCGCAGCCTTCGGCTCCCGTTCGACGTCTGTTCGCAGAGAAAGGCCTGTGCGAGCGCGGCCCGATTTCTACGACAAAACGTGCTCCGAAGAACGCGAAGGCGGAGTAATCGATGAGCGCCTTCGACGACGAATTCGGGCTATTTGGCGAAGAGACGCCGCGCGAAGACGAAGAGCGTAAGCCGACTCTCGGTGCGCGAAGGATCGCATCCAGCGAAACGATCATCGACGACGTCGAGTTGGAAGAAGGCGGCCCGCCACGCCGGCGGCCGGAACGCGGCGGCGACCGTGGCGGACGAGCTCCAGGTCCACGGCGAAATCGCCGCCCGTCGGCCGACCCCGCAACGTCGAGCCGGCGCGCAGCCGAGCTACTCTATTTTCTCGTACAGAAGCTGGTCAGCAAGCCCGACGTGATTGCAGTGCAAACCGTGCCTTCCGATCGCGGTCCGGTGCTCGAAGTCGAAGTCGATCAGGAAGATATTGGTAAAGTCGTCGGACGCGCGGGCCGCGTTGCGCAAGCCTTGCGCACGCTCGTGCGTGCTAGTGCCGAAGGAAAAGTCGGCGTCGAGATCATCGAAGTCGAAGACGTCGACGATGACGACGCAGAAGCGAGTGACACCGTCGCCGCGGACGTGACTGACTCCTAAAGCCGTCGATCAGGTCGTTCTGGGGCGCATCGTCGGCGCGTTCGGCGTGCGCGGCGAGTTGAAACTCATGCCCTCGACCATCGGCGAAGACGCCGTGCGCAAAGACACGGCCGTTATGCTGCGATTTGAGGACGGCCGGGCGGAGCGCACGACGCGCATCACGCACGTGCGAGCACACAATCGGCGCATGGTGGTCCGCTTTGCGGAGATCGCAAGCGCGAATGATGCCGAAGAATGCGTCGGCGCGGAAGTTTGGACAACGCGTGATAACGCAGCCCTCGCCGAGAACGAGTTTCTGGACGACGATCTCGTCGGTTGCGCGGTCGTTCAAACGGGACGGACGATTGGAGTCGTAGCCGCCGTGCGGCACTATCCGGCCCAAGACGTGCTGGAACTGGAGGGCGGTGCAATGGTTCCGCTCGTGCGCGCTTTCGTGCGCGAGATCGACGTGCGCGAACGCGTTATCCGCGTCGAGTTGCCGCCCGGTTTGGTCGAAGGAGAAGCGTTCTAGCGCCCGGGCTGGCTTCCCGGCGGGAACTGCATTTGCTGGAGCGTGACGCCGGTGACGGTTGGTGAAGGCGTCGGCGTCGGACCCGATGCAGTTTGATCGGGCGGAACGGTCGGAGCAGGCGTCGCTTTCGCTTTCTTCTTGAACAGACCGCCCAGCTTGTTGAGATCGGCTCCCGGCGATTCCTTGGGTTCAGCGGTTGCCGACGGTTGCGGATTTTCTTGCAGCGACGCGAGGGCGCGTTCAGCGTGTTCGTGGATCATTTCTCCGAGCAGCGCACCCTGGCCGTTGGCATCGGAGTACGTTAAGAATTGCACGGAGTTGCTGGCAACGACCGTGCCGCTCGACGTGCTCACGATTTGCTCGACGACGCTGACCTCAGCACCGAGCGGTGTGATGAATCCCGTGACGTAATAGTCGCAGCCGAGCTTGCGGGCGGCCGTAAGAAAATCGATCCGCTCCGTTCCGGGAGCCGGCGGAACGACTTTGATGCCGTTGTCGGCGAGCTGCTGAGCGAACATCACGGCCAGGCGCTGACCGGAGTCCTGCTGAGCGTCACCGTTGACGGTCAACGGATAAACGACGACGAGTGGTGGCGGAAGCATTGACGGCGAGATCGCGCCAAGCCAGCACACGCTCGCTGATAGCAGGGCAAGCCCCATAAATAGACGTGGACGCACTACTCCACCTTCGTCCCGGGCAACGCTGACGCCCCCTCTTGGAGGCCGACGGCGCTGATCTCGGCACCATACAAAAAGATGATGCCCATCAAGTAAAACCAGAGCAGCAATGCCAGCACCGTCGATAGCGCGCCGTAGACGTGAAACACGTTGGAACGCGCGGTGAAGATCGTGAATGCGATCTGTGCGCCTTCATATGCGATGGCGGTAAAGATCGCGCCGGAGACGCCGAAATTCCACGGCAGCTTGCGGTTCGGGAGAAAGCGATACAGCGTCGCCGCGACGAGAAAGATCAAGAAGATCGACACGCCGAACGCCGTGATTTGCGCCAGTGCGGGCGATGAGAACCCGCCGGCGTGTGCGAGGTAGGTGACCGCGGGTGGAACGAAGGTCGAGAGCAGTAAGAGCAATCCCATCAGCGGAAGCATGATGATCGAAAGCGCGATATCGTGAATCAACGGCCGGCCTGCCGGGACGTTGAGCGCCCGGTTGAGAGCGAACGCCAAACCTTGAAACAGATTCTTTCCGGACCATACAAGCGCAACGACAGCGATTGCGCCGGAGATGCCGCGCACGGCGATCGCGTTCTTGAGATTGTCGGCAAGCAGATCGTGCAAAGCCGGGGCGACGTCGTCGATCGTCGAGAGGACGAGATCTTGCCCGTCCTGCGACCCGAAGATGAAGCCGAAAACGGCAATCGCGAGCAGCCCCAGCGGAATCATCGCAAACAACGCATTATACGCGAGTGCTTGGGCGAGAAACGCGCATCCATCACGGGAGAAACGGACGCCGGCTGCACGCAGGATGGCGATCAATCGCTGCACCGCTACATATTCGTCTTTCGGTGATCGCCTTCATCGTCGTGACGGTCGTTCTCGGCGGTATTTCGTTACCGTCCTCGCAACCTGCGTGGATCAGTCCCGACGGATACGTGTACGCTCCGATCGATCCGATCGTGCGCAGGCTGGCGCAACGCGTGCAGATCGATCCGCAGGACCTTGCGGTCACGATCGAGCGCGACGGCAAACGTGCCGTGCTTGCGTCACCGTCGGATGTCATTGCCGAATCCGATGGCACGATTTACGTTCGTCTGGGAACGGTCGTGCGCGATCTCGGGGGAAGCGTCAGCTTCGACGCTGTACGGAAAGTCGTGACGATCGAGATGCCAGGGCCGCTTCCGGTAATGACGGCGACGCCGTTCAATCCCGCAAATCCGAGTGTTGCGCCGACAATGGTGTTCACGCCGCAACCGGTGACGACGCCCCGCCAGGCGCAGACGGGCGTTCCGCAACCGCGTCGCACGCCCGTTCCCGTCATCCCATCGTATCCGTGAATACACGCGAGCTCGAACCCGCGCAGATTCGCGCGCTGATTCGTTCCGGCGAATACGACGGACCGACTGCGGGCTTCGCGCCGCAATACGTGCAGACGAACGTTGTCGTCGTTCCGAGTGAACATGCGGGTGACATGGCGGATCTCTGCGCGCGCAATCCCGTTCCGTGCGCGCTGCTCGAGACGCTGCCGCCGGGAAAGTATTCGCCGCAATGCGCACCTGATGCCGACGTCCGAACCGACGTTCCCGGGTATCGCGTCTATCGTAAGGGCCTACTACTGGAGAAGCGGCACGACATTCTCGATTTGTGGCACGAAGATTTCGTCACGTTTTTGATCGGATGCTCGTACACGTTCGAATATGCGCTCGAACAAGCCGGATTTGCGATGCGGCATCACGCCGAGGGCAAGAGCGTGCCGATGTACCGGACGTCGCTTCGTTTGATGCCGGCCGGCCGTTTATGGGGACACATGGTCGTCAGTATGCGCCCGTTCAAGCCCGAAGACGTCGATACGGTTCGCGAGATCACGCGGCCATATCGTGCAGCGCACGGCGAACCTTTGCATTGGGGCGATCCTGACGCAATCGGAATCCGCCGTCTCGATCATCCGGATGAAGGCGATCCGGTCACGCTCGAGCGAGGAGAAGTGCCGGTCTTTTGGGGATGTGGCGTGACGCCGCAGCACGTAGCGATCGAAAGCCGTGTACCGTACGTGATCGTCCACGAGCCCGGGCACATGTTCATCACCGACATGCACCACGAGGACCTCGCGTTACAATCCGGTCGCCGCTAACCCGTTGATAAACGCTTGCGTCTGCGGGTCATCGAACCACGCCGTAACGGCGTCACGGAGCGAGGGATGTTTCTGCAACTCCGTAACGTGCTCGTTGATATTGGCCGCAGCCGGACGATCCGAGGCAAGCTCCCGGTGCAGGGCATCGATGCGCTTGCGCGTTTGGGGATCGTCCGGTATTGCGGCGTGGAGTTTCCCGGCTGGAAAACCGGTGCGGTCGTCGGGCATGCTCTCCTAGTTCCCGGCGGGCTGGCTCGTCGCCGCTTTTCGGCGGGTGGCGGAGTTACCGAGTCCGCCCAGGAAACCGAGTCCGACGAAGATCCAGCTGAGCGTCGGCGTCCAGAACGTACTCAGACCGAAGGCCGCGTCGAGACTGTACGCGCCGAATCCGGTGAATGCGAGAATGAACGCGAGGCCGCCGTAAACCAGCGGAAGTTCGTAGCCGTTATTTTGTCCGAAGAAGCCGTTTGGCGCATGCACGCTGAGGGCCGCCGTGGTCATCACGACGATTATGAACATCGGACCGATCGGGCCGAAGAGCCCCAGCGCCACCAGCAATCCGCCGGTGAGCTCGCTGACGCCGGCTGCGGCCGCGAATAGGCGTCCCGGCCGGAAGCCGATTTGTTCGAAGAACCCGCCCGTACCGGCGAGTCCGTAGCCTCCGAACCACCCGAAGAGTTTCTGCGCGCCGTGGGCGGCAAAGCCGATCCCGATGAGACGAACCAGAAGTAGTGCGAGATCCACGTTATTACTTTCTCCTTACGAAAGGTAAGCTACCCACATTGTAGTAGGTATGCTATACTTACGTCAAGTAGCCTAGCCCATTGGTAGTAAGCATGAATCTCCGGACCGAGCCCCTGAAAACCACCCTTACCGAAGCCGCCGAGCACGGTGAGATTAGCGCGTTCTGCCCACGCTTTCAATACACGCTGGAATTGATCGGCCGCCGCTGGGTCGGCGCGATTCTGCGCGCGCTGCTCGGCGCGCCGCGCCGCTTCAATGAAATTCTGGCCGCGATTCCGGGACTATCGGACCGTTTGCTGACGGAGCGATTACGCGAGCTCGAGACGGAAGGCATCGTCGCGCGTATCGTGCACGGCGCACGCCCAATTCGCGTGACCTACGAGTTGACGCCGTGTGGCCGCAGCCTCGAACCGGTTATGCGCAGCGTTTCCGATTGGGCCGAAGCCTGGGTGCGGTAGGCGCAATCAGTACGACTTCGGCATCCCAAGCACGTTGTGCGCAATGAACGCCAGCACGAGAT
>Ga0181537_10005492_pt1 | contig 10238 bp, 12 predicted proteins | sample PEATcosm2014_Bin_39_FD_119765 | JGI IMG/M metagenome (GOLD analysis project Ga0181537, IMG submission 119765) | Peatland microbial communities from MTU Mesocosm Facility, Houghton, MI, USA - PEATcosm2014_Bin23_10_metaG | ecosystem: Environmental > Terrestrial > Soil > Wetlands > Peat | place... | reverse complement strand
CGAGATCCCATGCCGCTTGCAGATCGACGATGTTGTTGTAGGACAGTTCTTTGCCCTGCAACTGGTGCGCATTGGCCACTCCGGCGGAAGAGCCGTCGGTGTACATCGCTGCTTTTTGGTGGGGATTCTCTCCGTATCGTAGATCGGCTAGCTTCGTGAACGACAGGCGAAGCGTATCAGGAAAGCCTGCGGCCGGTGCCGGAACTGTACCGGGATGGAGACGCTCCAGCGTGGATGCGATGCCCGAGTCATACGCGGCCGTCGTAGCGAAGGCTTTCTGCGCGAGACGCCATTTGGTTTCGAGCGAGAGAGTCCCGCCGTTCTGTACCATTTCATTGGCGACGGGCTCGTAGTCCGCAGGCGAGGTCACTACGGCTACATCGCGAAAGTTCTTGGCTGCGGACCGAATCATGGATGGTCCGCCAATGTCGATGTTCTCGATGATCTCGTCGAAATGCACGCCCGGCTTGGCTGCTGTCTGCTCGAAGGCGTAGAGATTCACCACGACCATGTCGATGGGCAGGATGCCATGGGCAGCGACGGCGGCGCGATGGGACGCGTCTTCGCGGCGATGCAGAATTCCGCCATGCACCTTGGGATGCAGCGTCTTCACCCGTCCGTCGAGCATTTCGGGGAAGCCGGTGAGATCGGAAATGTCCTTCACCGAAATGCCGGAGTCGCGCAGCAGTTTGGCCGTGCCTCCGGTGGAGATCAGTTCGACGCCCAGTTGCGCGAGCTTTTGGGCGAAGGCGGCGAGGCCGCTCTTATCTGTGACACTTAAAATGGCGCGTTGAATTCCCGACATGAAGGCTCCCCATTGCGATAAGTGGAATGGAGAAGTTTATCAGGATGCGCGTAGTCGTCGGAGATATCGTTACTTCGGCACCGCTACATAGGCGACGCCAGAGTAATTGTTTACGAAAGGCGCTCCGGCGACGAGCGTGCTTCCGCTCACCGCAACTGACTGTCCGAGTGCCAGCGTGTTTGGCATTCCTCCCTGAAAAACTAGATTCGGAATTGTGCTAGTCTGCCAGCCACCTTCTGGTTTTTCGAATAGGTAGACATCGCCTGACGGTTCGCCATCGGACGTCTCAGGCGAACCCATCGCGATCACTGATCCGCTGATGGAGACTGAGGCGGGGTCGAATGGCGATGCTGCGTCGGACAGCTCGGCGGTTTCTGTCATGTCTGTCCACCCTGAGGCAGGCTTTACGTAAACGTAACCAGCATACAGCCCGCTTTCGATGATGACGTTTCCGCTGATGGAAGTTGCACCGCTGAGGGCGCCCTGCGAGTTCGACGTGGTCAATTTGGCGGTTTGTGTCGCGTTCGCCCATCCAGTCTGCGCCTTCACGAACACGTAGAAGGCACCGTCTGGCCCGAAAGACTTGGGAGCGCCTGCGGCGATGACTCCGCCTTCGATAGCGACTGACGATCCCAGGAGGTCTTCGGAAATCCTGTCGGACGCGGTCAGGGTCGCGACAGGCTGAACCGTTCCGGTCCATCCTCCCTCCGGTTTGACGAAAACATAGGCTGCACCTTGCTGATTGTTTCCATTGACCACAGCCGCTGCATTACCGACCACGATCGTATCGCCGCTAATCGCTATCGAGGTCGAGGAATCGGCGGGCTGTGGCAGGGCGAGGGTCGCCGTAGCGCTTATGTCCGTCCAACCACGTGACGGCCGCACGAACACGTAGGCCGAGCTCGTTGTGCAGCAGGTCACAATAGTGCTGCCGCTGATGGCGACCTCGCCGGTCGGAGCTAGCTTTGCAGTCTGCGACGTGTTTGTCCATCCGCTCGGGGGCTCGACAAAAACGTAAGCAGCATCATCCGCCTTAACGACGGTCGTATTGCCGCTTACAGCAGCCGACGTCCCAAAATTGTTGTCAGGAATCGCAGCGGCGGGGCGTAGCTGTGCGACCGTTGAGCCGGTGGAGGCCTCCCTTATCGGAGTCTGCGCACACACCGCAGCGACTGTAGTTAAGATAATAATTGCGAAAATCGATAGACGGAACACTAGATCCTCCTCAATCGCTGTTTGGTCCCCGGGGTCACTCGTAGTTATATGGGACAGGGGGCGACATCTGATTCATGATCATGGGCATGCCCACGAGCTCGACGTAAATATTGTAGGTGCCGGGAGTAGCTCCGGCGGCCTGAAACAACCCGTTCAGGTTAGCGGCGGACCTCTGGCTTGCGGCGGCGCTGGTTAGCAGGAAAAGATTTTGCTGCTCGTCGCTTGGGGCCGCGTACCAGATGTTGAAGTTGTGGATCGTGCCGTGCGTGGCATACATCCCGCTGTATCCGTTGTGCTCTATGTCGCTAAGGCGATGAATCGGGTGTTCGCTGTAAGCGGCGTAAATTTTCGCTGTAGAATCTCGCGCCGCAGAGGTCCACGGCTTGCGAATCTGAGGAGAGTCTAATAATTGCAAGAACGAAAAGCTGTATAAAATAGCGCACTCTTGCTTTTTATTCTCGAACGACAGAAAAGCCTCTTCGGCATTCCAATTCGGAGCGGTGAGAAAGTTCGTCGGGGCTGAATCGGAGCGGGAGTTGCGGAAGGTCAGATCTTGGCTTTGGCTTTCAGTCGGACTTGCCCGTTTTGTACTTCGACGGTGTACTCGACGCTATGGCAGCCGTATTGTTTGCGAATCTCGTCAGTTTTCTTTTGCACGAAGGATGAGAACGACTCCAGATTGCCGGACACTTTTTCTCCGGCCTTGCTCTTGGCTTCGGACAGCGTTTTGTAGAGCAGCTCGACGCGTTCGCCTTCGGCTTTCACGTCGGAGTATTCGAAAGTCAATGGCTTCTCTTCCGCAGGAGCGGCAGCCGCGGCGTGGCCTACGCCGTAAGCTTTGTGGGCAGGTTCAGGCAATCCTTCGACGCGTACCCCTGAAACCGAGAGCAGGGCGTCCTGCGGACGGCGATAGCCCTCCTCGCGGATGCGCATCTTTTTACGCCAGAGATCGCTAAAGACTGCGTAACGTTGTGCCATTTCGTTGTAGCGGTAGCGTTGTGCGAAGTTCATGCGCCCGCCGCCGTCGCTGAATTTCCGAATCAGGCTGAGCACTTTCCACTCCGTGTCGGTGGGCGGCCGCTTGTGCGGATTGTTGAAGAAAGTCTCGTACTCGATCTTGAGACGCCGTATTTGAGACTCGAGTAGAGTCAGTTCCTCGTCGATGGTCAAAGACAGTTCACCGACCTTGAGTGTAGACAATGGGCGGACGGGTGGCGAGATACCGCTTGACCACAGAAGGACAGGGACGAAAGTAATTACTTGCTGGAGTTGGAGGCCATCTTCTTAATCATGGCGAGCACCAGCTTGCGGTCGCTGTCGTTGAGGCTGACGGAATAGCGGCGTATCTGGCTGAGGAAGCGGACTTCGTCGTCGGAGAGTTGGGGCAAAGCTTTGCCGGATCCGTTGCTGTGAGCGCCGTCGGCGAAAAATTGCGCGAGCGCGAGCTCCATGGCTCCGGCGATTTTGGAAAGCGTGTCGAGTGAAGGAATGGTGTGTCCGTTTTCGACCCGAGAAAGGTAGCAGCGCAACAGGCCGGTGCGCTTTTCGATGTCGCCCTGCGACATACCCTTTTGCAGGCGGTAGTTTCTGATGGTTTCGCCGATGTTCATAGGAGAGCGATCAAAACTGCAATCAGGGGATGTTAGGCATAGTAACTTTCAAAGCACCTTCTGGCAAGAGGAATTTCTTTTCCTGTTAGCGTTTCCCTCTGTGCGTTTTGTGCTTATTGAAAGCGGCAGCGACGTTTGCGGGGCAACAGTTAAAAATGATCTTCGGTGGATTGCGCGATCGCATCTGGATTCTTGGCTTGGATCAGCCGGTCCCAGGGCCCGCCCTCCCAGTTGTCGCGCCGCCTCTCTGGATGAATCCATGGGGGAAGAGTGATGGCGAGCCGCTTGGCCAGTGCTAACGCATAGGGTTCGTAAAGCGTTCGCAGATGCGCCAATTTCTTTTCTGCAGCTTCAGTGTCGCGAAGATGCAACCCTTTCTCTTTCAGTCTTGCTCGCAGACGCAGTAATTCTTCGGGAGGAAGCCGATTGGTTGAGGCTGGGTCATATTGAGCGATCACGGTCTGTGTGAGATCGACCACAGCATGTCGTGCCATAGCGAAAGTCAGCCGGGCTTGTTCGTTGCGAACATCGCTAGTGCCGGCGTCAATGCCGGCGATGACGAGTGCGGTCGAGTCGAGAATCGTGGTCAGCGCGCCGAGCCATGATTGATTGTTGTGTTGCGAGCGGAAAAAACTCAGCACAGGGTACGACAGTTGGCTCTCTAAGACTTCGGCCGACCAGCGCTCCCAGTCGCGAAAAATTTGGTCGAGCACTTCCTGGTCGGGGCAGTTGCCGAAGCGGCCCAGCAACTCGGCAGCTGTCGGCGGCGATCCGGCGCGGGCATCGAGCAGAGAGATTTCAATCTCGCGACCGGAGAACGATGAATAGATTGTCGGTAAGTAGCCGAGTACCAGGCCTAAGAATGCGAATCCCATGCCCGCTTCGAACACTGCGAGGATGCGGGCGGTTCTTGAGATGGGAACGATGTCTCCATAGCCGAGCGTGAAAAATGTCTCACCGCTGTGGTAAAGCAGGGTGCCGAAGGTGATCGCCGCGCCGTTGTTGGAGACGTGCTCTCCGGCCCCGTATTGGATGAGGGCAAACGCGAAGATCAGCCCAATAGCCCAGAGGCCCAGCAGAAAAATTAAAGAGAGCGGCCCGAAATAACCCAGAATGTTTTCGCGCCTAGAGGCCGATTTGATATGGCTTGTGAGACGAGACCACGGCCTCCATGTGGAACGGTAAAACCACGCCGTAAATCGAAAGTGGCGGTTGACGCGGCGCGGTAGTACCACGGTCTCAAAGGCATCGAGTAAGACCGAAAATAGCAGCGCAACTCCGGCGATGGCGATGAGGGCGTGCATGGCGTAAGTTTTAACGGATAATTGCCGATGCTAGCAGATTCAGGGGCGGAGTTCGATGCGAGTTGGCACTTGACCGCTACTCAAGCCGCAGGTAGAGTCTGCTTAGAGTTGGTCAATTATGAGGGCTGAAGTTTCGCGGTTTCTGAAGTTCGGCGGAGCCACGCTGGCGATCCTGTTATCGCTGGGATACCTGGCTTATACCGGGGTGCAGCAGAGCAAGAGTTACTACGTGACCATCAAGGAACTGCGCGCGATGGGTGATTCGGCGTACAGCAAACGATTGCGAGTTGCTGGGAACGTCCAGCCGGGATCGATTCGGCGCACTGGGACACAGGTTGAGTTCGCGCTGATCGAGCAGGATCAAGTATTGAATGTGGTCTATAGCGGGACCGAGGCTCCTCCGGATACATTTAAGGATGACTCGCAGGCGCTGGCTGATGGCAGCTTTGGCCGCGACGGAGTTTTTCATGCGAAGCAATTACAGGCGAAATGTGCGTCGAAGTACGCGCCTGCGGCGACTCCAGGTGCCGCGCCCAAGAGTATGACGGAATTGCAGAAGCCTTCCGTTGCGCGCTGAAACGTTCCGAGAACTAAGCCGCCCGCTTGGTCGCAGCGTCCAAATTTTCTCTCTCGTCTGCGCTTAGTTTGAGTGTCGCTGCGGCTACGTTTTCCTCGAGATGCTTCACTGATGATGTTCCTGGTATGGGTAGCATCGCGGGGGAATGTTCCAGCAACCATGCTAGTGCTACTTGCGCTGTCGTGGCTTTGTGAGCTTTTGCCGCTGCGTCTAGGACTCCGCCCGGTTTGCTTAACTCGCCGGACGCCATGGGGAACCAAGGGATGAATCCTAGATTGTGCTTGGCGCAATGTTGCAGGACGTCTTCATGAGCGCGGTCGCTAATGTTGTATTTGTTTTGCACGCTGACGACCGTCACCGTTTTCTGAGCGCGCTGAATTTCCGCAACGGACACTTCGGAGATTCCAATGTGGCGAATTTTTCCTTCTTTCTGCATCGCCTTTAGCTCGCCGAGACTCTCCTCGACGGGAACTTTGGGGTCAAAGCGATGCAGTTGATAAAGGTCGATGCGTTCGAGTTTCAGACGGCGCAGGCTCATTTCGACGCACTGGCGCAGGTATTCAGGTCGACCCACTGGCGCCCACTGCATGGGGCCGCTGCGGGTCAGGCCGCATTTGGTCGCAATGACTAAGTCTTTCGGATAGGGGTGCAGCGCCTCGGCGATCAGATTTTCGCTGACCTCCGGGCCGTAGGCGTCGGCAGTATCGATGAAATTCACGCCCAGATCGAGCAGGCGGCGCAGCACGCGCTTGCACTCCTCGCGATCTTTGGGTTCGCCCCATACGCCTTCGCCGGTGATGCGCATTGCCCCAAATCCCAGGCGATGAATGGGCAAGTCTCCGCCCAAAAGGAAGGTTCCGCTTGCTGCTGCGCTGATCGTTGTCATGGGGTCTTGGATTACCTCAGAGCGGGGAAGGTTGCTGAGATTTTCTTCGCGCAATGACCTTCACATACGACCCTGGCTCGACTTGCGCTGTGGCTTCATCTATCTTCACTAATTGCCAGAGTTTACCCAAACATATAACCAGAGCCATGAATGATTCGCCGGAGCCCGCGATTCTGCTGCGCGGGTTGAGCAAGCAATTCGGAAAGTTTGCCGCCTTGCGCAGGGTCACGGCGGAGTTTTCCGCTGGCCGACTCTATTGCATTCTGGGCGGCAATGGAGCAGGAAAGACGACGCTGCTGCGCACACTTGCGGGGTTGAGTCGTCCAACGCGCGGCACAGTTTCCTTACTGGGCGAGACAGACTTTCGTGCCGCGAGCCCAAAGATCGGATACATGGCGCATCCTTCTTTGCTGTACGACGAACTCAGCGGAATGGAGAATCTGCGCTACTTTGCCTGCTTGTATGGAATCGCGGATGAGGCGCGCTGTTCCGACGCGATCCGAGCCGTCGCGCTTGATCCAACCTTGACGCGCGCCGTTGGACAGTATTCGCAGGGCATGCGGCAGCGACTCTCCCTGGCGCGGGCGTTCCTGAATCGGCCTGAAATGCTGCTGCTGGATGAACCGTTTTCGAATGTTGATTTGACTTCCGCGCAGGCCATGGTTCGCTTGCTGTGCGATTCGCGGGATGCAGGCAAGACCATCGTCGTGACTACACATCAGGCAGCGCTGCTCGACGGCTCCGCCGACGAATTTGTCTGGATGGACGCAGGAGCGATCGTCAATCGCACGAAGGATTGGAAGTTGAGCGCCGGTTCTGCGAGTGAACTGATTTGAGCGTCGATTTCATACGGGTCTGTCGAGCCACGCTGACAAAAGATCTCCGCCTGGAGTGGCGCTCGCGGGACGTTATCAATGCCATGTTGTTTTTCGCCTTGCTTGTGGTTGTGATCTTTAGCTTTTCGTTCGATCCCACAGCCGAAGAGTCGCGTCATATTGCTGGTGGATTGATTTGGGTCGCGTTTTTGTTTGCCGCCGTTGTGGCATTGAATCAGACTTGGGCGAGGGAATTGCGAAATGATGTTCTGGATGCTTACCGCATTTCGCCTGCGCCCGCGAATGCTTTGTTTCTGGCCAAGGCCATCGGCAATTTTCTTTTTGTCAGCATTCTTGAGTTGTTGATGACGCCTTTGTTTGTGGTCTTCTACAACCTGCGAGTTCTAGGTTCGGCGTCCAGTCTCGCTTTGCTGGCAGCCCTGGGGACTTGGGCGTTGGTGGTGAATGGCACTTTTTTCGCAGCAATTTCTTTGCGTACGCGCAGCCGGGAAATCATGCTGCCCTTGCTTTTATTCCCCATTTCTATTCCGGCTATTATCGCAATGGTAAATGGAACCACGGCGATCCTAACGGGCGAAGACTCGGCCCGTTTCTGGCTGGTATTGCTCGGCGCCTACGATGTGGTGTTTACTACAGGTAGCATGTTGTTGTTCGAAACCGTGCTGCACGCGGAATGAGGCGCGCATTTCCCATCCTCGCAGTGGCTACGCTAGCCTTTCTGGGCTATGCGTTTTATGCGGCTTGGTTTGTAGCTCCGACGGAGCAGACCATGGGCAACGTGCAGCGCATTTTCTATTATCACGTGCCTTCCGCCTGGACTGCTTTTCTTCTCTTCTTTTTGAATTTCGTCGCTTCGGTGCAATATCTTCTGCGGCCCAGTGAAGTTGGCGACAAAATCGGTAAGGCAGTCGCATTGGGAATTGCGGCGCTGACTTGCGTGGGGGCTTTCCTGATTAAACCTCTGCCATATGAGCTGGAACCGGGAGCGGTGGCCACGACTGGCATCATGATTGCCGGAATCTATTTTTTAGTGCGAGGGTTTTTCTCAGAGCGCGGCACCGACATTCTCGCGCTGGTTTCGGCGGAAGTTGGCGTGGTTTTCTGTACCGTAGTGCTGGTTACAGGGCCGCTCTGGGCCCGCCCAGTGTGGGGCATTTGGTGGACGTGGGATGTCCGGCTTACATCCACTTTGGTGCTTTGGCTGATTTACGTGAGCTACCTCATGCTACGCAAGCTCTCTACCAGCGGGGAGACTCCGAAACTCGCGGCTGCGCTGGCAGTATTTGGAGCGCTCGACATGCCGCTGGTTTATTTTTCGATTTGGTTTTTCCGGACGCAACATCCGCAGCCGGTGATTGGCGGCGGCGGTTCTATCGACCCGCGAATGCTGCGTGTGCTTCTAATTAACTGGCTGGCGTTTTTGTGCTTCGCCAGCCTGGTTTGCTGGCTGCGCTTTCAGTTGGAAACTATGAAGCGTGACGTGGAAGAGACGCAGGCGCTGGAAGCCTTGCTGGAGCCAGGAGCCTTGCGATGAATTACTTGTACGCCGCGTATGCTGCGGCTTGGATGATCCATGGCAGCTATCTTGGGCTTATGTGGAAGCGTTATCGCGAGGTCAAGCGCGAGCGGGACGCTTTGTCGGGCGGACTGTAGTCCGCAAGTCGAACCTAAACACTTCACTGGTAGCTCGCGATCCTCGACTACGTGGGAGGTTTCGCTTCGGTCTCCCTCCCGCTTCGCTCAGGATCACGAATTATTGCTTCGCGGGGGATGACAACACTTTCAGGCCTGCGGCGATGGGCCGCGCTGAGTTTCGCCTTCGTCGATCAGTTCTGGGCCACCGTGGCGGCGCAGCAACTGAGGAAGGTTCTGCGAGAATGCGGAGCGCGGAAGCACCATGTCGCATCCCGCCTCGTGAGCTTTCAGCTTGAGATCACCTTGCACGTGAGATAAGAACCCGATAATTGACGTACCCTTCTTGAGTTTGGATTTTAACTTAGGGATCAGCGTCAAAGGCTTCACAGTTGCGTGATTGAGATCCAGAATGACAAGTGACGGGACCTCTTCGCCATTCTGCTTGACGCGATCCATGAAGTCTTTCTCGGTTTTCACGAACTCCAGCTTCACATTCAGCTTGCGCGCGGTTTCCTGAATCTTTGCCTGAAAGAAAAGATCGTCCACGAAGGCGAAAATGCGGGAGACGGCATCCGCGCTTTGTTGTGGCAAGGGATCGGGATCGGGCGGCGCGTAGGTTTGGGCAAAGCCAGGGCGAGCACGACCGGGGCGCGATCCATTGGAGTTTCCGTTGAGCGTCGCGCGATAGCTGTGGTCCATCGGCGCGCTGTAAATTCCATTTTGCTGGGGTCCGCGATCACGGCCCGAGTTGGGGTTACTTGCATTGGAAGGACGACGCCGTCTGCGGCGATTCCTGCCCCCTCCGCCACCGGAGGGTCTGCCTGGTCCTGCATTCATAGGCCTGCTCTTCTTCTAGTTGATTCTGCTTCTTGGATCACTCTAGATTGCTGTTATTCATCGGCGGTTTCGAAGAAATCGAAAATCGAAGCATCGAAAATCGATTCGCTTGAGAATCCGTCGGGGGATTCGGTGCTTGCGCTGACGTGCCGACTGATTAGACTGGCCACATCCCTCAGGGGCAGACAAAGTACTTTGCGGTTGGAACGGTTGTGGAAACAAACAGTGCTTACGATTGCAACCGATTCGGCCCGGAGGATCAGCGAGCCAGTGCGGCCGCCGAGAACAGCTTGATTCTAGCGCTCCCGACGGCTGCAATGCAAGTCCACTTAGCCTTCCAGCTTCGCGCTCATGGTAATGTTAGCCCGCAAAACTTTCGACACCGGACATCCCGCCTTCGCGTCTGCGGCTGCTTTTTGAAACGCTGCGTCGTCGGCGCCGGGCACATGGCCCACAACGTCGAGGTGGATATCGGTGATCGCCCATCCCGCGTCCTCTTTCTTCATCGTGAGCGTGGCCGAGGTCTCAATGCT
>Ga0181537_10005491_pt1 | contig 10238 bp, 7 predicted proteins | sample PEATcosm2014_Bin_39_FD_119765 | JGI IMG/M metagenome (GOLD analysis project Ga0181537, IMG submission 119765) | Peatland microbial communities from MTU Mesocosm Facility, Houghton, MI, USA - PEATcosm2014_Bin23_10_metaG | ecosystem: Environmental > Terrestrial > Soil > Wetlands > Peat | place... | reverse complement strand
ATTCCCAACGCTTTGGCAAAAACAGGTACCGCGATGTGCACCCACTCCCCGCATGCGCCCGGTGACGGCTTCACGATCGCCCTTGTGCCCGCCGACGATCCGAAGATTCTCTTAATGGTTCGCGTGCATTCAATTCCCGGTGCGGAAGCCGCCAGAATCGCCGGCCAAATGCTGCACCGGATTGAGGAATGAACGGTGCGAATGAGATTCATGTACTTCGCTGGAACGTCCAGGCAAGTGACCGCGCTCCTGTTGCTGGCATTTGTCTCAATTCCGATTCAACAATCCGCATCGGCCTTCGGAGTTGCGCGTGGAGGGTCTCCCGCGACCGTTCGCATCGGCGTGCTGGGGCTGTTTCATCCACGCGAACTTAGAATCACGTCCATCGCAGGACAAGCGCTCGTCCTACGCGCTGGCAGTCACTCGATCGTTCTCGAGAAAAGTTCTGCGGTCGATTCGGTAGTAGTTCAGTTTGCGGAGACAGGCATAACCGCCGCCTCGCATAACAGCATTTTCCCGGCACCCGCAATTACCCTCACCGGTCGCAACGGAGAGCCAGTGGACTTTCTGCTTTCAGTCCCCGCCAAAATCACGCGCCGCTATCACGGCACCCTCGAAATTAAGACTGACTCAAGAAGCTTGATCCCCGTTATCGCCATGGATTTGGAAATCGCCGTGGCCTCCGTGGTGGCGGCGGAGAGCGATCCTGATACTCCAGTCGAAGCGCTCAAGGCCCAAGCGATTGCAACTCGCTCGTATTTCGTGTCGGGTCGCGGTCGTCATCACGATTTCGATTTCTGCGATACCACGCATTGCCAGTTCTTGCGCGAGCCACCTCCCGTAGGGAGCAACGTCACGCAGGCGGTGATCGAAACGCGCGGGATGGTTTTAGCCTACAACTCCAAGCCATTTTCAGCCATGTACACCCGCAGTTGCGCCGGTCGCACTCGTACTCCGGAGCAACTCGGACTCACTGCGGCTGGCTATCCTTATTACTCGGTGGATTGCCAACATTGCCGGTCACACCCAATCCGCTGGACTACGCGGATTTCCCTCGCCAATGGTGCAGCTTTGCGGAGTTCCGACGAATCGTCCCGTCTCAATCTCGACCGCCTGCTCGGGTGGAACACGGTTCCCAGCAATGACTTTGTCATGAAGCGAGAGGGAAATGAAGTAACCCTGCAGGGCGCCGGCAACGGGCATGGCATCGGCCTCTGCCAGTCAGGCTCGAAGGCGATGGCGGAAGCGGGTTCCAACTTCCGCCAGATCCTCGCCCACTATTACCCGAACACGGCCATCATCATCCTGCCTGGCGCCGCTAGTGTCGGCGCTTAGGCCGGCTTCTGATCCGAGAAAGTTTCCGAACGCGCATCCCAGAAAATCTTCTTCCCCGTCCAGTACGACTCAGCGGCCATCATGCATGCCGCCGAGTGCGCGAAGCCCGCGTGTACCGTCGCATGGGGTTGCTGGCGCGATCGCATGCATTCGAACCAGTTTGCCATATGCTCCAGACTCAGATCGTCGATTCCCATCGGCGGAACACCGGTCTGGCCCGGCACTTGAATGAACTCCGATGTCCTCTTCTGATCGATGTCGGAGTCATCTTCGTGCGTGCCCTTTTCTTCGATCAATTGGTAGCGCGGGCTACCTTCTCCACCGATATTAATGAGCGTTGCTTTCTTTCCCATGTAGCGCGTGAAACTGGGGGCGTCGTTGCCGAAGCTGGTCGAATAGCTCACCAGGAACCCTTTCGGATACTCGAGCAGTGTTTGGAATGTGTCGGCGTTCTCGCGGCCGTCGTGCCATGCGAAAACGCCCCCATGCGATACCACTGACGTCGGATAATTATCGTCCATGAACCAGTGCACCACGTCGATTGCGTGGCTCATCCACTGATCCGGAATTCCGCTGGAAAATTCCTTATACAACCGGAACTCGAAATATCGTTGCGGATCGAACGGCCGTGCCGGCTTCGTCATCAGCCAAGCGCTCCAGTCGGTATCCTGCTCGCGAATTTGCTTTACCTCCGGACGTCCGCGCCAGCGCGGACCATGGTAGTTCCAGACAATCTCAACTTTACTGACATCGCCGAGAGATCCGCTTCGCGCCACTTTTTGCGCCGCCACCTGGTATGGTTCGCTGCGATGTTGCGTGCCCACCTGAACGACCGTCTTGGCTTGAATTACCGCGTCCCGCGCCGCCTTTACCTCTGCCAGAACGTTACCCATTGGCTTTTCCACGTATGCATCTTTGCCAGCAGCCGCGGCGAGTTTCAAGATCGGTGAATGCGTGTGTTCGGGCGTGGAAATTAGCACTCCGTCCACGTCTTTCAAAGCGAGCAGTTCTTCAGGATGTTGCAGCGCGCGAGGATCCCTCCCGTAATAACCGGAGTTGGTCGCGACGGCTTTTGCGCGGTTCACCGTCCAAAGGTCGCAGACGGCAGTCATCTCAACGTGATGGCTGTCTTTAAGTTTCGACGCGATCTGGTCGAGATCGTGGCCGCGGCTTCCATTGCCGATGTGTCCGAGTGATATTCGGTCATTTGCCCCGACAATATTTGCGTAAGACGAGGCCGTGCGAGGAAGTATGGCGCTCCCCGCAATCGCGACAGCAGATTTACCGAGGAAATCTCGGCGGTTCATCGACGAAGAATCGCTCATGAGTTGCTCCAGGAAAGCGCAATTGAAATAACAGAAATTAGCTACGGACAAATCGCTGCGCGGCCCACGAAACTTAAATCTACTGCTTCACTACGAAGTCATCTTCAGCCCATCGGGCACAAGAGGCAGTGCTCGTAACCGCACGCCGGTCGCGTCAAAAATCGCGTTGGCTATCGCGGGAGCAAGACCGATCATCGGACACTCTCCCGCCCCCACCGACGGAATATCCTTGCGATCCAGAAGAACTGTCTCCAGCACTGGAACATCGCTGAAGCGCGGCACGCGATATTCCGACAGCCTGCCGTTCAGAATTTTTCCATCTGCGAATTCAATGGCTTCGAACAGGGCACCGCCAAGCCCTTGCACGTTCGACCCTTCAATCTGATTACGAAGCCCATCTGGATTCACGATCGCGCCACACTCGAACGCGGAGACCACTCGAACGACCTTCACATCTCCGCTCTTACGATCCACGTGAACCTCTGCGAATGTCGCGATGTTTCCAAGTTTTTCGTAACCGCCGCCCATCCCGAACCCTTGCCCAGCACTCTTGCTCTTGCCCCATCCAAACTGCTTCGCTGCTGCCTCGAACACGGCTCGCAAGCGTTCGTCTTTCAGATTCTTCAATCGGAATTCCAGCGAATCCATTTTGACCGCATGTGCGAGTTCATCCATGTGCGACTCGCGCGCGAAATGGTTCGCTGTCGCTGCCAAAGCTCGATACGATCCCTGCCTTAGTGGCGATCGAACGGCATGAAATACGATTCGTTGGTTCGGAACTTCGTAATACGTGCGAATGCCTGCGGAGCCCGAGTTGTAGTTATGAAACTCCCACGCAGTAATGGTTCCGTCGTTGCGAACACCGCTGCTCACATCGATAACGCCAGCCGGACGGAAGTAGGCCCACGAGAACTCCTCTTCCCGCGTCCAAACAACCTTCACCGGACGCTTCGCCGCGCGGGCCAGTCGAGCCGCTTCGATTGCGGTCTCTCCAGTGTGTTTGCCACCGTATCCTGAGCCTGTATCCGGCATCAACACGCGCACGTGATCTTCGGGGATGTGAAACGCTTCAGCAAGCTGTCCGCGCACGCCGAACGGCCGTTGCGTTCCCGTCCATACGGTCAACCGATCCCCATCCCACTTGGCCAGCGCGGCACGAGGTTCGAGGGGAACGTGCGCGATGTAGGAAATAGTGTAAGTCTGTTGGAGCTTGTGATCCGCGGAAGTCATTGCCTGGTCCAGCGCGCCCACATCGTAGCGATCGCCGTCCCCAGTGGGATTTTTACCCTCTGTCGTGTTCTTGCGCAGATAGTCGAATAATTCCTTATTCGAGGGCTGTGGCTCGGATTTCCATTCTGCGTTGAGAGCCTCAATCGCAGATGCGGCGAGTCGCGAACTCGGCGCGGCTACTCCTACAAAGTTACCGTCATGCACAACCACCGCGCCCATCTGCTCTGCCTTCTGCGTGTCCGCAGACACCAACGTCGCATCAAAAGCCGCAGGACGCAGGATCTTCCCGTAAAGCATGTCAGGCAGCTTTTGGTCTGAGGGATAGTGGTGGCGACCCGTAACGAAGTCTCGCCCGTCAACCTTGTGCGCCGATTGCCCCGCGACTCTCCATTCCGTCGCAGGAATCAAAGCCTGGTCCGACGCAACATCCTGCGTGATCTGCTGTCCCTTGGTCAGTTCGGCGTAGTTCGCCGACCGCCGACTCTTTGCGTCGGTGATCTTGCCATCATCGGCCATCAAACCCTTTCGATCTGTTTGCCACTGTTGGGCGGCAAGTCCGATCAATGTTTCGCGCGCGGCTGCCGCAACCTTTCGGAGTTGCAGGTTCATCGTTGGCGTCGTGCGGCTCCCGAACGTTCCCATGTCAAACGGAGTCAGTTGCGTGTCGCCCATTACGAGTTCGATCTGGTCGATCGGCACATGAAGCTCTTCGGCAACCGCCTGGCTTAAGGATGTCCGTATGTTCTGGCCCATCTCGTCTTTTCCGGTGTACACATTAATCTTTCCGTTTTCGCCGATATGGAGCCACGCATCGATTTCTTTCGGCAGCGACTCACCGCGTCTTTGCCCGCCACCCGATTCCTGCGCGAGGATCGCAGGTTTTAGAACGGAAACGACAAGCACCCCGGCGCCCAGGAACTTGAAAAAATCCCGCCGGCCCACATCAAATCGGTATGGAGCTGCAGCCCTGAGTTCATAGCGTTCCGGCTCTAAATACAATTCTGTCTGATGTCCCTCGCTCATCGGCTGGTCCCCTTCTCGGTGGCCGTTCCACTCGTCATATGCGCAGCCTTCTGAATTGCGCTGACAATTCGCGGGTAGGTTCCACACCGGCACACGTTGCCATCCATGAAGTCAACAATCTCACTCGCGTTCGGATTCGGGTTTCGCTTCAGCAGCGCCACTGCCGACATGATCATCCCCGACGTGCAGTATCCACACTGCATCGCTCCCACTTCCAGAAACGCTTCCTGCACCGGGTGAAGACGATCTCCGGCGGCCAGCCCCTCGATGGTCGTGATTTGTTTTTGAACCACTGCTCCGATTCGCGTAATGCAGGAGCGCTGCGATTTGCCGTCAATCAAGACGGTGCAGGCCCCGCACTGTCCTTCTCCGCAGCCGTATTTGCTCCCAGTCAAATCTAGTTGTTCACGCAACACGTTTAGCAAACTGGTTTGAGGATCCGCGTCAACCGTGTAAGACTTTCCATTGATCGCGAGATGAATCGTAGCCATGCCGAACTCCGGAGCGAAGAAACTCTTATTGAGGATGACTTGAGAACTGCTTTACAAGAATGATATACCCGCAAAAACACCGAAGCGAACTTTCCACCCCATGAGCGCCGCTCCGAAACGCAGGCCCTTCGTGAAACTTCGCATCGTTCGTGGTTCAAGCCTTTGCCCCCTAATCGTTGATGGCCTGATAGGCAAGCTCATGCACCTGACGGTCGAGTGTCAAGTCTCCAGTCGGGTGCAGCTGCGCCATAAACACGACGATCATTTGCTCTTTCGGATCAATCGAGAACGCGGTATAAAAAAATCCTCCCCATGCGTACGAACCTGGCGACCCGAGTTCTGACAGCGGCCCCTTCACTCCCTCGATTCCAAAGCCCAAGCCGAATCCCTCGTCAGGCCCGATCTTCCCCAGCTGATCGTGCGTCATGAGCTCAATTGTCTTCCGGCTGAGCAGCCGTGTGTTGCCGACTTTTCCTTCATCGAGCATCATCTGGCAGAAGCGCGCGTAGTCCATTGCCGTAGATACCAGTCCGGCGCCACCGGAAAACAGTTTCTTCGGTCCCCGTGTGGGATAGTCCGCGGAATATACAAACGACCCCTCCCGGATCGGCGTATCCGGAAATCGATTCAATCCTTTGTCTGCATAGTACGTATACGCAGTTGCCAGTCTGGCCGCCTTGTTGTCGGGAGGGTAGAAATAAGTGTCCTTCATCCCCAGCGGTTCAAAAATCCGCGCGCGGAAGAATTCGTCGAGTGGTTTGCCCGACACGACTTCCACGAGCCGGCCCAGAACATCGACTCCCAGGCTGTATTCGAAGCGGTCGCCGGGATTGAACAACAGCGGTAGTGCGGCCAGATTTTTAACGCTGTCGCCGATCGTGCCGTCGTATTGGAGCAGTCCACTCGCTACATTCGCTTTTTCATAGAGCGGGCCGAGGTCGCCATTCCATTGATAAGTAATCCCCGACGTATGCCGCAGCAAATCGCGAATGGTGATTTCCTTCGTCGCTGGAATCGTATAAGGCTCGCCGGTGGCCGGCTTTACCAGGACCTTCGAATTCTTGAATTCCGGTAGATATTTCGAAACGGGATCATCCAGCAGAAATTTCCCCTCTTCATACAGCATCATTACGGCCACGCTGGTGATGGGCTTAGTCATTGAGCAGATGCGGAACATCGCATCTGTCGGCATCGGCTTCGCGGCCTCGCGGTCCATCATGCCTTGCGCCTTGAACCACGCGACATGACCGCGACGAACGACCAAAGTCACCGCGCCAGCGATCCGCTTGTCATCGATGTCTCGCTGCACAACCGTGCTGATGCGCTCCAATCGTTCCGAAGAGAGCCCGACCGATTCTGGTTTCCCGGAAGGGATGTCCTGTGAAAATGCGAGAACATTCAAGATAAGAAAACCGAGCAGAAACGAAATCCGTCTCTGCCCGGCCGAAAGTGCATCCCCCATGTTTCCTCCGCTTCTAAGACTTGATGGTTTTCGAAGCCGCGTCCCACGTGACCGGCTTTTTACGGAAGTACGACTCGTTCGCCATGTGGCATGCGATTGCCGCGTTATTGCCGAACACCGCGTCCTCGGTTACCGGCTTGCGCGACTTTACCGCTTGGAAAAAGACGTTCAGGTGCGGTTTCAAGTCGTCCCAGTCGTGTCCCTGGTAAACCACGTTCTCGCGGACCGGCTCTTTTCCGATTGGCGGATCATGTTCCGCATGCCATTGCGCCGCGTACTCGGCTCTCATCTTCGCCGGGAAACTGAAACTGTAGTAGCTCGGATCCAAATCGACGCCAGGCTGCTGCGAGTGCTTCAGTTCCAACTCTCCGGCCTCGAGCAGACCCTTCGGGCCCATGAAACGCGCCAACTCCGGCGTTTCGCAGCCTAGGTCTAGCCGGACGTAAACCGGAATGCCGTGATAATCGAATAGCACCGTGTGAAAGTCAGGCATATCGCGGCCGTCTTTGAAGCGGAAGATTCCGCCCATAGCGGTTGCCGAAGTCGGAATCTCGTTCCACCCCAACGTAAACATCATGCCGCTGATCAGATGCACCATCAGATCTCCGGCGACTCCCGTGCCGTACGCCTTCCAGCAGCGCCAGCGTGCGAAATGAAGTGGATTGAAATCAATCTTGGGAGCGTCGTTCAGCCAGGTGTCCCAGTCGAGTGTCTTTGGCGACAAATCGAGTGGGGGTGGATATTCCCAGGCTCCCGTCGGATCGTTGCGGCCGAGTGTCAACTCAATCATCTCCACATCGCCAATCGCGCCTCCGGAGTAGAGTTCGCGAGCCTTTTCGCAAAGGAGCGAACTCACGCGCTGCGATCCAATTTGCACGATCCGGTTATTTTTCTGTGCGGCCTCCACCATGGCCAATCCGTCGGCCACATTGTGTGACATCGGTTTTTCGCAATAAATGTCTTTGCCTGCATTGCACGCGTCAACTACGACGCGCCGGTGCCAATGATCTGGCACGGCCGCTACGATGCAGTCAATGTCTTTACGGTCGAGCAGTTCCTGATAATGCCGTGTTGTCGGCAGGTTCGGATTGGCCGTGAGCTCCTTGGCCAGCGTGTGGCGTCCGTCATACAAGTCGGCGGCTCCAACGCACTCGACGCCCGGAATACTGATAGCCGACGTCAGCAATCCGGAGCCTTCCATGCCGACCCCGATAATGCCAAAGCGCATGCGGTCACTCGGAGCGACGGCCCGCGGCAAAGGCTGAGCGGAAAGCAGAACGGTTTTCCCCACCAGAACACTGCTTGCGGCTGCTGCTGCACTACCTTGCAAGAATGCACGTCGCGAAAAAATGCGTTTCATGCCAACCCTCCATTTTGGAATTACTGTGCCTGCGGTTGAGCGTCCTTATTTTTTCAGTGGCTTGATCGCCACTTCCTTGAAGAACACAATGTCGTTATCGCTGTGATTTTGCAGCCCAAAATATCCAAAGTTCGGACGCGGTCCCCGCTGCGGTTCAAAATCAAACTTGCGGTCGGGCACCGGATCGCCATCCTTATAATCCGTAACCTTCACGCCATTCAGCGTGACGATCGTCCGCGATCCGTCCAGTGTGATGTCCATCGTGTTCCATTCCGGCCCGGGCTTCCAAGCCTTCGCTAGCGGCTTGGTCAGCGAATACAGCATGCCAGTCGAATGGTATTCATCTTCGCCCGAAGTTTCTGGATGGTTGTCGATCTGCACCTCGAAGCCGTAGTGCACCGGCATCCATTCCTCACGCGGCTCGACCGGAATGCGGACGAACACACCGGAGTTATCATTCTCGTCGCGCATCCGGTAGACGACGTGGATCTCGCAGTTTCCAATCTTGCCGCCCGTCCAGTAGAGCAGCCCCATGCCGCCGTGCGTGTGGATCAATCCATCTTCCACCGTGTCGCCGCCGGGGCCGACGTGTTTCCATCCAGTCAAATCTTTGCCATTAAAAAGTTGTTGCCACGTATTTGGATCGCCCTTGCACACATTTTCGTCCGCCGCATACGATACCGCCGCAAAACTCGCGAGCAGAAAAATACACACAGTAAATCGTTTCAACATTGGGAATCTCCTGGATTGTTCCGCTTGCCTGCCATGGGACAGACCAATCTACTCGCACCCGGGCCCGGAATCAATCGGGACGGTGGGGATTAATCCCGGAAGGGGACAACGGGCCGGATTCTCCAAATTGCTTGACGGTCTGTGAGTAGAATATCGACCTTGCTTTCGTAGCCCCAGAAGTTGTTGTAAAAACGATGGCGCCTCCCCGCAACAGGAGAGACGCCAAAATTACAGCGATTAGTCTGAACCCGTGCTAATCCATCTCGCGCGTTTCGAGCCCCAGGAATCGTGCCCCTGCCCCGGCTCCCGAGCCGCCTTCCGCTTCGCGCTTCTTCTGCCAGTCCGACTCGGCCAATACGGCAATCGGCTCGGCCTTTTTCTTTTTCAAGACTGCATTGATTGCCGGAAGCTGCTTCTGCGTCAGTTTCTGAAAGTCGTCGATCACATCCTGCAATTCGTGCGCGAGCGAATCGGCGCGAGCGAACTGATATTCCGCCGGACGCCCCTCGTATCCGTTCACTGTGCCATAAAGCTGTCCCAGCAATTCGCGGATGCGTTCCTCGCCCGTGACCATGCCGCCTTCTTTTGTGGCGACAATCTTCGACCGCAACTCGTCGCACTTGGCGGCGAGATCTTGCAACTGCTTCCGCAACGGATCTTTTTCCGCCAGTTTGGAAGCTCTTGCATTGGCCTCGTTCCGCACTGCCTCGATTGCCTCGACGCCATAGGTCATGTGTTCGATCGTGTGATAGATCTTCATCGCTAGTTCGAACTGTGCTTTGCGATCGTCCTCCGAAAACTTCACACGCGGATCGAGAATAACGTTCAGCTGTTCGGTATAAACGTTGTCGCCCTTCGTCATCTTTACGGTGTAGGTGCCCGGCAGCACGCGCGGTCCTTGGGCCGCCTCAAAGAGCGCCGATGCCGCCGGAGGTACCGCTGGAGCCTTGACTCGCATCGGCCAGTTGGCGCGGTTCAGACCGCGATGTTTGCTGCCCGGTACCGTGTCTACCAGTTTGCCGTTCTGATCGAAAATCTCAATCTTCAGGTCGCCAAAAATGTGGCGGCTCTTCTGGTAATACGTGATCTGCGCTTCCGACGGTCGATTTCTTCCGCTGAAAGTCTCGTCGCCTTCCGGCCATCCGCCGAACGTATCGAGATACTGAGTCGCGCGGCCGGGAAGCAGCGTGGCTTCTTTCGACATCAGGTCGGGCGTCAGTGCTCGCAGCGCCGAGATGTCATCGATGATCCAGATGCCACGGCCACGCGTTGCCAGCACT
>Ga0181537_10005490_pt1 | contig 10238 bp, 8 predicted proteins | sample PEATcosm2014_Bin_39_FD_119765 | JGI IMG/M metagenome (GOLD analysis project Ga0181537, IMG submission 119765) | Peatland microbial communities from MTU Mesocosm Facility, Houghton, MI, USA - PEATcosm2014_Bin23_10_metaG | ecosystem: Environmental > Terrestrial > Soil > Wetlands > Peat | place... | reverse complement strand
TACGCATGCGCTTTGGCTTCTTCTGCCACAGCGTCTGGGTCATGAGCACGTGCGCCACTTCCGAAGCGCCGATGCCGAAGGCATAGGCGCCGAACGCGCCGTGGGTCGAGGTGTGGCTGTCCCCGCAGACGATCGACAAACCCGGCAAGGTCAAACCCTGTTCCGGGCCGACGACATGCACGATGCCCTGGCGCGGATCGCCGAGACCGAACAGTTCGACGCGGTTTGCGGCGGCATTCGTCTCCAGCGTGCGCACCATCGCCGCGATCTCGGCGTTGGCGATGGCGCGGTCGCGGCCGCGCGTCGGCACGTAATGATCGGCGATGGCGAAGGTGAGATTCGGCTCGGCCAGAGCGCCGCCGCGGTCACGCATCTGCGTAAACGCGTGAAACGAACCTTCATGAATGTAATGGCGGTCGATCCAAACCAGCGCGGCGCCGTCCTCGCGCTCCGTGATCTCGTGCGCCGACCACAGCTTGTCGAACAGGGTTTGCGGCTCGCTCATGGCGGTCGATGTGCCTCAGGGCCGGTGGGCTTGTCGAGGGTGCCCGATCTTGTATGCTGAAAATACCATTCCCGCGCGGCTCCGTTGAGCCAAACCATGAAGCCGGCAAGTCTGACGACGCGACGCCAAACCGAAGGATTTACGACCATGTCGGAGCAAAAAGTTCCGCTGAGCCGCCGCCGATTTCTCGCCACCACGGCGCTTGGGGCCGCAGCCGCTTCGGGTACGCTTGCCATGCCGTCGATCCTGCGCGCACAAGGTGCAGGGGTGAAAATCGGGCTCCTGCATCCGGTCACCGGCGCGCTGTCCTATTCCGGGCAGCAGGGCCGCATCGGCGCCACCATGGCGGTCGAGGAGATCAATGCCGCGGGCGGCATCAAGGCGCTTGGTGGCGCCAAGATCGATCCCGTTCTCGGCGACGCGCAGTCGACGCCCGACGGCGGCACCGCGGAAGTCGAGAAAATGAACGCTGCGGAAGTGTCCTGCATCGTCGGCGGTTACGCGTCGTCGATCTGTCTCGCCGTCAGCCAGGCTGCCGCGCGCTATGATCTGCCTTACGCCGTCGACGTTGGCGTTGCCGATTCCATCGTCACGCGCGGACTGAAGAACACCTTCCGCTTCGGTCCCGGCTTCGGCGTCATTGCCAAGACAGCGCTCGATAATCTCGCCACGATCAACGATCAGGCCGGCAAGCCAGCAAAAACCGTGATCATCGTGCACGAGGATTCGTTGTTCGGCTCAGGCCTCGCCAAGCTCCTCAATGCGCAACTGCCCGGCAAGGGCTTCGAGATACTGGAAACCATTCCGCATCCGACCCCGACGCGCGACTTCAACACCGTCGTGCTCAAGATCAAGGCGCAGAATCCGGACCTCGTTATCCCCGCCGACTATTATAATGAGTATGTGCTGCTCGCCCGCACCATGCTGGAGCAACGTGTGCGGCCGAAGGGCATCTATTCGGTGCTCGGCGGCGCCGCGTCCTCGTACAAATTCGTCAAGGAATTCCCCGACGCCGCCAAATACATCATGGATTGCAATCACTGGTTCAATCCGAAGAGTGAGAAGGCGCAGGCGCTGAAGAAAGCGGTCGAGGACAAAGGCCAGTTCTTCACCTATGAGCTGTATATGAATTACAACGCCGTCTATCTCGTCGCCGACGCGCTCGAGCATGCGGGCTCCGCCGATCGCGCCAAGCTCACAGCCGCGCTCGCCGCCTCGACCTTCGCCAGCCCGATCATGCCTTATGGCCCGACCAAGTTCGTCAATGGCCAGAATGAAGGGGCGGCGCCGGCCAACACCCAGGTGCTCGACAACGACATCAAGGTCATCCTGCCGCCCGAATTCGCCAATGCGAAGGCGGTCTTTCCCATTCCTGCTTAGGAGTTACGCGTCGCGGGCGCGCACCGCCGCCCGTCGGTGATCCTGCGCATGTCGAGCCCGTGCTCTCGCCCCTCATCCTGATCGCCGCGGTCCTTAACGGGCTCATGATCGGCGCGGTCTATGCGCTGGTCGCGCTCGGGCTAACGCTGATCTACGGCGTGCTGCACATCATCAATTTCGCCCATGGCGCGCTGTTGAGCGCGGCGCTGTTCGCGGCGTTCTTCGCCTATCAAAAACTTGGGCTTGATCCCTACCTGGCGGCGGTTGTCCTGACGCCCGGATTTTTCGTGCTGGGTTATGCGCTGCAGCGCTTCGTCATCGGTCCCGCCTCCCACGGCGACGATCGCAATATGCTGCTGGTGACGCTCGGGCTCGCCGTGCTCATCGAGAACGCGCTGCTCTACGCGTTTCGCGCCGACACGCGCACCATCGACCTCGCTTATGGATTCAAGAGCATCGATCTCGGCTTCACCTTCCTTTCGCTGCCGCGGCTCATTTCGTTCGTTGCTGTCTTCGCCGTGGCGCTGGCGCTGTGGCTGATCATGAGTTTCACCGATACCGGCAAGGCGATTCGCGCCGTCGCCAAGGAGAAACTCGGCGCTGAGCTCGCGGGCATCGACGTGGCGCATATTTATGCCGTGACCTTCGGCCTCGGGACCGCTTGTGTCGCCATCGCCGCCTGTCTGCTTATCCCGACCTATTACGTCAATCCGAGCGCGGGCAATGCGTTTGTGCTCATTGCCTTTACCATTGTCGTCCTCGGCGGCATGGGTTCGGTGCCTGGCGCACTGATCGGCGGGCTGCTCATCGGCGTGGTCGAAAGCCTCGGCGGCTTTTTCTTCGGCGAGTCACTCGGGCAGGTGGGAATTTTTCTCATCTTTATCGCGGTATTGCTGCTCCGTCCGCGCGGTTTGTTTGGTGCGAGCGCATGAAGACTTTTCTGCCCATTGCGCTCGGTGTTGCGGTGCTCGCCGCCGTGCCGATTTTCGTGCATTCGAACGTCGTGCTCAATTTCCTCGTCGTGACGCTGATGATTGCGCTGGCCGGGCAAGGCTGGAACATTCTCGGCGGCTACGGCGGGCAATATTCGTTCGGGCATGCGGCTTTCTTTGGCACCGGGGCTTACACTACGGCGATTTTGCAGGCGAATTACGGCGTCAATGCCTGGCTCGGATTTGCCGCCGGTATCGCTGCCGGCGCCGCGATGGGGGGCATCATCGGTGGGCTTGCCTTCCGAGCCGGGCTGCGCAGCTCCTATTTCGCACTGGTGACGCTCGCTTTCGCCGAGGTCCTGCGCATCTTGGCGAGCGTTGCGCCGATCACCGGCGCCGGCGTCGGTATTCTGGTCAAGCTCGACCTACGCGCGCAATCGTTCCAGTTCCAGAGTCGGGCGAGCTTCTACTTCGTCATCCTCGCACTGGTCGCAGCGTCGCTGATCATCGCGCGGCTTATCGAGCGTTCGCGCTTCGGCGTCTGGCTGGTCGCCGTGCGCGAGAACGAGGATGCCGCCATGGCGCTCGGCGTCAATGCGACCGCGGTCAAGCTCGGCGCCATGATCGTTTCCGCGGCCATCACCGCCGCAGCCGGCTGCTTCTATGTGCAGTATTTTCTCTTCATCGACGCCGGTATCGGCTACGGCACCTGGATGTCCATCGAGGCGCTGCTGACGCCGATCATCGGCGGCGTCGGTACCGTGTTCGGCGCGCTGGTCGGCGCGCTGGTGGTGAAATCGCTGGGCGAAGGCGCCAAGCTCATAACCGGCGACGTACCGGGGCTCGATTTAATGATCTACGGCGCGGTACTGGTGCTGGTGATCCGTTTTGCGCCGCGCGGCATCGTCGGCGCGCTCGCGGATATTTATGCGCGGTTTGGGCGCCGGTTTGCGGCGTCGCGGAAAACGGCGGTGGAGGCGGTCCGTGGCTGAGCCGCTGCTCGTCGTCGATGGAGTGTCCCGGCGCTTCGGTGGGCTGCTTGCGGTCAACGCCGCCTCGCTGTCGGCGCCGGCCGCGCGGATCACTGCCTTGATCGGGCCCAACGGCGCCGGCAAGACCACGCTCTTTGCCGTGATTTCCGGCTTCCTCAAGCCGAGCGCGGGGCTGGTCCGCTTTGCGGGGGAAGATATCACCGGCGAGCCGCCGTATCGTCTCGCTCGGGGCGGCATCGCGCGCACCTTCCAGATCGTGCAGCCCTTCGCCGGACTTACCGTTCGCGACAACATTCTGGTCGGCGCGCATCTGCGCCATCGCGCACGCGAAGCCGCGCTCGCGGTGGTCGAAGAAGTCGGCCGTGAAGTCGGCCTCGGCGACGTGCTCGACCGGCCGGCCCACACGCTGACGGTCTCCGGGAGGAAGCGGTTGGAGCTGGCGCGGGCGCTGGCGACCGAACCGAAGCTTCTTCTGCTCGACGAGGTTTTGGCCGGGCTCAACCCGTCCGAAATCCGCGACATCGTGCCGGTCGTCCGTGCATTCTGTGCCCGTGGCATCGCGGTGCTCATGATCGAGCATGTGATGCAGGCGGTCATGAGTCTTGCCGAGCACGTCTTCGTGCTGGCGGAAGGCCGCATCATCGCCACCGGAAGTCCCCAAGAAGTAGCCGCCGATGCCGCCGTAATCGAAGCCTATCTCGGCCACGGCGCGGCGACGAAAGTGCGAAACGCCCATGGCTGAGCCGCTGCTCGACGTCCGCGCTCTGGTGGCCGGTTACGGCGACACCGACGTCCTGCGCGGAATTGACCTCAAAGTAGAAGCGGGCGAGATAGTCGCCGTCCTCGGCTCCAACGGCGTCGGCAAGTCGACGCTCAATCGCACAATCTCCGGCATCGTGCGCGCGCGCGAAGGCTCCATACGCTTCGCCGGCGCCACCATCGATCGTCAGAAGCCGAAGGTGATCGTCGAGCGCGGTCTGATCCATGTGCCCGAGGGCCGACGGATATTTCCCAATCTCTCGGTCGCCGAAAACCTCGATCTCGGCAGCTATCGCCGCGCCACGACGCGGCGCAGCGCCAACCGCGACCGCGTCTTTGCGATCTTTCCGCGCCTGCAAGCGCGGCGCGCGCAACGCGCCGGCACCCTGTCGGGCGGCGAGCAGCAGATGCTCGCCATCGGCCGCGGCCTGATGGCCGAGCCGCGCTTGCTCATCCTCGATGAGCCTTCGCTCGGGCTTTCACCGCTTCTGGTCGAAGAATTGTTTGCGCTGATCGCGCGCATTCATGCCGAAGGTGTCGCCGTGCTCCTCGTCGAGCAGAATGTGGTGCAAAGCCTCGAAATCGCGCAGCGCGCTTACATCCTCGCCGATGGCCAATGCATCATGTCGGGTCTTGCCGCCGATATCGGCGCCGACGCGCAACTCAAGCGGGCTTACCTGGGACTGTGATCCATGGACACTGATCATGCCTGAGAACACGATGACCGAGAACACCTTGGCGCGCCGCCTTCGCCGCCCGCCGATTCTGATCGCCCCCGGCATTTACGACGCGCTTACCGCGCTCATCGCCGAGCGTGCGGGCTTCGAGGCACTTTATATCTCGGGGGCCGCCATCGCTTATTCGCGACTCGGCCGCCCCGATATAGGCCTGGTTAGCCTCACCGAAGTGGTGCAGACGGTGGCGCTGATCCGCGATCGCGCTGGCGCTCATCTCATCGTCGACGCCGATACCGGCTACGGCAACGCGCTCAATGTGCAGCGCGCGGTGCGGCTATTGGAGCGGGCCGGCGCCAACGCCATCCAGATCGAGGATCAGGATTTTCCCAAGCGCTGCGGTCATCTCGACGACAAGTCGTTGATTCTGCCGCACGAGATGGCCGGCAAGATCAAGGCGGCGGTCGATGCACGGACTTCGCGCGCCACGCTTATCATCGCCCGTACCGACGCGGTCGCCGTGGAGGGCTTCGACGCTGCCATAGCGCGCGCTACGCTTTACCGCGACGCTGGCGCCGACATGCTGTTCGTCGAGGCACCGCGGCAGCATGACGAACTCTCCCGCATCGGCACGAAATTGGGCCAGTCTGTGCCGCTGATGGCGAATATGGTCGAAGGCGGCAAGACGCCGATCCTGCCGGCGAGCGAGCTTGAAGCGCTCGGTTTTGCGCTCGTGATCTTTCCCGGCGGAGCTGCGCGCGCGCTCGCCAAGACGGCCGAGGAATTTTATGCTTCGCTCAAGCTGCACGGTTCTACCGAGCTGTTTCGCGCGCGCATGCTCGACTTCGAGGCGATCAACCGCCTCGTCGGTACACCGGAGATGCTCGAGCGCGGCGCCCGCTATTCTGGCGAAGAACCTCCCAAACGATGAAAAGGCAGATGTGGCAATGCAGAGTTTCGATCTCGTCATCAAGAATGCGCGCGTCGTCCGGCCAAACAAAACCGGGGTGGACGATCTCGACATCGCCATCAAGGACGGCAAGGTGGCCGGCCTCGCGCCGGACATCCGCGCCGAGGATGCTGGCGAAGTGTTCGACGCCAAGGGGCTTTTGGCGTTTCCGGGCTGCGTGGACGCGCACATGCATGTCGGCATTTACCGGCCGCTTGCCGAGGATGCGGTGAGCGAAAGCAAAGCCGCCGCGATGGGCGGCGTCACCTCGAGCCTCAATTACATCCGCACCGGTGCGTATTATCTCAACCGCGGCGGTCCGTACCGCGAAGTCATGCCCGAAATACGCAGGCTGTCGGAGGGCCGCTTCTGGGTGGACTACGGTTATCACGTAGCGCCGATCGAGAGCCGGCATCTCGGCGAGCTGGAATATCTCGCGCTCGAACACGGGGTGACGTCGTTCAAGATTTTCATGTTCTACGGCGGTTACGGCCTGCACGGGAAATCGGACGCGCAGAATCAGTTTCTGATGCTCGGTCCAGACGACCGCTACGATATCGCCCATTTCGAGTTCGTCATGCGCGCCGCACGCTCTCTCGTGGATCGTCGTCCGGAGCTTGCCGACTATATCAGCGTCAGCCTGCATTGCGAGCTTGCCGACATTCTCAATGCCTACACCACGATCGTCGAGCGCGAGGGCAAGCTTACGGGGCTAGCGGCTTATAGCGCGGCGCGGCCGCCGCATTCGGAAGGACTGGCCGTGTGGATTGCCTCCTACCTCGCCAACGAAACCAACTGCATGAACATCAACCTCCTGCATCTGAGTTCGCGCAAGGCGGTGGATGCGGCCTGGACCATGCAGCAGGTCTTTCCCCATATCCGCTTCCGCCGCGAAGTCACCGTCGGGCATCTCCTTCTCGATACCGACTGCGATTGCGCCGTGCATGCCAAGGTCAATCCGCCGATCCGTCCGCGCGAAGATGTGGAAGCGCTGTGGCAGGCGGTGCTCGACCGCAAGATCGACTGGATCGTCAGCGATCATGCCTGCTGCTCGGCCGAGCAGAAATGGGCAAAGGATCAGCCCGACAATATCTGGCTGGCCAAATCGGGCTTCGGGGGCACCGAATATCTTCTATCAGGTGTGCTGAGCGAAGGCAGCAAACGCGGCATGTCCTACAACCGCATGGCCGAGATGCTGAGCTTTAATCCGGCGCAGCGCTTTGGGCTGCACAATAAAGGCGACATTGCTCCGAGCTTCGATGCCGACATCGTGCTCGCCGATCCGCACGAAACATTTACCGTGTGCTCCGCTGAATCGGAATCGGAACAAGGTTATTCACCCTTCGAAGGTCAAGAGCTGACGGGACGCGTGAAGAGCACCTTCCTGCGCGGCGCGCTCATCTATCACGGCGGTGACGTGGTCGGTCCGGCGCGCGGCCGCTATCTGCATCGACCAACCCGATAACGAGTGGTGCTCGCCCACTTCGGGGCGAACGCCCAACGCAACCGCAAATGTTTTGAAACGGGCTTGGCATGGCGCCACCGCCGTGTTTTTTGCCGCATGAAAATCGCCGATGGTAAGCTTGGTGCACGAGCCTGCGCGGCTTTGTGAGGAAATCCTGGGAGGAATTGAAATGTACCGCGGTACCAAAGACATTATGTTGCCGACGACGATCACCGGCTCGCTGCCGCGGCCGAGCTGGTACACGGAGAATCTCGGCAGCCGCATGTTCCTCGACGCGATGGTCAATCGTCGCTATCGCGAGCAGTATGTGGACACGCTGTCCTGCTATCTGCGCGAACAGGAGCTTGCCGGCCTTGATATCGTGACCGATGGCGATTGCCGCTTCGACGACGACGTCGGCGGGCAAAGCTGGACCAGCTATCCGCCGCATCACATGAGCGGCTACGAGCGAGGCGACCCGCGCCCGACGCCAGCTGGGCGCGGCGGCCTGTGGTTTCCGCGCGGCCACATTTTGCACGATTATCTGGAATCCCGCGTCATGCCGGTCATCATCGGCCCGGTCGGACGCGGCGATCTGCAATACACCACGCTGTGGAAAACCGCGCAGCGGCTGACCACGCGCCCGGTCAAATTCGGCGCCGTTTCGGCCGAGATCGTGGCATTCGCTTCCCAGGACAAGTATTATAAAAGCCTGCCCGAGCGCATGCTCGCCGTCGCCGACGCTTTCAACGAAGAATATACCGAGCTCGCCGACGCCGGCTGCCCGGTGATCCAGATCGAGGAGCCGCAGATCCATCTGGCGGCCGCGCGCGGCATCCAGGACAAGGTGATTACGCCGGAGTTGATGGTCGAGGTGTTCAATCGCACCGTGAAGGGGCTGCGCGCCAAGACCGAGGTGTGGGCGCATTCCTGCTGGGGCAATCCGTCCCAGCAGCGCATGTTCGCCAAGGTGCAGAGCTACAAGCCTTCGCTCGAAACCTACAACAAAGTCGACGCCGACGTGATTACGTTCGAGTCATCGAGCTCTGGTGGCATCGATCTCGAAGCGATCGGCAAGACCATCTCCGGCAAGAAGATCGCCATCGGCGTCATCGATCATCACACCTTGCAGGTGGAGAGCCCGGACGAAGTGGCGGCGCAAATCCGCACCGCGCTCAAATACATCCCGCCCGAGCGGCTGGTGATCTCGTCCGATTGCGGCATGGGACGCGAGGGCATGAGCCGCCGTCACGCTTACTACAAGATGGTTTCGCTGGTGCTCGGCACTAACATGGTGCGCAAGGAGCTCGGCTTTCCCGAAGCCGTATGCATGGCCGCGGACGAGCGCTATTCGCTGGTGGTGCCGGCGAAATAGCGTACCGCAACGCCGCCAGTTCGGGCTAGTCTGTCGGCCGGAGGCGAGGGGAACCTGGCGGTTCCTCCAAGGGTTACTTGTCTCAAGCGCCGTCTTGATGCGGGGGCCGCGCCGTATCGGAAGGCCCGTGGAGCTTTTGCTTTCCTTCTTATGGTTCGTGATCATGGCGTGGCTGATCCTGCGGTCGGTCAGGCAGCGCGGGCTTCTGGTGCGTCTCGCTTGCGCAACCCCTCCGCCGCCGGAAGATGCGCCGCGTATCGCTGTGATCGTTCCTGCGCGCGATGAAGAAGCCAACATCGGAGCGTGCCTGCAATCGCTCGCGGTGCAGGATTATCCCGCGGACCGTCTGAATGTGTTGGTGGTCGATGATCACTCCACCGACGCGACTGCGGCGATCGTTCGCAGCTTCGCGGCGCGCCATTCAAAGATCGCGCTCATGCACAGCCCGTCGCTGCCACCGCGCTGGGTTGGCAAATCGCACGCCTGCTGGATTGGCACCGGCAATGTGACGCTGGGAAACGAGTGGCTGTGCTTCATCGATGCCGATGTGAAACTCGCGCCCTCCGCGCTGTCGAGCGCGATACATGCAGCGTTGTTGCAGCCCCTCGATCTGTTGTCGTTGGCGCCACGCCAAGAGCTGCGAAGCTTCGCCGAACGCCTTATCCTTCCCTGCGGCCTCATTAGTCTGTCGTTCCTTCAGGATTTGCGCCAAGTGCAGGCGCGCTCGGGTCCCGATGTCACCGCGACCGGACAGTTCATGCTGGTGCGGCGCGACGCCTACGAGGCTGTCGGCGGACATGCCGCCGTCAGTACCGCGATCTGCGAGGATCTGGAATTAGCCCGCCGATTGAAGCAGTCGGGGCGAGCTGTCCTGCTGATGGGCGGCGAGGATCTTCTCTCGACGCGCATGTATACCGGGTGGCGCACCCTTTGGCCCGGTCTCGCGAAGAATCTCGTCGATACCCTCGGCGGGCCGGCCACGACTGTCGTGGTGGCGCTGGCCGGCGTGATCCTGGCATGGGCGGTGTTTGCCATTCCGCTGATCGATTTTGTCGCCTGGTGGCGCGGCGCTGGTGGCGCCGTTGCTGCTTTGCTATTGGCGCTGGTCGCCTCTGGCGCGGCCATCGGCCTGCACGTGGCGGCAACGTTCCATTTCCGTATTCCATTCTGGTACGGTCTCGTCTTCCCGCTCGGTTATTCGGCGGGTGCGCTGATGGCGCTCGATAGC
>Ga0181537_10005489_pt1 | contig 10240 bp, 10 predicted proteins | sample PEATcosm2014_Bin_39_FD_119765 | JGI IMG/M metagenome (GOLD analysis project Ga0181537, IMG submission 119765) | Peatland microbial communities from MTU Mesocosm Facility, Houghton, MI, USA - PEATcosm2014_Bin23_10_metaG | ecosystem: Environmental > Terrestrial > Soil > Wetlands > Peat | place... | reverse complement strand
GCCTGCTCGTCGTGACCGCGTCGGTAACCGACATCAAATCCGAGTATCCCTACCGCGCCGCAAACCCCAACCGCATCACGCAATCGCTCATCGCCGTGCTCGCCGGTCTGCGTCTGCCTTTCATCTGCACTGAGACTCACGAACTCGGCGAGGAGATGGTCGCCTCCTATCTCTATCAAACATTTTTGTATGATTGGCTGGACCGCAACGGCCACGGCCGCTACTTGGCCGACGGCGACCTATAGCGCATGCCCGACCAATTCCCACTCGCCGACGCCGCCGCGCAACTGATCTTGCAACGCACCGCTCTGCGCCCGCAGATCGCCCTGGTCCTCGGCTCCGGCCTGGGCGGCTTCGCCGACTCGCTCACCGATGCGACGCGCATCCCCTACGCCGACATCCCCGCATTCCCGCGCTCGACCGCGATCGGCCACGCCGGCCAGATGGTGCTTGGCCACGCTGGTAGTGTCGCAGTTGCCGCCATGCAGGGCCGCGTACATCTTTATGAAGGATATTCTCCCCAAGAAGTCACCTTCCCCATCCGCGTTTTCGCGCGCATGGGAATTCGCGCCGTCATCCTCACCAACGCTGCGGGAGGCATCAATCTCAGCTACTCGCAGGGCGCGCTCGTCCTCATCCGCGACCACATCAACCTGCAAGGTGCGAATCCGCTGGCCGGCCCCAACGACGAGCGCTTCGGCGTCCGCTTCCCCGATATGACCAATGCCTACGCCCGCGAATATCGCGCGATCGCCCGCGAAGAAGCGGCCAAGCTCGGCATCGTGCAGCATGAAGGCGTCTACGCCGGCTTGCTCGGCCCCAGCTTCGAAACCCCCGCTGAAATTGAATATCTCCGAAGAATTGGCGCGGATCTGGTCGGCATGTCCACAGTCGCCGAAGTCATTGCCGCGCGCCACATGGGAATCAAAGTGCTCGCGATTTCCTGCGTCACCAACATGGCCGCCGGAATCCTCGACCAGCCACTCTCCCACACCGAAGTGCTGGAAACCGGCGAGCGCGTCAAGACTACATTCGAGTCGCTGCTGCGAGCCATCCTCCCCCGCATAGCGAAAGATGTAAGCTAGCGCCACAAATCATGTGGCGACGGCCGCCTTCGGCCGTCCCGCGCGGGCGAAGCCCCGCGGCGTGAGCACAAACCCGGCGCCACCAATCTCACTTCGCGCGCGAAATTAACAATGCAGCCGGCGGCTTCACCCCATACACCGCCGCGAAGCTTCCCTGATTCACCGCCAACGCAACATGTCCGCGCGAGTCGACATAAAGCAACGGCTGCCCCAGCGGCACATCGCTGAACGTTTTCACAAACTTGATCTTCATCTCACGACCGCCCACGGTCACCGGAACATCCTGTCCCCTCTGATATCCCAGCTTGAAAAAATTTTCCGCATCCACATTCGTGACCAGATTTCCAAACGGACCGTCGGTCGCGATCACCGTGGCGCTCAGCCCGTGTTCATCGAGCGTAGCCGCCTTCAACTGCAGCCGCACCAAATCCTTCACGGGCATCTCGGGGCCAACTTTCGTCCAATCGTCCCCGCGCGCCATATGTGCGCCCACGGGAGAAAAAATGTCACGCCCGTGAAACGTCGACGACATCTTGGTTCCAATCATCCACTCCGGATTCGTAATCTCCCGCACCGCCTCAATCCCATCGCGCTGCTCCACCAGCGTCAGCAGCCCGTTATCCGGCAGCACAAAATATTGGCCACGCTTCGACCGCGCCACAATCGCCTTGCGCGTGCTACCCACAGTCGGATCAATCACCACGACAAACACGGTACCCGCTGGAAAGTACGGCGTCGCGCCATACAAGAATCGCGCTCCGTCCAGAATCGAAAACGGCGTCACTTCGTGCGTCAGATCCACAATGCGCACGTCGGGCATGATCGAATACATCACGCCGCGACACAGCGCCACCGAATCATCCACCACCCCAAAATCCGTCATAAACACAATCGTCGGCGGATATTTCTGCGCCGCATCGGCAGCTGCGGGTGCCCCATTTCTCGCGTCCTTGGCGAGAAGTGGGGACTCTGTCCCAATCACCGCCAACAACACGGCCACCGCGCAAATCGCAATCACGCACTGCAGGAAGAACTTCCGGTTGCCTCGCCATGAACTCAAAGTTTTTTCGCGCATAGGGCAACAATTTTACCGGAGAAATTGCCCATGTGGGGACAGCCGCCCCGGCTGTCCGGTCGAGCGAAGCTCGACGGTTGCATCCACCCGCGCGCCCACCCCGCGGTCTATAATGCAGCTGCAATCCAATTGCCGGAGGCTCCTATGCCCGAACTCATCCCCGAAAAGTACCGCGACCTTTTTCAGAAGCGCGCCTTTGCCAGCCTGGGAACTCTCATGCCCGACGGCCGCCCGCAAGTCACGCCGGTCTGGGTCGACTTTGACGGCGAGCACGTCATCTTCAACTCCGCCAAAGGACGCCAGAAAGATCGCAACGTCCGCCGCGACCCGCGCGTCTCGCTGGCCCTCATCGATCCCGAAAACCCCTACCGCTATCTCGAAATTCGCGGCCGCGTTGTCGAGATCACCGAAGATGGCGCCGACGATCACATCAACAAAATGGCCAAGAAATATCTCGGCGTCGACAAATATCCCTACGCCCAGCCCAGCGAAGTCCGCGTAATCTACAAAATCAAACCCGAACACACCACGGTGATGGGCTAGGTCTTGGGTGAGGTAGCTTTTGGCTAGAGACGGGGTTGTGTGGGGACAGCCGCCCTCGGCTGTCCGGCGGCCCAGGTTCATCGGGCCGCGGTACTGCAATAATGATCGCCGGCACAACCGTCGAGAAGCGGCGCTTCAGCGCCGGGTTCAGCCGTCACAAATCGATCGGGCTTTAGCCCCTGAGGAATCCCATCCGCACCTACAACCTCTGCTTCCTCGGCTTCGGCAACGTCAACCGAACGCTCGTCCGCCTGCTCGCAGACCGCGCGCAAGAACTCCGCGATCGCCACGGCATCGCCTACCGCATCACCGGAATCGCCTCGCGAAGCCGCGGCTGGATCGCCGATGTAAATGGAGTCGATCTGGAACAACTCGAGCCGGATCAAACGGGCGAAAGGGATTTGAAAGGGCGCGGCTTCAGCCGCGCCGATTGCCGCCCTGTTTCTGATGCGGCTTTAGCCGCTGGGGTTACGAACGTCCGCTCGTGGCTGGCCGCCGCCCAAGCCGACGTGCTCTTCGAAGCGACATCTCTGAATGTGAACGACGGCGAACCCGCCGTTACCCACATCCGCGCCGCCCTCGACCACGGAGCCCACGCCATCACCGCCAACAAAGGCCCCATCGTCCACGCCTATCGCGAACTGCGCGACCTGGCCGCCGCGCGCGGAAAGAAATTCCTTTTCGAATCCACGGTCATGGACGGCGTGCCAATTTTTTCCCTGTTCGATCAGCTCCCCGCGATTCACCTGCAAGGCTTCCACGGAATCCTCAACTCGACCACGAATGTAATCCTCGGCGAAATGGAGCAAGGCCTCACCCTCGACGAAGCTCTGAAAAAAGCGCAAGCCCTCGGCATCGCCGAAACCGACGCCACCCACGACCTCGACGGCTGGGACGCCGCCGTAAAAACCGCTGCGCTCATCACGGTTCTGATGGATATCCCGGTGCGCCTCGCAGACATCGCCCGCGACGGCATCCGCGACCTCACCCCGCAAGCCCTGCGCAACGCCCGCCGCGACGGCTGGCCCTTCAAGCTGGTCTGCCGCGCAAAGCGTGAGGGTGAAGGCATACGAGCGAGCGTCGGCCCCGAAAAAGTGTTGGCCACTTCGCCGATGGCAAAGATCACCGGCACGTCGTCCTACATCTATTTCGAGACCGACATCTTCCCCGGCCTGGCCATCACCGAAGAAAATCCCGGCCTGTATGCGACGGCCTATGGAATGCTCGCGGATTTTGTGAGGGCGGCACAGGTAAGATAGTCTTCCGACACACGAGGGCATGATGAAGAACATCGCTGCAGTTCTCAGCGCGGTCCTATTTTCGGCCGCTTCTGCCGTAGGGGCCCGTGCGCAGGGCGATCTTTTCAGCGGAACTGGATCTCCGTCGACGACGCCGGTCAGAAGAGTCTTCCTCAACGTCACGGGCGACCCGAAACTCGCGCATCGGCTCCTAAGCTTCTTGGATCTGGAATTTGAGGACTCGGGAATTCAGCTTATGAACACTGAGGCCAACGCAGACGCCGAAGTCGACGTGGAAGTAAAAGCTGAAATTGAAAATGAGGACCTTGGCATCGGCGTAATGAAGCTGTCATCCACCGCAAACGGGAAAACAGCTATCACGAGCTCATGCGAGTCCTTGGGCACCCCTGTGGATGGCGAATTCTTCGCGTCATCGACCGACGGATTGGCGACCCAACTGAGGGCAAAATATCCGAACGCAAAGACCGTGAAGCTTGACACTGCCAGCGACACGGCTGCTTCGAAGGTGTTCTCCTACCAGCTGCCGAGCGCTCTCCAGAAATCCGCGTTTGCCGTCGTCGAGTCCGGAACGCCTGACCTAACTCTGCGGATCGATCTGGCACGCGAGAAAGTGCCGGTTGAAGAGCATGTGACGAAGTACAAGGTCAAGATCGGTCTAAGAGACGGGTCGCAGCTATTTGCCTCCGAGGGCACTGGAGTGGTTTCCGCTAAGGCGACCAGTGCGCCGGAACTCTGCCCTGGGCGAGTAACTGACCTTGACTGGTTATCCAGATCGGATACGCTCTTTCAAGCCGCGGAAAGCGTAGTTAAACAACTCAGGCTCAACAACAGAAGAGCTGCGAACACAAGGAAATAGACTGACTGGCCCGGTCTGATCGCCTCATGCTGATTTCCAACATGGTAAAAATGTAACAGCCATGCCCACGACGGAAACCCTTACTCCTGCCCTCGACCTCGCCTCCATCCGCGCCCAGTTCCCCTCGCTCGCCCAAACCGTCAACGGACACCCCGCCGCATTCCTCGACGGCCCCGGCGGAACGCAAGTGCCGCAGCGCGTGATTGACGCCATCTCCGACTATCTGCGCCGCGACAACGCCAACACCGGCGGAGCCTACGCGACCAGCCGCCGCACCGACGCCATGATCGCCGAAGCCCGCAGCGCCATGGCCGACTTCCTGCACTGCGCCGTCGACGAAGTCGCCTTCGGCCCCAACATGACGACCTTGACCTATGCGATGTCCCGCGCGATTGGCCGAGAACTCAAGCCCGGAGACGAAATCGTAGTCACCCGCCTCGACCATGACGCCAACGTTTCCCCCTGGCTGCAAATGGCAGAGGATCGAGGAGTGACCGTCCGATGGGCCGAAATCCACGAACAAGACTGTACCCTCGACCTCGCGGACCTGGCCTCGAAAATAAATTCGCGCACCAAGTTGGTAGCCGCCGGATACGCTTCCAACGCCGTCGGCACGATTAATCCGGTAAAAGAAATCGTCCGCCTGGCCCACGCCGCCGGAGCCCTCGCCTACGTTGACGCCGTCCACTACGCTCCGCATGGCCTGATCGACGTGGCCGCACTCGATTGCGATTTCCTGGTGTGCTCAACCTACAAGTTTTTCGGCCCGCACATGGGCGTCCTCTTCGGCAAGCGCGATCACCTGCAGCGCCTGCGGCCCTACAAAGTTCGTCCGAACACAAATGCGATTCCGAACCGCTGGGAGTGGGGCACGCTCAACCACGAATGCATCGCCGGCATCACTGCTTGCGTGAACTACATCGCAGACATAGGCCGCGGTTATGTGGGGACAGCCGCCCCCGGCTGTCCGTCGAGCGCAGCTCGACCAGCTGCGACCACTGAACGCCGCGCAGCAATCGAAGCCGCCTACGCGGCAATCCACGAGCACGAACGTGCATTGCTAAAAAGAATGATGACCGGCCTGAAGAAAATCCCCGGCCTGAAAATCTACGGCATCACCGACCCCGGCCGCTTCCACGAACGCTGCGCCACGCTGGCGGTCAGAATCGCCAATCACACGCCGCTCGAACTTTCGACCAAACTCGGCGACCGCGGCATCTTCACCTGGGACGGCAACTACTATGCCCTGAACCTCACCGAGCATCTCGATGTCGAGAAATCCGGCGGCTTCCTGCGCATCGGCCTCGTCCACTACAACACTCTGGACGAAGTCGACCGCCTCCTGGCCGCCCTGCGCGAGATTGTGGAATCGTAGGAGGGCGTCCGGGGCGTTCGACACCAACTCGTCAGGATCACAGGCAACAATTTCAAACGGGAGAATTCAGGTTCGCTTTATCTTCGTGCATACATTGGCGTATGGACACGCTTGTACGTAACGTGTAGCAAAATGAGACGATTTCGAGTGCAGGCGGCCGAAGTGCGGTCAATCGCCCTCTAGCCGATTTGCAGGATGCCCATTGCGGGGCCGGAAACGGCCCTGGCGTGAAGAATTATTGCCCCGCTCGTGGTCAGGGCCATGACGCGAAAAATTATTCGTCTAGCGGGACGCTAGGGGCCCTCTACGACATTTCAACAACTTACACCAATCTTCAACAACTTACACCAACTCTCAACAACTTACGAAATCGAGGTGGGACGGCAGACTTGCGTCATTGTTCCGCTAATGACAACCGAGGTGTCCAGCTAACCGGGGCGCTATGGTTTCGCCGCTGCGGGCGCAACGGCCGGAGTCGCGGCAGGCGCCGCCGACTCCGACACCACCAGCATCTCGTAACTCTTGCCGTTCACTTTGAACTTCATTTTGTCTTTGCTGAGCGACAGCTCGACCGGGGCATTCACCGGGATCATCTCTTTGTGCGCTTCTTTTTCCTGGCGCACGTGATACTCGGTCGCGCCCGCGCGAATCACATATTCCTGGCACATCAGGTCCATGGTCTGCTTCTTACCCTTCGCCTGGGATCCGCATTGCACCGAATTCTCCGATACGATCGTCCCCTGCATCTCATCTTTGGCCACCGCTGCCGTCGCGCCCGCGGCTAGTATCGCCAGCAGCAGAAACATATGTGTCCGCTTCATATCCGCCTCCTGGTCTTAAATCTGAAATCCTGATCTCAGATCCTGATCTCAGAGCTTGATCTCAGATTTTTATTTCGATTGGACTTCACTCCGGCTTCCGGCTTCCGGAAGCCGGATGGCGGAAGCCCGACGCCGATTCCTTCCTATACACTTTGACCCGGGACGCGGCCCGGGTCAAAAAACGAAAGTGCCCACACCTTAGGGCGCGGGCTCCGCGACAGTTCTGCTGGAAGCTCCTGTTTACGGCCAGCGCTTGGCCGTATCCTCCCAGCCAGCGGCGCGCACCGGTTGCGGCGCGGGCATCGATTGCGCCGACGGAACCGATAGCCGGGTCGTGGCCTGGGGCCCATTCACCGCGGTCGCCAGTGCCGGCTTTCCCATATCCATCCCGATTTCTTTTTCTTCGGAGAGCAGCGGAGCCACCAGTCGCAGAGCTTCCACTTCCTTCTCCAGACGGGTCAGCTCCATCTCTTTCTGCCGCAGCACTTCATAAACATTCTTCATGACCATGGCACCTGCCGGTTCGCTCAAAGTTTCAAAACCTTTCTCCGCACTTTAGCAGAGTTGCCTGTGTTGTCAAGAACTTCGGGGATTACCGCCCGCGGAACCTGCGCACTCAACGCAAAAAGTAGAAAGCGGCCGCCCCCGCGGCAACCACCAGCAGCACCGCGATCACATACTTGTTCGCCCCCAGCCACGATTGCGAGGGCGCGAGGCCCGCGCTCAAAACAAACTCCTGAGGCGCAACTTCCGCCGCCGGTGCAGCCGGTGCAGCGATCTGTTGAACCGGAATGTCTGTCACCGCGGCGGACGAATCTTTTCTGGATGGCGACGTAACCAAAGACCGCGTAGCCGATGCCGCCGCAACCGAGCCGCCGGAACTCGCAACCGCCGCGCTCGCCGCGAACGCCCGCACTTCTGGTCGCACGGCAGACACGCTCGCCCCAAGCGAGCCCGCAGCCGGAACTCTAAGTTGCCCCCGCCACTTCTTCTCTTCGCACTCCACGCACAGCGCGCGCCCCGTCGAAACCGGGAACCCACAGGCCTCACACTTGTGCAGCTTCCTCAACACCGGAGGCACATGGCTCTGGTCCACTTCTTCCGCCTTGCCCACTTCGCTCGCTGCATTCAGCGCCGCTGACCAGAACAATGGCTTGGTCAACGATGGGTTTTTCGCCGCCGCAGCGTTCGCAGGAGTTCCGATTTCCGCCGACACGGGCTCGGAAACCACCGCGTCTTCCTTTTGCTCATGCTCTTGCTCTTGCTTTTGAGCCGGCGCGGCCGCGGACTCCACCATCGGCGCTTCCACTTGCGGGTCTTCCAGAACGTTGTCTTCCAGAACGATCTCTGCCAGAACCTCGCCCTCCAGAACCTGGCCCTCCAGAGCTTCTGTGTCCGGAGCCTCGGATTCCAGAACCTCTGCGACCAAGACCTCGGACGCGTCCTGCGGCACGGAAGGCTCCTCGCGATTCAGCCGCTCCGTCAGACCCTCCGCAGCCTGCGACAGCCGCACCGCGGTTTCCACCATCTCGCTGAGCCGCTGGATCGCCGAAACATCCCGCACCCCGAAGGCGTTCGCCTTCCCGGAAAACAGCTCAAAAACGCCCAGCACCTCGTCGTCATTCACAACTGGCATCACGACCACTGAGGCGATGCCCATCTCGCGGCACACTTCGCGATTCACCCGGACATCGCGCTCGGCATCGTCGCAGCGCAAGGCCTGGCGCGTACGCACACTCTCGCCGGAAAGTCCGAACTCGGTGGAAAGCAGCGCGCCCAGTTCCGGCGCGTTGAGCCCCGAACTGGCGCGGCACAGCATGTCATTTTTGCCGCTGCGCCGCAGGGCGATGGCCGCCCCGGTCGCACCCGTAATATATTGTGCGCGGTCGGTCAGCAGCTGCAGCGCCGCGTCGAGGTCGCGCTGCGCCATCTCCGCCAGGGAACGTCCGCCATCCTCGCCCGGAAACCGCGCGGGATGAGACTCACCGCCCAAGGCAGGCTTCAGTGTGGCGCCCGCCAAAACCGGCTTCGCGCCGGGATGCGCGGACGCATGATCGAGACTGGAGAAAGATTCCATAGCTTGCGTACCGCATTCCCGCGAGCGGGAACATTCAACGCACACAGTCAGCCCGCACAATTACGCGAACCCTTAGGGCGAACAAATTAAAAGACGCAGCCAAACCATGCCGCAATCCCGCCCAACTCACTCAGCCTATTAAGGATGCAGTTACTTGGAGTCTCACTCGCAGCGCCCGCGGTGTCAAGATTTTCCCCACTCGGAAGTACTAAGCCAAAAGTTCGGCACTGGGCATTCGGCAATCAGCATTCAGCCGCATCGCGGATTTTTGCGGAGAGCGAATAACTGTGGAAAGGCTAAATGCCGAGTGCTGACTGCTGAATGCTTATGCCTTCCGCCGTAGCGCCGACTGTGCCAGCCCGTTCGCTTCTGCGTTATCTGCCCGCGGCACGTGCGAAATTGAAAACTTCAGCGACCGCGCCAGCTTTCGGCAGGTCCAGTGCAAAGAATACAGCCGCGCGCTCCGGCAGGTGTACTCGCCTGTCATCTGCCGCACCACGACTTCCGAATCGGAATACACATGCAGCTTCTGCGCTTTGCGCTCGACGGCATACTGCAGCGCCTCCATCAGCGCGGCGTATTCGGCGACGTTGTTATCCTGATGCCCGATCCACTTGGCGATGCGCACCGGACCGCTGCCGCACTCGCGGATCACCACCCCAATCCCCGACGGTCCCGGATTGCCCAGGCACCCGCCATCCACATAAGCCACTAATTCCGCCATCAAAATTCTCTTCCCTGCCTTCACTGAGTTCCGATTACTGGGCACTGAGTACTCTCTTTGCACGATGCGCCCATATCATTCCATCGTCAAGACGATTATTTGGTTCCCTGTCATCACTTTGCGGCGTGCCCGCCCGCTGTGCAGCGTTTGTGCAAAAACGGGAATAATGCAATCCGGCTGTGGATAAATATCGATTTTGCAATGCCTTGCATTTTTCGTTATGCACAGGTTTGGCGCCAGCGGTTGCACCAATAGTTTGCGTTGACGTTTTTGGTTTCTCTGTTAGTGTTGCTTGCGTCGACGGTCGAAAGGGTCGGCACAGTAAAATGTGCCGTCGCAAAGTAGACTGGGTGATCAGCCGGGCGGGGCGACCTGCAAGGCGACCGAACCTGAAAAAACCGACGGATCTGCGAGGTTCAGTTGGG
>Ga0181537_10005488_pt1 | contig 10241 bp, 8 predicted proteins | sample PEATcosm2014_Bin_39_FD_119765 | JGI IMG/M metagenome (GOLD analysis project Ga0181537, IMG submission 119765) | Peatland microbial communities from MTU Mesocosm Facility, Houghton, MI, USA - PEATcosm2014_Bin23_10_metaG | ecosystem: Environmental > Terrestrial > Soil > Wetlands > Peat | place... | reverse complement strand
CGCATCGAGGAGCGGCGCGAGGAGCGCGCGGAGTTCAGCCTCGTCGGGAGAATCGGGCCGAGCGGCGAAAGACTTCGCAAGGGTGGGGCCCTCGTAGAACGGCATAGCCATGTACGCCGTGCCGTTCGCTTCCCAGAAGCGGTACACCTTGAGAAGCGCTGGATGATCAAATCGTGCAAGGAGCCGCGCTTCATTGACGAAGCTTCGAAGCCCAAGTTGGAACGTTTCCGCCTCGCTTTGGGAACGCACGGTGACCGTGGTGGTTCCTTCAACCCGGGCTGCAAGCGTCCATGGCATGTACTCCTTCACTGCGACCTGCCGCTCGAGCGAGTGGTCTTGGGCGAGGTACACGATCCCGAAGCCCCCCTCGCCAATCCGGTCCAGAATCTCAAACTCGTCGAGCCGCGTACCCACGGGCAAGGCGCGTGCTGCTTGTTCGCTGCCTGCGGCAGTACGGATCAGCGTCGTCCCGGATTCGAAGGGCGAAAGGGACATGGTTGGTATACCGCCGCTTTGAGCTGACGGTGATTCCTTCGTTTAATTCTGAGCAGAATTTATCGCGAGTGAGCTCAACGTGCTAGAGTTCTTCGTGCGAATCTTGCGCGCGCAAAACATTGACTCACGAGACTGTCGCCTTCGGCACATCGTAACCGCTTGGCGTAGCTTACCCCACCCCGCTGTGAACCCGATGCATCGACGCAGCCTCATCCGAGCTACACGCGCTGCACCCCTCATTGCCGCGGTGCCAGTGCTCTTTGGCCCGCTAACTATCGCACAGACCCCCGCCTCGAGCCCAACCGCTGTACCGTCCATGGAAGACCTGGAAAAGGAACTGAATGCAAAGAAGGCTGCGCAGCGCGGGGAACAGGAGCGGAAGAAGGCCGCGGGGGCTACGGGAGATCGTGCATCTCCGGTCGCCACGGCGTCGGCAAGGGGCGTCCAGGAAGAGGCGGCATTCGAGGCGGCAAAAACGGGCAACGTCGGTATCTTGGCAAGCTTGCCGGTTTCTACGCTCAACAACCGGGACTCGGATGGGTGGACGCTACTCTCCTTTGCGGCTTCTACAGGGCAATTGGAGGCGGTCAAGCTACTCCTCTCTCATGGTGCCGACATCAACGCGCGGAATGCAAAGGGCGACACCCCGCTCATGTTGGCGACGGTTGCCAAACAGGCTACGACGGTTAGGTACCTGAGAGAAGCGGGGGCCGACGTGGGGTTTCGCAATGTCGCAGGGGCGAGTGCGTATTCGGCGGCGATTCAAACGGGGGACGAGAATGTTGTCGCTGCTGTCTCAACCGGTATGGAAAAACTCGACTTCATCACGAGTTTGGATGATCTCTACCCGGACAAATACCCGTCGCAAAATGACGAGGAAATCGCACGGCTTCGAAAGGTGAATCCCGGGGGGTATCACCGATGGGATCTCGGTTGGTGGCTGTGGGGAGCGAGCCTCATTTCCGAGCAGAAGCACAATGAACTCGCGAACGAGCATATGTCAAACGGGTCACTCGAGCCGGTGCTGCGCGATTATGCGAAGCAGAAGGGAGTCGAGTACGACCAGGTCACCGTCGGCCGCGTGCTTGTGCTCATGCAAGCCGACGTAGATCGAGCTTATGAGGAGTTCTGGAAGCGAATCCGATCGTCTGATGGCGTCATCGCCGGCCAACACGGGCTCTATATGGCGGCGTATGGTTTCAATTCCTGCGGCACCAACAACTGGAATTGGTATATCTGGAGCGAGGGGAACACGATACTCATCTCTCACACCCCCAATCAGTCCGACTGGGACAAGTTGCAAGTGTTGAAATCCAATCGCGGAAGGCGTACGACGATCAGCGAAGGCACACCTACTAACCGTAAGTCGTTCACCATCACCCAGACCGAATTTCTCGTTTACGATGCCAACGAGAAGAAAAACGAGTCTATAAAGATCGGCGAGGAATGGTACAGCGTCGGGGGGGCCACCGTAGAGTGGCGCCGCTGCAAAGAATAACGATTGTCTACCGAGTATTGTCGCCGCCGCGACCAAGCCCGCGCAGCATACGGAGGATCGAGGTAGCGCCGGGCCCAATGGCCGACCTTTCCTGCTCGAGGTTTTGAGCCCGCGCCGCCCGATCGCCTTCAGCCGCGGGTCTGCGGCCGCATGTCCTCGGGGCGGATACCGGCGACGACCACCGGCTTTTTCATGGCGTCGCGCCGGAACGGCTCACCGAGCTCCTGGTTCAAGATGACCTCGATGAAGGTCTTCACGCCTCGCCTCTGTGCCTCGCACGCCTCGCGCAGCGCCGCGGTGAGCTGATCCGGGGTGTGGACCTCGACACCCCGGTGTCCGCAGCCCTCTGCGAGGCGGGCGAAGCTCAGGTTCGGGTCGAGCTCGGTGCCGACGAAGTTGTTGTCGTACCAGAGAATCGAATTGCGCTTCTCCGCGCCCCACTGGTAGTTGCGAAAGATCACCATCGTGATGCCGGGCCACTGCTCGCGGCCGATCGAGCTCATCTCGTTCATGGAGATGCCGAACGCACCATCTCCGGCGAAGCCAACGACCGGGACCGTGGGATTGCCGATCTTGGCGCCGATGATCGCCGGAAATCCATAGCCGCACGGACCGAACAGGCCCGGTGCCAGGTACTTGCGCCCCTGCTCGAAAGTGGGATAGGCATTGCCGATCGCGCAGTTGTTGCCGATGTCGCTCGAGATGATGGCATCGCGCGGCAGTCCCGCCTGAATCGCGCGCCACGCCTGCCGCGGTGACATGTGCTCGGGATCGCGCTTGCGAGACTGCGCGTTCCAGTCGGTGCCGGGGTCATCGTCCTCGTGGTCCATGCGGCTCAAGGTCTCGAGCCATGCCGCCATCGTCCTTCGAACCAGGAGCTTGCGCTCCTCGCGCCCCGCATCGCCGGCGTGCCGCGCGAGCGCCGCATGAATTTTGCGCGCGACCTGGCGGGCATCGCCGCAGATCGCGACCGAGACCGGCTTGGTGAGACCAATGCGATCCGCGTTGATGTCGACCTGGATGACCGCGGCACTTTTTGGCCAGTAGTCGATGCCGTAGCACGGCAGTGTCGAGAAAGGATTGAGGCGCGTGCCCAAGGCCAGCACCACGTCCGCCTGTGCGATGAGTTGCATCGCGGCTTTGGAGCCGTTGTAGCCGAGCGGCCCGACCGCGAGCGGGTGGTTGCCGGGAAAGGAATCGTTGTGCTGGTAGTTGCTCGTCACCGGCGCATCGAGCCGCTCGGCGAGCGCCACGCACTCGGGAATGGCGTTGCCGAGCACCACGCCCGCGCCCGAGAGAATGACGGGAAAGCGGGCCGCGGAGAGCAGGCGCGCGGCCTCGGCGATGGCCTCATCGCCGCCGCCCGGGTGCTCGAATTCGATGCGGGCGGGGAGCGTCACGTCGATCACCTGCGTCCAGAAGTCGCGCGGCACGTTGATCTGCGCGGGGGCGGAGAGGCGTTTCGACTTGGAGATCACCCGGTTCAGCACCTCGGCGATACGCGCGGGATCGCGCACTTCCTCCTGGTAGCACACCATGTCGCGAAACAGGGCCATTTGCTCGACTTCCTGAAAGCCGCCCTGACCGATCGTCCTGTTCGCCGCCTGCGGCGTCACCACCAGCATCGGCGTATGGTTCCAGTAGGCGGTCTTGACCGCGGTGACCAAGCCGGTGACACCCGGACCGTTCTGCGCAATCACCATCGCCATATGGCCGGTCGAGCGCGTGTAGCCGTCGCAGATGAGACCGCCGTTGCTCTCATGCGCCACATCCCAGAAAGTGATGCCGGCCTTGGGAAAGAGATCGGAAATCGGCATGAACGCCGATCCAATGATGCCGAAGGCATGCTCGATGCCCTGCTGCTGCAAGACCTTGATGAACGCCTCTTCGGTGGTCATCCTCACGCGCCGTCTCCTCGAGCTTGAACGCTTCGACAGGCGCTGATTCTAGTGCAATCTATCGCGAGCTCGCACCGGCCTTCAGCGCGCCGCGTCCGCGACGCCGGCGGCCGTCGGCCGCTCACCGCTTGCGCTCGCACTTTGCGCGGCCGCCGCGGGCATCGTCAGCAGGCGCGCCGTGTTGACGAGGGCCATGTGGGTGAGCGCCTGCGGGAAATTGCCGAGCACGCTTTTGGCACGTGGATCGTACTCCTCGGCATACAAACCCACGTCGTTGCCGAGCGCGAGCAGACGGCGGAACAGCGCTTCGCCCTCCGCTCGCCGCCCGCACAGCACGTAGGCATCGGCGAGCCAGAACGAGCAGGCGAGGAAGGCGCCCTCGCCCGCCGGCAGCGCATCGACGCCGGTCTCGCTCGAATAGCGCATGACGAAGCCATCCACCAGGAGCTCGCGCTCGATCGCGGCGACGGTGCCGAGCACGCGCGGATCGTCGGGCGGCAGGAACCCCACCTGGGGCATGAGCAGCACGCTCGCATCGAGATGCGCAGTCTCATAGGACTGCACGAACGCATTCTTCTCACGGTTGAACCCGCGGCTGCAGACCTCCCGATGAATCGCATCGCGCGTCGCCTTCCAGCGATCGAGCGGCGCCTCGAGGCCGTCTTGCTGCGCATCCTTGATCGCCCGATCGAAGGCGACCCAGGCCATGATTTTCGAGTGCGTGAAGTGCTGGCGCGCGCCGCGCACCTCCCAGATCCCATCGTCGGGCTCCTGCCAGTGCGTCTCGAGAAACTCGATCAGCGCCGTCTGCACGTTCCACGCCTCGGGCTCGGGCGCGATGCCGCTGAGGCGTGCCAGATGCAGCGTGTCCATCACCTCGCCGTAGACATCGAGCTGAAACTGCCGGGAGGCGGCGTTGCCGATGCGCACCGGCCGCGCGCCCCGATAGCCCGGCAGCCAGCCGAGCTCGACCTCATCGAGGCGGCGCACTCCGGTGACGCTGTAGAGGATCTGCAGATCGTCGGGAGAGCCCGCCACGGCCCGCAGCAGCCACTCGCGCCACTCGGTCGCCTCCTTGACGTAGCCCGCGACCAGCAGAGCATTCAGCGTGAACGTCGCATCACGCAGCCAGCAGTAGCGATAGTCCCAGTTGCGCACGCCGCCGAGGCGCTCGGGGAGCGAGGTCGTCGGCGCGGCGATGATGCCGCCCGTGGGCCGGAAGATGAGCGCGCGCAGCGTGAGGAGCGAGCGCATCACCGGCGCGCGCCACGGCCCCTCCGGCAAGGTGCAACGTGCCGACCAGCGCCGCCAGGCCTCCTCGGTGTCGCGCAGTGCGTGCGCGGCGTCGATGCGCTCGGGTCGCGGATGGAACGACGGATGATAGTTGAGGGTGAACCACTGGCGCTGCCCCGCCTTCAAGGTCCATTCCCCCACCGAACGCATGTTCTCGCCCTTGAGCTCGATCGAGGCGTCGAGCTCGAGCGCGTCCGGGCCGGCGACGAGCTGCAACACCTCATCCACGCGGCGCACCCAGGGAACGATCTGGCCGTAGTCGAAGCGCACCACGAGCTCGGTATGCATCGGCACCTGACCGCGCACGCCCTCGACGATGCGCACGATGTCCATGCGCTTTTCGGACAGCGTCATGAAATCGATGAGCCGCACGCAGCCCTCGGCCGTCTCCAGCTCGGTCTCGAGCACGAGCGTGTCCTCGCGATAGCGGCGGCGCACGGCGGTGACCTCCCCGGTGGGTGCGATGAGCCAGCGGCCGTGCTTGGGCTCCCCGAGGAGCGCCGCGAAGCACGCCGGCGAGTCGAAACGCGGCAGACACAGCCAGTCGAGCGATCCGTCGCTGCCGACGAGCGCCGCCGTGTGGCAGTCGCCGATCATCGCGTATTGCTCGATGGGGAGCGGCATCAGCGGCGCTCTATCGCGGGGGACTCGGCCGCGCACGGGCGGTCGTGCCGGCCCGCCTCGAAGGGCGGCGACTTGCGCGCATGCGAGCCCAAGCTATAGGCGAACACGCAGGTGAACTCGGCCCCGAGGAGGAAGATCTGCGCCGAGTAATAGATCCAGAGCAGCAGCACGATCAGAGAGCCTGCTGCTCCATAGGCGGAGCTGAAGGAGCTGCGCCCGAGGTAGAGGCCGATGAGCCACTTGCCGATACTGAAGAGGAATGCGGTGACGGCGGCGCCCACCCACACGTCGCGCCACGCGATCGTCTCCCTCGGCATGTACTTGTAGATCATGGCGAACAGCGTCATCGCCATCGCGAAGCTCACGGCGAGGTCCAAGAGCGGCAGGACGATGTGCAGCGCCTCGAAGCGATGCGCGAGCCAGCCGCCCACCGCCGCGAGCGCCGCGCTCGAGATGAGCGACACGAGCAAGAGGAAGCCCACGCCGAGTACCATGCCGAAGGACAGCAGTCGCGAGCGCAGGAACGCCCACCACGCCGCCTCGCGCCGCCGTTGCGAGGAACCCCAGATGCGATCGAGCGCATTCTGCAGCTCGGCAAACACGCTGGTGGCCCCCACGATGAGCGTCACGATACCGATGGCGGCGGCCAGCCCCTTCTTGTCGCTGTAGCGCGCGCTGTCGAGCAGCGTCTTGACGGCGCTTGCGCCGGCATCGCCGGTGAGCCCCTGCAGCTGCGCGAGCAGCTCGTTCTCCGCGGTGTGCGGCCCGAACAGCGATCCCGCAATCGCCAGGGTGATGATCAGGATCGGCGCGACCGAGAAGAGCGTATAGAAGGCGAGCGCCGCCCCTTCGCTCGAGGCGTTATGGGTGACCCAGCAGGAGACCGACTGCGCGACGATGCGGCGAAATTCGCGCCAGCGCCGCTCAGGGACGTAGAGTGCGGCGGCAGCGCTCGATGACCTCATTGGGGTTGGTCGGGTCGGGGGGGTCGTTCTTGAAACCCCCCGGTCTGGCGATCGGCTCTTGCCGGCTCTCCTCGGTCGCTTGGCGCTCGTTGGCATCGGGGTGGACGCGAGAGTGGCTCGGCCCCTGCTCAGCGCCCGCCAACTGAAGCTTGCGAGCCGGCGCTGGCGCGTCGACTGGGGGCTCGTGGACCGCCGTTGAGTCGTGGACGGGCGGTGACTCTTGGATCATGGTGCTCTCCTTCCAACGACCTCTGCATGCACGCGGACCTCCTCATGCATGCGCTGCCCTCACCGTAACGGGCCAGGCCGCCGCCGCCCAGTCGGAAAAGCCGCCAAGCGCGGTAGGGCGAGCCTGACGCTGGTGCGCGAGCAGCAGCATCGCCAAGCTCGCTCAATCCCATGATCCCGCTCATGCAGCGACGCTGCGGGGGCACGCCGCGATTTTGGAGGTGCAGTGCTGAAACCGCGGTGTCTTCGCGTGACACCCGCGCGAGAAGCGGCTACCGTCCGCGTCCATGGCCTCCGCCTCACGAACTGCGGCATTGCGTGAATCGCTCGGCGACTCGGTCGTCAAGTTGCGCGCCGTGGTCCCCGAGGATGCCTTCACCGCGGACCTGCTCGGTGAGGAGCGCATCGGCAGCGGCATCGTCATCGCCTCCGACGGTCTCGTGCTCACCATCGGCTATCTCATCACCGAGGCGAGCGATGTCTGGCTCACCCTCGATCAGGGCCGCGAGGTCGCAGCGCACCCCCTCGCCTACGATCAGGTGACGGGCTTCGGACTCGTGGTGCCGCTCGAGCCACTCGGGCGCCCGCCGCTGCCGCTCGGCGATTCGACGCAGCTCATCGCGGGGAGCGCCTGCCAGGTCGTGAGCTCGCCCGACTTCGCGGAGCCGCAGCCCGTGCGCGTGCTGATGCGGCGCGAGTTCGCGGGCGCGTGGGAGTATCTGCTCGAGGACGCGATCTATACCGTGCCCGCTCATTCGCACTGGTCGGGCGCGGCACTCGTCGATGAGCACGGCGCGCTGGTCGGACTGGGCTCGCTCCTGGTGCGCGAGATGGTCTCCGGCAAGGAGACGAACGCCAACATGTTCGTTCCGACCGATCTGCTCAAGCCGATCCTCGAGGACATGGCAACGCTCGGTCGCGCATCGCGCCCGTCGCGGCCCTGGCTCGGGCTGTATGCCGTGGAGATCGGCGGCCGTGTGCTGGTCACGGGCGTCGCCGACGGCAGCCCCGCGCAGCGCGCGGATCTGCGCGAGGGCGACATCATCACCCACCTGTCGGGCGAGCCCGTCGAAGCCTTACCGGCGTTCTACCGGGCGCTTTGGGACCTGGGGCCCGCCGGCGTGCTGGTCCGCTTGGCGCTCAACCGCAGCAACACGCGCCTCGACCTCGAGGTGCGCTCGGTCGATCGCAGCGAGATCCTCAAGCGGCCGGTGCGCCACTAGCGGGCGCCACGCGCCGGTGCGCCGCGGGCCGGTGCGCCGCGGGCCGGTGCGCCACGCGCCTCGCGTCACCAGCGGCGCGTCACCAGCGGCGCGTCACCAGCGGGCTGCCGGCAACCCGGTGCGGCCGGGCGACGCCTAGGGGCCGAGCTCCTCGTAGAGACTGTCGGAGACGATGTGCCGCAGCGCACCGATGCGCTGCATCGTCGCGGCAATCTCGGTGTTCGATTTCTGCATGTCCTGCACCTTCGCGAGCGTGGCGAGATCAGGCACCTCGACCGAGACCACCACCGCGCCGGCATCGGGGCCTGCAAAGGTCGCGTGCCAGGCACGCAGCGTGATCGGTACGTTCGCCTTCTTGTATTCGGCGCGCAGCGCATCGACCTCGTGCAGATACGCCTTGAGGTCGCGCACATCGACGATGATCACGCGCAGCACGGGAGCGGCGAGCGCAGCGCCCGAGGCGAATGCGAGGCCCAGTGCCATGACGCTTCCGAGCAATATTTTTTTCATATGTTTCTTCCTGTGTCGTTGCAGCAGGCACCCCTCAGGTGCCGGCGCCGATTGTACCCCGCCGCTTGCCGCGGCGGCGTTGCGGACGTGATGCGGGCGCCTGCGCTCCCGGCGGTGTGCCTGGACCCTGCAGCAGTCCCCGCCCCTCGCTCAGCACGAACTCCTTGAAGGCCGCCGCCGTCGGCGAGAGCCGCTTCCTCGCGAGGTGCGCCACGTGCCACTGCCGGATGACCGGCGTACCGATGACATCGAGCACGACGAGACGGCGCGTCTCGATCTCGAGCTCGATCGTGTGGCGTGAGAGGAAGCTCACGCCCATGCCGGCCATGACCGCTTGCTTGATGGTCTCGTTGCTCGCCATCTCGAGCTCGACGCGATAAGAGAGGGCGCGCTCCTCGAAGAACTGCTGCAGGGCGAGCCGGGTTCCCGAGCCGGGCTCGCGCCCGATGAACACCTCCTGCGCGATGCGCTCGACGGGAATGCGACGCTGTCGCGCGAGCGAGTGCTCGGGGGGCGCGATGATCACGTGCGGATTCTGCGCGAAGGCCACCGCCACGGTGTCGAGCGCCTCGGGCGATCGCCCCATGATGGCGAGGTCCACCTCGTTCGCCACCAGCTGCTCGATCACCGAATGCCGATTGTTCACGGCGAGCCGGATCTCGAGCTCGGGATAATCGCGCCCGAAGCGCGCGAGCAGCCGCGGCGCAAAATACTTCGCCGTGCTCACCACGGCGAGATTGATGCGCCCGCTCTTCAGGCCGCGCAGGCTCGCGAGCACATCGTCGGTGTCCTTGAGCGCGCGCAGCACCTCGCGCGCACGCGTGAGCAGCTCCTGGCCCGCCTCGGTGACGTGCAGCGTGCGGCCGAGGCGCTCGAAGAGCGGCAATCCCGCATGCGCCTCGAGCTCCTTGATGTGCATCGAGACGCCGGGCTGCGTGAGGTGCAACAGCTCTGCCGCGCGCGAGAAGGAGCGATGCGTCGCAGCGGCCTCGAAGACGCGCAGCTGCCGGAGCGATGCCTGTTGAATCGACATGTCATGACCCTCCAGCGCCCTCGGGACCCTTCAGGGCACCATCAACGGCCCCTGAGGCATAAGCTAAAGCTTATCACTGTTCTGACTATAATTGATTATCCCTGATGCACGGCGGGCAGCTAGAGTCCGCCCTCCACGAGTGATCGCGCAGGCGCGAGGGGAGTTGGTCACGATGGGTAAGCAGGCGGATCGTTACAAGGCGGGCGTATTGCCCTATGCCAAGATGGGCTACTGGGATGAGGGCTACGAGCCAAAGGAGACCGATATCCTCGCGCTCTTCCGCATCACCCCGCAGGACGGCGTCGATCCGGTGGAGGCTGCGGCCGCCGTGGCCGGTGAATCATCGACGGCAACTTGGACCGTCGTGTGGACGGACCGCCTGACGGCATGCGATCTCTATCGCGCCAAGGCCTATCGCGTCGAGCCGGTGCCGGGCGCCCCGGGCCAGTATTTCGCCTACATCGCCTACGATCT
>Ga0181537_10005487_pt1 | contig 10241 bp, 8 predicted proteins | sample PEATcosm2014_Bin_39_FD_119765 | JGI IMG/M metagenome (GOLD analysis project Ga0181537, IMG submission 119765) | Peatland microbial communities from MTU Mesocosm Facility, Houghton, MI, USA - PEATcosm2014_Bin23_10_metaG | ecosystem: Environmental > Terrestrial > Soil > Wetlands > Peat | place... | reverse complement strand
TAGCGCCTGCTGTCCTTGAACTTCAGCGGGTCATCGGGCATGACGCTGGCGCCGATCTCGCTGATCGGCTCCGGATCGAGCAGCGCGCGCAGCCGCTCGCGCGCACCGATGCGCATGTGGTGGCTGCACTTGGGACAGACGTTGAGATTGCGCTCGAGTTCGGCGCGGTACAGTACCGCATCGCACGCCGGGCACTTGATCCACAGGCCCTCGGGCACCGAGCGCGAGCGCCGCTCGGTCTTGATGCGTGAAGGCACGATCTTTTCGAACCAGGACATCGCCCAAAATCCTTAGAGAATCCTTCGGGAATCCTTGCGGCCCGGCTACAGCCAGCCATGAATCGAAGCGTCGATCATAGCCGAATCCGCCGGCAGGCCGAACTGCGCCGCGTAGTCGACCCGCCAAAGGTACAGCCCATGGGCGGCCGCGGTGGCCTCACCAGAACTGCGCTCACGCGATTCGAGCTGCTGGCGCGCGCGCTCGGGTGCGGCGCGCCGCTGGCCGATCACCAGCAGCAGGCCGACGATATTGCGCACCATGTGATGCAGGAACGCATTGGCAGTGACCTCGATCGCGATGCGCTCGCCGCTTCGGCGCACGCGCAACGAGCGCAGCTGCCGCACCGGCGAGCGTGCCTGGCATTCCGAGGAGCGAAAGGCACTGAAGTCGTGCTCGCCAATCAGCCACTGGGCACCCGCCTGCATTGCGGCCACATCGAGCGGCTGGTACACCACCAGCGCGCGCCCATCCGCCAGCGCCGAGCGCGTGACGCGGTTGAGGATCAGGTAGCGGTAGCTGCGCTCCAGCGCGCTGAAACGCGCATGGAAGTGCTCGGGCACCGCCTGTACCCAGCGCAGGCTGATGTCGCGCGGCAGGCGGCTGTTGCCGCCGAGCAGCCAGGCGCGCGCGCTGCGCTGCGCCGCGGTGTCGAAGTGCACCACCTGCTCGCGGGCATGCACGCCGGCGTCGGTGCGGCCGGCGCAGGTGAGCTCGATGGGTTCATCGGCGACGCGGCTCAGGGCCGCCTGCAGCGCCGCCTGCACGCTGGCCGCCTCGCTCTGCTGTTGCCAGCCGCAGTAGGCGCCGCCGTGGTATTCGATGCCGAGCGCCAGGCGGTGGCGCATGGATGGCGTGGCGGCTGCCGGGCCTAGCCAGGCAGCGTATCCATCAGCCGGCGCGCCTCCTGCTTCTGCGACACCGAGCCTTCACTCAGCACCTCCGCCAGGATGCTGCGAGCACCTTCCGGGTCGCCCATATCCATGTAGGCGCGCGCCAGGTCGAGCTTGGTGCCTACTTCACTCATCGTCGCTGGCTCCAGCTCCGGCAGTGACATATCCCCGGCTGCAATCTTCTGCGTCTGGATGAAGGTGCCTTCGGTGACTGCCGGGGCGCCGACATCCAGATCGATGCCGTTGACGGTCGACTCATCGGAGCGCCCGCCCACATCCAGGTCGACACCGCTCGGGTCGAGCGCGGCCAGCTTCGAGGTGGTGGCGCCGGTGTCCACCTCGATGCGTGGCTTCGGCGACACCTGAGTGACCACCTGGGTCGGCGCATTGGCATCGGCCGACGAGTCCAGCTCGCTGTCACTGAGTTCCGGCATGCCGCCCGCGAAATCGGTATCCGTGAACAGCCAGGTGCCGCTGTCGCTCGGGCCGTCGGCACTGGGCGCGCGCTGCGTGGCCTCGCTGTTGGCGCTCTCTGCGCGCGCGCGCGCCAGCAGTTCGCGCGTGTCCTCGTCCAGGTTCGACAGCATGGTTGGCGCCTCGCCGACGCTGGTGATGCCGGTCTCATCGGCCACGCCTTCCAGCGCGCCCAGATCCAGCCCCAGGTCATCGAGCGCCAGCTCCGCGGTCTGGTCCGACTTCTCCGACTTCGACATCTCGCTGCGGGCAGCGGCGCCGATCTTTTCGCGGATCGTGGCATTGTCGCCGGCGCGCAGCTGCGGCTGCTCGACGGTCGGGGCCTCCGGATCCACCGTGGACTGGGTCGCAATGCGCAAGGTCGCGGTGTATTCCTTGCTACCGGCCGCATCCGGCATCGTCGGCAGCTCCCGCGTCGGCGCTCCCGGCATCTCGCGCGTCGAGCCGGTGGCATCATTGCCGCGCTCCGGATCATCCAGTACGTAGTCAACGCCATCCGCGCCGACCTTATTGACCTCGCCGGTGGGATCGCCGTCGCCCAGCGCAGCACCCAGATCCAGATCCAGGCCGACGCCGCTGCCGGTGCTGCCACCGCCGACCGAGGGTTCACCCAGCAGGTCGAAATCCACGCGGTTCTGGCCGCCTTCAAGGTTCAGATCGACGCCGCCACTGGCAGCACCCGTCAGGGTGCCGGCGTTGGCAAACAGCGGATCCTCCGGCGCAATCTGCCGGCCCATGATCACCATCTTTTCCCACTCGCCTGCCAGCGCATGGGCGCGGCTGCCGGCCAACTCGCGCGCGGTCTGCAGGAAGCGATCCTTGTTGCCCCAGACGAAGAACACCTCGAGCAGCTTCAACTTCAGCTCGCGCCGATTGGGCTCGCGCGAGATCGCGATCTGCACCAGATCCGCGGCCTGGTCGTACAGACCATAGGCCATGTGGAAATCCGCTTCCGCGAGCGGATCGCCCTGGTCGAGTGCCACCGGCCGCTCGCCGGTGACGGTGTCATCGATGGCGACGTGCTGGCCGGTGGCCGACGTCAGGCTGGTATCGGCGGGCGGGGAGAAGCTGGGCTGCTCATGGCCGCCGGTTTCCTCGACCCGGTAGGACATCTCCGGGCGCGCCGAAGGCAGTGTGCGCACCGGCACCGTGTCGGAGGCGCGCACGCTGTCATCGGCCGGCGTCTCGAATGACGGCTGCAGGCGTCCGAGTGAACGATCGAATTCATCCTCCTGGCGCGCGCGTACGAAGCGCAGCACCACCAGCACGATCAGCACCGCCAGCAACGCCGCGGGCACGTACCAGTACTGTTCGATGAGATCGAGCAGCGAATTTCCCGATTCAGCATTGGCGGCGGCCGGGGCAGGTGCGGGCGCCGGCTTGCTCTCCGGCGCAACGGTCGCGGGTGGCGGCCCCGCGCTGGGTGCGGCGGCGGCCGGCGCTGTGGCCACCGGTGGCGCTGGCGTCGGGGCGGTCACGCTCGGGCCGGGCGTGGCAGACGGTGCGGCGGGCGCTGGTGTCGGTGCGGCAGCGGCCGCGGCCGCTGCGCGCGCCTGCAGCGCAGCGAGGTCGGCGTTACGCAGCTGCAGCTGGCGTTGCGAGTCTGCCAGCTGGCTCTCGAGTTCCTGCACGCGTTGATTGAGCGCGGCGGTCGCCGCGCCAGCGGCGGCACCGGGTGCGCTGGCAGCGGAGCTGGGCGCCGATGTGGCGGGTCCGGTGCTCGAGGGCGCCTTGGCCGACTGCTGCGGCGGCACCAGTCGCAACTGTCCGCTGGCCGCTTCGCCGCCGGCGGCATGCGCCGGTGTCGCGCCGGGCCCATGACTGCCGGCCCAGGCCTCATATTGACGCCTGACCTCGGAGGAGGCCTCGCCCGGACTGATCGCATCGAGATCCGCATCGCCCGGCAGATCCAGCCGGCTGCCCGACAGCAGCAGATTCATGTTCCCCTGGAAGGCGCTCGGATTAGCGCGATAGATCGCAACCAGCTCGCGCTCGCGCAGATGGCGATCGCTGCCCGGATAGGCGTGCGATGCCACGGCCGAGAGCGTGTCCCCGGGCCTGACCGTGTAGCGGCTGCCCGCGGCATGCGCGACCGTGGCGCGGTTGGCAGGCTGCGCCGGGGCACCGCCGGCACTGGCCGGGGGCGGCCCCGACATCACCGCGGTGTTCTCCGAACCAGTCGCCGAGGTGTTGGCCGCAGCGTTGGCTGACGCGCCGGGCGCGGCGGCTGGCGCCGCGGCGGGGCGCTGTATCGTTGCACTCTGGGCACTGCTGCCCGCGCTCGGTGCGGCGACTGCGACCTTGGCTGGCCCCTCGGCGCTGAACACCGGTGGATCCAGTAGCACTGTGTATTCGCGCACCACGTGCCCGCGCGGCCAATCCACCGTCACCAGCAGCGTCGCAAACGGCTCGTTCGCGGCATTGGTGGAGCGCACATGCAGCACGTTGCGCCCATCGGCCGACTTCTCCGCCGCGAAGCTCAGTGGGCCCAGAAACGTCGGGTAATCCAGCCCACCGCGCGTAAATGCGTCGCGCTCGGCCAGCCCCGCTTTCAGGCCGGCAAGGTCATCGGCGCTGGCCCCGACCAGGTCGATTTCGGCATCGAGCGGCGCATTCAGCGAAGACTTGAGGTGTATATCCCCAAGCCCGAGCGCGAACGCGGCGACCGGAGACAGCAGCGCCAGCAGCACAGCTGGGCAGAAGTTACGCTTGAACATCTTGTCTCCCAGCGAACCTGGTTGCTGAGTAGTCCTTGTAAAACATATAGTTAATGCAAAGCCTAGGCCAGCACCTATTTGGGTTGCAATATAACTTATAAATACTCGCGAACCAAAATCTCAGCGATCTGGACACTATTGGTCGCAGCACCCTTACGGATGTTGTCCGCGACGATCCACAGGTCAAGGCCCCGCTCATACGACATATCTTCCCGAATACGGCCAACATAAACCGTGTCGTGGTTCGCTGCTTCAGTAACGGCAGTGGGATAGCCCCCGGGCTCGCGCTGATCGATAACGGTCACCCCCGGGGCCTTCTCCAGCAGCAGCCGTGCCTGCACGGCGGTGATCTTGCGCCGCGTCTCGATATGCACCGCCTCGGAATGGCCGTAGAACACCGGCACCCGCACCGCGGTGGCATTCACCCGGATCGACTCGTCCTCCATGATCTTGCGGGTTTCCCAGGCCATCTTCATCTCCTCGCGGGTGTAGCCGTTATCCTCGAAGCGGTCGATCTGTGGCACGCAATTGAATGCGATCTGCCTGGCGATCAGCCGCGGCGCGACGATCGGCTGGCCACTGAGCAGCGCCGCTGTCTGGGTGGCAAGTTCCTCGATCGCCTGGCGCCCGGCGCCGGAAACCGACTGGTAGGTGGCGACGTTGATGCGCTCGATACCGACCGCATCGTGGATCGGCTTGAGCGCCACCAGCATCTGGATGGTGGAGCAGTTCGGGTTGGCGATGATGCCGCGGCTGCGATAGCGGCTGATCGCGTGCGCATTCACCTCCGGCACCACCAGCGGGATGTCGTCCTGGTAGCGGAACTGCGAGGTGTTGTCGATCACGGTGCAGCCGGCGGCGGCGGCCTTGGGCGCATATTCGGCCGAGACCTGGCTGCCGGCGGAAAACAGCCCGATATCCGCGCGTGCGAAATCAAAGCCGGCCAGTTCCTCCACCGGCAGCTGCCTGCCGTTGAACTGCACGTGCTTGCCGAGTGAGCGATTGCTCGCCAGCGCATACAGCTGGGACACCGGGAACTTGCGCTCCTCCAATACGCTGATCATGGTTTCGCCGACCAGGCCGGTCGCGCCCACCACCGCCACCCTGAATCCCTTGCTCATCGTCGACCTAGACTCCTTGCCGCGCAATGTCCGGCGTCGCCGACACCACATCGGCATTCTGCGCGCGATGGCGCAGGTAATGATCCATCAGCACGATCGCCAGCATCGCCTCGGCAATCGGCGTGGCGCGCAGTCCTACACACGGATCGTGGCGCCCGGTGGTCACCACCTCGACCGGATTGCCGTGCACATCGATGCTGCGTCCCGGCACCTGGATACTGGCGGTTGGCTTGAAGCTCAGGTGCACCACGACCGGTTGCCCGGAGGAAATGCCACCGAGCGTGCCGCCGGCGTGATTGGATGCAAATCCGCTCGGAGTGAGTTCATCTCGATGCTCGCTGCCGCGCTGGCCGACCACCGCGACGCCGTCGCCGATCTCCACCGCCTTGACTGCATTGATGCCCATCATCGCCGCGGCAATGTCGGCGTCGAGTTTGTCGAACACCGGCTCACCCAGGCCCGGCGGCAGCCCTTCCGCGCATACCGTCACGCGCGCGCCGATCGAGTCGCCGGCGGCGCGCAGGTCCCAGATCAGCTGCTCCAGCTCTGGCAGGCGCTGCGGGTCGGGGCAGAAGAACGGGTTCTGATAGGCCGCGGCGGGTTCGCGCGCCGACAGCGTCAGCGCGCCGATCTGGCTCAGATAGCCATAGATGCGCACCGCGAGGCGCTCGGCCAGGTACTTGCGCGCGATCGCCCCGGCCGCAACCCGCATCACGGTCTCGCGCGCCGACGAGCGGCCGCCGCCGCGATGATCGCGCAGGCCGTACTTGTGCTGGTAGGTATAGTCGGCGTGGCCCGGGCGGAATCGATCCTGCAGCCGGTCGTAGTCGCGCGAGCGCGCGTCGCTGTTCTCCACCAGCAGTCCGATCGGTGCGCCGGTGGTGCGGCCTTCGAACACGCCGGACAGTATCCGCACCTCATCGGGTTCGCGCCTCTGGCTCACGAACTGCGAGCTGCCGGTGCGACGCCGATCGACGTCGCGCTGCAGGTCGGCCGCCTCGAGCGCGAGCCCCGGCGGACAGCCGTCGACAATGCAGCCGAGCGCCGGCCCGTGGCTCTCGCCAAAGCTGGTCACCGAAAACAAGCGCCCTATGGTATTGCCCGACATTCGCTAGTACGTCATTTCCGCGGCATCAGCTGCCCGCGCTCGATCACAAATACGCCGCCGCCCCCGCGCTCGAACGCCAGCCAGGTGAACGCCAGCCGTGGATAGGCGCGCCGCAGCGCCCGCTCCGAGTCGCCAACCTCGACGATCAGGATTCCGCCGGGATTCAGATGCGCTGCCGCGTCGCGCAAAATAATTCTCGCAAAGTCCAGGCCGTCCACGCCGGCTGCCAGTGCGAGCCGTGGCTCGTGCCGGTACTCCGCCGGCAGCCCTCCAAGCTGGCGCCGCGCCACGTACGGCGGATTGCTGACGATGATATCGTAGCTGGCGCCCGCAAGCCCTGCGAAATGATCCGATTGCAGCGCCCGCACCCGCTTCGACAAGCGGTGGCGCCGGATGTTGATGCGCGCCACCGCGAGCGCCGCCTCGGACACATCGGCGGCATCCACCCGGGCGCGGCCAAAGGCGCGCGCGCAGGCGATGGCGATGCAGCCCGAACCGGTGCCCAGATCCAGAATACGACGTACGCGCGCGGGCTCAATCCACGGCGAGAAGCGCCGCTCGATCAACTCGGCGATCGGCGAGCGTGGAATCAGCACCCGCTGATCGACATACATCGGCAGGCCCGCGAACCAGCAGCGCTGCGTCAGGTACACCACCGGCATGCGTTCGCGGATTCGCCGCCGCAGCAGCTGTTCCAGAGCGCGCAGCGCCAGCGCCGGCACGCGCCGCCGGTACACTGACGGCGGCGCCGGCAGCGGCAAGCCCATCACGTGCCACAGCAGCGCCGCCGCATCGTCGCCTGCGCTTGCAGTGCCGTGACCATAATGCAGTCGTGCTCGCGCCAGCCGTCGCGTGCTGCGCTCGAGCACGGCGGCCACCGTCAGGCTGGCCTCCGTCGGGTCGGCTACCCCGCTGTGTGATAATCGCCGCATGACACGTCGCACCATTCTGTTGTTCGCTGCCATCGGCGCGGCCGCCTTGCTGCTCGGAGCGCTGCTGGGCCGGATGCTTGGCGCGACCAGCGTGCCGCTGCAGAGCGGTACCTGGCTGCCGCAACCGCGCGCGCTGCCGGAGTTTCACCTGCAGGACCTGACCGGAGCCGATTTCAACCTGAAGAGCCTGCGCGGCCACCCGACGCTGCTGTTCTTCGGGTTCACCAATTGTCCCGACGTCTGTCCGACCACCCTCGCCACGCTCACCCAGGTGCAGCGCAGCGCGCCGCTACCGGGTGCGCAGGTGGTATTCATCACCATCGACCCGGAGCGCGACAGCGCGGCCAGCCTGCAAGTCTACCTCGGCGCCTTCAGCAGCAGTTTCATCGGCGCCCGCGGCGACGCGGCCGCGCTGGCGCCGCTGCTGCACAGCCTTGGCGCCATTGCGATGCGCGAGAACCTGCCCGACGGCAGCTACACGATGGATCACTCGGCGACGCTGTACCTGCTCGACACCGCCGGCCGGCTGGTCGCGGTGTTCTCGCCGCCGTTCTCCGCACCCAAGCTGTCGGCCGATCTGCAGCGGGTCGCCACGGCCGCGCGCCTGTAGCCGATTGCCATGAGCGCGCTGTTCGTCCGGCTGCAGTACCTGCTGCCGCATCACCTGCTGTGCCGCATCGTCTATGCGCTGACGCGCTCGCGCCTGCCGTGGCTGAAGAACTATCTGATTGCCGCGTTCATGCGCGCCTACCGGCCGCAGATGAGCGACGCGCTGCAGCCCGAACCGCTGCGCTATGCAAGTTTCAACGACTTCTTTACTCGTGCGCTGCAGGCGGGCGCGCGCCCGATCGATCCGGATCCGCGCCGCATCCTCTCGCCCTGCGACGGTACGCTGAGCATCGCCAGCGCCGTGCAGGCGGATCGACTGCTGCAGGCCAAGGGCTATGGCTTCACGCTCCAGCGGCTGCTGGCCGACGACCAGACGTGGTCGGCGGCGCTGCGCGGCGGACTGTATGCGACGCTGTATCTGGCGCCGTTCAACTACCATCGCGTTCACATGCCGCTGGCCGGCAAGTTGCGCGCCGCCTGGCACGTGCCGGGGCGGCTGTTCTCCGTCAATCGCGCGACGGTCGCGCGCGTGCCCGGGCTGTTCGCGCGCAACGAGCGCGTCGTGTGCGCCTTCGACGGCGAGCACGGTGTGTTCGTCGTGGTGCTGGTCGGTGCGCTGTTTGTCGGCAGCATCAGCACCGTGTGGCACGGTGAGATCACGCCGTGGCGCGGCGCCGCCGAGCGCCGCGGCGATGCGCGCACCGCTGGCATCCATCGACTCGAGCCCGGCGGCGCTGCCGATCCCTGGCAGCCGCGCGGCGCTGAACTCGGCCACTTCAATATGGGCTCGACGGTGCTGCTGCTGCTGCCGCCCGGCCTGGCACGCTGGGACGACTCCTTGCTGCCTGGCGCCAGCGTCGCCGTCGGCCAGCCGCTGGGCTCGCTGCTGGCGCCCCCCGCATGAACTGGGCCCCGAGCGCCACGCTGCCGACGCTGCGGCTGCGCGCCGAGCTGCTGGCCGCGACGCGCGGCTTTTTTTCCGGGCGCGGCGTGCTCGAAGTGGACACACCGGCGCTGGTCCGCCACGCGGTCACCGACCGCCATATCCACTCGGCGCAGGTGCAACTGCCCGGGCATCGCGCACCGCTGTACCTGCATACCTCGCCGGAATACGCGATGAAGCGCCTGCTGGCGGCCGGCAGCGGGGATATTTATCAGATCGCGCACGTGTTTCGCGGCGATGAGCGCAGCGCGCTGCATAACGCCGAATTCACGCTGGTCGAGTGGTATCGCTGCGGCTATTCGATGCAGCAGCTGATGCAGGAAGTGGCGCAGCTGGCCGGATTGCTGCTCGGGCTGCCGGCCGACGCTGCGCACGACAACATCAGCTATCAGCGGGCATTCGAGCGCGAACTCGGCTGCGCGCCGCAGACCACCACCGTGGCGGCGCTGCGCACGCTGGCGGTGCGTGAGCGGCTCGACCCGCAGCTGGCGGCGCGCTGTGAGCGCGACCAGCTGCTCGACTGGCTGATGGGAAGCGCCGTCGGGCCGCGGCTGGGCGGCGAGCGGCTGTGCTTCGTGCACAGCTACCCGGCCAGCCAGGCTGCGCTGGCGCGCCTGGACCCCGATGATCCGCAGGTCGCGCGACGCTTCGAGCTCTACTATCGCGGCATCGAGCTTGCCAATGGCTTCGAGGAACTCACCGATGCCGCCGCACAGCGCGCACGCTTTGAGGCCGACCGCGAGCAGCGCCGGCACGACGGCCTGCCGCTCCCTGACATTGATCAGGCGTTGCTCGACGCGCTGGCCGCCGGGCTGCCGGCGGTCGCTGGCGTCGCCGTGGGGTTTGACCGGCTGCTGATGCTGCGCACCGGCGCCAGCGACATCAGCGCGGTGCTCAGCTTCCCGCTGGAGCGTGCCTGAGACGCCGCGCGTCGCCCGTTACAGGCCGGCTGCAGCGTGCCGCGCCCCGCCTGCCGCGTCGTGGCCTACTGCTTGGCGCGCGAGATGTAGGCTCCGGTGCGGGTGTCGATCTTGAGCATCTCGCCTTCGTTGATGAACAACGGCACCCGCACCACCGCTCCGGTCTCGAGCTTCGCGGACTTCTGGCCGCCGGTCGCGGTGTCGCCGCGCAGCCCCGGATCGGTCTCGACCACCTTGAGTTCGATGTG
>Ga0181537_10005486_pt1 | contig 10241 bp, 6 predicted proteins | sample PEATcosm2014_Bin_39_FD_119765 | JGI IMG/M metagenome (GOLD analysis project Ga0181537, IMG submission 119765) | Peatland microbial communities from MTU Mesocosm Facility, Houghton, MI, USA - PEATcosm2014_Bin23_10_metaG | ecosystem: Environmental > Terrestrial > Soil > Wetlands > Peat | place... | reverse complement strand
CACCCTTCTCGCGGTCAATGCGACAGAGTAAGGATTTTGACTTATGTGGAGAATCAAGTGAACCAGGGTGCCCCACTTCCGGCCGGTGTTGCCGGAAGTGGGGATTTTCGCCAACCCACCCTAGAAGCTAATCTTCGCCGCTAACTGAACCTGTCTCGGTCCGACCGGCGACATCCCGGGAATAATTCCGAAGCTCGGATCTCCCACGTTCAGCGTGCTGTCGCCATACGGTCCCGGCGTACCGAGGCTAAACAACGGATGGTTGAAAGCATTCTGCGCTTCCAGTCGCAACTCCAAGCGAATCCCTTCGTGCGCCTTCGACAGCACAAACTGCTTGCTCACCGACAAGTCGCTGGTGAACGTCAGAGGCGTCCGCACCGATGAAATCGTCCGTGGCATATTGCCCAGCGTGAAAGGGCTGGGTTGTTGGAAGACGCTGTTGTCGACGAAGAATTGATCCTGCCAATCCTTTCCATAATTGCGGCGTGGGGTCCCAACCAGGTTCGGACGCTGCGAACCATACGTCGGAATCGGTGTGCCGCCGTTCGAAACCGTAATCGCCAACGGTCGTCCGTCAGAGATCAGCCAAATGCCGTTCGTCTTCCATCCGCCGATCATCGCCTCCAGAACTCGTGGCATGTTGCCGAGCAGCGCCTTGCCACGCCCAATCGGCAGATCGTAGCTATAGCTGAACTTCAACACGGAAGGCGTATCGAAGGTCGACAAGCTCCGTTCCAGCCACGGCTTGTTGGGATCCTGCAAGCTCGTGAAGCTTCCCAGCCATGTCACGTTGTCATCACCAACCGACGCGTCATCGATCGACTTCGACCACGTGTAGTTGACCAGGAACTCGAGCCCGTTGCTGAAGTGCTTATTCGCCTGAAGCTGGAGTCCGTGATAGATCGAACTCGCCGCCATCTGCACATCGGTCGTCACACTGTTGAATTGCGGATAAGGTGTTTCCAGCTGATATCCCGGCACCGAACTCGACATCGAGCTGTTGGGATCGGTAATGATTCCGTAGAACGGATTACAAGTCGGCGTGCAGCCCGGCGGATTTGTGTAAAGAGTGTTCAGCGCGTTCATCTGCGGCGACGTCGGTCCATAACTCTCGACTTGCGGCCCAAGAACGTCGAGCTGGTTCAGTCCACTGAAAGGAAGATGCGTGCCTTTCTTTCCCAGGTACTCAACATCGAACACCACGTTCCACGGCATCTGCCGCTCGATTCCAAGACTCCAGCTCTGCTCGTACGGAGTCAGATTCGCGGCGCGCGTGCGCAACGGGCCGTTGGCGCCGAAGCCCACGTCGTTCATCAATCCAAGAGAATTTCCCGGCGGCTGAATCAGTCCATTGGGAAACGGATTGCTCAAGTGCAAATAAGGTGTCGCTCCGTCGTTGTTGTACGTCGTGATCATGTTCGTATATTCGTCGAACCCTTGTCCGCCATATGGCACCACGCCGCTCGCGCCCGATCGCGATTGGCCGTAATAAATGCCATAGCCTCCTCGCACCACCATCTTCGGCGCGAACTGGTAGGCAAAGCCGAAACGCGGCTGAATATCGCTCCAATCCGTCACGTAATTGGTCCGCGTGTTGGAATTGGCAAACACTTCGCCGCCCAGCAGCGGACGGGTCACCGCCGCGCCCGTGATCGGATCGTTGTACGAAATTGTCCCACCGTTCAACGGGCTGACCGCGTTCGGATCGAACCAGTTCTGGCGGTTAAAGCGATCAGTGCGCGGAAGCGAAACGTCATAGCGCAATCCCAGATTCAAAGTCAGGTTGTGCGTCACTTTCCAGTTGTCCTGCACAAACGCCGCGTACTGATAATTTTCCGTCGCTGGCTGGAATTGAATTTCGTAAAAGCCGCTCTGCACCTGTCCAAGAATGAAACTGGCCATGTCGTCACCGCCGGCCACCGTGCCATCGGCGCATTGCGACGCAATCCCGATCGAAGGGCAAACCGACGTGCCCCGGTTATCAAAATTGAGATAGCCCAGTGGGGCGTTCGTCTGAATGTAATTCTGCTGGTGCAACCTTCCTTCACCTCCGAACTTCAGTTCGTGACCGCCATGGACCTTGCTAAGAATTCCTCCCAGCTGTCCGGTGAGTTGTCCTTGCTTGTAGTTGCCGTATGGATCGTTCCCCGCATTCGGAAATCCTGCCGGCGCGTAATCGTTGATGAACATCGCGGGGACGCCGTTGAACCCATTCGCCTTCAAATAGGACGGAAACCCGAGCGCGCCCAGCGGATCGGAATTCAGGCTCGAGTTGTACGCAAAAATCAGGGTCGCGCCGCGCGTGATGCCAAACGTAGTCGTCAACAGCAGCGTGGGATTGAACGTATACGTGTCATTGATCGAGAAGATGTGCGCCGTACCCTTGTTCGCCCCGCTGCCGCAGGGATCAATCAGGGTCTTGAAGCAATCAAAAGGAGTCGTGGAGTTTCTGTCCTGCGAATACTTCGCGCTCAGCAGATTCTTTTCGTTGAAGCGGTGATCGATTCTCAAATCGAATTGATCATTCGAGTAAGGAGTCGCGCCCGACGCGATCCAGTTGTTGTACGGTGTGGCGCCCGCCATATTCGGCGTCGGCAGCGGAAACAGGTTCATCACCTTCAGCGCTACCGGATCGATCAGGTTTCCCGCCACTCCCGGGGTGGGCTGAAGATTTGCCGGGAGATTCGGATTGCCAGGACTTATGTACTGGTCGACGCGGTTGAAGGGGATGGCCGCCGTTCGATCGGGGCCGCCGTTGTTCGGATCGTACGTTCCGGAATAAGGATCCCAGAGTTGCCCTGCGTTGAGTTGATTGCCGGAGCTGTCGGTGCAAATGCCGGAGGCATTGAACGAACCGCCTTGATCAGAGCACAACTCACTGAAATTTCCCGTACGTTCCGCGACGCTGGGCACGCCCGCCCGGTAGGTGCTCATGTTGCTCGAGCGCAGACCTTCGTAGTCGAAGAAAAAGAATGTCTTGTTCTTCCAGATCGGTCCGCCAAAGGTCACGCCGAAGTCGTGCCGGTGAACGGGCGGAATCGGAATGCCGCTGCGATCGTTGAACCAGTTATTCGCGTCCGTGATCGTGTTGCGAACGAAGTCATACACGCTGCCGTGAAACGCATTCGTGCCCGAGCGTGTGACCATGTTGAGAATCGAAGCGCCCGAAAAGCCGTATTCCGCGCTGAAATTCGTCTGCTGCACCTTGAACTCTTCCACTGCTTCCGGCGAGGGAATGTAGACGGCTTGCGTGACACCACCGTTGGGCTCGAAGTTCGTGATCGACGCGCCATCCGACAGAATGTCGGCGCTGGCCCCACGGCTGCCGTTGGAAGCAAAGTTTGTCGACCCGCAGTTATGGCACTGATCGTCCACGTCCGTGACGCCGGGTGTGAGAAACGTCAGTTCGGTCACATTGCGGTCGATCAACGGCAGATCGTTGATGAGCCTGCGGTCGATGACCTGCCCAGTCACCGCATCTTCCGTCGCGATCGTCGAACTCTGCGCCTGAACCTCGACCGTCTGCGCGGCCCCAGCAATCTTCATCGTGAGATTGGCCGACGGATTCTCGCTGACGTTCAGCTTGATATGCGTGCGTACCGTCTTCTCAAAGCCCTGCATCTCCGCTGTCACGGAGTACGTCCCGGGAGGAATCGATGCGAACAGATACCGGCCGTCGCTGTCGGATGTGGCCGCGAACTTGTATCCCTTCTGCTCGTCCTGAAGAGTGACTTTGGCCCCTTGAATCACGGCGCCTGATGGATCGGTGAGGACGCCGCTCACGGTCCCGAAGTAGCCCTGCGCGAAAAGCATGGCCGGAAGGATGAAGGCGAGCAGGAAAAGAATCGGCAAGACAGAAATCTGGAACGAGGTGCGTTGCGAGTTCTTACACGTCGACGCTGGTGCTTGCATCTGGCCCTCCCTCGGAGCAGCGGCGCAAACCAGCCGCGGAAGCTCCGTGCGGCGCCATCCTACGACAAAAGCATGCCGTCCTTCCAGTCGCAACTCGGCGTAAGAAACGATTTAATACATTTTCTTCCGGAATGACTCCGAGTCACTGCCCAAGTGGTGTGAGGGATGTTTTGTTGGGAAAGAGCGGCGGACTTGCTCAACTTGAAGGGGGTTGCCCGACCCTTGTCGCGCTTTTTGCGACAGAGCCTGCCCTGAGCGAAGTGGAAGGGGTGGAACTTTGACTCTGAATCAACTGAATTACAACCTCAATCGCGTAGGGTTGCATTCCACCGAGTCACTTTGGGGATGGACGTTATCGACGTCGACAGTCGAATCGTTCGAGATGAATGCGGTACGGATCGTCTACATCGACGTGGAAATACCGCTTTTTCATTTCGAAGCCATCGTCCCGGACTATCCGGTCGGATGACTCCATCCGACAATGAGACACCAACCATTCTTCTGTCTGATTCGTCCTCTCCGTGGCGGACGTATTCACTCCGCGCACAAACATGATCTCTTTCGCGGGCAGCCTTGCAGGAATGTCAGATTGGACGAGCGAGACGACACCGGGACCCGTGGCCCATCCGGCCATTCTGTTATGAGAAAGTCCCAAGTCGTACAAAGAGGCGTTCAGATAAAAGAGGAACGACGGGCTGTTGCTGATCACCACTTCACCCCGGTTTATATTCTGTGCGGCCTCCCGCGCCAAGGGAGCCCAAGGCTCGACATAGTGAAGCGAGGCATAATGCCTTCGACTGAAGATGCCAGCCCATCCAATCACAACGATAATCAGGAGAGAAGACGCGAGTAGCGCCCGAAAACGAGGGCGCTTTCGATTCGCGACTGCGCACCCGATCGCGATCAGCAGCCACCCCGAGATGAAGAGAAGCCGTTTGGTTCCGATGATTCCGAGTGCAGCCATCGCTCCGAACAATATGAGAAAACCGAAGTAGAACCGTCGAGCGCGGCCCTCAGTCAGAAAAGGAATAGTGACAAGGACTATTGCGACCGCAATCCCCGCGGGAACACTGAGGAGCCAGAACCAGGGCGCGACCGATTCGCTCACAAAGAGTGCATATAGATTGAATCCCGCATTTAAGAGTGCGCCTAAAATTCCGTGGCCGACCGCGGTCGGGTCGGAACGTTGCACTTCGTGGGCAAGAGTGATCCAGAAAGGCCCGTAAGCAACGAAGAGAATCGCCACGCCAAGCCCTGCGTAGCGATAAGCTTGGCGACGTTCGATCGACAAGAAAGTATCAATCATGACGAGAGCAACGACCAACCAACAAAAATAATTCGACAAGACGGCTGCGAAACTGGCGCAGACCACGAGTAGCCAGCGCCCCCCATCAGGCGCCTCCAGAAAATACAGGTAGGACAATGTGAGGAGCCCGATCAACAGAAAACAGAATGAATACCACCCGGCGAGGCGCCCGAAGTGAAATCCGAAGGGCCAGAGCATTCCGAACACCATGGTCGTGTAGAACGCCGTCGCTCCGCCAAGTTTTTGCGCGGCCGCAGCGGATACCACTAAAGCAATCGAATAAAAAATGATGGAGGGCACGCGGACCAGCGAGGGACTGACCCCCGCGAAAGGAAGCCAAAAATGCAGAATTAAGTCAGACAGCGGCGGGTGCTCGTGCTGGCCCTCGCCCGTGATGAAAAGGTTTATAGTCTGGGCGACTGGTGCATTGGCTGCGACGATGATGCTGGTCTCATCCTCCAAAATGCTGAAGTCAGGATTTGTCAGGAAGAGCGCCAGGGCCATTAACGCCGCCCCAGCCAAACCAAACAGAAACATGCGGCGACGGGCGGGCTTCATTTTTTGCAGGTTGAACCACATTCGCCGAGATTGTACGTGAGATGTCCTGGATGAATGCAGGCTTGCAGGGCGGGAACCTCGGCACCTGTGCCGTCAACGACTCGGAATTGAAGTTGGTGCGGCTCACCCTTCGCACAAAACGCGAAAAGGGTGGGGCAACCGTGGACTGCTGAGTCTCGGGTACTGAGTACCGGGCGCTGGGTACTGAGTACTCACCACTATTTCAAATCCGCCAGGTCCGACTGCAGTTGCTGCATGCTGAATCCCTGGGGTGTCGTTTTCTTTCCCGTCAGATAGTCGCTGCTCAAGATCGCGTACGACTCATCGCAATACGCTTCCCAGAACGACCACGTCATCATCTGCAATGCTCCCCAGGTCACGACCGTGACTCCGCGGACATCGTAGGCAACGACAGGAACCGCGTGTCCGCCCCACGATCCCGGCTTGCCGTCGCCGGTCAATCCTCCGGGAGGCACGGACCATGGCTGATGATTCTGTACCTGCGACTGCGCGCTGATCGGCAGTTGCAATCCGATGTAGCAGCCGCCGAAGATGTAAACCGAATCCATGACATGATTGTGATTCGCCGGTTCCAGCGCGACGTAGGCTCCGATTTTGTGGCCCGCAATTCCGCTCTGCCGCCAGTAATTCAGCACATCGATCTCAACCGCGCCGTTGTCATTCGCTCCGGTCGTCGGGTTATATCCCGTGATCGCCGAATATGCCGCGACAATCTGCTTGTCGCTTGGAGTGAACATTTTCTTTCCCGCGTTGGCGGTCCACTCCATCAGCAGATGTCCCGCAGCCGCGCAGGTGCAGTCGCCGAGTTGATCGTTGTCCATCATTCCCCACGAGGCGCCGACCTTCGTGGTCAGATCGAAGCTTGGCGGGGCCGTTGGCAGCGTCGCGGTCAAATAAGAAGCCAGCAGCAGGGTTCGCGGATCGTGCCGCGCCACCGACTTTCCCAGTTTCAATTTCCTCGGATCGACCTTCGTCGGATCATCCCTCATTGCCACGTTCTTGCGAGAATCCGGCAGAGACAAATCAATCTTCCTGACAGCCATGTGGAATCTCCTTTTGGCGTGAAATTACAGGTCGGGGAAGTTTGAGAAGGAACGCGATCCGGTTCGCCCAGCCGTTACGCGTTCCTTCATTGCACTGGTAATGGGGGAAGGAAACTGCGAAGGGATATTAGATTGATCGCTGGTCCAGCCTGACAACTTAGCGAAACTTGTTACGAAACGCGAACAAGAATATTACGGAGGTTTGCCGGAGCTGGTACTCACTGGACGAACGCAAGCACGGTCGCGCCCGGGAACGGAATCGCTGACCCAACCTGCGTTAGAGTTCCCGTTGTGGCATCGATCTTGAACGCCATCACGCCGCCGGAGCCGGCCGTGTAGAGATAATTTCCCGCGAGATCGGTGGTCAGCGATCCTGCGCGAATCGCAAATGGAGATCCCGCCAGCGGAGTCAGCACTCCGGTGGTCGAGTCAATGCTGTAGCCCGAGAGCGTTTCGTCCCCGATATTCGAGACGTAGAGAAAGTTGTTCACCGTGGCAAGGGCGATCGGCTTGTTGCCGGCGGCGAACGGCGAGCCGGGGATTGGGGTGAGTGCTCCGCTGGGCGACGCGATCGAGAATCCTGCAATCTGACTGGTCGTCTGCATCACGGTATACACGAATTTTCCGCTGGAGTCGGCCACGATCCCAAGCTGTAGACCGCCGCTGTTGGCACTCGTGGCAAACGGCGAGCCGGGAACAGCCGTCAGCGCTCCTGTCGAAGGGTCGATGGCGAATGCGAGAACGCTGGCGGGAACGATGTTGTCGGTGGCAAAGAGGAATCGATTCTGCGGATCGACCGTAAGATAGAAATTGTATCCAGCGAGGAACGGCGAGCCGGACACAGGCGTGAGCGCGCCGTTCGCGTCTGCCTTCAATGCGTCAATCTCTCCTCCTTCAGCAACGTACAGAGTTTGGGTGGCATTGTCCGCGGCGAGGCCGACGGAAAAGCTGGGTGCTCCAAGAGAGAAAGGAGATCCCGCGACAGATGTCAGAGTCCCAGTTCCAAGGTCGATCGACCAGGCATCGATCGACGAACCTTGATTCAGGTTCGCGGAAGGATTGGACACGTACAGGAACTGACTGTTGAGCGGGGCCATTCCAAGAGACATCGTGGCGCCCGCAATGGAAGTTGGAGAACTCACAGCGCCGCTGCTGTTATCGACAGGAAAGATGTAAACCTGGCCGTCGAGACCGTTGGCGTAGACATACTCCGGAGCGACGCAGAGAGCGGCACTTCCGCCGCAACAGCTGCCAGCTTCATTGCACGCGGTGGATTTTGATCCGCCGCAGGCAGCGAGCAAAACCAACGAAATGAGCATCAGAGAGGTAGTGATGAGACGAAGAGCGCGACCTTGCACAGGCTTCTCCCTGGGTAGCGACCGCATCCCGCCGCTGTCATGTTTCACGAGAAAACATAGCATTACGTGGGAAAATTCGAACGAAGAAATATCGACTCGTGAAGACTACAACGGGAAGGATGGTTGAGCCGTTTTGTGGAAAGTACGTGAGTCGATCAGATCCAGAAGTCGCGGTGCGGCGCGCCCGGACTGGCAGGAGTGGCACTGGCGGCGCGTCCAAGGCTTGGTTCCACGCGATTTCGTCCGGCATTTTTCGCCTGATACAACGCGGCATCGGACGCATGCAGAACCTTTTCAATCTCGTTGGCAGCCTGTCCGGTTGCAATGCCCAGGCTCAGGCTCACCCGTACCGTCGATCCTCCAGCCATGATGTTGCAGTCGGCCACGTGCACGCGCACGCGTTCGGCCAGTTCCCACGTTTCCGTCATCCCGCAACCCGGCGCGACGATCAGGAATTCCTCGCCTCCGTAGCGTCCCACGGCGTCGTAGGGGCGAACCACCGCCGCAATTCCGCTGGCTATGATGCGCAACACATCGTCTCCGGCTTGATGTCCGCGGCTGTCGTTGACCTTCTTGAAGTGGTCGACGTCGATCATGATCACGCCCACGGGCGCCTGATCGCGCTCCGCGCGCAGCAACTCGCGTTCCAGAATTCCAAGAATGGCTTTCCGGTTCCACAAACTCGTGAGGCCGTCGCGCGAGGCTTCGCGGCGCAGCGCTTCTTTGGCCAGGATCAAGCGATTTTGTGTGACCAGCTGCCGGGCGCTCGAGCACACGAACGAAAGCAGCACAACGCCAGCCGCCAGCCATAATCGTTCGCGCGCGATGCGCAGTGACATGAACAGAACCAGCAGCGGATAGATCAGGTAAAACAATTCGGCGTAGACGCCCTTCTCGCGAACCGCCGGCTCCAGCGGAATCTGTGGCGCCTCGATCTGCTTCCAGGTCGTGGCAATGAGCAAGGGAGCCACCAGAAGAGCGCTCCACAAAAGGTCGAACCACTGGCCGGTTCTCAAGAGACGTCCAGGCCCGTAGTAGTAAAGCGCATCGACGCCACCGGAGAGTGTGAGAAAGATCCCCATGCGTCCGAATAAGACGCGCACGTCACGCGACCGCGTCACGAGCGCTCGCAGAATAAATGCCACGGCAACCAGGCTGTAGCCGCCGAAGTAGGGAAGCCATACGGAGTGCGCCAGTTCAGCGGGAGACTCTGCCTTGGGCAGATAAAAAAAGTACAGGTACGCCGCGACGCAGACCAGCACTCCCTGTCCGAAGTCGAGAGCCATCAGCGTGTCCAGCCTTCCGGTCTCGTGATCGGGATCGAGGAAGAGCGCCATGGCCAGTGGGACGAACCAGAAGCTGAAGAGGAAGTTGGTGATCCCCGTAATCGCCGGGTTCCCAGCGAAGTCGTTGTACAAGCTCATTGCCTGGGCGATCATCCACACCAGATAGCCGACGGTGGCGAGGTTCCAGAAAGCGCGCGCCAGGCCTTCGGAGCGGCGGCTTGCATCCCATAATGCCGCGATGAGCAGGGCTCCGATCGAGAACTGGATCGTGTCCGAGAGAACGGGGCCGAGGCCGTTCGTTCCAACGATCGCGGCCACACCAATGTGTGCCAGCCATAACAGGCCCGCCGCGGTCACGATGATGCGCGTTCGCGCCAATGCGATCCTTTCCAGCAGCAATTGAAAACAGATGGCCTTGCGGGGAGGACTTAACCGCACCTGCGAAGCGGGCACACAACCCCGGAGCCGCACGCCCCCGGACTGCTAGACACATCAGTATGGGTCATCGTAACCGCCATTTCGAGTGCCCATAGTACCGTGACGACCGGTTACTCGTAGAGGGGAATTATTTCCAGTTTGCGAGCAATTTGGCGAGGATTTCCACAGCTTTTCCGAGTTCGGCGAGATCGCTTTGGGATAGCTGGCGAAGGTTTGACACGAGGTCGGTGATGCGAAGCTCGCGCCCTTTTTGCAGCAGGCGCGTTCCCTTCGCAGTGGCGCGAATGTGCATGCGACGGGCATCATGCGGATCGTCGGT
>Ga0181537_10005484_pt1 | contig 10242 bp, 7 predicted proteins | sample PEATcosm2014_Bin_39_FD_119765 | JGI IMG/M metagenome (GOLD analysis project Ga0181537, IMG submission 119765) | Peatland microbial communities from MTU Mesocosm Facility, Houghton, MI, USA - PEATcosm2014_Bin23_10_metaG | ecosystem: Environmental > Terrestrial > Soil > Wetlands > Peat | place... | reverse complement strand
GGCGAAGCCCAAACGGCGATCGAGCTCGAGACCCAGGGCATCAGCCTGGATCCGAAGAGCCCCCGCGACGGATTTTTCCTTACTCTGGGCCGGGCCTATTTCATGCTCGGCGACTACGACGCCGCCATCGAATGGAGTCTCAAGTCATTGGAACGGAATCCAGCCTACGCTTCCGCGTTTACAGTTCTTGCCATGGCTTATGCGCTAAAAAAAGACGGCAAAAGAGCGCGCGCCGCGGTTGCCGAGTTGCGCCGGCTCGAACCGGACTTCAGATTGACCGCGTCGCAGCGGCCGGGCGCGTCGACGCCGGCCGCATACAGGCAATATTGGGAAAATAAATATCTTCCGGCGTGGCGCTTGGCCGGATTGCCGGAATGACGAGATCCCCGCGTTGATTGCCAACGCGCGGCAAACGGGCGCTGACCATACACCCTTCGACGCCATTGTGGTTGGCCTGGGCGCGGTCGGCAGCGCGGCGGCTTACCAGCTCGCGCAGCGTGGCGCGCGCGTGCTCGGCATCGACCGCTATGCGCCGCCTCACGCATTCGGCTCGTCCCACGGCGACACGCGCATCACGCGGCTTGCCATTGGCGAAGGCGCGCACTACACGCCGCTGGTGCTGCGCTCGCACGAAATCTGGCGCGAGATCGAGCGCCGCTCCGGTGAGGATCTGTTAAGCGTCACCGGCGGCCTCATCATCTCGAGCAGTGCGCGCCGGGCGGAGACCCACGTCGCCAACTTTTTCGACAACACGCTGGCAGCGGCGCGCCGTCACGGCATTGCCCACCAGTTGCTCGACGCGCGAGCGATACGAGAGCGCTTTCCGCAGTTCAGGGTGCGCGACAACGAAACCGGTTACTTCGAGCCCGGCGCGGGCTTCCTGCGCCCGGAAGCTTGCGTGCGCGCGCAGCTCACACTTGCGGCCAGCGATGGCGCGACGCTGCGCTACGGCGAGAGCGTGCTCGAATTTTCGCAGGCAAACGGCTTGGCACACGTGCGGACCGACCGCGGCAGTTATTCCGCGCGGCAACTTATCGCCGCCGCCGGCGCCTGGTTGCCGGTGCTGCTCGATGCCGGGCTCGCGCAGCGCTTCAAAGTCACCCGCCAGGTGCTCTACTGGTTTGCGCTCGCCGGGCCGCTGGCGGAATACCAGCCGCCGCGATTCCCGGTCTGGATCTGGGAATTGCAGGACCGGCAAAACGTGATTTACGGATTTCCCGCCATCGACGGCGCTGGCGGCGGCGCCAAGATTGCGACCGAGCAATACAGCGTGACAACTACGCCGGATACCGTCGCGCGCGAAGTTGAAACAGGCGAAATCGGCGCGATGCACGCCGACCTGGTCGCGCCCTACCTGCCTGGTTTGGGAGCGGTCTGCGTCAAGGCCGTGACCTGCCTCTACACCGCGACACCGGATTTTCACTTCCTGATCGACCGCCATCCGCGCATGGCGCAGGTGATCCTGGCTTCGCCCTGCTCGGGCCACGGCTTCAAGCACTCGGCCGCGATCGGCGAGGCGCTCGCGCAATGGGTGCTCGACGGGCGCAGCAATCTGGATTTGAGCGCGTTTTCGTTCGCCCGCTTAGCCAGTACGTGAGAGTGTAACCGGCGGCGCGTTTGCGGCGGCCGTGCGTATGCCTCTGCTACAATGCCCGTCCCAATAAGACGGCGACTCCAAATTGACCGATGCCGCATCGAGGGCGCGTCCGCTTGCGCTGGTGGTGGATGACGACGAACAGATCGGGCAACTCGTAAAATTCATAGTCGAGCGCGAGGGCTTCGAGGTCGTTGTGGCGCGCGACGGCCGCGCCGCGCAACAGCGCATCGCCACCACGGCGGCGCCGGCGGTGGCCATCCTCGACGTCATGCTGCCGTTCGTGGATGGCCTGCAGTTGCTCGCCGAAATGCGCGCGCACCCGCAATGGAAATCCTGCCCGGTCATCATGCTCACCGCCAAGGCGCAGGAAACCGACATGGCGCGCGCGTTCGAGGCCGGCGCCAGCGAGTACCTGGCCAAGCCTTTCCTGCCGGATGACCTGCGCGCCTGCCTGCGCCGCGCGCTGAACCCGCCGGCCGGTACCTGATGGCTGCTGGCAGCGCGCGCCGATGAGAATCCTTGCCGGCATCATCAAACAGGCGGAAGCGGGCCTGCAGCCTCTGGCTGTGATTACCGCCGTCCTGGTGCTGGGGTCTCTCACCTATTCATTGTGGAACTTCGCCAGCAGCCGGGTCGATGCCGAAGCCCGCGTGCGTTTCGACGACCGCGCGAGCCTGGTGACCGAGGAGATCCGCGGGCGCATGGTGGACTACGAGCAGGTGCTGCGCGGCTGCGCCGGGTTGTTCGCCGCCTCCGACGCGGTCACACGCAAGGAGTGGCATGACTATGTCGAAACCCTGCGCATCAACGACAACTACCGCGGCATCCAGGCCCTTGCATTCGCCCGGCGCGTGCCGCTCGCCGCCAAGGCCGCGCATGAAGCGTCGATCCGCGCCCAGGGTTTTTCCGACTACGCGGTCCGGCCGCCAGGGAAGCGCGCCGAATACGCGCCGACCGTATACATCGAGCCGTTCAGCGGCCGCAACCTGCGTGCCTTCGGCTTCGACCCGCTGTCCGATCCCGCGCGCCGCTTTGCGCTGGTGCACGCGCGCGACACCGCGAATATCGCGATTTCCTCCAGGATCGTGCTGATGCCCGACGCGGACAACGTGTCGCGCAACGGATTCGTCATGTACCTGCCGGTGTACGCCAAGACCATGGACGTATCCAGCGTCGAGGCCAGGCGTGAGGCGCTGCTGGGCTTCGTCTACAGCGCATTCTTCACCGACGACCTGATGCGCGCAATCCTCGGCGATACCCGCGACGTCCGCGTGCAGATTTTTGACGGCGCCGGCCCCGACCCGCAAACGCTGCTCTACGACAGCGACCATGGAACCGGCAACGCTCATACGCCGCGTTTCGTCGCCACCGACGGCATGGCGCTGCACGGTCACGGCTGGTTCCTGCGCATGTCATCGGAGCCGGTGTTCGAAGCCACCATCGATTATTCCGAGCCCACCACGATTTTGGCGAGCGGCGTGGTGATCAGCCTGCTGCTGCTCGCCATCGTCTGGTCGCTGGGAACCCTGCGCTACCGCGCGGTCGCGGTCGCCCATCGCATGACCAACGACCTGCGCGAAAGCCGCGAGCAGTTAAGCCTCGCGCTCGAAGGCTCGGAACTCGCGTTTTTCGACTGGAACATCGTCACCGGCGAGGTCGAGCTCAGCGCGCGCTGGGCGGAAATGCTGGGCGACGAGCCGGGCCTGACCGCGACCACCATCGACGCGCTCTATGAGCTGGTGCATCCGGACGACGTGCCGCGGCTCAAGAGAATGCTGCGTGCCGCGCTCAGCGGAGAAGCGGAGTTTTACGAAGCCGAGCACCGGGTGAAGGACCGCAGCGGCGAATGGATCTGGATCCTGAGCCGGGCCAAGGTCACGGCGCGCGACGCGGCCGGCAATCCGCTGCGCGTGACCGGCACCAACGCCAACGTCACCGAGCGCAAGCAGATGGAGCGCATGAAGGAGGAATTCATCAGCACCGTAAATCACGAATTGCGCACGCCGCTGACGGTGATCGTCGGTACCCTGGCCCTGCTCAAGGAGAGCCTGGTCGACCTGCCGCCGGAACTGGCGACCATGCTCGACATGGCGGCGCAGAACAGCCAGCGCCTGAAACTGCTGGTGAACGACATACTGGATCTCGAAAAAATCGTGCTCGGCGCCATGCAGTTCCGCATCGAGGCGCTGCCGCTGCGGCCTTTCCTGCATCGCGCGCTCGATCTCAACCGGCTGTACGCCGAGCGCCACCAGGTGCGCTACGAGTTGCGCGAGCCGCTGCCGGAGGCCGCGCTGAGTGCTGACCGCGAGCGCCTGCTGCAGGTGATGACCAACCTGTTGTCGAACGCGGCAAAGTTTTCGCCGGCGGGCGAGGCCATCGCGGTCACCGCCGGTCCGAAGGACGGGTTCATGCGCGTGTGCGTGACCGATCACGGCCCCGGCATTCCGCTGGATTTTCGCAGCCGCATTTTCGGCAAGTTCGCGCAGGCCGATTCGTCCAACACGCGCCGGCAGGAAGGCACCGGCCTCGGGCTCGCCATCTGCAAATCCATTATCGAAAAAATGGGCGGCCGCATCGGTTACGACTCGGAACCGGGGCAGGGCGCCACATTCTGGTTCGACCTGCCTTACACCGAAGCGAATCAGGTCTTAGAATGACGGCGCACGGACCTTTGCCACCGGCATTCGGAGCGCCAGCTTGAGCTTCCAGGCTTCACATATACCCGTCTATCCGACCGATATCTATTCCGTCACCGGTTACGGGCGGCAGGAATTGAATCGCGGATCCACCGCGTTGTCGTTGCGCGAACTCGAAATGCTGGTGTTGATGGACGGCAAGCTCACCGCGAAAGAGCTGATGGAGCGCCTGCCGCAGGTCGAAGAATGGGACTTCGTCGAAATCCTGCGCAAGCTGATCGGCGAGGACCTGGTGGCGAAGGCGTCGATCGAGGTGCAGGACGGCCTCGATTTCAGCTACTTCTTCGATTCGGAAAAGACCGTACCCACCGCGCTCATGCTGTCGCAGGCGTTCGTGGAGACCGATACCGGCGTGCCGGAGCTGAAGCGTGACGGCTATTACGTGAGCATCGCGCGCCGTGCCGCCGGCGCGCCGCCGCCGTCCCCGGGCAAAAAGATCACCGTACTGACGGTGGAGGACGACCCCAGCATATCAATGCTGGTGGTGACGGTGCTGAGGGGTGAAGGTTACGATGTGCGCACCGCGTCCAACCGCAGCGAAATACTGTCGGCGCTGCGCAGCCTGCCGTCGCCCGACCTTGTGCTGCTCGATGTGCACCTGCCTGACGCCAACGGCTTCGACATCCTGGAACGCATGAAGCAGCACCCGGCGCTGCTCAACATCCCGGTGCTCATGTTGAGCGGCGAAGCGACGCGCGAAGACGTCGCCCACGGGCTGGTGCTGGGCGCCGACGGCTATATCACCAAGCCATTTGACATTCCCGTGCTGCGCCGGGGCATCAAGACCGTGCTCGGCATCGCGTAGTGCGAAACCATCAAGTCCAGCCTCGCGTGCCGTAATTGCGGCGAATGCGGGCAGACCACCGCCTTGCACCCGCCGACCGCCGGCGAATTTCTGCACGAATTCATCGGGCATCACATCGCGCTCGGCCAGGGTCCACGCCGACCAATTCCTCGCGCTGACGCCGAAGCAGCAGACCGAGCACCTGGCGCGCGGTTTCGCCACCTATTCGCCCTACGCGTTCTTCCTGCTGCTGCTCAGTATCATCGTCATGCTCGTGACGGTCTGGATCCTGATCTGACGGCGGTGTGGTCGCAGCGCCGCGCGCGCCGCCGGCACTCGTAAGTTCCTGTTTCCATTTAGTACCTGCCGGTTACGTGTCAGTTACCTGCCAGTTACGTGCCAATCAGGCTTTGGCCTGAGAGTCGCTTGACATCCGTAATGAGAATAATTATCATTTCATAATTAATTCCTCATAACGGTGATCGCGGCCATTCCCGCCGAAGATGTCATGACCAGCGTTGCGTTGTCCAACAATCGCATTTTCGATCTCGGCGGAAGCGGCCGCCCGGCGTCGCGCGCCGGCGCGATCGCCGCGGTGGTCGCCCTGCACGTTATCCTGCTCGTTGCCATCCTGCACCATGAGCCCCTGCGCCGCGCGATTGCGGAAGCATTGCCGATGACGGTCACCCTCATTGCCGAGCCGCGACCGGAACCGGTCGCAGCGAAGCCGCTCCGGATGGCGCACCGTTCCGAGCCGGTCATCGAGCCGCCGGTGATTTCGATTGTTTCTCCACCGCCAGTGGTGCTGGCGGCCGCGCCTGCGCCGGAGCCTCCCGCGATAACGCTTCCGCAGGCGGCCCCAAACCCGCCGGCGAAGCCCGCGCCCATGTCCATGCCGCCGCGCTTCAATGCTGACTACCTGAAGAACCCGGCGCCCGCCTATCCGGTGTTGGCGAAGCGCCGCGGCGAGCAGGGCAAGGTGCTGCTGCGGGTGCTGGTCGCCGCCGACGGCACCGCCGAGAAAGTCGAGTTGCATGCGTCCAGCGGCTTCCAGTCATTGGATGTGGCGGCGAGCGACACCGTGGCGCATTGGCGTTTTGTGCCGGCGAAACTCGGCGACGTCGCAATCGCTGACTGGGTCATCGTCCCCATATCATTCACGCTAAGGTCATAGGAATCGCAGCGAACCGGCGCCACCCCATGCCGGTGCAGCAAATTGTTTCTTGCGGTACCGCTCCCGGCGCAACGCGCGGGAGACTTCAAAAAACAACCACGGTAAGCCAGTCGCTCCTCGTTGGGCAGCCAGCCAGCCTGCTTTGCCCATTTTTCGGAGGACGTCATGGCATCGAACAAGACTCCCGCCCGCGCGCGGCCCAAGGTTTCGCGCGCGCCCTGCGGCTGCGCCGCCGTCAGAAACCGAGCCCGCGCACGAAAGTTTCGAAAGCCGGTTTCCAGGCTGCGGGATTGCCGCTGAATATGCCGTGGCCGTTTTGCGCGTAGGGCGGCAGCTGGACGAATGTGGCCTTGCCGCCGCCGGCGGTGAAGGCGTCGAACCATTCGTGCGGAATCTGCCGGCCCCAGAAGCGGTCGTTCTCGCTGTACAACCATAGCGTGGGAACCCTGGCCTGCGCGCCAAAGCCCCGGTACAGTTTTTCCGCGTTGGCGGGATTGCACGGCTGCTCCGGGTGGTTGTCGGGATCGCCGCCCTTGCCGCCGGCGAAGTTGGCGATGCCGATCACACCGCCGGGGTTGCGCGCGGCGATGCCGATGGCGGAGATGCCGCCGACCGATTGACCGACGACCATGCCGCGCGCGGCATCCACGTAAGGCAACCTGCGCGCGTAATCCACCACCGCGACGCCCTGGTCCGCCGCCGCCCTGATCGCGCGTGTCTGGTCGGCGTCGCGGCAGCCACCGTCGGCCGATTCGACATCGGGTCCGCCGGACACGCTGTAGCCCACACGCGTGGGCACCAGCACGGTGAAACCCAACGCGACGAAATAGGCTGAATTGTCAGCGTACCGCTGGCGGCCCATGTGCGCGAACCCGGCGGGGTTGGCGGGACGGCCGTGCAGCAGCACGAGAAATGGCGATTTCGCGCGCTCGTCGTCGCGAAATAGCGTGACCGTGATGTCCTGCGACACTTCGCGGTTGTTGAAAGTTTTGACCGTGACCGGAACTTGGACAATTTCCTCGACCAGCGCCGCGGTTGCCGCCTTTTCAACGAAAACTCCTGCGCAGCCGAGCAGGCAGGCGGCGAGTCGCCGTGAATTTCGTCTGGTGAAAAATTTGGAGTGCGGCATGGCGTAGTCATTCTAACGTGTCTCATTTGTGGGAGTTTCCCAGACGCGCCGCGGCAAACCCCGACGCGCATTCAAAAAAGCGCAGGCAGGTCTGATTGAGGTCCGATTGTGGTCCGCTGGAGTCACGACCGCATAACCGCCTGCACCAACCTGGCGCGCTTACGGGACCTTCAAAGACATTTGGTTACAGGCGGCAACGCCGCCCCGTCCGCTTTCTGTTGAATTATCGTGTCAATTCAAGCGACAATGACGCCTTCGCCTTTTTCAATAGCGCCCGCACGAGCATCGAGTGAGGATACAGACTCCCTCCGCATCCAGCGTAGACTGTTGGAAGGCAGTCCCAGGCAATGTTCCTCACGCTCCGCGGCAGAGCATGCGCAGGGGAAAGCTTGGACTCGCCATCCTCGGCGCGCTCACGCTCGCTTCGTGCAGCCTCGGCCCGTTCTACAAGAAGCCCGAAGTGCCGGCGCCCAGCGCCTGGCTGATGAAGGACCAGGCCGGCGCTACGTGGCCTTCGGCGGACTGGTGGCGCAGTTTCCGCTCCTCCGAGCTCGACAGCTATATGACGCGGGCGCAAAGCGCCAACGACGACATTGCCGCGGCGGTCGCGCGCGTGCGCGAAGCGGATGCGCAAAGCCGGATCGCCGGCGCGCCGCTGTTGCCGACGGTGAACGGGTCCGCGGAGGCGATCCGCCAGCGCGCGCCGGTGGCGGGCAGCGGGGGAGCTTTTGCGACGGGCAATACCTTCACCCCTCTTATTTCCGCCAGCTACGAAATCGATTTCTGGGGCAAGAACCGCGCGGCGCTGCAGGCCGCGCAGGCGACGGCCAGCGCCAGCCGCTACGACCGGGTGACGGTCGAGCTGACCGTGATGGCGGGCGTGGCCAACACCTATTTCCAGGCGCTGCAGTTGCGCGACCGCCTCGCCATTGCCGAGTCCAACCTCGAAGCCGCCAGCCACATCTTGCGCGGGTTGAAAAAAATGCAGGCCGCCGGCACCGCGACCGCGCTCGATGTCGCGCAGCAGGAAACCACGGTGGCGACGCTGGCGGCGGCGATTCCGCCGCTGCGCCAGCAGTTGCGCCAGAGCATCGACGCGCTGGCGATCCTGGTCGGAGCGACGCCGGAAACGATTGACGTTGCCAGCGGCAGCCTCGACGAAATCGCCCAGCCCGAGGTGAGGCCGGGCCTGCCCTCCGAGCTGCTGGCGCGGCGGCCCGACATCGCCGAAGCCGAGGCGCAACTCATCGCCGCCAACGCCAATATCGCGGTGGCGCGCGCGCAATTCTTCCCGAGCATCAGCCTCACCGCGGCCGGCGGCTTCGAGAGCGGCGCGCTGTCGCACGTGCTGGAGCCGGCCAACCGCATCTGGTCGCTGGGGGCGGGACTGCTGCAGCCGATTTTCCGCGGCGGCGCGCTGGTCGGGCAGTCCGAATTCACCAAGGCGCGCTATTCGGAACTCCTGTCGAATTATCACAAGGCCGTGATCTCGGCGTTCGCCAACGTCGAGGATTCGCTGGTCGCCATGCAGCAAACAGGCGAACGGCAGCAGCGGCAGCAGGTTGCGGTAGACCAGGCGCAGCGCGCGTTCAACATCGCGCAAAAGCAGATGCAGGCCGGCACCATCAACGTGCTGGCACTGCTCAATACCGAGTCCGCGCTGTTTACCGCGCAGGATGCGCTGGCGCAGGCGAAATTTGGCCGCCTGCAGGCGGCGGTAAGCCTGTACCAGGCGCTCGGCGGCGGCTGGCAGCAGAGCGAAGAGAAACTGGCCGAGCAACCTTGACCGATCAGCCCATGGATACCAAAGGAGTACCCGCAGCCATGAAGTCCGGAAAGACCCGCACCATCCTGACCGGTGTCGCGATCCTGCTCATTCTGTTCGTGGCCTGGCGCTGGCTGCTGCCCCTGTTCAAGCACGGGGACAACGCCAAGAAACCTGAACCGATCCCGGTGGACGCGGTGCCGGCGAAACTGGCGGACGTGCCGATCTACGTCGAAGGACTGGGCACGGTGCAGGCGTTCTACACGGTCACCGTCACGCCGAGGGTGGACGGCCAGCTCGAAAAGGTAGCGTTCGCCGAAGGCCAGCAGGTGGCGAAGGGTGCGCTGCTGGCGCAGATCGACCCGCGTCCCTACCAGGCGGCACTGGAAGTGGCGCAAGGCACGCTGGACAAGGACCTGGCGCTCCTTGCCAACGCCAGGCGCGATCTGGAACGTTACATGGTGCTGGCGCCGGACGAGCTCGCGAGCAAGCAGACGGTCGACACCCAGCGATCCTTGGTGGCCCAGCTCGAAGCGCAGGTCAAAGGCGATCGCGGCGCGGTGGATAACGCGAAAACCCAGCTCGACTACACCACCATCACCTCGCCGATTGCTGGCCGTACCGGCATCCGCCTGGTCGATCCGGGCAACAACGTGCACGCGGCGGATTCCACGGGCATCGTGGTGGTAACACAGCTGCAGCCGATCTCGACCATCTTCAGCCTGCCGGAGGACGCGTTCCAGGAGGTCAACGATGCATTCCACCGCGGGCCGGTGCCGGCGGTTGCCGTGTCGCGCGACCGCAAGGAGGAACTCGACCGCGGCACCGTCGTGCTGATTGACAACGAGATCGACCAGACCACGGCTACCATCAAGCTCAAGGCGACGTTCCCCAACGCCAAGGGCCGCTTGTGGCCCGGCGAATTCATTAACGTGCAAGTACTGACCCAGATCAAGCGCCAGGCGCTCACCATTCCCTCCGGCGCGCTGCAGCGCGGACCCAAGGGAATTTTCACCTATGCCATCAAGCCCGATTCCACGGTGGAGGCGGTGGATCTCACCATCGGCCGCCAGACCGGCGACACCGTGATCGTGGAG
>Ga0181537_10005483_pt1 | contig 10242 bp, 9 predicted proteins | sample PEATcosm2014_Bin_39_FD_119765 | JGI IMG/M metagenome (GOLD analysis project Ga0181537, IMG submission 119765) | Peatland microbial communities from MTU Mesocosm Facility, Houghton, MI, USA - PEATcosm2014_Bin23_10_metaG | ecosystem: Environmental > Terrestrial > Soil > Wetlands > Peat | place... | reverse complement strand
GCGGCGTCTTCGGGAAAAGCTCCGGCGGTTACGGCGCGATCGCGCACGCGCTGCTTTATCCGCATTTCTGGAGCGCGGCCGCTTGTCATTCCGGCGATATGGGTTTCGAGCTTGCTTACCTCGCCGAATTTCCGCGGCTGCTGCGCGCGCTCGGCAAGCAGGGCGGCTCCATCGGCAAATGGATCGATGCGTTTTACGCTGCACCGAAAACGAAAGACGGCGACGTCCACGATCTGATGACGCTCGCCATGTGCGCATCCTATGATCCCGATCCGTCGCAGCCTTACGGCCTGCGCCTGCCCGTCGACTCCTACACTTGCGAAGTGATCCCCGAACGCTGGAAGAACTTCCAGGCGTGGGATCCGCTGACGCTGGTCGAAACCCGCGGCCGCGATCTGAAAGGCTTCCGCGCACTCTGGATCGATTGCGGCGACGTCGACCAATACAATCTCGTCTACGGCGCGCGCCGCATGCATCGCGCGCTCGATCGGCTGGGTGTTGCGCACGTCTACGAAGAATTCGCCGACGACCATTCGAGCGTCGATTACCGCATGGACAAGAGCCTGCCGTTCCTGGCCAAGGCGCTGAGCGCGTAAGTTACACGGTCGTAATTTCCGACGCGTAATCGATATCTCGTAGATGTGATTATCGCGCTCTATGCGAGATCGCGCGGTTGCAGCAAATATCGCACCGTCATTTCCAAAGACAAAATTCGCATCTCGTACAATCCCGGGGAGATTCATGAGAACAATCGTCCGCGCGCTCGTCGTCGCATCGTGCCTGACGTCGGTCTCGATCGCCGCTCCGATGACCCCAAAAGACTATTTCGCACTTACCGGGCCGGCACCGACCGCGCACATCGCGTATGGCGCGGCGCCTTCGCAATATGCGGAATTGTTTCTGCCCAAAGGCGCAGGCCCCTTCCCCGTCGTCTTCCTCGTGCATGGCGGTTGCTGGGTGGCGTCGCTTCGCGGCATAAGCCAGATGCACGGCATGGCAGGCGCTCTGCAGGCGCACGGCGTCGCCGTGTGGAACGTCGAATATCGCCGCCTCGACGAGCCCGGCGGCGGTTATCCCGGCATGTATCAGGACATCAACCGCGCCTACGACACGCTGATCGCGAAAGCGCCCAAATATCATCTGGACGTCAACCACATTGCAGCCGTTGGCCATTCGGCGGGCGGCCATCTTGTGCAATGGCTGGCCGGCCGCGCGCGGTTGCCGAAAGCGAGTCCTCTCTACGACCCCAGTCCGGTGCATCTGCGTGAAGTCATAAGCCTCGGCGGGCTCGGCGATCTGCGTGCGCAGGCGAAATGGATTCCCAATGTCTGCGACGCGCATGTCGAACAAATCACGGGGCCGCCGAGCGCCAATCGCCCCGATCCGTTTCGCGATACCAGCGCCGCGTCGTTGCTGCCGAACGGCACACATACGGTGCTCGTCAACGGCTCGCTGGACGATATCTCGCCGCCATCGGTCGCCACCGACTACGCGATCGTGGCGCGCCGCGCAGGTGACACAGCCGAAACCGTCGTCGTGCCCGATGTCGGCCATTTCGACGAAGTGGCCACGACATCGCCGGCCTGGAAGACGATCCTGCCGCTGATCCTGAAACGCCTCGCGCGCTAGCGCGCCATATTATTCGACCCGGTCGGCTGCGCGCGGCACGGCCGAGGCCGGCGCTCAAGTCGCGTAGGGAAATGGGGGCCCGCGACGTTGGTTCTATCGGTGCTGCCGAGTTGCAATGTAATCCTGAACCCTACACTATTGTGACGACTGTTCTTAGCGAGTAATCAGGTGGGACCGTTTCAACCGAAACCCTCCGTCGTCCACGAGAAGTTCGACGACGAAACTGTCACCGTAAACTTGGACACGGGCTGCTACTTCAGCCTCAGGGGCTCGGCCGACGCTATCTGGGCGTTGGCTGCCGCAGGTCTCTCCCAGCCCGAGATCGTCGCGCGCCTGCGTGAAGCTTACGAAGGCGACGCCGCGGAAATCGAAGCGGCGGCGACGGCCTTTCTCGATCGCCTGGTCGAAGAATCCCTCCTCGAACGCGCGCATCGCGAAGCGTCCAAGGCGACTGTCGCCTTGGAAGGCGGCCCGTTCGTTCCTCCGTCGCTTCAAAAGTACACAGACATGGAAGAGCTTTTGCAGCTCGATCCCGTGCACGAAGTGGATAACATGGGTTGGCCGAACGCCAAGCCGCGCGAGCTCTGAGCTGCCTTTCGCCGCATGACCGACGCACACGCGCCCAACGCCCGCTTTTTCCGGGACGCGATGGGGAGTTTCCCGACGCTGCGGAGTCATGCGCGCGACTTCGCCATTGCCGGTCTCCGGTTGCGTGTGGAATTCGCAACGGACGACGTTGAAAATGCTTTCGCACCGGGCATCGCGCACATCGAAGTACCGCAGGGCGGCGAACCCGATCTGACGATTGCTGTCTGGGACAGCGACAGCACGAACACCGAACCGCTGCGCGCCGCCTGGACCATCGACGACTACGGTCAATCCGGCCTGATCAACGGCTTCAACGACGCACGCTATTACGCCGTCGCACCCTATAGCCCGATCCCCGCTTTCGGGATGCTCGATCGGGAAGCGCGGCGCGGCTTCTATTGGGTGCGCAGCGTGGCCCAACTTCCGTATTGGGAGCGCGGCGCGCCGCTGCGGCCCCTGCTGCACGAATGGCTCACCGGATCGGGACATATTCCCGTCCACGGCGCCGCGGTCGGCTATGCGGATGGCGGCGTTCTTTTGGCCGGCGCAGGGGGAAGCGGAAAATCGAACGCCGCGCTGACTTGCCTCAACTCCGATCTTCTTTATGCGAGCGACGATTTCTGCGTTCTCTCCGACAAGCCGGAATGGCAAGTCCATTCGCTCTATTGCAGCGGTAAGATGCTGCCGCCGGATATTCGCCGTCATCCGCATCTGGAACCGCATGTCAGCAATCACGACCGGCCGGACGACGAGAAGTTTCTATTCTTTCTCCACGAGCCGTTTCACGAAAGGCTCATCCGTTCGATGCCGCTCAAGGCCGTCGTGATGCCGCGCGTGGCGGGCCGCGGCGCAAGCGCTCTCACACCGGATAACAAAGCGGCCGCGCAACGCGCCGTGGCCATGAGCACCATCGCGCTTTCGCCGGCAGGCCGAGGAGCCGCCTTCGCGCGGCTTGCGAACCTCGTGCGCTTGCTGCCGTGCTACGCACTCACCATCGGCGAAGATTTCCAAAACGTGCCGCATCTCATTGCCGATCTTCTGCGGAATTTGCGCCAGCCGCTTTGATGCGGTCGCGGGCGCGCGCAAGAAGAGAATCGCGCCACCAGCTGCCGGCCCAATGATGCACGGCGTAAGCGCCCTCCGCTTTCGCGCGAATCTCCTCCGCGCTCAACTTGCGTATCTCTTCCACGTCGAGCGGATAGAAGAGCCGTGCGGGCGCGAAGACGATGTCCCCTGATGTCGGGTAGCCGTCACAGGCGCGCGTGAGGAGAAATGGTCCCGTGGCGTCGAGCACATTCGTCTCGCGGCCGGCCGTGGCCAGCAGTCCCAGGAAATGATCCCAAAACGGGTGGCCCGGCGCCGACGCCATTAGCGCATTGCAGACAATTCGAGCCAAACCTCGCGCGCGCACCGGTTCGCGGGCCGCATGCGACGCAGGCTCGAGGCCGAACAACAGCGACGCGCCGGACAGGAGATCATCGAGCGATTTCAACGCCTCGAAATCGAGGTCGACATAGAGCCCGCCGTGGTGGCGCAGGACCAGATAGCGCGCCAGCTCCGCACGATGGATGGCAAGCGGGTAACCATCGTAGAGATCGAGATATTCCGGGCAATGACGAACGATGAAATCGCGATTGTCGGCGTCCGTCCAGAAATGGTATTCGTAATCCGGGTGCAGAGAACGCCAGGTTCTCTGCAACACCAGCCACGGCTCGGGGACGTCGTTGGTCTTCCAGGACTGGTGAATGATTCGCGGAATCATCGCAGGGCCATTGCGATCGAGAACGCGAATTGTGCTGACAATGCCGGAGTAGCAGGTGCGTATTCTTTATCAGACAGACGGCTATCTGCCGGACGTCGTAGGCGGTCTCGAAGTTTTCTCTTCATCGCTGGTAAACCGTCTTCGCTTGCGCGGGCACGAGGTCCTCGTTGTCACGTCTTGCGTCGGAGATCAGCCTCCTGGAAATTACTCTTACGAAGGCGCCAAAGTCGTCAAGCTGAACTTTGGAGAGGCGCTCCAGTCGATGCGTCTGGACAAGCTTGCAGCGCTGCAACGCGACGTCCAATCGGTGGTCGACGAATTCCGGCCGGACGTCCTGCACGTCAACGACGCGCGGCCTTCCGGTTTCTTCTTCGTGCGCCGCGGCGCACTTGTGCATCTGCCGCGCGTCCTGGCGCTGCACACGCCGATCCGATCGACGCGCGGGCTGCTCGACCGCCTGATGGACGATACGGATGTCACGGTCGCCGTGTCGCGCCATGTCGCGGATTGCGTCGTGCGCAATTTCCCTGCGCACGAGAAAAAGATCGTCGTCGTCCCGAATGCCGTGCCGGTGCCGAAGGAACGGCCCGCACCTCTGCCGGCCGATCGTCCTGTGTTCCTGTCGGTCGGCCGCATCACGGAAGACAAAGGCGCCGATGTCGCGATCGAAGCGGTCGCGATGCTGCGCGACGAAGGGTTTGACGCGGATCTCATCGTCGCAGGAGACGGCCCCTATCGGCCGCAACTCGAATCGCTCGTCGCACAAATGCAGCTCGGCGATCGCGTGCGGTTTCGCGGCTGGGTATCGCCGACGGAGATGTATCGCACGCTCAATCAGGCAACCATCGTGCTGGCGACGTCGCGCACGGAGGAAGCCTTTGGCCTCGTTGCGCTCGAAGCAGCGTGGATGGGGCGGCCCGTGATCGCAACCCGCGTGGGCGGCCTGCCGGAAGTCGTCGAACATGGACGGACGGGACTTCTCGTGCCGCCCGGCGACCCCCGGGCGCTGGCGCGCGCCATGGTGGAGTTGGTGCGGACGGAAGGCCTCGTCGAACGGTTCGGACGCTCCGCACGCGCGCATGCCGAAAAGACTTTCGATTTCGCATCTCTCGTCGTGGCCTATGAGGAAGCTTACGAAACGGCGCGCCGCGTGAAAGCGCGAGCCCGGACGGCGGCGTGACGATGAAAGATGTGACCGTTATCGTTCCTGTGCACAACGGCGCCACGCATCTGGCCGCCGCACTTGAGAGCATCTTCGCCCAAACGCTTCAGCCTGCATCCGTCATTGTGGTCGACGACGGATCGACTGATTCGACGGCCGACGTGGCCGCGCAGTTCGGCTCCCGCATTCGCTATCTCCAGCAGGATCAAATGGGCGCCGCCGCGGCGCGCAACGCCGGCGTGCGTCGCGTCGAGACCGAATACATAGCTTTTCTCGACGCCGATGACCTCTGGGCGCCCACCAAGCTGGAGCTGCAGCTTTCGCTGTTGCACGCCTCGGAAGCGCCCGCCATGATCTTCGGCCACACGGTGCAATTCGCGAGCCCGGAATTGTCGTCCGAAGAAGTAGCCGCTCTGAAATTCGATCCGAACCCCATGCCCGCGATCACCGCATCGGCACTTTTGATCCGCAAAGGCGACTTCCTCGCCGTCGGGCCGTTCGACGAATTGCTCGAGACGGGTGAATTCATCGAATGGTATGCGCGCGCGCGTGATTGCCGGCTTGCCAACCTTGTTCCGGCCGATATTGTCGTCCGCCGCAGGCTTCACCGGGACAACCACGGCCGCAGGCGCGTCGACACCCGTCCGGACTATGCGCGCGCGCTGAAGAGCGTACTCGATCGCCGCCGGAAGACGGTCTGATGTCTGTTTCGAAGGCCATCCCGGAGCCGCATATCTGGCGCGCCTATTGGCAGCGCTACTGGAAATTCCGCTGGCGGCTCACGCTGTCCATCGCCACGGGTGTCCTGCAGTCACTGCTGCTCGTGCCGCAGGCTTTCCTGATCAAGCGGGCCTTCGACATCATCCTCGCCGGCAAAGGCTTCTTCGCGCTCTGCGTACCCTGCGGCTTCATTCTGCTGATCACGCTCTTCTCAGCACTTCTGTCGCTGTTCTCCCGCCATCAGGCGCTGCGCATCAGCAAGCTCGTCATCCAAGACATCCGGTTGGAGCTGCTCGCGCGCACCTACGAGCTCGCCGTGACCTTCTCCAGCGCGGAAGACCGCTCATGGATGCACACCGTGATCGTGCAGGACACCGAACGCGTCGACGTCGGCAGCAACGCCGTCGTTTCGGTGGCGCTGCCGGCCGCAATCACCGGCATCATATTCGTGGCCGCACTTGCGGCGCTGGCGCCGAAGCTGCTTCTGGCGACGCTCTGCATCGTGCCACTCGCGTTTCTCACCCACCGCGTGATCGGCGGGCGACTGCAGGCGCTGGTGAAGGGCTTCCGCAAGGCCTTCGAAGCCTTCGACGAGAACAGCCTGCAGGCGCTGAGGCGCATGGAGCTTACGCGCGTGCGCGGCGCGGCAGCTTTCGAGATGGCGCACCAGAAGGAACTGGTCGACGATTTGCGGCGCGTCAGCGGGCGCATGGCCTGGACGGGTTGGGCCTATGGCATCGCACAATCCACCGTCGCGACGCTTGTGAGCCTGGTCACGCTGCTCATAGGCGGTGTGGCCGTCGCACGCGGCGCAATCAGCCTGAGCGAACTGGCGGCTTACTACTTCGTACTCGCACAGCTGGGCGGCAGCCTCAACGCTCTGTGGACAGCGGCGCCCCAGATGCTTCAAGGCGCCGACTCGCTGAACAAGATCGCGCAGATGCAGACGCTTTCGCGCAGGACGCCCGTCGGCGGCACGCACCAGCGCCCGCTTCAGGGCGCCATCGAATTCCGCGACGTACACTTCTCCTATGACGAAAAGCCGCTCCTGCGCGGCGTGAATTTCAGCGTACCGGCGGGCGAACGCGTCGCCATTGTGGGACCGAACGGCAGCGGCAAAAGCACACTCGCCTATCTTCTGCTGGGCCTGTTCGAGCCGCAATCCGGCAGCATCCACGTCGACGGCGTTCCGTTGTCCGAGCTGGCGCTCGATCATTACCGGCAGCAGGCCGGTGTTGTGTTGCAGGACACGTTTTTGTTTCCCGGCACGATCGCGCAGAATATCGCTTACGGAGAAAGCGAACCGGACCGTGAAAATGTCGAACACGCGGCCGTGCTGGCGCGCGCCGACGTGCTTCTCAAAGGCCATGCGCGCGGCTACGACACGGAGATCGGGTTGAACGGCGTGGCTCTTTCCGGCGGCCAGACCCAGGCGCTGGGCCTCGCACGCGCGCTCTATCGCCGGCCCAAGCTTCTCATACTCGACGAGCCCACCAATCATCTCGACGAAGCCTCGGTGCAAGCACTCCTCGAGCGTCTCGACGCGCTCGAATTCCGGCCGACCGTCATCCTCATCACCCACGACCACGTCTTCGCTTCGAAATTCGATCGCGTGTATCGCCTGGAAGAGGGCGTTCTCGCGGAAATCGAGAATTCCGCGCAGGCGCGCTTGCGACTGGTCGGAGGGACGGATGCTTAAAGACGTCTCCTACATGCCCAACGCCGAGCAGGAGCTGCTGCTCAAGGCCGCGCTGTTCGACGGCGAGCCGGCGCGCGAGGCCTGGGATGCGTGGCGGAAACGCGTGGCGCTGGACGATGCGGACTTCGCGTCGCAACGTCTTCTGCCGCTCCTGCTCGACAATCTCGAACGCCTGGGCGTTGCGGATCCCGAACTCGGCCGCTATCGCAGCGTCGCGCGCCATGTCTGGCTCGAAAACCAGATTCATCTCAATCATGCCAAACAGGTTCTGACGCTTCTCAAGCAGGCGCAGATCCCTGCGATGACACTCAAAGGCCTTGCCGTCGCGGCGCTCTACTACGGCAATCCGAAGCTCCGCGGCATGGGCGATATCGACATCCTGGTGCCGTTCGCGTCGGTTCGGGACGCCGCGCACATCCTGGCGGAACATGGCTGGGATTGTGAATATGACGTGACGAAACTCTCGCGCAACGTGCTCACGCTCTGCCACGCGATGGCGTTCACGAATGCGCAAGGCGCGTCCATCGATCTGCATTGGCACATCTCGCACGAATGCTGCTGGCCGGAGGCCGACGATCTGTTCTGGCGATATGCGCAGCCTTTGTCGCTGGGCGGCGTCGAAACGCGGACGCTGAGCCACACGGACCAGCTCTTCCACACCTGCATTCACGGCGGCCGGCCGTGCGACATGCCCCCGATCCGCTGGGTGGCGGACGGCGCATTCATTATCCGCAAGGCGGAAATCGACTGGCAGAGACTTTTCGAACAAGCGCAGGAGTTCCAGCTCGTGCGCCGCGTGCAGCGCACGCTCCTCTATCTGCGCGACACGATGAGAGTGCCGGTGCCGGACGCGGCGCTTGCGCAGCTGGCAGCGATGGAACCGACGCGTCTCGAACGGCTCGAGGAACGCGTGATGCTGTCGCCCACTCCGGAATTGCTCAAGGCGGCGGTCAGGCGCTACGTGCACTATCGGCGCAATGTGGCGGAACGCGATGCCGACGAAGGTTTCCTCCGCCATCTCGAGATCGCCTTCGGAACGCGCTCCTTTCCGGAGACGGTACTCTGGATCATTCGCCGCATCTTGAGCGGCCGGGCAAGCGGCCACCCGAACGCGCTTTGACGCTCAGCGCCAGAGGGCGACCATCGCGAACAGAAATGCGCGCTCGACCACGTTCGTCACGCCATGGCCGACGATCGGTGCGAGCAGGCTTCCGGATTTCTCGAGCCAGTAGGCCAGAAGCAAGCCCTGCACGAACAGATAAACGACCTGGGCGAGTGCCATCGCGAACGGAGCGAAGAAGAAATTTCCGGCATGCGCCAGCGCATAGAGCGCCGCCACCACAACGCCCGCGCCGTTCATCGTGTAACCGAGGAACGAGACGCGGCCGGGCATCGCCATGGCCAGATAGGTCACGATAAGACCGCGCAGCAGCGTTTCGTCCGACGAACTCGCGATGAGACCATCGAAGGTCACCCACCCGGCGATGTTGATCGGCACCAGTCCGTAAGGCTGGCTGGGCGGGCGATGGGCGATCAGCAACGGTGCATAATCTGCCAGCGTCGCTATGACACCGAACAACACGCCCCAGAGCACAGCCTGGAGCACATAGGACTTTCCCTCAGGCCATTTGAGGCCGTAATCGCCGGGATAAGAACGCTGCATCCAGCGAATGGCGATGCAGGCATAGACGAGCTGCACCAGCTCTACATAGCCTTCTGAGATCCACGGCATCTCCGGCCGTTCGAACAGCCCGATGAAATGTTCGGCGATGTCGACCGTGACGGCGGAAAGCGCAATTATGCCGAGGCCGAGCAGCACGGCGATCAGGATCGGCCACGGCTTGAGCGCGAACGGCGCGTCGGGCGACGCGGCGATGCTCGTTTCCCCTTGTTCCATTTTCCGCGCTCCGAATCAGCCGATCGGCAGGAATCCGATGATAGCGCCGGTGAGCCCGCTTGCCATCGTGCCGGATACGAGTGCGCGCATGGCCAACGGCACGAGCTCGTTCCGGCGTTCGGGGATCATCCCGCCCAGCCCTGCGATCATGATGCCGACCGAGCCCGGATTGGCGAAGCCGCACATGGCGTAAAGCATAATAAGTCGTGCACGCGGATCGAGCGCATCGGGAGGCAATGCGGCAAGTTTCAGGTAAGCCACGAATTCGTTGAGCACCGTCTTCTCGCCCATCAGCGAACCCGCCGTCATCGCCTCGTTCCAGGGAACGCCGTAAAGCCAGACGACCGGCGCGAACAGCCAGCCGAAGACGCGCTCGATGGTGAGCGGCGCACCCAGTACAGGCGGGAAATGCGTGAGAATGATGTTGGCCAGCGTGACCAGCGCCACGATCACGATCAGCATCGAGACGATGCCGAGCCACAGCTTGAGGCCGTCTTCCGTGCCTTGCGTGATCGCATCCATGCTGGAGCGATAGGCGAAAGTGGGCGCGGCCTCTGTCTCGGTCTCTTCACGGCCCGGGATCATGATGCGCGCGATGAGGATGGCGCCGGGCAACGACATGAACGAGGCGACGAGAATGTGCCCCAGCGCGCCCGGAATGACGGGACTGAGGATCGTCGCATAGAGCACGAACACCGTACCCGCGATCGTCGCCAATCCCACCGTGCAGAGGACGAACAATTCGGATCGCGACAGACGCGAGAGATACGGCTTGATGAGCAGCG
>Ga0181537_10005482_pt1 | contig 10245 bp, 7 predicted proteins | sample PEATcosm2014_Bin_39_FD_119765 | JGI IMG/M metagenome (GOLD analysis project Ga0181537, IMG submission 119765) | Peatland microbial communities from MTU Mesocosm Facility, Houghton, MI, USA - PEATcosm2014_Bin23_10_metaG | ecosystem: Environmental > Terrestrial > Soil > Wetlands > Peat | place... | reverse complement strand
CGCGGCCAGCCACACAAAGCCTAAAGCGCCCACGACAGCAAAGGAAGCCTGCCAACCGAACTCCAGTGATGCCCAGGCCAGCAAAGGAGGCGCCAGCATCGCACCAATGGCTGCGCCGCTATTGAAGATTCCAGATGCCAGCGATCGCTCGCGCGGGGGAAACCACTCCCCGATCACCTTTACACCTGCGGGGTAGTTACCCGCTTCGCCAACACCCAGCAGGAACCGGTAAACGCCCAGGCTGATGGCCCCGCCGGAGAAGGCATGAAGAACCTCGGCGGCCGACCACCATGCGATGGTGAGCGCATATCCGACTTTGCTGCCAAGCCTGTCGAGCAACGGGCCGGATGCGCCATTGGAGATGGTGTAGGCCAGCATGAAGGCAAAGATGATGTGGCTATAAGTAGTGGCCGAGATCCTGAATCGCTCAAGCACCACCGGTGCAAGAACCGAAAGCGTCTGCCGGTCAAGGTAATTGATGATGGTGGCCACGAAGGCGAAGGCAAGCATAAACCAACGGCCTTTGAAAGCCAACGCGCTGTCTTTGCCGGAAGCGGGCTCGACCTGCGACACGCGGTTCATGGTTTCCCTTCCTGATTGCGCGGCATGTTGGAACTGATATATCATCGCTTCCGTTCTCGTCAACTGCTTTCGCATGCGGGAGTAATGGAAAAGGTCACGATGGACTCCGGCACTTTGCGCCTACTGAGGGGCTTCTGTTTCAGCCTGCTGATCGCTCCTTTTCTGCCTGCCCTTTTGTTATCCCAGAACGGGCAGGGGGCGCAGCAGGCACTTTTGCAGAACGGAAGCAACGTATATACGAATAACTGCTCCGGATGCCATGGCGCCGATACCCTGGGAACCGATCATGCTCCGAAGCTTACCGGAAATCCGAATGTACGCAGGCGCTCGGTCGAGCAGTTGCGCAGCTTTCTGGAAGCGGGTGCACCTGCTGCAGGCATGCCTGCTTTTGCATCGCTCCCGGCACAACGACTGGACGCGGTTGCAGCCTATGTGAATTCACTGAATGCCCCTGCTTCGCAGGCGATTATCCCTGGCGACGCAGCCGCTGGAAGCGAATTCTTCTGGGGCAAGGGGAATTGCGGCGGTTGCCACATGGTTCACGGGCGAGGATCGGCAAAGGGTCCTGACTTGTCGGATGCAGGCAGCAGAATGACGCTGAGTGAGATGAAGAATGTGCTGCTGCACCCCGACGAGCACATTACAGCCGGCTATGAATTGGTGACGGTAACACTTCGCGATGGAAAGGAGCTCAAAGGCTTTGCCAGAGGGCGAACCAACTTCGGCCTGCAACTGCAGGACCTGGATGGCGTTTTTCACATGCTGCAGTCACGCGAGATAGTACGCGTGGCCGAGGACAAGCACTCGCTCATGAAGCCGCTGGATGCGACCTCCGATCAGATCCAGAATCTGAGTGCCTATCTGAGCCAACTCACAGGGATCGAGCCGGGACCACTTAAAGTTGCCGATGCAGATTCCGCTGCCCCGCTCGAAGATTTCCCATTCTCCAGGATTCTCGACCCACGGCCAGGTGACTGGGCCACCTACAATGGCCAACTCAATGGCAACCGTTACAGCGACCTAAAGCAGATCAATATTTCGAACGTAAGGGATTTGGCGCTCAAGTGGATCTTCCCCATGCCGCATTTCGGCCTGGAATCAACACCGGTGGTGGCCGACGGCGTTATGTATGTATCCGGCAACAACCAGGCCTACGCGATCGATGCGTTGACGGGCAGCCAGATCTGGAAGTACTCGCGCCAGCCGACGAAAGGGCTGGTGGGCGACGCTTCGCTGGGAACGAATCGCGGGGTCGCCATCTACGGCGACAAGATCTTCATGGTCACGGACAATGCTCATTTGCTGGCGCTGAACCGCGTCACAGGCAGCCTGGTGTGGGAAGTTATTATGCCCGAAGAGCCGGAGCATTACGGCTCAACGATCTCGCCACTGATTGTCAATGACACGGTGATCGCGGGCGTCTCGGGCGGCGACTGGGGCATGCGTGGGTTTATTGTCTGCTACAAGGCAGACACCGGTGAAATGGTTTGGCGCCATTGGACACTCCCGGCAAAGCGCGGTGACCCCGGCATTGAAACCTGGGGCAAAGAACCGCCGCTGCTGGCTGGCGGCTCTACCTGGCTGACCGGCACCTACGATAAAGAGACAGACACACTCTTCTGGGCCACGGGCAATCCCTGGCCCGACCGGGATGATCGTAATCGCCCCGGTGACAATCTTTTCACCGACTGCGTGCTTGCCCTCAACCCGCATACCGGCGAATTGAAGTGGTACTTTCAGTTCACGCCGCACGACACCGAAGACCGGGATGCGACAGAACCTCCCGTGCTGGTGGACACGGTATACCACGGGAAGCCGCGGAAGCTGCTGCTGCACGCGGATCGCAACGGGTTCTTCTATGTGTTCGACCGCACGAACGGCGAGCTGCTGTTGACAAAGACGTTTCTGCACCGGGTGAACTGGGCCACGGGCATCGGTGCGGATGGGCGTCCCAAACTTGCGGTGCTGCCTCCCTCTGCGTCCAATCGAGAGCGGGGCTGCCCGGACAACGCGGCCAACTGGAGTTCCACGGCGTTCAGCCCCACGACTCGCCTCTATTACCTGATGACGCTTGAAGATTGCCACGAGATTGGCAGCCGGCCGTCTGGACAGAGCGCCGAGCCAAGCGAACGGTATATGCGCGCCATCAGCATCGACACCGGCGAGGTGGCGTGGGAGATTCCGCAACGAGGACCGGTCATCCTGAAGACGTGGTCCGGAGTGTTGGCAACAGCCGGCGGGATCGTCTTCTACGGTGATCCCAACGGCGCATTTGTCGCCGTAGATGAACGCAAAGGAAATACGTTGTGGCATTTTGATACCAACGTTGGAATGAAAGCGTCTCCCATGACATTCATGGTGGATGGCAAACAATTTGTAGCCGTGGCAGCGGGCTCTGTTTTCCTGTGTTTCGGCCTGCCATCTCCATAAACTCTTGCAGAATGGACTATCTATTATGATGAACGAGCTCTTGCCAGGTATGATGTCGCGCCGTGCGTTGTTGCTGGGTGCAGCCACATCCAGCGTTCTGCACGCCTTCGCCGGGAATGCAACCGAAATGACCAATGCACCTGTGGCCAGCACGGAGACACCGGAAAAGCTGAAGATCTGTGTCTTCTCCAAGCATTTGCAATGGGCGGATGTTCATGAGGCGGCCGATTTTGCAAAGGATATCGGCTTCGATGGGATCGACCTGACGGTGCGGGCGCAAGGTCACGTCCTGCCCGAGCGGGTGCAGGATGATTTGCCTGTGGCGGTCGAGACGGTTCGCCGCGCCGGTTTGCAAGTGCCCATGATCACCACGGAAATTACCAGTGTCGAGACGCCCCATGCTGACGCCATGCTCAAGACGGCGAGTGCGCTGGGCATACGGCACTATCGATGGGGAGGGTTAACCTACTCAGCCGAAGAAGGCATTGCTCAGAGACTCGACCAATTGAAGCCGCAGGTGAAGGCGCTGGCCGAGCTCAATGAAAAATATCAGATTTGCGGCATGTATCACACCCACTCGGGACCCGGAATGGTGGGTGGTCCTATCTGGGATCTTTGGGATATCTTTCAAGGACTCGATCCCCGCTGGATCGGCGTGAACTACGACATCGGGCATGCGACGGTAGAAGGCGGATATGGCGGCTGGATTGCGAGTTCGCGCCTGGTGAAGCCCATGATGAGTGGGATCGCGCTCAAGGATTTCTACTGGGCTCAGAACAAGAAGAGCAGCACACACCAGGATCCGTATGACAAATCGCTGGGGATTGAGGGTGCGTGGGTACCTCACTGGTGCGCGATGGGGCAGGGCATGGTGAACTTTCCGGGGTTCTTTACCATCGTGAAGGCCAACCGGTTTTCCGGCCCGGTACAACTTCACTTTGAATATCCCGGGCTGGGTGGCGCTCAAAATGGCGACAAGAAACTCACCATCTCCCAGCAGGAGTTGAAGGATGCCATGCGGCGCGATCTTACCTTTGCCCGAAATGCGATGAGCGCGCAACAGCTGATCTAGCTTGCCGCCGCCCGGCTACCGGGCTTCAGGAGTAAGAGCTCCACTCTCTCCGGAATCGAGGCGGTTTTGCGTCGAATAATGGGCATAATCTACGCAAAATATGCGTAGATTATGGTTGGAAAGTCTTGGAGATGCGTGGATTAGGTGGTATATTGTACGCAGATTATGCGTAGATTAGGCCGCTACATCCACGATCTGCCGGCGTGGCCCCGGTTCCACTTCGAGCAACAACGCCTTTCCGGGCGCTTGGCCGAGGTGCGCCATCGCCAGGGACGCCTGATGGGCCGCATGGAATCGCTCGGCTTTTCTCTCCGGACCGAAGCGGTGCTGCAGTCACTGATCGAGGAGGTTCTGAAATCAAGCGAGATCGAAGGAGAAGTGCTCAACCGGGACCAGGTGCGGTCGTCTGTCGCCAGCCGGCTGGGGATCGACATCGGCGGGCTGACACCGGTGGACCGCAACGTGGAAGGGGCGGTCGAAATGATGATGGACGCGACCCAGCGCTACGCCAAAGCGATGAGCGCGAGCAGGCTCTTCTCCTGGCACGCGGCCCTGTTTCCCACCGGGCGCAGCGGGATGCAGAAGATCAGGACTGGAGCCTGGCGCGATGACAAATCGGGTCCCATGCAGGTGGTTTCGGGCGCAATCGGCAAAGAACGGGTTCACTATGAGGCTCCGGCGGCGAAACGTTTGGGACGAGAGATGCGTGCGTTCCTGGCCTGGTTCAACAAGAACGACGGGACCGATCTGGTTCTGAAGGCGGGCATCGCTCATTTGTGGTTTGTGACCATTCACCCGTTCGACGACGGGAACGGCCGGGTGGCACGCGCCATCGCCGATATGATGCTGGCGCGCTCCGAAGGATCGGCGCAACGCTTCTACAGCATGTCGGCACAAATCCGCCAGGAGCGGTCGGCTTATTACGAAATACTTGAGGCGACCCAGAAGGGCGATCTGGACATCACGCGATGGCTGGAATGGTTTCTTGACTGCCTCGATCGCGCGTTCGCAAGGTCTGAAACTACCATGGCGACGGTTCTTACCAAGGCACGGTTTTGGAACCGGCATGAGGGCGCGGCCTTTAACGACCGGCAGCGCCGCATCATGACGCAGATGTTGAACGGCTTTGAAGGGAAGTTAACGTCTTCCAAGTGGGCCAAGCTGGGCAAATGCTCGCATGACACCGCCTTGCGGGATATCGAGGATCTGGTTCGCAGGGGCGCCCTGAAGAAGGATGCGGCCGGCGGACGAAGCACCTCGTATTCCCTGCTTGATGCCATTGAATGATCGGGGGGCGCCGGATATTTGTCTCCTTCCTGACTGCCTCGGCATCCTAAGGGCGGAGTCAGGGTTTGCACGGCCAGGAGACTGATATGACTCGATAAAAGAGCGTATCCCAAAAGAGCGTATCCAAAAAGCGTATTCAGGAGGAACCCGGCGACTGTTCGGAGCATCCATACAACGGACGTGGCCGACTGATGCGCACCATCACAAACTTTCTCACTGAAGCCGGCGAGATGAGTCTCTTTGGGCTTAACGCAATGAAAGATGCGTTTCGACCCCCGTTTGAGTGGCAATATTTTTTGCGTCAACTGGTGGAAATCGGTTGGCGCTCACTGCCGCTGATTGTGGCCGCCGGACTAGCCCTGGGGGTGGTAACGACCCTTCACACCCGCAGCACGCTGGTGGACTTCGGCGCTGAAGCCATGATTCCCAGCCTGCAGTCGATGGCCTTCTTCAATGAATTAGGCCCGCTGGTGACCGGGCTGCTGATGGCCGGCCGGGTCGGAGCAGGTATTGGCGCAGAGCTGGCAAACATGCGCGCCACCGAGCAGATCGATGCTATCGAATCGCTTTCGATCGACTCGTTCAAGTTCCTGGTGGTCACCCGCATCGTGGCCTGCATCCTGGCGCTGCCCATGCTGACCGTCTTTATGGACTGCGCCGGTGTACTGGGCGGCTTTTTCTCAGAGCACGCGGTTTCCAAAATTTCCTGGGCGCTCTACGTCAACCGCGCCGTCAATGGCATGGCTTTTGCCAACTTCATTCCGCCCACACTTAAGACTTCGGTCTTTGGATTCATTATTGGCACGGTTTCATGCTTTTTTGGCTACACCATCAATGAGGGCTCGGATGGAGTCCGACGGGCCTCGACCAACAGCGTGGTTCTCTCATCCCTGCTGATCATTCTTGCCGACGTGATCCTGGTAAAGGCGATTTTCTTCATTTTTCCCGAGCAAGCCATATGAACGAAGAGGCGGTAGTGGAGTTCAGGAATGTGACCAAGGCGTTTGGCGAGCGAAAAGTACTGGATGACGTTTCTTTCAAAGTCAGGGCCGGGGAGGCGCTCTGCGTTTTGGGGCGCAGCGGCACGGGAAAGAGCACGACGTTGAAACTGCTGATCGGGCTGCTCAAGCCAGACAAGGGACAGATCCTTATTGAAAATGAAGATATAGCCCCGTTCGAGGAGGAAGACCTGTCGCGGGTGCGGCGCAAGATCGGTTTTATGTTTCAGAGCGCAGCGCTGTTCGATTCGTTCTCGCTGGGAGACAATCTTGCCCTGCCGATGCAGCGTTTAAACAAGTGCAAATCCATCGATGAGATCGACCGGGCAGTGGACGAAGCATTGCAACAGGTGGGGCTGGGCACGGATAGAGCCAAAATGCCGTCTGAGCTCTCCGGCGGCATGCGCAAGCGGGCCGGGCTGGCCAGGGCGCTGGTTCTAAAACCACGGCTGTTGCTGATCGATGAGCCCAGCAGCGGCCTTGATCGCATTACCGCTTCAGAAATTGACGACCTTCTGTTGAAGGTTAAAAAAGAGTCGCAAACGACAATGATAATCGTCACCCACGATGTGCATGGCGCACGGCGCGTGGGTGACCAGATGGCTGTCCTCGACCGGGGTCGCCTGGTGGGCTTTGGCACTGCCGACGAATTACAAGGCAGTGACAACGAAGTGGTTCGCAACCTGGTGTCGGAGTCCTGAAGAATGAACAAACGATATCTGGCCGCCGCCGGCGCCTTCGTTATTATTTCCGTGATTCTCTTTGGGGCGATCCTGTTCCTGCTCGGGGATCGTAACAAAGCCTTTAGCCACCACGTTGATTTCTACACCGAGCTCACTGACATTAACGGCATCGAACCGGGGGCAAAGGTGCGAGTTTCGGGTTTTGAAGCCGGCTCGGTCAACGGAATCGAGCTGCCCACACACGCTTCGGGCAGGTTTCGCATCAGGCTGCACGTTGACAACAAGCTGCATACGCTTATCCGCACCGACTCGCAGGTGACGGTCGAGTCTGACGGTCTGGTTGGCGACAAGTTTCTCCTGATCCACGAGGGCACCGACCAGGCGCAGGAGGCGGCGCCGGGCAGTACGCTTCCCAGCAAAGAGCCGATCGAGTTGACAGCCGTAATCAGTAAGGTCACCGGCGTGATTGACCTGGCCACGGGAACCATCACCGATGTCCAGGGGAAGGTGGATGGTGCGCTTAACTCGATTACCGCCACAGTTAACAACGCTAATGGCCTGGTCACCAGTATCCGCAGCGGGAAAGGGACCATCGGTATGCTGCTGAACGATGACACGACGGCGAAACAGGTAAAAGGCACGGTGGCTAACGCACAGCAGGCCTCGGCCAGCCTGCAGCAGGCATCGTTGCAGGTACAGCAACTTGTCACCCAGGCGCAAGAGCTTATGACCGATGTGCAGCGGCGCAACCTGACGCAAAAGGCTGACAACACGCTGACCAGCGCGCAGCATGCGGTGGCGCAACTGGATCAATCGTCACAGCAGGTGAACGAGATGCTGGCAGTTGCCCTGGCGCCCGGAGCCTCCGGCCAGACGGCGGGAGAGAACCTGCGCGATTCGTTGACGAACATCAATACGACCACGGCTAACGTGGCAGACGACACCGAAGCGCTGAAACATGAGTTCCTCTTCCGCGGATTTTTCAAGAAGCGAGGCTTTTACAGCCTGCAGGATTTGAGCCCGCAGCAGTACCGCGACGACCCCTATTTCCGCACCCACGATCGCCAGCGTATCTGGCTGGACGCGCAGACGTTTGCGGCGGGCAGCGGCGACTCGGAGTTTCTCACTCCTGCAGGAAAGCAGCAGATTGACCAGATGATGGGTGGCCTGCGCGATTCTGTGGTCGACGAGCCTCTGATCATCGAGGGATATGCCAGCCAGGCCTCGCCGGCGGACCAGATTGCGCTATCGCGGGCCCGGTCACTGCTGGTGGCCCACTACCTCGAAGACCGCTTCAAACTACATGGCAAAAACCTCGGAGTGATGCCCCTGAACGATACTGCACCCTCATATTCCGGCAAGACCAATTGGGATGGAGCCTGCATCGTGATCCTGGGGATGAAGAAGTGATTTGAGCCCCCCGTCTCAGCATTCAATTACGTTCAAGGCCAATCCAGCCAGCGAGGTTTCTTTGTAGCGTGCCTGCATATCGAGGCCGGTCTCATACATGGTTTTGATGACCTGATCGAGCGAGACCTTGTGACCCTCGGACTCATTCAGGGCCATGCGGCTGGCGTTGATTGCTTTAATAGCTCCTACTGCGTTGCGCTCGATACAAGGAACCTGAACGAGACCGCCAATCGGGTCACACGTCATACCCAGGTGATGCTCCATCCCGATCTCGGCAGCATGCTCGACGCGGCTGTTGACCTCTGACGACGGCAGGGTTGTCTCCATAGCCGCAACCAGGCCGCCGGCCGCCATGGATGACGCCACACCTACTTCCCCCTGGCAGCCGACTTCTGCTCCGGAGATGGAAGCGTTCTCCTTATAGAGGATGCCGATCGCAGCGGCGGTCAGGAAATACCGGAGTACGCCCTCTTCGTCTGCTCCATCGACAAATTCCAGGTAGTAGTGGGCGACAGCAGGCACCACTCCGGCAGCGCCGTTTGTGGGAGCCGTAACTACGCGTCCACCGGCGGCGTTCTCTTCGTTCACCGCCATGGCATAGACGTTGATCCAATCGAGCTGGGAAAGCGGATCTGCAGAACCCCTGGAGCGCAATTTCTCCGCCAGCTTTTTGGCGCGCCGCCGTACCTTTAGACCGCCGGGAAGAATTCCCTCTGATTGCATACCGCGACGGGTACATTCCCGCATCACTTGCCATATTTCCAGAATGCCTTGCCGTACCTGCTCTTCACTCATGGTTTGAAACGCACACTCGTTCGCCATCATCAATTGCGCGATGGTCAGGTTGGCGGCCGAAGCTTGTTCCAGCAGTTCCTCCGCGTTCATGAATGGGTAGGGAACTCCGCGGGCCGGGGTAACTTGCGGAGAGAGCGCTTCTTGGTCGGAAACAATGAAGCCTCCGCCGATGGAAAAGTAGACCCGCTCAAGCAGCAGACGCCCCGCGCTATCGAACGCCGAGAAGCGCATGCCGTTGGGATGAGAAACAACACCGGCTTCGGGGTACATCTGGTCGCGATGGAACAGAAGATCCTTGGTCTCTGCAAAGGGAATAGTGCCAATCCCCGGCAACTCAAGCTTTCCGGCGTTTCTTATGGCAGCCAGAATGCCATCAATCGCGCCCGGATCTATATCCTGCGGCGTGTACCCAGAAAGCCCGAGAAGGATGGCGCGATCGGTGCCATGGCCCTGACCCGTGAGCGCCAGGGAACCGTAAAGATCGACCCGAAGCGACGCGATAGCCAGGCCGCCCAGTTCGTTCACGAAGCGAAGGGCGGCGCGCATCGGCCCCATGGTGTGCGAGCTGGAAGGGCCAATACCAATCTTGAATAGTTCGAAGAGGCTGTGCTTCACCGCTTCCATAGTATGACTGCTGGGTACACTAGCCAGGATGAAATCCGTCTGGCTTGCCGTTGCGCTTTCAGCCACCTCTGCCTTTGCTCAGCAAATAACCCTCGATGTCGACGCCACGACTATCTCACGCAAGATGTTGACGGCGCGGGAATCGTTTCCCATCGCATCGCAAGCGGCGCGCACCCTCGAGCTGGTGTATCCCAAGTGGATACCAGGGAATCATGCGCCCACCGGTCCCATCGCCGACCTGGTGAATCTACATTTCAGGGTGGATGGGAAGCCGGTGGCGTGGACCCGGGATCCCGTGGACATGTACCGCTTCCATATTGCTTTGCCTACAGGGGCCAGTTCATTGACGGCGGAGTTCACTCTG
>Ga0181537_10005481_pt1 | contig 10246 bp, 9 predicted proteins | sample PEATcosm2014_Bin_39_FD_119765 | JGI IMG/M metagenome (GOLD analysis project Ga0181537, IMG submission 119765) | Peatland microbial communities from MTU Mesocosm Facility, Houghton, MI, USA - PEATcosm2014_Bin23_10_metaG | ecosystem: Environmental > Terrestrial > Soil > Wetlands > Peat | place... | reverse complement strand
GTGTCGGAGTGGCACTGGAAGCAGAGCGCAGGTTGCGGAGCCTTCAGCAGCTTTTCTTCTTCCTGGCTCTGATGAACGCTGTGGCAGCTAATACAGCCGACCTTTGCCTTGGCGTGGGGCGAGCGGTCAAAGTTCGGGTGCGCTCCCGCGTGACAGGTCAGGCACTTGGCATCAACCTCTTTCGCCGAGTGCTTCGCGGGATTGAATATCTTGCTCGTGTCGCCGCCGCCCGCCACGTGCTCCGCTCCGGGACCATGGCAGCCCTCGCAACCTTGCTTTGACGGACCGCCATTCGTGTTCAGTGTGGTCTTCCAGTGCGGCGTCTTCGACCAGGCGTTATATATTTCCTCGTGACAGGTCTTGCAGGTCTCGGCTCCTACATACTTGGACACCTCGGGGGGAGGTGCACCGATGGGAAGAGCAGTCGCCGCTGGTGAAGCAGGCGATTGAACATTCTTAGCTGGAGGCGGGGTTGGCGAACTGGTCTGGCCGGGAGCAAATGCCGGGCCTGTGAGAAAGAAAAAAACAAGAGACAGCAGAATCGGAGAGGCCTTGTAATTTCCCGGCTTTCGCATTCGTACGCTCCCCGGAACTGCAGCGGTTTATCCAGCACGTGTTACTGGCCCATGTTTCTGTGGCGAACCGATCGTAAAATCCCATCCCGTGGAAGTCATTGAGCAACGTCAACAAGAATCGCACCGAAAAGACGGAAATCGGGACTCCAATTCCCGTTTTCGAACCTTGGTGAACCCATGCAAGGATGAACCCATGCAAGAGCCACGACCAATGCCAGCGGTTGCGCTCGGCTGGCCAAAAAACAAAAAATACGCGAGTCCGAATGCTTCTGCTGTTCAATACTGCTCACTCTTGTACAAAAAGAGAACGAGGATGCGACCGCTCCGCAAACTGATTCTTCCGATTTCCATGCCTGGGCGAGAGCATTCTTGCCGGGCGCGGGCTGGATTCTGGTTAATCGGTTCCGAGAAGATCTGGGATCGCGGGACAGCGTTGCCTTCACGTCTGCATTGGTTCGAGACTGAGGTGCTGAGCCAAGCCGGGAATCTGGAAGGTCTGAGGCGAATCAATCGCGAGGCTATTCGCTTGGTGTAAAGGCGTTTGCCACTGAATCATTCAAAGCTAACGTGCTTAACTCGTATGCTCATGCTGAAGCGAAATGTCGGCACAAATTTGCCAAGGTGCGCAGAAACAATCTGCGACGCACGATCAGAACCCAGAGCTGTTCGCTATCTGTAGGCAAAGTTCTCGAATCTCCCAAGGAGACATCTCCGATGAAGTCCCGCATCGCTTGTGTAGTCGCTTGCCGCAAACGTTGTACTGCTCGCTCAGGGCCCCTGGATGCATAGCTCCCAGTCGAGTCAGCTGCTGTTTCACTTGCGCGATCCGTTGTTCGATTTTGTGCGGTCGTCATAGCCGATATCATCATAGTGATATGGGATAATGTCGGGCCTTTTCAGCAAACCTTTTTCCACAACTTTTTGCCTTCTTTTCGGATCCGAACCTCGGCTTCCGCGCTACAATCCCGCCATGCCCATGGCACCGTTTATGGAGAGATTTCCGGCGCTGGGAGCTCGTGAGACCCGGTCGGTGAAGGTTCCCCCCGGAGCTCCTCTGCCCCACGGAGAATATGGTTTTATCGAGTTGTATTGCAATGAACCGGGCTGCGATTGTCGGCGCGTCACTATCCTCGTACTCCGACCCCATACCGGTTGGAAGGTTTGGGCCAGCATCAGCTATGGCTGGGAAAGTATGGACTTCTATCAGAAATGGGCCCACACTTCCGACCTTCTGGATCCACTCGAATGGCAAGGCCCGTATCTGGACCCCATGGCCGAGCAAACCCAATACTCGCCCCTGCTTCTGGATCTTTTCGAGTCGACCGTCCTGCAGTCTCCCGGCTACGAGCCCCGTCTCAAGAACCATTACCAGATGTTTCGTGCCGCGGTGGAACAAGAAGGCGCAGGCCGAACCCAAACCCAGCGCAGCCCTGCCCGTCGATCCCAGTCGAAGCGACGTGGCTAAGAAGTTTCCGGCGCTTCCTCAGGTCCCGTCGTCACCGGGCCCTCCAGACGCCCGGTTGGCAAGCTGTAGCGTTTTCTGCGCTGTCCCTTGCCCAGATCGATTCCCTCCAGCAGCAAACCCAACTCCCAGGCCGCGATTTCTTTCCGACCCGTCTCAGCAAAAGGAAACTGAAACGTGCCCATTTCCAACCTCCGTCACTTGGAGTCCTACGCGAGGGTGACTTTGTTCGATCCCGGCGAGGCTGCCTTGTCGTAAACGGAGAAGACCTTGATCCGCTTTTTGCGGAGCAACCTCCTGTGCGATGGTTGCGGACTGAGCGAGGATTGTGAGGGCGAGGGCGAGGACGGCAAATCGCATCGGGGCTAGTTTCGCTGGTCCTTCACTTGCATCAAAGGCATCGAACAACCGAAACGGTATCAGAGGAGCGATCAATGGCTTGCGCGATCGCAAAACGATCAGAAGCTTACGCTCTGTCATCGCAGCTTCGCATACACCAGTTTGACTTCCTTCAGGATGAGATGTCGGGATCGGCGTCTCGCCGAAGGGCAAGGCTACACAATGACTTTCGCTGCCCGTTCCGCTGGCTGTTTTGCCGGAGCCAGCGCGACCAGCACTACCCCGACGATTAGGAACAAAACCACTCCCACGAGTTCCTGGCGCTCGATCACATTCCGGTATTCCTGCGCAGCCATTACCCCAGCATGCGCAAGATTTGCCCATCCGCCGAAGGCGATCAGGCTGCGGTTCGCTGCTGGGTCACGCACCGCCAGCAGCAAGAAAATTCCGAGTGTGACATAGATGCTCATTATCATGGGCACCGAGGGCTCTCGCGAGAAAAACATCGTCAGCGGAACAACTCCCGCCGTAAACAACAATCCCACCAGTACCAACACGATCTTTAGCGCCCGTTCTCGATTCATGGTGCCCTCCTCCTGTTTCAGAAAAGTCCACTGCGACGATCAAGTCCAACGGTGATGACTAAGGACTGTGTGCTGGTCCTGCAACATCGAACTCTTTCTTGTATGCCTCCCAGCGTTGCCGCACCCCCGCCATGATGGTCTGGTACTCCGGGTCGGCTCGCAGAGTGTCATAGTTCTTGTCCCGCTCAAACCAAGGGTAATTCGTATCTCCGAGTGCGACCGTCCGCTTGAACCAATCGAGCGCACCCTGTCTATCGCCGAGCAGGGCATGGATTCCGCCCAGCCAGTAAGCGCCGTCGCCGTCGATGATCTGTTCGGGACGGTATTGGAGCAGGCGGGCCTCGATCTTCCCCCTTCGCCCGCGTGAGGCGTACAGAATTGCCCCCAGCAGACGCGCCGAGTCGTCGTCAGAATCATGACCGAGCGCAACCGCCCGATCCAACTCGGATTCGGCCTCATCGAGTTTGCCTTCGTAATAGAGCACCATGCCCAAGTACGCCAATGCTTTGAATTGATCGGGATTCGCTGCAACCACCGTGCGCATTTCTTCTTCAGCGTCTTTTGTCTTGCCACTGTAGAGCAGCATGCGAGCGTGCATCCAGTGGGCCTGCGGGGCAGGATTCAATGTGACCACTCGACCCCACGCTTGCTCAGCCAGTTCATTCAGACCTGCGTAATAACACGAATACCCCAGCGTCTGCCAAGCGACTGCGCTGTTTGGCGCCACGCCGACCGCTCGTCGTGCGGTACGGATCGCATCTCCCTCTTGACCACCCTCGCCGTAAGCAAACGCCAAGGCGATCAATCCTTCTGGCGACTGGGGGTTGATCCTCAGTGCGTTCTGGGCTGCATCAACCGCCCGCTGGACGTTTGCCGCGCCGTCGTTGGTGAAGTTTGCAGCTTGATACCCATAGAACTGCGCGAGCAATGCGTAGGCGTCGGCGAAATCCTTGTCCAGAGAAATTGCATGCGAAAGCAGTCGCTTGCCTTGCTCGATGCTGTCAAGCCGCGAGTGTACGAAGTATTCATTCTCATAGAAACGTGCTTGCAGGTAATCGTTGTACGCGTCGACGTTCGCGGTTGCGGGCTGCTCTATTGACGTTCTCTCCGCAGGAGATATTTCGACCCGAAGCCCTTCCACCACCTTGGTTGCGACCTGATCTTCGAAACTGAGGATATCGCCGCTGCGCAGATCGTAGCGTTGTGACCATTTCGTGGTGCCGGTGCGACCGTCGATCAATTGGACGGAGACCCTGATCGTTCCCGCAGCCCGTTGGTAGGTCCCTTCAAGCACGCTTTCGACGCCCAACGTCTTGGCGACTTCCACAGGTTCCGGCGTTTCTTTCGCGTACTTCAAGACAGACGTTGTCGGTCGCACGGCTAAGTTTTGTAGCGAGGTCAGGCGGCTGATGATCGCGTCGGTAATGCCTATCGCCCAACTGTCGCTCGTAGCCGCCGAGATGTCATGAAACGGGAGCACCGCAATGGTTTGAGGAGGTGGCGAGGGCGAAAGGCTCGCGGCGGCTCGGGGTGCATGGCCGTCAGTGTCACGGCTGCGCACGCCGACGACAACTAAGATCGTTACCAATAATGCAGCCGCAAGCAAGATCAAGGCCCAGACAGATCGGCTTACCCTTGAAGCGCCTCTTTTTTCCGGTGCGATCACCGGAACTCGTTGTGACTCCGTGTCCCGCTTCAACCGTTGCAGGTCGGATCGCATGTCCGAGGCGTGCTGGTAACGTAGATTCCTGTCCTTCTCGAGCGCCTTATTGATGATGTCTTCCAGTTTGGTCGGTACGTCGTGATTCAGTCGCACCACGGCCACCGGAGCACGATTCATGATGGCCTCGCAAATGACCGCCGAACTGTCTCCGCGAAACGGCAAAGCGCCCGTCGACATCTCATACAGCACTGACCCAAACGAGAAAAGGTCGGTACGCGCATCCAACTCTTTGGCCCGTACCTGCTCTGGCGACATGTAGGCCACCGTTCCCACCATGGTGCCGGGGCTGGTCAGATGCTCAGCGTCCACCGAGCCCGTCGGTGTGTCAAGAGTCGCAATGTTGCTCCGAGAACTGCCTGTCAGACCGACCTTCGCTAGACCAAAATCAAGAATCTTGGCGTGTCCGCGCTCGGTGACAAAAATGTTGGCGGGCTTGATGTCGCGATGAATGATTCCCTTGGCGTGCGCGGCATCCAGCGCGTCAGCAATCTCAATTGCCAAGGCGAGCAGAACGTCGGTCTCCATCGGTTTCCCGGCAATGCGATGCTTCAAGGTCAGCCCGTCCAGAAACTCCATCGCGATGAACGGATCGCCATGCTGATCGTCAATTTCGTAGATGGTACAGATGTTCGGGTGGTTCAGAGCGGAAGCAGCACGAGCCTCGCGGCGGAAGCGTTCCAACGCCTGGGGGTCATTTGCCAGGTCTTCGGGCAGGAATTTCAGAGCGACGAATCGCCCAAGTTCGGTGTCCTCGGCTTTGTAGACGATACCCATCCCGCCGCCGCCCAGCTTCTCAACGATGCGGTAGTGCGAGATGGTTTTACCGATCATGGGTGGCGCAGGACTCAGGGTGCAATGTTAGGGATGCGACGAGGCAGAGTCAACGAGGGCGCGCACCGATGGACGAGAAAAGGGCAAGTGCAGCGATTTCAGGCTATCCGAAACCCTCGCCAACTCCCCGTCTTCGAAGGGTGCAATCCGTAGCAGCCGCAATTGGATGATTCGATTGGGCAGGAGATTCGGGTTCCGGGTGGACAGCCGAGGACCTTTTGACCACTCGTTTACTGATTCTCATTGCGGCAGCCCGATGCGGCGCTCTAGGTCGGTGACGCGGGGGGCGTCCGGCAGATTACGTTCCGGGCGTCGTTGAATGCCGCCTTTTCCAGAGCTCTGCTTCAACCTTTATGGCGACGGCCTCGGCATCGAACACGGACTTTGCTTCCTGAGCCTGGTCTGCCAGATCCTGTCGTCCCAATTTTCGGGCCGCCTCTGAGATCGCTGCTTTGTGCAATTCAGTGACTGGCTTCTCGCTGGCATGCATGAGCCATTCGCCAATAGCCAACGTTCTCTGTAAAACAGGAATTTCCATATTCGCCGGTTGTGGAATTGGAGGATGATCTTGTCGCGGAATGTCTAGATTCAGGGCGTTGCTGAGATCGTTGGCTTGCGCAGCACGTTTTCCCAGACCGTCAGTCCCCAAATCGAAGCAATTCATGACGGTCTTCAGGACAGAAGTGTGGTCGAAAATGTCGTTTACGATTGTTCCTGATCGTGTGAACGGCGATATTACAATCGCTGGAATTCTGACTCCTAAGCGATCAAACATAAAGCCGCTGCCTCCTGGCTGGGACTGCGGAATTACGATTCCGTCCGGTGACACGGTTTTGCCTGGGGAAACGTGGTCGTAGCATCCTCCGTGTTCATCAAACATGATGATCAGCATTGTCTTTTCCCAATCGGGGCTGTTTCGAACCGCCGAGTAAACCCGATAGGCGAGCTTCTCACCCTCCTCGACGTTAGAAACGCCATAGAGTTGGACGGAGTGGGATTCTGGATGCATATCGTTCTCGGCTCCCCATTTCAGCGAGTCCATGTAATTGGGCTCAATAAAGGAGTAACTTGGCAATCCTCCTGGCGTCTGCGCATCGGTTTCGAAATCGTGGAGGAGCTTGAAACAATCCGTACGCAGCACATAATCCCACACCTTTTCCTGCGTAAGCATCACTAGACTGGTTACGGTCCAACCGCCCGTGTAGACCTTCCACTTCCGGCCAGCCGCGGAAAGCAAGTTGTATATGGTCGGCGTCTTGTTGACGAATATGCGACTGTCGCCCTCATTGTCAACGTATCCCGACGAAGTTCCCGCCTGGACGAAAGAGCGATTACACAGCGTCTGAGAAGGAATCGAACAGAACCAGTGATCACACACGCAATAGCTGAGCGCAAGGCTCGACAACACGGGTACGGTCAAAGGGGTAAAGCAATTCATGATGATTTCAGGATGCTGGTCATTCGCGTGGGCGTAATTGTTTACAAAGCCTTGCATCGTTGCTGACGCAGAGGGTAAAGGAGTCTTGTTGAGGGCAACAGCAGGCACATTGTAGAGCTGCTCATATACATCTTCGTAAGGCTCACATGGATCGGGAAAAGGATCGGTTGGTATCTGGCCCTTTCCGGCTGGCACATTGCCTTTCGGTCCAGGATTAGACATTTGCTTCCCATAGAGACCCTCGAAATTTGCTGGGGGTTCTCGATTGAAGGGAGCCGGATTGGCGGGATCATAAAGCCAACCGAGGAGGTTATCAAAAGAACGGTTTTCAAGCATCAGCACAACAATGTGTTCGATTTGTTTAAGATTTGCCATTTTTCACCTACTCGTGCGGGCTGGCGGACGTCATCAAACCGGAAGCATTCGAGACCAGAAGTCGGCGTCCGCCTCGCTCATTCTACAAATCGGACGAGGGCACTATTCCTGTAATACCCTCTGCCACCATCTCCGATAGTGCCGAAATCGTTGCGGTCGGATTCGCCCCCACTGAGGTCGGAACTATAGCCCCGTCAGCTACATACAAGTGCTCGTAGCCGAAAACTTCGCCGAATGCTTTACGATCCGCATTGGTCACACCTCGGCTCGAATCATCGGCCAGGACACAACCGCCAAGCGCGTGTACCGTAACGTTGTTACGTATCGGCCTGTTCCACGTGGGAAGGGGAATAAACAACCTGCTTCCCAGGGTATGCGCAAATTCCTTGCCGCCATTCAGGATGGCTTGATAGAGAGACATGCTGTCTTTGAAAGGCCAATCAATCGCAAGCTGATGATTTCTGTCGAGCGACATCACGCCATTCGAGCGGTCAAGGCCCATACAGAGAAGCACGGCCGTGTTGTAGGAAACGTCGTTGTTGAGAAAATCCGCAACAGCCCAACCCAATCTGCCGAGTGACTTGCCCGAGACCCATTGTGTGATCCAGTGCCGCAGAATCTCGAGTATCGGCTTGATACTCAGAAAGCGCGGCTCTACGCCATCGATATACCAGGCCAAAATGGCTCCGTAGCTGGCGTCTTCGAGTATGAAGGCCTTGTCGCGATCGAACTTTTCGAAGAGATTGAAATCGGTTCGTTGTGTGATGACCGGGCCGTAGTTCGAATTTACGGGCTGCTTGCTGTTCAACACAAAGCTCAAGAAATCTCCATTGCCAGAAAATGATTTTCCCAGAGCATCGCTGATTCGTGGCAGAGTTTTGAAATCTTCCTTACATTGCAGGAGCAACTCGGTGGAGCCCAGCGAACCGGACGATACGACCACTCGTTTGGCCAGCGCCGACCGGAGCTCCTTGCGTTCAGCAAGCAGGTCACGGAAATATACACGGTAGCCATGTTCACCTGAGCCGTCGGCGTCATCGGCACCGCTGACGTTTACAGGAACAATTTTGGTAACCAGGTGTTCGGTGCGGATCTTTGCCTGGTAGCGATTTTCGGCCACAAACAGATAATTGAGGTCGAGGGTGTTCTTGGCGTGGTAGTTGCAGCCCATATCGCACTCGGCGCAGTACATACACGATGTTTGAATCGCGCCATAGCGATTCTTTTCCTGCACACCGATGGGCGTAGGATTGTTGAAGTCGTTTCCGAAGAACACATTAATGTCGACCAAGTCCGATTTGCGGCCATTTTTTTTAGCAACCTCTTGGAACACTTTGGTCCGCAAGATTTCCCGCCGCGGATCGCCAGTAGCCACAGGAATCGGCCGAGAGCCGAGAACTTGTTTTGCGATGCGATAATACGGCTCGAGGACAGAGCGCTTGCAGGAAGACGGCCAACGATCGTCAAAGACCTCATCGGGCGGGATCATGAAAACGTTGGCGTAAATCAAGGATCCTCCACCGAGGCCCGCCCCGATCAGAACGTCCATGTGCTTGTAGTTGCGTACATCGAAAATCCCATGCGCCTCATTACTATTCTTTTTCGCAACTGCGCTGCGAATTGCTTTGGGCCTGGGCTTCTGATCATCCGACAAAACGAAAAAGGCGCTCGCCATGTCGTGCGGCGTGCGAGCAAAAGATCCCATAGGATAGCGCTTGCCACGTTCGAGTACGAGAACCTGCCCCGGCCACTTCTTCGCCAGGCGGCAACTGGTAATCGCCCCGCCAAAACCTGTACCGATAACGATGGCCTCGTACGTGCTCTCCATAACAACCTCCGAGTTATGTGCGAATTCACGACCGGGTTCGCTGGCCATGCTTCATAGTGGTTCCTTCGTCCGGCTGATTCGTGAGCTGGGCGATGCCAGAGAAATCCCAAACAATAAAGCAAAAATCAAATCTCCAATTACTGGAATCCAGAATAGCGGCGGTATCAGTCCTTTGAAGGCAAAGAATTGAACAATGAATATGACGGAGAACGCGACCTTGCCGATGATGCCCAAAATCACGATGTTGCGATTGCCCTCGAAATCACGCGAGACCATCCAATATCCGATCCCGAAAGTCATGAAGAGTGCGATCCAGGCGTAGTAGTAGATTTCGGGCACCGGCGGTGAGAGCTTGGCGAGACCGAATATGATTCCTGTTCCAAGGACGATCGCGGCTCCGCCCAGCAGATTCCATAACGCTCCGATCAAAAACAGGCGGCTTCGAAGCTGCTCGCTCATGTCAACCTCGCACGATTTCTCGTGAAATCTGATTCAGCTAAATGTTCAAATACTCGCCGTAACCGTTTCCCCGGATCGGTGTCCCTCGATAGGTGCCTTCGAACGAGTGGTTGAAATAGGTAATGTTGCTGGCGACAGGAGCGGCGGGCCATTCGCGGCAGCTAACGTATTCGAGCTCTCCGTTCGCCGTTGTCGCCCTCACCTGCCAGCGCCGATAAAATGTAGCGCCGCTCGCACCGAACACCTCGTTCGGTTCGGGGTCGGAGTATTCGACCTTTACGCTTTGGATGGGAATGTATTCTCCATCCCAATAAAAGCCGCCGCGGTTTCGAAAATCGATGCCGAAGCCGCGAGCCTTCATCCACCCGCCGCTAAAGCCGCCGTTAGAGACGAACAACTCGTAGTGATAGCAAATGGGCCTGAACTGAGGAACGAACAATTGAATGAATCGAACCGGACTGTAAAGCAGATCGAAGTTGAAAGCCTTGCGCGCGAACCCGTGTTCGAAAGCTCCCGCGCCTTGAATGCGGGTTGACGCAGTTCGATCCGTACCTGGCGTGCGGACGGACATGGTTCCGTCGAACTCGCCAAACGATGCGAAGTAGGTAAATATGCCGGGAATGTCTGCCCAC
>Ga0181537_10005480_pt1 | contig 10246 bp, 12 predicted proteins | sample PEATcosm2014_Bin_39_FD_119765 | JGI IMG/M metagenome (GOLD analysis project Ga0181537, IMG submission 119765) | Peatland microbial communities from MTU Mesocosm Facility, Houghton, MI, USA - PEATcosm2014_Bin23_10_metaG | ecosystem: Environmental > Terrestrial > Soil > Wetlands > Peat | place... | reverse complement strand
CTGACCAGCAAAGAGGGGCAACAGAACCTGCTCGATGCAATGCAAGCTGGAGCCGACGACTATCTCGTCAAACCGTTCGACGAGATGGAACTGAAGGCGCGTCTGCTGGTCGGGAAAAGAATTCTTGAGCTGCAGGAAGAGCTGATTGCAGCGCGCGACACCATGCGGCACGCCGCCACCCATGACTCTCTGACAGGATTATTGAATCGCGGAGCGATCCTCAACATGCTGGAACGAGAACTAGAACGGGCCCGGCGCGAGCGCCAACCCGTTGCCGTGATTCTCGGGGACGTTGATCATTTCAAGAGCGTCAACGATACTCTCGGCCATCTTTTTGGCGATGAGGCTCTGCGAGAAATCGGACGGCGCTTACGCTCCCAGCTTCGCATTTACGATGGCGTAGGACGATACGGGGGCGAAGAATTCTTAATGATTTTGCCGCATTGCGATTTACCCAATGCTCTGCAGCGCGCGAATGAACTACGGGAAATCATCGCTGGCGCTCCCGTCGTTCGTTCCGGCAACAAACGCTCCACAACCATGAGCATGGGAGTCGCCATTTCGGGCTATGAGGGCAAGAGTGAGCTGGAAACGCTATTGAATCGCGCCGATACCAGTCTCTATGCCGCCAAGGAAAATGGCCGGAACCGGGTGGAGCATCTTGCCCCCCCGGCCAACAAACCTCATCGATAAGGTCGCGAAAACGATAACTCCTGCGAAGTTGTACCTCGCCCAAGAATCCCTTAGTCTTGGTGCATAACTGCACTCCGAATGGGCCAGCGCGCGCATTCTCGAGTCAGAGATGTAGCCACGACTCCCTTTGCCCTCCGAGATTCCAACCCGCATCCAACACTATGCCCGCGAGGCCGGATTCGATCTGTGCGGCGTTTCCCCGGTCCGCGATTTCGACGAGTTGCACGTTTTTCCTGCCTGGATCGCCGATGGCATGCATGGCGAAATGAAGTACATGGAGGCGCGTTCCGACGCTGGAGAACTCAAGCGCGAATCCCTGACTCGCGTCGCCCCGTGGGCGCGCAGTGTCATCGTTTGCGCCCTGAATTACAACACGGCTGCTCCCTATTCGACGCAGGAGCCCGATGCCGGCCGCGGGTGGATTTCGCGCTATGCTTGGGGCAGCGAAGACTATCACGACGCCGTCCTCCGTCGCTTACGCAGAATCGAAACTGACCTGCGCGGCTTGTTCACAGCGGTCCAAACCGGTGTCTCCGGTATTGACTCGCTGCGGCTTCGATCTTTTGTTGACACTGGCCCACTTGTCGAGCGTGTATATGCCAAGTACGCCGGAATCGGATGGATAGGCAAGAACACCTGCATCATCAACCAGAAAATCGGCTCTTGGCTCTTTCTCGGCGTGATCCTCACCTCCCTCGAGCTTGAAGAAGGGACAGCAGCTCCTGATCGTTGTGGGAGTTGCACACGTTGTATTACGGCTTGTCCAACCGATGCACTCGTCGCACCGGGAGTCCTTGATGCGCGGCTTTGTATCTCTTACCTGACAATCGAAAAGCGCGGCGAAATTCCAGAAGGGCTACGTCCCGGGATCGGACGCCATGTCTTCGGATGCGACATCTGCCAGGACGTGTGTCCTTGGAACCGCAAAGCGCCTGCAACGGCAATCCCTGAGTTCCAGGCACGAAAAGAGTTCGTGAATCCAGCACTCGATTGGCTCGCCGAAATGAAGATCGAAGAGTTTCGCGAACAGTTTCGGGGGTCTGCCATGCGACGCGCCGAGCTCTCAGGTCTCCGCCGGAACGCGGTTATTGCCATGGGCAACAGTGGGGACAGAAAGTTCCTCCCGACGCTCAAACGACTCAGTGAGGATTCGGACTCGACAGTTGCCGAACATGCACGTTGGGCACTCGCTCACCTGAGTCCAGCGGGCTCGAAACCGTAATGCATGTTCTGGCCTGGGCAACCGACACCTCCGTTTACAATCGTCAGTTCGTTGGTTGGAGGATTCGCTCATGTTCCAGAAGGATCTACTGCGTGGCAAGCGCGCTCTCATCACGGGTGGTGGCACTGGCTTGGGAAAAGCGACAGCACTGCGTTTCCTCGAACTGGGCGCCGAGGTCTGCATCTGCGGGCGGCGGCTTGAAGTTCTCACCGCGACGGAACGTGAACTGCAAGAGCGCACCGACGGCAAAATTCGCTCCTACGGGTGCGATGTACGTGACGCGGTCGCGGTAGAAGCGACGATCGCCGGCATCTGGAACGATGGTCCGCTGGACGTTCTCGTGAATAACGCCGCGGGTAATTTTCTCGCTCGGACCGAAGACCTCTCGCTCGGAGCATTTCAATCCGTGATCGGCATCGTGCTCATGGGAACCCTCCATATGACGATGGCCTGCGGGCGTCGCTGGATCGCTGCTGGGCGTGGCGGCGTGGTGCTCAATGTGACCACAACCTACACAACCACCGGCTCGGCTTATGTTGTGCCATCGGCGGTGGCGAAAGCCGGAGTTCAGGCTCTGACTCGCAGTCTCGCCGTCGAGTGGGGCAACCGTGGCATCCGCATGAACGCGATCGCGCCAGGTCCCATCCCGACCGAAGGTGCATTCTCGCGGTTGATGCCGCGTCCGGAACTCGAGGCCGCTGCGAAAAAGAGAAATCCATTGGGACGTTTTGGAACGACAGAGGAGTTCGCCAACCTCGCGGCCTTCCTGGTCAGCGACGGGTCCGGCTACATCAATGGAGAAGTTGTAACCATGGATGGCGGCGAATGGTTACAGGGCGCCGGTGAATTCACAGCTTTGGGACGGGAATTGACCGAGGATGAGTGGACGGTGATGAAGCCGAGGCCGAAGGTTTAAGCTGCGATCGCATTTGTTCGCGCGGTCGAAAACAGCGCAAGCAATAAACCGGCCCCAAAAACGAAAGCGTCCGGACTCGATTAGAGTCAGCGGACGCCCGTCGAACAGCCCTCCCCCGAAGTCTGCTCACCACCTACCTTATGCCTTGATCAAGGCGGTGGGAATGGCACGAACGTGGGACCCAAATAGGACAATCTGGTGGGCCCGGCAGGAATCGAACCTGCAACCCTCGGATTAGAAATCCGATGCTCTATCCGCTTGAGCTACGGGCCCTCAACAACTTACGGGGAATCATGGATTTCGGAGCGAATTGGAGCGCTTTTAATCAATTCTCTCCTCGAAATTATAACCGGCGAATCGTTCGATCGCTGTTTGGAGAAAATCCAGTAAAGCAACTTGAAAAGCATTGCTTGTCGACCGCTAGCTTCTGATCTGAGATCGAGCCACGGAAGCGTACCGAGCTGTGGCAAATCCCGGATGGTCGGAGGAGTCGGCAATCACACTTGGCAAAGAGCCCGAAGGCTCGCCTAGACGGAAGGGACGATACCGTCGCATGCTTTCCCCAGATCGGCAATCAATCCGTCATCGGAGAGATCCATCGGCCGGGAGTTCGTCCAGTCGTAGTGGACTATTTTATGAACGCGTTCGATAACCTCATCGTCCCGCACTTCGATGGCTAACTCGCGCCGGCTGTTGAAACTGCCCGGCGCCAGGTTGATAGAACCGACGATGGCGCGGATCCCGTCCGCGAAAAGCAGCTTGGCATGCAGCTTAAGGCCGTGGACCTTGTGAACTTTGATGCCAACGTCATCCAGGATACGAAGGCCGGCGACGCCTTCGGCGAGCTTTTCCCTCTTTAACGTGTGGGGAGCACGCGCCATGATATGGACGTTCACTCCGCGACGGCTTGCCCGAACCAGGTGTTCGATAATGAGGGGATCCTGATAGCGCTCGTTCTGAACCCATAGGGAGTGTTTCGCCTCGTCGATGAATTGGCCGATTCTCTGCCGGGCATTCCCGACGCACCAGATCATATGCGAGTGTTCCCCGGGATCGAATTCTCGTCGAGCCCAATCTGCCTCAAAGCACTCCATAATTTCGTTTACTTCATGCGCATGGCTGGTCACGACGGCGTAGTCGCGGGTTTCGGTCAGATTCTTCGTCTCCCAGTTGAGCGACATGATCCACGCTGACTTATCATCGACGACCATGGATTTCTCGTGGGTCAACTCGAAGGCGGGCGTTGTGTCGATGACTTCGACTCCAGCATCGGTCAGTTTCTTGCGACTGTCGGTGTTCTCCGTCTCACCGTCACGCCTTGCGGGATTCAGCATGATGCGTACTTTGACGCCTCGACGTTGGGCCCTGATGACAGCGGCCAGAATGTGAGGGTCATGAAAGATGAACATCTTGATTCGCAGCGACTTTTCGGCCTGGTCGATGGCGTCGAGGATCGGGCGCGACGAGTCGTCCGGTAGAACCACCAAATATCGAGACATCGTGTTTTGCTCCTTCGCCAGCTCAGGCTGCCCTGAAACGGGCAAGGCTCCCTCAAGAGCCGGCCTTGGCTGTGTCATCTTCAAACTGGGCACGGTGCAGCCCCGCGTAGATTCCGTTTCTGGCGAGCAACTGATCGTGCGTGCCGCTTTCGGCAACAACACCGCCCGCGATCACGATGATCTGGTCGGCATCGCGGATCGTGCTGAGCCGGTGGGCGATCGTGATTACTGTACGACCTTTCATGAGCCGTTCGAGAGCATCGATGACCAGCCTTTCAGATTCGGTGTCGAGAGCGGCAGTGGGCTCGTCCAGAAGAAGTATAGGGTTCTTGCGCACGATTACCCTTGCGATGCCGATCCGCTGGCGCTGGCCTCCAGAGAGCGTCAAGCCTCGTTCGCCTACCATTGTGTCGTATCCATGCGGCATTCGCGCAATAAATTCGTCCGCGTTAGCGAGGCGGGCAGCTTCGACAATTTCGTCCCGGGTCGCGCTCGGCCGACCAAACGCGATGTTCTCGAGAATCGTTCCGCGGAAAAGCACCGTATCCTGTAACACGTAACCGATTTGATCGCGCAACGGGTGAAGGCGGTAGTCGCGCACGTCGCGACCGTCGACGAGCACAGTGCCCGACAGCACATCGTAGAAACGCGGGATCAGGCTGACAACGGTTGATTTTCCCGCCCCCGTCGGGCCTACAATGCCAACCAGCTGTCCCGGTTTGACCTGAAAGCTGACGTCCTTCAAAACCAGAGTTTCGCCGGGATAGGCGAATGCGACGTGGTCGAAGACAACCTCGCCCTGGATGTTCCGCGCTTCGACGGCGCCAGCGCGCTCGGGAATGATATCGTCAGTTTCCAGAATAGAGCGGATGCGTTCGACTCCCACAGCTGCCTGCGCGATGGCATTGGTCGAGGTCGCAAGATCCTTTACGGGCTTGAAGAATTTTGTCAGGTAGGACAAATAAACGGTCAGGGCGCCAACTGTCATCGCCCCTGCCAAGATGAGAAACGCGCCCCTCCACAGGACGATCGCCGTGCACAGCGCCACCGTGATCGTGACAACCGGCGAGAGCAAAGATTTCACCCGTCGCGCCGCCAGCGCAGCATTCACTGTCGCATCGCTGACCGTCGCCAATTGCTGCTCCTGCATCTTTTGGCCATCGAAGGCTTTCACCACTTGCATTGACTCCAAGCCTTGTTGCACCACGGCGACGATATTGGCCTGTTGCGTCCGCACAGCATGAGTCGCTTTCTTGACTGCTCTCTTAAAACGAGACACGAAGAACAGGAGAAAAGGTGTCACCGCCAACGCAATTAAAGTGAAATCCCAATTGAGCCAGAACATCAGGGCCAGCATGCTGACGATCGTGAGCAGGTCAACGAGAATGTCGAGTGTCGAAGAAGAGGCGAATCCCTGTATCGTCTGAATGTCGGTAGTGATCGTGCTGAGCAGAGTGCCCGTCTGGTGGGTGTTGTAGTAGCCGAGGGAGAGGCGCTGCAGGTGATGAAAGGTTCGTTGACGCAGATCGCGGGCCACATACTGGCCTACGCTTTCAGTGAAGTAGTTGTCGATGTAGCTTGCAACCGCGCCCAGGATGGCGATCAGGACAGTGGCAGCGGCCGCCAGCAGGGCAATGCGCATCTTGTTCTCGTTGCCCAGCATCTGGCCCAAAAGCCCATGCAACCACACTGGGAGCCGGTCTTTCCCGGCCACATTGTCAATGACTACTTTCAAGGGCCACGGAGCGGCGAGACTCGCGCCCGTCTCGATGATCATGGCGACGAGAATGATGAAGAGCGTGCCTCGATAAGGGCGAATCAGTTGACGAATCAGGGCTAACATGCGGCCGCGGCTCCCAGAGCCGCCGCGACGAGGACGGTCCAGTTTTGATTCCGAACAGCAGGCGCAAAAAGCTGATGCGCGCAGGGGTTCGGACCCGTTGCTATCGCGTCGATCAGCGTCATGATGCGGGCCGAGGGAGCATAACGGATACCTTCGCTGAACCCCATCGGCGCCGGTCTCTTCGAGTCGTGGATAGTCTGCATTTCTCGCTTACCCATGCCAACACGGTTCTTGCGTCAGCACTCAGGAGGGCATAATACACCTGATGGCAAGATAGATCAGTAATCGGCAGCGGCGGTAGCCAGGACGTTGGGGAGACTCCGTCGGCGCGCTGCCTTTGTCGCGGGCTGGCGCAAGGCCCGCTGGGAATCAGGCACACAGGACTAATGCAATCGGAGGACGTTTATGACAAACAACTCGCGTCAAACTCAAGGCTCTGTTTTCGGGATGCGTATGAGCGAGTTCTGGTCTGGCGATCTAGGACTGACTCTCATCACGATCTCTTTGACCGTTCTCGTCGTCGTGATCACGCCTCTTCGCGAGGCAGGCCTTCCTGGCCGTCTTTTCTTCGAGCTGTTTGTGGTAGCGCTGATGGTCTTCGGCGCTGTGAGCGTAGAGCAGAGCCTCCGGGCGAAAGTGTTTGTGCTCGTTGTCGTTCTTGGCAGTGCAGTGGTCCTGGCGGCGGGTCGGCTACACCCGACGCTGTTTCTGCATGAGTGGGGGAGTTTTCTTGTCACGGTCACACTGCTTCTCTATGTTCGGATCGTCTTGACTGTCATGTTTCGGGGAGGCCCCGTGACTTGGAGCCGCATCCAGGGTGGGCTGTGCGCTTATCTGCTTCTGGGTTTGGCTTGGGCTTCCGCCTTTGAGTTCCTTGAGCAAGTGAATCCGGGTTCTTTCAGCTTCGTCACCGCGCCCGCGGACTTGGACCAACTTACGTCGAAACTTGTTTACTTTAGTTTCGCTACGCTCACTACGGTGGGTAGTAGCATCACCCCGGTGCATCCGTTCGCCCGGTCCCTTACCATCACCGAAGCCATCGTGGGCCAGCTGTTCCCAGCGACTCTTATTGGCGCTCTGGTGGCCATGGCCATGGAGTCTCGGCGCAAAACATGAGACCCCTCGAGTTGCCTGAACTACGACACCTCTGCGGCAAAGACCAGTGCGCCGGTATCATCATAGACATAAACTGGTTCCAGCGGCTTTGCGGCGGCCCGGGCGGCCTCCTTGGCAGCCTCCAGGGTGGCTGACTCCCCAAGGATGGTGGCTTCCCCGTTGAAGCGGGAGCAGTTCACGACGCGAAATTGACCCGGTGAAGCGCCGCGCACACGCTGCGCCTCCGCGCATAACTTTTCGAAATAGCTATCAGGCATGTTGACTCGATTCTCTCGCCGCGTGACCCCTGTCGCGGTACAGGCGAAATCTGAATTCGAGGTTGTGATCGATCTCTTCCAGGAAATCTGCAGCCGCCAAAACCTGCTCTTCCTCTGCAGTCGGAGCGACATACGCAACGTACAACGGACGCGGTCCGCTCCGCCACGAGTCGCCAATTCTCTGGACAACTCTCGACAGCAGTCGTGACCGGCAAGGATGGAAGAAAAACAGGAGTAGTGGCCCCGGGGGAACTTTGCACTCGACGAAATCTACGTTCAACGATTCGATGCATTTGCATTTCTGCGTCGGCGTCCGGTATTGCCGGATGTTCTCTTGAGCGGTCCGATGCAATTCTGGTGAGAATTCCATCCCAACGATCCGTTTGAACGGATGCTCCGATGCCATCAGCAGGGCGCGCCCCTTGCCCGATCCAAAGTCAATGAACGTGAACCCGTCAAATTCCGTCGCAAAGCTGGCAAGCACGCGCTCGAACCGCTCCGGTTCGATGGCTGCATAGTTGTTCCCCTCAATCCAATTCGGACTCGGAATCTCCAGATCACTGAGATAGGTCCAGCCTTCGAAGCTTCCCTCAGTATCGACGCCATGTAGATGGTCGAAATCGCACGGAACGCGACTGGGGCGTAGAGACCTCGCGAACCGGTACTCATCGAGCAGATGGAAGGGTAAAAGAAAACTCCGGCGCAGACTGGTCGACAATCCCCGTTCCTGGAGTGATTTTCGAATCCTGGGAATGATGGTTCTTGTAAGCCTCGGCATGAGAGACGCCGTTCCCTTCTACAATAAGGCTGATCCTTTAATTATAGGCGAGCCCGGTATTGGGAAAAGCGTCGACCGGCGGTTCCCTCTCAAAAACCGCTAAACTCGATCCGAAAGGGCGGATCGTCCGATGGAATCCGAATTAGTCTTTTAGGGGGACCATGGTGCGATCGCCCCGGCAGAAAGTGGCGACTCTCAACAATCCACCTTGAGCTTGGGGCATGGTCATCACGGGGCCGTAACAATAAACGGCATGTCCGTTGGCTGCAAAATACCAGCGCCCTCCGCGATGCTTCGCCGTGGTTTGGCTGGGGGTGGGGGAGGACTGATTTGGTGGAGTAAATTTTGGTATGGGTAGAGACAAGACGAGGGCTAGAGCCAGGGTCTTCATGGTTAGGGTCTCACTTGCAGAGTGGACTCACGAAGAGCCACATTCACAGAACCAGTTCGTAGATCAATCTCTCTAACGGATCTGACTGCGCGACCGCGGAACCTTCGTATCTTTCCGCACGTGCGGGCTTGCCGCCGTTAGATGACGCGAGTCGAGCGTCGCACATCTTCCAGATCAGCGGCCGGTTTGCCAGGAATTTCTTTTGTTGAGTGCGCCGATTTGCTGGGGCGCTTTGCATCTTTATCGGATTTCTTCGTTACGGGCGGTGGAACCTGGGTCGCGGGGTTGTCATGAACGCGCTTGCTGTCGTCGCGCGCCACTTTATCGCGGAGTTCAGCCAATTGAGTACTGTCTTTGAGCATCTCGCGAATCAAGCCTCGTTGTGACTCGATCGTCTGACCCTGCTCGAAAACGAGCATTGTCAGAATTCCGTAAGAAACGATAAACAGAATCACGAGCAGCGGCAGAACCGCCATTGGACGCGATTCTTTGCGAGAAGCTTCGATACACTCGGCGCTGTAGATGACGGTCAAGGTTGCCCCCAAGCCTCTGCCGAAAACTCCGGCTTCAGGAATGAGTAGTGCACCCCGGAAACCATACATCGCCTTACCGCTAAGCCACTGTCTTAATTGGGGTTAGTAAGTGGAGACTGTCGGCGGATAGCGCCCCGGGTGAAAGCATCTGCACTTTATGAGTAACGCTACCAGCATTACTGTGGGACTTAGACAGATTCGACCGACACCGGCACGCGGGAGTCTTGGACGCTGAAGAACCGGCCGGAAATCCGGCCGGGCTGATCGCGACGGCATCGCTTATTCGGTTTTAAAAGCTACGTATTTCCGTCCGGCATAAAGCCGATATGAGGCTCCGTCCTTTTCAATTTTCAATGGGACAGGATGTTGCAGTTGATCGTCGCTTTGGCTCGCGATTGAAAATAGATCAGTCGACGCGACGTTCATGACTGTGAATTTATTGTCCTTGAATCCGAAACCATACTGCCCCGGATCCAAAGTTGCTCCGTCGAAACTCAGTTTGGTTTCGGTAATCAGAAAACCTTGAAACTTCTCCGCAATGGCTGTTGAATACCCCGACGTGTCCACCATTCCCGCCAGCACGATCTTGCCGTTGGGAGCTTTCAATCCCGACGTATTCCGCAGCTGCACCGCCGCGCCCTGTCCGGCGAAGAAATATTTCTCGGGAGCAATCTTCGCCACCTGATCGCTAGTGAGAATTTGCGCGCTTGCTGAGCACGCTAAAGCTAGCGTGACCAATACTGCAAACCACTGTGCTCTACTCTGGGTATTAGGCATAGGGCTCCTTCTTCTTTGAAATTCTCGACTTTCGCTAGGAAATCGTTTTGACCGCAATATTCGGATAGTCCACCAATCAAGACACGGCTATGTTACACACATGGCCACGAATGCGATACTTTCAGAGGAAACGATGAAGTCCAGTGTAGACCAGAAGACGCCCCGGACCACACCCACCGAGATCTTGGAGCGAATGAACGACCGCCGCTGGTTGGCTGTTG
>Ga0181537_10005478_pt1 | contig 10248 bp, 8 predicted proteins | sample PEATcosm2014_Bin_39_FD_119765 | JGI IMG/M metagenome (GOLD analysis project Ga0181537, IMG submission 119765) | Peatland microbial communities from MTU Mesocosm Facility, Houghton, MI, USA - PEATcosm2014_Bin23_10_metaG | ecosystem: Environmental > Terrestrial > Soil > Wetlands > Peat | place... | reverse complement strand
CTGTCTTGGTCGCGAAAATGTTGGGTACGTCGCCGCCTTCGGAGCCTATCTCGTCACAATCACGCATGCGGACCTGCCAACCGAGGGCCGGGCGGCACGGCTCGCGAGTACGATTTTCATGCTCTGCGTCGGGGCGATAGCGGGCGCCTCGGCCGGCCAGCGTGTGTGGATATTCCTTCCCCTGGCAGCGATCGGCGCCTCATGGCAGGCTTGGACAGAGATCGCCGATACAGGTCTTAGGTTCCCAGCGGCGATCGCCGTTCTGACGTTACTTGTGTCGACCGCGAACGACTCGTCGAACATCTTCATAGCGACATACGGTGCCGCGTTCGCCGGCGGAGCAATCTGGCAGGGACTGGTTCAGTATATCGCGGCTCGTTCGAGCGACAAGCCGCCGGCGAGTCTCGCGAGTGATCTCGAAGCGCTCATTGTAAGCTTGGCCAGGGCCCGACAATTCATCGCCACGATGGCGACGCTGGGCGCGGCAGGCGGCGCAATCGCAGCATCGCTGGCTCTGCCACACGCCGCTTGGCTGTTGACGACCGCGTTGCGGGTCATGAAGCCTTCGCAAGTGGAGACACGTCTCCGACTGAAGCATAGGTTCATTGGTACGTCTGCGGGCTCGCTCGTTTCTGCCGGTCTGCTGGGTCGGGAGATTCCGCCGCTGCTGTACGCGGGACTTTTCGGCATCATGCTGACGGCCATGCAATTGGTCGGGGGCCGCCGCTATGCCGTGTGGACATTCTGTCTCACTGTCATTGCCCTCGATCTCGGCCAACGAACCCACGAAGTCGGCTGGCAGGTCGCGGAATATCGGCTGCTGTTGACAATCGGTGGCCTAGCTCTCGCCAGAGTCTTCAGTTTCCGCTTGCCATAAATGCCGCGAGCGTACAGTTCATCGAGGGCGTAGTCTCGCCTCTTCTCGCGAACCGAATTAGAACGCAAACGGAACGCTGCGCGAACCACCGTCTGATCGAATGCTCCTAGACTTCGTGCAGGGTCGAGAGTCAGGGAAAGGAGGCTGGCGGCCATGAAGAGAGTCACGCGTCGGTCATTCGTCACCTCCGTCGGTGCGGCTTCTGTGCTTCCTGCCTCCGCGGTGCTCGGCGCTGTGCAGGGTAGCGAACCTGCCAAAGAGAACGCCGTCAATGCTGCTGGTACGTCGGCGCCCGACAGAACAGTCGCGGATCGGCCGACGTACCTTTTTTTTAATGCGGCAGAGGTGCTTTTCATAGAAGCTGCTTGCGAGCGGCTGATCCCGGCCGACGAAAATGGTGCGGGGGCGCTCGGCGCCGCTGTCCCGAACTATTTTGACAAGCAATTGGGCGGCGCCTGGGGCGCCGGTGAGCGACTGTACCGCAGCGGGCCTTGGGCGCCGGGCACGCCACAACAGGGCTACCAGCTACCGTTCACACCCGCAGAACTATTTCGCAACTGTCTGCGGGCAATCGATCGACAATTGGCTGCGGCAAATACTCCGTTCCATGAGATGAGCGCGGATCAGCAGGATGCCTATCTGAAGTCCTTGGAGTCCGGCGAAAATGAATTGGATGGCGTGCCCTCCGCCATTTTCTTCGACATGTTGCTGGCGATGAGCATCGAGGGCTTCTTTGCCGATCCCGCCTATGGGGGCAATAAGGACATGGTGGCCTGGCGCATGATCGGCTTCCCCGGCGCGTACGCCGATTACTACGAAGCTATCGACAAGCACGGGGAGAAATTCATGCGGGATCCCATGAGCCTTGCCGAAGATGGACGCGGACATATTCACATGCATCCGGATATTCCGGCGAGTCTATAGGGAGACACCATGGCGCAGCGTTTGAAGGAAGTCGACGTCGTGGTGATCGGCGTCGGCATGGTCGGCACCATGGTTTCAAAAGAGCTGGCAGCAGCCGGCTATAAAGTGGTGGGGCTCGAACGCGGCCAGACACGGGCGACCGTTCCGGAATTTCAGAGTCCCGGCATCCACGATGAATTGCGCTTCGATGTGCGCAAGGCGTTGATGCAAGACAATACGCGTGAGCCGGTTTCGTTTCGCAACCAGGCCTCGCAGGTAGCGCTGCCGGTGCGCCGTTGGGAGTCGTTTCTGCCGGGCACAGGTTTGGGCGGCTCCATGGTGCACTGGAACGGGCAAACCTACCGCTTTCAAGCGAACGATTTTCAGCTCGCCACACGCACCCGTGAGCGTTACGGTAAGACTTTTCTAGACTCGGATCTGACGATTCAAGACTGGGGGGTCACCTACGATGAGCTCGAACCACACTATGATCGGTTCGAATACTTGCTCGGAACCAGCGGCAAGGCCGGCAACATAAAAGGACAAATTCAGCCCGGTGGCGACCCTCATGAATCGCCGCGCTCGCGCGAATACCCGACTCGGCCGCAGAAGGAACATTATCAGGGTGCATTGTTTCGAAAGGCTGCTTCCGGCATGGGTTATCACCCATTCCCACAACCCTCGTCCAATCTGAGTGAGCCCTATACCAATCCTGAGGGATTGAAGCTCAACACCTGCGTATTCTGCGGATTCTGTGAGCGCTACGCGTGCGAGCATTACGCGAAAGCGGTTCCGCAGACGGTGCTCCTGCCGGTGCTGCTCGCGAACCCCAATTTCGAGCTTCGCACCGGTTGCCAGGTTCAGCGCATCAATTTGGATTCCACCAAGAAGCATGCCACGGGCGTCACTTACATCGACGCGGTAGGCCGGGAATTCGAACAGCCTGCTGCTCTCGTGATCACCTGCGGGTTCGCGATCAACAACATTCGGATGCTTCTTTTGTCCGGTATCGGCAAGCCCTACGATCCCGCGTCGGGGCAGGGCGTGGTGGGGCGCAATTACGCATACCAGACGATGAGCACCGTGGCTTCGTTCTTTGATGAGGATGTAATCATCAACCCGTTCATGGCATCCGGCGCCTCTGGAACGCTCATAAATGATTTCGCTGGCGACAATTTCGATCACAGCGGCTTGGGATTCATCGGCGGCGCCTTCATCGGCGCGGTCAACACCAACGGTCGGCCGATTCAATATCATCCTGTGCCACCCGGGACACCCCGCTGGGGTAAGGCGTGGAAGAAAGCAGTACTGAAGCATTACAACCACACGGTGATGTTCAGCCTGCACGGCAGTTCCCAGGCAGCCCGGCAAAACTACGCGGATTTGGATCCCACTTATCGAGATGCGTGGGGCCAGCCGCTGCTGCGCATCACCTTTGACTTTCCCCAAAATGATTTGAGGATGGCTGAGTACGTGACGTCGAAAGCCGTGGAAATCGGCAAGGCCATGGGGGCCAAACAGGTGGCCGGTGGTCCACGCAAGGGGCCGTACACGATTACGCAGTATCAAACGACGCACAACACGGGCGGTACCGTCATGGGCGAGTCTCCGAGGACGAGCGTCGTGAACCGTTACTTGCAAGCGTGGGACGTGCCAAATGTATTCGTCATCGGTGCCTCGAACTACCCGCAGAATGCGTCTTGGAATCCCACCTGTACACTGGGCGCGCTTACCTACTGGGCGATTGATGCTCTGAAGAATAAGTATCTCAGGAATCCCGCTCGATTGGTGTCAGCATGAACCGCGCCTGTACAATTGCGAGCGGGCTACTGGTGCTCGCCGCCCAGCCTGGTTTAATCAGCGCCGCAACGGCCCCTTTGACGTCCAAGACAATTGCGAAGTCACCGGGAGCGGCGGACACCTCTGTCTGCGCCGCTTGTCACGGCGCTAACGGCGAAGGTTCAGTTGCCGCTCATGTGCCGCGGATCGCGGGACAGTCGGCGGAGTACCTGCAAAAGCAACTGGACGACTACGCGAGCGGCGCCCGCGACAATCCGATCATGGCAAACTTCGCCAAATCACTAAGCGTCGAACAACGGGGGCAACTTGCCAAGCGTTACGCAGCGATGTCGGCGCCTTTCTTGTCGGAACCCGCGGCAAGTCCAAAGGAATTGGCACGCGGCCATCAACTGGCGTATCAAGGCGATGAGAATATACGGGTTCAAGCCTGCAATTCGTGCCATGGGCCGGATGGCTCCGGGGTGCTGCACGCGGCGCCTTATCTCGCCGGACAGTCATCGGAATACATCAGCAGCGCACTCAAGGCGTATCACGCTGGGTCACGGAAAAATGACGCCGGGGAACTCATGCGCTCGGTCGCCGGGCACCTTGCGGACGCGGATATCGCGGCTGCGTCGGCGTACTTTGCCAATGAAGGTTCAGCCACTCATCCATGATCTTTGCTCAATCACAGAGAATCCTCATGAAATCGCCTCTCTCGCTGGCACTCACCGCGATGGTCCTCACCGCTGCGGCGGACGAGCCTGCCATCGGCCCGCAATCGGTGCGAACCATCTTCGAACGTCACGATCAGACAGGCGTGCCAGGGAAGGAAATCGTCATTGGATCGGCGATGCTTCCTCCCGGTACAACCATCGGCTATCACAGTCATCCCGGAGATGAGTCGGGTTATGTGCTCAAAGGCGTGTTGGTACTCCATACGCGCGGCCAACCGGACAAAATTCTCAAAGCCGGCGACAGTTTCTTCAACGTCAGGGGTGCGGTGCAGAGTCTATCTACAGTGCCAGGCGAGGAGGGCGGAGCGTGTGCGAAGCGCCCGCAATTCTGGAAACGCCAAGTAATCCCGCAAGCGTGCAATAGCCCAATGCAAAGACGGCTGCATCACACGAATCGAGTCCGACCGAATTGAGCGATCCGCAGTGAGTACCATATAGGTCAAGCAATGAATTCGATCGCCTTGGACAAGCGTCAGATTGCCGTATTCTTAGAGGCGTTTGTCGTCGCCCTTCGAAATCAGGTGCCGAATGCCATCCACGCTATGGGTGATCATGTAGAACGCCGCTTTTCAGAATTGGCTGGTGTGCCGTACCAGAGTCAGGTTAGTCGACAAGAATGGGAGGAACTCTGGGAAATGCTGGCAGAACGCTAGCAGCTGCGGATCGCGTTCTGAATCCGTCCTCACGGCAAGGCCGCGAGACTTACCGACTGAGTTGCCTTGCCTGCGCGCTTCGCTTAATGTCAGGTCGCCAGGTAATCTTGTCTTAGGGTTCTAGGCCGATTCAACACCGGAGTCAGGGTGGTGAGGTCTGAAAGGATAAGAGTTATGGTGACGGATGACCATCCCTTGATGAGGGAAGGGATCAATGCCGTGATTCAAGGCACGGAGGACATCATCGTGGTGGCTGACGCCGATAACGGACAGCAGGCACTCGATATGTTTCGCGCACATCGACCGGATGTCACGCTCATGGATTTACGGATGCCGATTATGAACGGTATCGATGCGATCAAAGCAATCCGCACGGAGTTTCCGGCCGCCCGCTTCATCGTCCTCACCACATACCAAGGAGACGTACAAGCGCTTCGCGCGCTCAAGGCGGGAGCAATGGGATATTTGCTGAAGAATATGATTTGGAAGGATTTGCCGGAATCCATTCGCGCCGTGCACGCCGGCCGCAGACGAATACCGGCCGAAATCGCCGAGGCGCTCGTGGAGCACGTCGCAGATGACGCACTCACGGAGCGCGAGGTGGAGGTATTGCGTCGCGTTGCCTTGGGCACGGCCAACAAGATCATCGCGGTTGAACTGTCGGTGTCGGAAGCCACGATCAAGGCGCATATGAAGAATATTCTTGCCAAACTCGGGGCTAATGACCGGACGCATGCAGTCACAATAGCGGTAAAGCGAGGGTTCCTCGACGGCTGAAAGGCGCGGCCGGCCTCAGTTTTGTGAATCGACGGATGATTCGCGCCGCCACCATCTGAAGGATCCTCTCTGGCGTAAGCGGTAAGCCATATGCGCGGGCACCCGCAAGTCCACCTCGGTTCCGGCTCCCGGTTTGCTCCAGATCGTGAAGGTGGCGCGGATTTTCTTCGCGCGTTCGCGCATGCCTACCATTCCCCAATGTCCAGTGCGTCGGCCGCTCTCCTGCACCTCGACATTAAGACCCCGGCCGTCATCGCGGATCCTCATCCGCAGTTCAGCTTCCCCGTACAATAGCTCGACCTCGATCTGATGAGCATTCGCGTGTCTAAAGGCATTGACCAGGGCCTCGCGGGCAATGAACATCGCTTCCTCACGTACTATAGGGTGTAGAGCACGAGGCAATCCTTCAACGGTCGAGCGAAAATGCGCTGTCTGGTCTATCGCCAGTTTCGCGCCCAAAGCCGCAAGCGCCTCCGCCAGATCGCAGTCGGCACTCGGCGAGCGCAGGTCCTGCACCCGATCACGGCCTTCCGCCAACACCTCATCGGCCCGCTCGAGTGCTTGCTCCAGCTGCAAACGAATCGGCTCCTGCGTCGGCATTCGGGTGACCGTGGCGCGCAAGCGCAATACGAGACCCTGAACACTCTGCAGCAGCGTGTCGTGCAAATCGCGTGCGATTCGCTCGCGTTCGATGAGGCGTTCTTCCAGGCGACCGCGGACTTGAGCGCTCACCCGTCGGATTCGGATCATATACAGGAACCGCAGGAACGCGAGACACAGAAGCGCACAGAGCGCGTAAAACCAGGCCGTTTGATAGAACGCCGGAGCGATGGTGAAACGGACTGAAGCACCAGTCATGTTCCACAAGCCGTCGTTGTTTGCCGCGATCACGCGAAAGGTGTACGAGCCGGGCCCTAAGTTCGTGTAGAACACCTCGCGACGGTTCCCCGCATCCTGCCAGTCGCGATCCGACCCTTCGAGCTTGTAGCGGAAGCGGACGCGCTCGGGGATGGTGAGACTTCCGGCGGTGTAGTCGACCCGTATATTTGTCGTGTGGACCGGCAGGCGGGGCTGTGATGCGGCGGCGTACTGCGTGCCTCCGGCGCTGATGGACCAGATCGTAACCGGCGGCGGTAGGGCATTGCGCTTGATTTGGAGTGGATCAATGGACACCAGCCCTGATGTCAAGGCGAACCACAACCGGCCGTCAGTGCCTTCGATTGCCGAGGGCGTCGGCCGCACCTGCACGGCATACCCACTCATTCCGTCGAGATAATCAAACACTTCACCATGGACGCGGTATTGCGCATCATGCTCCGCGTGGGTCAGTTCGGGTTCGGATAGGTGCACGATGCCGACGCTCGTGTTCAGCCACAGATCTCCGCTCTTCAGTTCAACGATGCCAGAGAGGCCCCTAAAGGAGCCACCCGAAGCACTCGACACGGGAACAAAGCGTGTACCGTCGAATCGCGCCAGGCCGAGTTCACCACCGATCCAAAGGTGTTGGGATCGCCCCGCTGCGATAGCCATCACGGTGCCCACATGAAGACCATCCGCTGTTCCAAAGAGCTTCACGCTTGAGCTGTCGATTCGGGCAATTTGGTTGCCCCGATATCCGAACCACAAGTTTCCGCTGGCATCGGCAGTTTCAGCGATCGCGTCCAAATGCGGCAACGCCGAAAGGTTGCCATTGAGAGACCACTGTCCATGGGCAAAACGGAAAACGCCCTTGCGGATCACCGATATCCACAGGGCACCCGTTCGGTCCTGCACCATCGCCTGGACTTCTTCCGTCTCCGGTAGGGCAAGTGTAATGACGTGCCCGTCCTCGAAGTGCGATAAGCCCTTCTGACTTCCGAACCAGATGGAGTGGTCCGGGCTGCGATAGGTGCTCGAGACCAAAAGTGCGGGCAATTCCTTCATGACAGCGTTATTGCGTATCTCAAGGAGCGGAGAAGTAACATCGCGCGACGCTCTTGATGCCCACACCGTGCCGCCTTCGCCGGCTACGACGGCTGGAAAAGCAAACCTCGCACCGACCACTTTAATCACATTGCTTTGACTGAATCGATCGAGTCCGGCCTCAGTACCTACCCAGATATTTCCCTCACGGTCCTCAAAGAAGCATGAAACTCTCTCGCCTGTGAGCCCGTCCGCTTCGGTAAATAATGCCATTCGTCGCGCGGCGTTATTCAAGTCGTCTGTCAGCGTTTCCGCCGCAAACCGGTGTATCGCATTGGTGCCTCCGATCCAGAGGTTGCCTTTGCGATCGAAGAATATTCCATTAACGTATGAGGCGTCGCCGGAAGCCAGTTCGCGAAGCCTGATTTCAGCGGAATCCGTTGGCGCTTCGACGCGCGTTATCCCCCCGGGCCGACTCAGATCCGTCGCCCACATAGCGCCGTCCGGTCCGCCCGCGAGCCCAATCTCGTAGGGCGCCGAAAAATTACCCATGTCAGGTTTGGCAATTTGGCGGAAATTCGTTGCCCCGACAGGGCGCGCGAAGACACCCGCGCTCGTCGCGACCCAGAATGTTCTCGCACGGTCATAAGCTGCACTGGGTATGCGCGGTTTAGGATCTCTTGCGTCCACGACAACGCTCTCCCAGCGGTTGCTCTGCAGCCGATACAGGCCCCGCGACGTCGCGGCGTAAGTGACTCCGTTCTCATCCGTGAGGATTTTTCTGACTGAACCGACCGGCAGCCCCTCGTGTTCGCCATAGTGAACCACGGTGTCATTCTTGAGGAAACTGATTCCGCCCCACGTGAATCCGATCCAGAGGCCCCCGTCTGCAGATGCCGTGATCGCGTAGATGCCGGTAGATTCGAATGGCCGTCCGGCGGGACCGTCGTAGCGAACGAAACTCACGCCATCGAATCGGCTCAGTCCGCTTGGGCTCGCGAGCCACAGGGTTCCATCCGTCGTTTGTGCAATTGCGATGATATTGCCCGGGGCGCCGTCAGCAACTGTCCAGCCTTTGTGAATCAGCTGCCGCAACGTAAGATCGGCCTCGGCCGACCACGATCCGCCACAGAGCAGTAATGCAACAATCCATAAGACGGTGCTTTTCATTGACGCGCTTCCAGAGGCATTCTCTGCTTACCCCCAAAATGGGATCGGCGAATCATCCAAAAGTATAAGCTGCACCTAGCTCATACGGGGATACTCGACCGTCTGAGACCGGGTCACCCTACGGACAGTGCGACGATTATAAAGCGCCGTTTCCCACGCGGCTCACATCGAGAAGATTCGCGCAGCGGGACCTCTCAAGACGTTCTATCCGTTGCTGTCATCCCCGGACCTCGAAGAGGTCCGCCGGCTGTAGTGGAACGGAATGCGGGGTTGAGCGCTGATTAGCGAGGCGATAGCTTCCCGAACCCAGCGTTGGCCGCTGTGTCCATGACTGTGCTCGTGCCACACCATCGACATGGTGAAGCCTTCCACGGGAATCGGACAGTCAATCAACTTGAGCTTATGGGTACGATCGTGTACTAGCCGTTCCGGGACCAGGGCAACGAAGTCCGACTGAGACACGATCTCGGGGACGAATAAGAATGAAGCGGAGGACAGCACCACATTGCGACTGTATCCGAGGGCAGCGAGAGCGTCGTCCACTGGAGTGACGAAACCACCACCGCGTGGCGATACGATCACATGCTCTAACCGCGCAAAATCTTCGACCGTGATCTTGTCGCGCAATCGTGGATGATTCCGACGCCCGATGAGCACATACCGCTCATTGAACAAATGCCTGGCACGAAGTCCGCGCGGCGTATTCTGCGGCGTCATGAACGCCAAGTCGACTTCGCCGCGCGCCATCTGAGCCTCCAACTGCGACATGTCGAAATTGCGGAGCGCCACCTGCACTCCGGGTGCAATCGTCCTGAGTTTCTTGACGAACGGCTTGACCACTGCCACGTGCAGGTAGTCCGTACAGGCGATAGCGACGATCAGCTTGGCCTTGGCAGGGTCGAAGTTCCTGTGGGTTGCAACAGTGGCACGAACCTGATCGAGGGCTTGACGCAACGGGTCGAACAATTCGATGGCCTTGGCGGTTGGCATCATTCCCCGCTGGATGGGAATGAGAAGTGCATCGTCGAACATATCCCTCAGGCGGCTCAACTGAGTACTGACTGCCGGTTGGCTCAAGTGCAGGCGGGCAGCCGCCTTCGTCACGTTCCGCTCCACCAGCAACGCCTCCAGCGTGACCAGCAGATCGAGATCGAGACGTTTGGTATCCATGAAATGGATAGTAGCCGAAAAGATTTACGATTTCACATATAGCTGGAGGCGGCTGACAGTTCAGTCAGAACTCAAAGATTGGAAGTGTCGCACCCGTTTGTCGACATCGAGGCGCGGGCAAAGCTGCTGGCGAATTATCACGTCAAGCGATAGCCACCCGCTCATTGCCTTTGTCGGCGTATTGAGTAATCAAGACTGCAGCGTCGCGTGCTCGGGGAATCGCCGAATCATGCGAAAGGATAAGGTGAGTCTACTCTTTATGGGGATATTCGACCGTCCG
>Ga0181537_10005477_pt1 | contig 10249 bp, 6 predicted proteins | sample PEATcosm2014_Bin_39_FD_119765 | JGI IMG/M metagenome (GOLD analysis project Ga0181537, IMG submission 119765) | Peatland microbial communities from MTU Mesocosm Facility, Houghton, MI, USA - PEATcosm2014_Bin23_10_metaG | ecosystem: Environmental > Terrestrial > Soil > Wetlands > Peat | place... | reverse complement strand
CCGTCGGCGTAGACGATGACCCCGAGCCTGGGGGGCGGTCCCGGCTCGAAGTTCACGGGCAGGCTCGAGAAACGCGTGAAGTCGGCATGGCGGGGGCTTCCCTGAAGCAGCGCCCCGCGCTCGAGGTGAAGGTCGACGCCGCTCTTCAGCACGACGGTGGCGATCGTGAGCTTCGAGCCCGCGGGAACGACCACGCGGCCGCCGCCGCGGCTGCTGCAGGCATCGATGGCCCGCTGGATCGCCGCCGTGTCGCCCCTGATGTCGGCGCCGGTGGCGCCGAAGTCAGCGACGTTGAAGTCGGACGCGGTCCCCGCCGCCGCCGCGCGATGTCCGGGGACGACAAGCGCCAGGACAAGGGCGCAAATGGCCACGTGATGGGGCTTTGCCATCCGTGGGGTCTGGGGCTCTCTGCGCGTCATCTCCGCGATTCGAATGCCCATAAGTCGCTTAAATACAGAAGGATGTCAAATGGCGACCGAGCTGTTCGCAGGCGACCTCGCGGGGGCTCTCAAAGGGCCGCCGCAACCTTGGCTATGAAGGCCTTCTCAACTTTCTGGTAAAGGATCTCATTAACATGCCGTTCGCTTGCGGATAATCTCGGGCGTCACCTGTCGTTTGTCGGGCCTTACCCCCCCCGAAGTCGCACCCGCGGCGCCGGATCGTGGCCCGTGATTTACTCATGAAGCTCAAGATCGTTGGTCCCGCTCTGCCGAATATCCCTTGGGAGCCCAAGGCGGCGGGCAACCCCGATTCTGCGTGGCGCTACAGCGCCAACCCCGTGGTCGGCCGCCGCCCGCTGCCGAGGGTCACGGGCATCTACAACAGCGCCGTCGTGCCCTGGAACGGCAAGTTCATCGGCGTCTTCCGGACGGAGGGCATGGACCGCATACCCCACCTCCATGTCGGCCGAAGCCCGGACGGACTCAAGTTCACGTTCGAGCCGAAGCCCATCGAATTCAAGTGCGACGACCCGGAGGTGCGGCGTTTCGAGTACGCCTACGACCCGCGCGTCACCCTTGTCGACGGCATCCACTACGTGACGTGGTGCAATGGATACCACGGCCCGACCATCGGCATCGCGCGCACGACGGACTTCGAGAGGTTCGAGCAGCTCGAGAACGCGTTCCTTCCCTACAACAGGAACGGCGTCCTCTTCCCGCGCAAGTTCGGCCCGAACTTCCTGATGCTCAGCCGGCCCTCGGACACGGGCCACACGCCTTTCGGGGACATCTTCATCAGCCACAGCCCGGACCTCGTCCACTGGGGAAAGCACCGCCACGTGATCGGCCGCGGGGGCCCGTGGTGGCAGGGCACGAAGATCGGCGCCGGCCCGTCCCCGATCGAGACGAGCGAGGGCTGGCTCCTCTTTTTCCACGGCGTCACGACGACCTGCAACGGGTTCGTGTATTCGATCGGAGCCATGCTGCTTGACCTCGAGCAGCCGTGGAAGGTGATCGCGTGCGCGAACCAGCCCCTGATCGTGCCCGAGGCGCCCTACGAGCTGACCGGCTTTGTTCCCGGCGTCTGCTTCCCGGTCGGCTGCCTCTGCGACGCGGCGACGGGAAGAATTGCGCTTTACTACGGCGCGGCCGACACGTTCACCGCGCTCTGCTTCTGCAACGCGGCGGAGATCGTGAAGTTCATCAGGGATTACCCTCTCAAGGCCTAGCTTCCGGTCCCGCTCCGCAGCCGCACTTGCCTCGCGGAACGTATGCTTTCAAAGTCCGGGGCGTGAAGAAGAAGCCCCATGTGCTGCTGATTTTCATGACGCGGTTCGAGGAGTGCATGGCCATGCTCAAGGGCATCGCGCACTTCGAGCGCACGCACCACGTCTGGACGGCCTTCCACGACGACATGGGCATTTCCGAGAGCGACCCGCAGTGGATTCGCGGCAAGAAATGGCAGGGTGTCATAAGCCGGCACACCACGCCGCAGCTGGCGAGCGCGTGCGCCGAGCTGAAGGTTCCCCTCGTGGACCTCAATGACTTCGAGCCATTTCCCGGGGTGCCTAAGATCCGGCCGGACAACGTCGGCATCGGGCACCTGGGCGCCGAGCATTTCATCGAGCGGGGCTACCAGAAGTTCGGCTTCGTCGGGTTTTCCAACGTGCTTTGGTCCCGGGAAAGGCGCGACGGGTTCGTCGAGGCCGTGCGCCTCGCGGGTCGCGAGTGCGCCATCTTCGACGTCGATTACCCCGGCGACGCCACGCCTTTCTGGGAGGAGGACCAGATCGCCAAGCTGGGCGCTTGGCTGAAGGGGCTGCCGAGGCCGATCGGCCTGATGGCCTGCGTCGACCTGCGCGCGCAGCAGCTTGTCAGCGCGGCGCACGCCGCCGGCATCCTCGTTCCGGAGGAGGTCGCCGTCCTCGGCGTCAACAACGACACGATCCGCTGCGAGCTGTCCGACCCGGCGCTCTCGAGCGTCGCGCCGAACGCGTTCCAGTCGGGATACAGGGCGGCGGCTCTCCTGAAGGACCTGCTTGCCGGCGCCAAGCCGAAGAGCTTCGACCAGCGGGTCGAGCCGCTGGGCGTCGTGACGAGGCACTCCACCGACGTGCTCGCCGTCGAGGACAGGAACGTGGCCGCGGCCCTGAGCTTCATCCGCGAGCGCGCATGCAATGGGATCACCGTCGACCAGGTTCTGCAGCACGCCCACGCCTCGCGCAGCCAGATCGAGCGCAAGTTCCGCCAGCACATCGGGCGCTCGCCGCAATCCGAGATCCGCAGGGTCCAGCTGCGGAAGATTCGCCAGCTGCTCCTCGAGACGGATTTTCCGCTGAAGAGGATCGCCGAGCTCACGGGATTCGAGCACATGGAGTACATGTGCGTCCTCTTCAAGCGCGCGACCGGAATCCCTCCCGGCATCTACCGGGTGCGGATGCAGGACAAGGCCGTCGTCGGAAGCGCTCGCTCCGAAGGCGGGTCCTGAGCCCCTCCCCATCCCGTGACCCACCAGCGCACCCTTCGTCTCGCCGCCTTCATCCTCATCGCCGGGGCGGCCTTCGCCGGCCCGATCGAGTTCGACTTCGTGGCTCCGGCCAACCCGGCGGCTCCGAACCCGTTTTCCCGGGAGCTGTGGGCCGAGGTCACGACGCCCGGCGGCCAGAAGCTCACGCTGCCCGCCTACTATGCGGACGGGGGCCTTTACGCGGTTCGCGCCCGGCCGGACGAGCTCGGCCCGTACCGCTTCGGCGCCGTGTTCGAGACCACCCTCGGGGTCAGCCGGACGGGCCTGGTCGTCAGCCTCGTCACGCCCGCGGAGGTCATGAACACGGCCAAGAGGCGGCTGCCCTTCATTGTGCTCGACCCGAAGGACCCGAGGAGGCTCCTGCGCTCCGACGGCCTTCCGTACCTTCCGGTGGGCGCGAACCTGGCGTGGGCGCCCGACGGGGTCGTTGACCGGGTCGGGTACTACGGGCGGGCCTTCCCGGCCTTCGCCAGGGCCAACCTGAACTGGATGCGCATATGGATGGCGCACTGGGGCGGCCTGAACCTCGACTGGCTGCCGCCGGACATGGGGCCGTCACCCCGCCCGGGTTCGTTCAATTCCGATGTCGCCGACAGCTGGGACAAGATCCTGACCGCAGCAGAGGAGAACGGCGTGTACGTTCAGATGGTCCTCCAGCACCACGGCCAGTACACGACGGGCACCGACTCCGATTGGGCCAAGAACCCCTGGAACGCGGCGAACCCGGGGGGCTTCCTCAAGTCGCCCGAGGACTTCTTCACCGACGCGAACGCCCGCGTCATGACGCTCGTCAAGTATCGCTACATCGTCGCCCGCTGGGGATGGTCCCCCGCTGTGGCCGCCTGGGAGCTCTTCAACGAGGTGCACTGGACGGACGCGATGCGAAACGGCCGCGAGGCGGACGTCGCGCGCTGGCACAGCGACATGGCCGCGTTCATCCGGCTCGTCGACGTGTACGGCCACCTGATCACCACCAGCACGGAGAACCTCCGAAGCCCGATCTACGACAAGATGGACTACTACCAGCCGCACCTCTACGCGGCCAACCTCCTCGCCGGCGCCCGGACCTTCGGGCCCTACTATGGGGAGCTCAGGAAGCCTGTGTTTTACGGGGAGGTGGGCGACGACCACCAGCCGGTGACCGACGAGGTGAAGAAGGCCGGCCTCACCCTCGTTCCCCCCGTCTGGGCGAGCATCATGGGCGAGGGGTTCATGGCCGCGCAGCCCTGGCAAGGGTGGCAGATCCTCGACCAGGACCGCCAGGGCGAGCTTGGCGCGGTGTTCCGCTTCCAGGCGATCAACCGCGTGGCGGCGCAGGGGGACATGCGGCCGTTCTCTGCGCCCGTGGAATGCCGGGAACGCGTGCCGCTGCGGATCGTCGCGGGGGAGTTCTGGCAGCACAGGGACCCCCCGGACATCGAGTTCCCGGTCGACGGTTCCGAGCCCCTTGGCGCGGCGGACGTCCCCGCCACGCTGGCGGCGTCGGCCAGGGAGCGCGCGGCGGGGTTCCCGGACCGGGAAACCTTCCGGATCAGCCTCCCGCGACGCACCGTGATGGTGGCCCACGTCTATTCGGCGGCGGACGAGGGCGGCGCGCTGAAAGTGAGCGTCGATGGCATTTCGGTGGCGAGCCATGCTTGGCCGGCAGGGCAGCCGACCCCCTCTCCGGCGACGCTCGCCTTTCCCGTGCCCGCGGGCGCCCACGTCATCGTGCTCGAGAACCCGGGACCGGGCTGGATAGGGATTTCCGGCATCGACATCGGCACGGACACGTCGGCCTTGGCGCTCATTGGACGCCGGAACGACCATTTCATCGAGGCCTGGGTCTGGAACAGGCCGAACCTCTATCTGACCGTCCCTTACCCGGCCGTGACGGGGACGCTCGTCCTGGACAACGTGCCCGTGGGGTCGTGGAAAATCACGTGGTGGGACACAAGGAAGGGGGCCGCGGGCCCTTCGAAGGTCGTGGCCCATCCCGGCGGCACGCTGAGGATCGAAACCCCGCCGATCGAGCGCCATGCGGCCGTCGTCTTGACGCGCGCCCCCTGAGGCCGCGTTCAGGGACCGCAGAAGAGGGCGAGCGCGAGAAGCTGGTCGCCGGGCGCCTGGGCGCTCGATTCCTCGAGCGACGCCGACAGCCCGGCAGCGACCGCCTGCGCGTGCGGGCCGCCGGCGGCCACCGCCAGCGATTCCGCGGACGGCGGGTCCTCCGCCCCGGGGGGCCTCATGAAGAACCCGGGACCGGGCGGGCTGGGTGCGCCGAAATAGGCGCCGCTCGCCGGATCCAGGTACCTTGAGTCGAGCTGGGCGAGCAGGCGGGTGGAGAGCTCGCGCGCGGCCCCGTCGTTCGCGGCCCGGGCGTAGTCTCGGCATCCGAGGGCCAGCGCGGCATAGTCGCCCGCGGATGCGGGGAGGCTTGAGCCCATGAGCCGGCGGAGGGTTCCGTCAGGCGAGACGAGGAACCCGGCCCGGACAATCCGAAGCGTGCGCCTGGCGGCGTCGACATACGCGGGGGAGCGAAGCTGCTCCCCGGCGCGGGAAAGCGCGCTCAGCATCAGGCCGTACGCGCCCGCCGTCGCCCTGCCGTCCCGGGGCGGCGCCCCGCGCCTTTCCCGCACCGACAGGAGCAGCGATGCGTCGCGGGTCCATGCCGCGTCGGCGTCGGCCGTGGAGCGCAGCAGGTTCTTGTGGGCATACTGCGCCGAGGGGTCATCGGCGGCGGGGACGTTGCCGTCCGGCGCCGCGCCGTGGGCCGCCTCGAAGGCCTTCGCGTCGGCGCCGAGCGCCGCGCTGATCTCGGCCTCCGTCCACGTGTAGTACCCCGCAAAATCGTCGCCCGTCGCATCCTCCGCGGCGAAGAACGTCCCGTCCGGGTGCGAGAGCCTGCGGAGCGCGAAGTCGATGGCCCCGCGCGCACAAAGCCCGAACAGCCTGGCGTCGGCACCCGTCGCCCCATCGAGGTAGGCGAGGGCCACGCGGGCCTGGTCCGCGAGGGTCTTCTGCGGGTAGGGGATACGCCACGCCGCGTCGGCGGCGTGCCGGAAGAAACCGCCGTCGAGCGGGTCGCGGACCGCGCTCACCGCGACGGCGCGCAGGGTCGCCATGGCCGCGCTGCGGCTGGCGGGGGACTGCCGGAGCATGAAGCGGATGAGCTCGGGCTCAGGGGACTTCGGCGGATCGCCGAATCCGCCTTGCGCGGGATCGAATGTCGCGAGCCACGCCGCCGCGGACGCGGCGAGCCGCTCGCGCGCCTTCACGGGATTCCATTGCGCGGGAGCCGGAGCCTGGGCCGGGGGCGCCAGCTGGGCGACGGAATCCGCGGCCCGCTTCCGGCATCCCGCAGGGTTGGCCGCCCAGGCCGCCTGCGCCTGGTTCGCGAGCTTGAGGAACCCCGGGGCACCCCAGTCCTCGGACGGCGACAGGTAGGTCGCGCCCTCGTAGGGCTGGAATTCGGGTGTGAGCCAGACGTTCAGCGGCCATCCGGACACCTGCTTCAGGTTCAGCACATAGGCCTCGTAGAGGGCCGCGACGTCGGGCCGCTCGTCGCGGTCGACGACCACGCAGACAAAATGCTTGTTCAGCCAGTCCGCGTTCTTCGGGTTTGCGAAGGTCTGCCGGCGCATCGCCCCGGACAATTCGCTTGTGAACGACCCGATGAACAGGAAGACCGGCCTGGCCTCGGCCTTGGCCCGGGCGAAAGCGGGCTCGCCCCAGGGCATCCAGTCGACGGGGCTGTCCGTGAACGCCTTGAGGAACTCGGATGACTCGCCCCTCAGGTGGTCGGCCGCGCGCGCACGGCCGGCGCCGGCGATGAGTCCGGCCAGGAGCAGGATCGGGATCAACCTCTTTGGCATGTCTGGGGCGGGGCGGGGTGGCCGGCTGGGCGTGGCGATTGGCGCCGAGCAATAGGTCGCCAATTGCCGGGCCGCGTCAACCCCGCAGGGCCTTGCCCGAAGGCGAAACCGGTGCTACCGGTTGCGCCTGTGAATCTCCATGAAGGCCAGCAGGTGCTGCGGGGCGGAGCGCCTCTCGCAGGGGCCAGGGCGGCCATCATACTGATCCATGGAAGGGGCGCATCGGCGGAGGACATCTATTCCCTGGGAGAGGAAGCCTCGGAGGGCGTCCCCGGGGTCGCCCTTCTCGCGCCACAGGCGGCCGGCAACGCGTGGTATCCCCAGCGCTTCCTCGTGCCGGTGGCGCTGAACGAGCCGTACCTAAGCTCCGCCCTCTCCGTGGTCGGGGGTCTGGTGGGGGAGGCCGCGCGGGCCGGGGTTCCCCCGGAGCGGGTCGTGCTCGCCGGCTTCTCGCAGGGGGCGTGCCTTTCGCTCGAGTTTGCCGCGAGGCATCCGCGCCGGTACGGCGCCGTCTTCGGGCTCAGCGGGGCGCTCATCGGGCCGCCGCGCGAGCCCCGCGGGCTGACGGGGAGCCTGGCCGGGACGCCGGTTTACCTGGGATGCAGCGACCGCGACGCCCACATCCCGCTCCCGAGCGTCGAGGAGAGCGCGGAGGTGCTCGGCGGGCTAGGCGCGCGGGTGACGAAGTCCATATTCCCCGGAATGGGCCACACGGTGAACGCCGAGGAGGTCGCGGCCATGCGGGAGTGCGTGCGCGTGCTGGCGGCGGGCGTCTGACCTTGCCCCGGGACGCGGCGCGCCCCAGCCTTTTTCCTCGAACCCGGTCAACCAGGCCCCCGATTGCGGCCGCTTCAGAACCCCAGAATCCCCATGTCGTCATTCACCCTTGCGATCTCCGCCCCGCACCTGGCGCTCATACCCGCCCTTTTCTGCACCCTCGCGGCCGGCGTCGTCAGGGCGGCCGACCAGCCCTCACCGGTGGGTGTGTTCGAAGGGCACGCCGACATCGGGCCCGTGGGCATCCCGGGCAGCACGGCATACGACAAGGATTCGCAGGAATACCTGCTGTCCTCGTCCGGTGGGGACATGTGGGCCGACCACGACGAGTACCAGTTCGCGTGGAAGAAGCTAAAGGGCGATTTCCTGATACAGGCCCTTACGGAATTCCTCGGAGCCCGTGGCGACCCCCACAGGAAGATGGGGCTCATCGTGCGGGCGAGCATGGACCCGAAATCGGCCCACGTGAACGCCTGCGTGCACGGCAACGGCGTCGCCGCCCTTCAGTGGCGCAAGTCGGCCGGCGCCGAGACCGAGGAGGTCCACCTGGGCGTTTCGGGTCCCAACGTCCTCCAGCTCGAGCGATCCGGGAAGCGGTTCGTCATGTCGGCCGCACGCCTCGGCGACACCTACGCCACTCAGGACCTGGAGACCATGGACCTGCCCGACGAGGTCTACGTCGGGATCTACATCTGCGCCCACAACAACACCCTCCTAGAGAAGGGAACCTTCCGGAATGTCCGCCTGATCCGGCCGGCCGCGCCGGACTTCAAGCCCTACAGGGACTACATCGGGAGCGACATCGAGCTGCTCGACGTGACCAGCGGCATACGGCGCACGATCTACCGGGCGGAGGACTCCCTCCAGGCGCCGAACTGGACGCCCGACGGAAGGCACCTGATCTACAACCACAACGGCCGCATGTTCAGCTTCGACCTCGTGACGGGCGAGCCCGCGCCCATCAGCACGGGCTCCCAGATCCACTGCAACAACGACCACGCGCTCTCGTTTGACGGATCGATGCTGGGCATCAGCAGCGGCTCCCCGTCGATCGTGTACACGCTCCCGATCGCCGGCGGCGAGCCGACCCGGATCACGCCCACGGGCCCCTCGTACCTCCATGGCTGGTCGCCGGACGGCAAGTCGCTGGTGATCACGGGGCAGCGGAACAACAACTTCGACATCTACAGGGTCCCTTCCTCCGGAGGCCCCGAGGTGCGCCTGACGACCGCCAAGGGCCTCAACGACGGCTCGGAGTTCACCCCGGACGGAAAGACGATCTTCTTCAATTCGGACCGATCGGGAAGGATGCAGGTCTGGCGCATGAACGCGGACGGCTCGGGGCAGGCCCAGGTGACCGACGACGGCTTCAACAACTGGTTCCCCCATGTCGCGCCCGACGGGAAGACGATCCTCTTCATCACGTTTCCCGCCGACATAGCGGCGAACGACCATCCCTTCTACAAGCACGTCTACCTGCGCCAGATGCCGGTCGACGGCGGCAAGCCGAGGGTCGTCGCCTACCTCTACGGCGGGCAGGGATCGATCAATGTGAACTCCTGGTCCCCGGACAGCCGGTCGGTCGCGTTTGTCAGCAACTCGGGTTCGTTCTGAGCGCCCCGGGGCCGGCGCTCAGCGGGACACGACCTTGCGCGGCCGCGGAAGGTCGTCCACGGTCCATCCGCCACCGAGGGCCTGGATGAGGGCGACGCTCGACGTGAGCTGGTTCTGGATGATCCCGAGCGCGGTCTCGCGGTTCGTCAGCTCCGTCACCTGGGCCGCGACCACCGTCGTGAAGTCCACGGTTCCGGCGTTGTACTCGTTGAGCGCGATCTTGGAGGCCTGCGCCGCCTCGTCCACGGCGTCCCGCTCGACCAGGGCCTCCTGGCCCAGGATGCGAATCTCCGCCAGGTTGTCCTCCACCTGCTGGAACGCGGTCAGGACCGTCTGCTTGTAGTTCTCGGCGGTGGCCTCGTAGGTGGCCTTCGCCGACAGGACGAGGTCGTGCCGCTGGCCCCAGTCGAGGAGCGTGTCGGCCGCCTGCGCGCCCAGCGTCCAGAACTCGAACGGCCTCGAGATGAGCTGGCTCAGCGGCGAACCCTCGTAGCCGCCGGCGCCCGAAAGCGTCAGGGTCGGGTAGTAGGCCGCGACCTGTATCCCGATCTTCGCGTTGGCGGCGGCGGCGGCGCGCTCGGCTGCGGCGACGTCGGGCCTGCGCTCGAGGAGCCTGGCCGGCACGATCACGGGGACCTCGGGCGTCGTGATCCCGATCTCCGGCCTCCTTGCGATCGAGAAGTCGGCGGGGGCCTTTCCCAGAAGCACGGCGATCGCGTGCTCGTACTGGGCGCGCTGCACCCCGACGCCGATCAGCTGCGCCCGCGTGCTGTCGAGCTGCGTCTGGGCCGTGATGATGTCGCTCCTCGCCGCGACGCCCACGTTATACTTGTTCTTCGTGATGGAGACGGTCCTGGTGTAGGCCTGCACCGCGTTCTCGAGGAGGCGGATCTGGTCGTCTGCGGCCCGCAGCTCGATGTAGTCCGTCGCCAGGGCGGCCTCGGTCGCGAGGCGGGACGACGCCAGGTCGGCTGCGCTCGCCTGCGCCGTCGCCACGTCCGATTCGACCTGGCGCCGCACCTTGCCCCAGAAGTCGG
>Ga0181537_10005476_pt1 | contig 10249 bp, 16 predicted proteins | sample PEATcosm2014_Bin_39_FD_119765 | JGI IMG/M metagenome (GOLD analysis project Ga0181537, IMG submission 119765) | Peatland microbial communities from MTU Mesocosm Facility, Houghton, MI, USA - PEATcosm2014_Bin23_10_metaG | ecosystem: Environmental > Terrestrial > Soil > Wetlands > Peat | place... | reverse complement strand
GCCGCCAACCTGAGCGCCGCCGACCTGAGCGCCGCCGACCTGAGCGCCGCCAACCTGAGCGCCGCCAACCTGAGCGCCGCCGACCTGAGCGCCGCCGACCTGAGCGCCGCCGACCTGAGCGCCGCCGACCTGAGCGCCGCCAACCTGAGCGACGCTCTGTTACCAGCCCTAAAGTTTATTACTCCAGTGAAGAATTTGGACTCCCAAATTCTTCAGAGAATTGAAGCGGACGGTAAACTTGATATGGGCACCTGGCATACCTGCGAGACCACCCACTGTCGGGCTGGCTGGTACATTACTGTTCACCCGCAAGGCCGGCTGATCGAATCCTTGGTTGGTCCTAATGCCGCAGGCGCTCTTATCTTTGCCGCCTCTTATCCCGGCGAGAAAGTTCCCAACTTTTATGCCGATGATGACGACGCCATGGCCGACATCAAGGCCCGTGCTGTCAAAGAAACCGCCAAAAAATAATACACCTATGAATATGACCGAACTTCAAAAACTCGCCGCCAAGCTCGGCGAAGTTCGTAACGAACTATCGACCATCATCGCCCGCCTGCAGATTAAACAGAGCGAATTAATGCAGGATGCGTTGCCTGGCATTCGCCGATGTGTCAATTCCGCTGCTGACAAAACTGCTCTATTGATTAACGGCGTGGATGAAAACCGCGCTCTCTTCGACAAGCCAAAATCGCAGGTGTTTGAAGGTATCCGCTTCGGCCTGCGCAAAGGTTCTGGTGGCATTAGCTGGGAAGATGACGACCAGGTCGTCGCCTTGATCCAGAAACATTTTGCTAAAGACGAGGCCGAACTTCTCATCAAGACCACTCGCAAGCCCATCAAATCCGCACTTAACGACCTAGACGTCGCCGATCTCAAAAAAATCGGCTGCACCGTCGAAGGAACTTCCGAAGTTGTTTTCGTGAAGCCCGTCGACACCGCTGTTGACAAAATCGTTAATGCTCTCTTGAAATCCGCCATTGGCGACCAAAAGGAGGCCGCATGATTCCTGAGACCCTGCAGCAAAATTGGGAGGAATACAAAGCGGAGGCTTTCTCGGACCCCATTGATGCTGAGGAGGAAATGTTTCGCAAAGCCATCTTCTTCGACGGGGCGCTCGCCGCCGCCAACATGATGCTAGAAGGCAATAAGCAAAATGGCGAGCTTGGCCTGGCTAAAACCGCGATGGAAATCGCCGCCGCCAATCAATCTATGTCCGATGGCGCTGAAGCCATCGGCTTGATTTCACCCAAATGAAAACCCTTTCCGGCATTGCACCAAACAAAAACTCGGTTCGTTGTAATAATCAAATGGCCCGCGTCATTCGCGGGCTGCGCAATGCCGGAATCTTTTTCCTGCTGTTCTCAAGCTTGTCCATTTTTGCTGCCTCAAATGAGGTCGTAAAAATGGACAGGCCCACTCAGGCAAGCTGGTATGACTGTGCCGGCCTGACCTGCGCGACGTGGGATTATCCGTTAGGTAGCAGACTTCGCATCACTGAAATTCACAATCGTCGGTCAGTCATAGTCACCGTCAATGACCGAGGCCCGCGCCACAGCCTGGTGCGCGCTGGCCGGCGCATTGACTTGAGCCGCGCTGCCTTCCTGCAGCTTGACGGCCTCGAACTCGGGGTCGCTGAAGTAACCATTCAGGAGATTAAATAATGGGCAAAGAAACTACCATTCAATGGTGTGATTCCACGGTCAACCCTACTGGCTTCCAATGTGATGGCTGCGAACTGTGGCAGCCGCGCAAAGGCATCAAAATCTGTTATGCTGGACGCTGGGCCGAACGCATTGGCGGTTTGGGGGCGTTTGATCAACCCATTCAATTGAAACCGGGGCGCGTTGCCGAGGCTGCGAAATGGTCCGACCTTCGTGGCGTTGTCCGCAATGATAAGCCGTGGATTCCGTCAATAATGCCCCGGCTGATATTCGTTGGCGACATGGCCGATACCTTTTCCACCGGCGTTCCATATGAATATTTGAAAAATGAAGTCGTCCAGGTCATCCGCTCTTCCAAGCATATTGGCCTATGGCTCACCAAGCGCCCAAAACTGATGGCTGAATTCTCGACTTGGATTCACGCACAATTCGGCTGCGAATGGCCTGATAATCTTTGGGCTGGCACCAGCGTCACAACGCCGGAAAGAATCTTCCGCATTGACCAGCTTTATGATGTCGGGAACGAAAACACCAAGCGGTTTGTTTCCTTTGAGCCGCTCCTTGGCCAGACTGATTGGACCGATCTGAAGCGCAAACTGCGCAATTGGAAAACAACCAAATTATTTCATTGGGCTATCATTGGCGGTGACAGCGCCCCATACCCCAAGCCATTCGATCTGGCCGGCGCATCCGAACTCATCAAAATTCTGACTGATGCCGGCATTGAAGTCTTCGTCAAACAACTTGGCGCTGCCCCCTATCACACTCCCGAAACGGTCCCCGGCTATTTTCTTCCATTGAAGGATAAAAAGGGTGGCGACTGGAACGAATGGCCATCGCATTTCCGCATTCGCAATTTTCCCTTATGAACCGTTGCCCCGATAAAAAAAACATCACGCAAGCCCAGCGCTTCTTACTGCTCATTGATCACCGCGACCGACAGTCCGGCCAATGGCGCGAATCCCTCTGGACCGCAGCATGCCGTGCCCAGGGCTGGAACAAAAACGACCGCGATTTGCGCCTGCAGCAATTCAGCCTCATTCTCCGCCGACCCATTGAAAGCGCTCAGGACATCGGCTATCTCACGGAATTTGACGCCATCAAAAAGCAGTTGCTCGCTTGGGCGCAACCCGCGAATCTCGACGCCCAGGTCGAAATGGAAAACATGCCCCGCACGCGCCTCATGACCCGCATCCTTGAATTTCCCGCCAGCTATATCATCAGGATGCTCGGCTCAATCCGCTTTCGCCATCTTCGCGGCGTCGATCCAGATCAACTGCCATCTCTGGAAGACCTGCAAACTATGTCCGAAAAAGATTTAACCGACCTGCGCAATACGCTTTGCGCTCGCAATCCTAAAACGGTCGCTGTTCCTGAACCCGAAGATGATTTGGTCCCATTCTAAACCATGAAACAAAAGTGGGCTGCCCGCGCGTCAACGTGAGCAGCCCTCGACAACCCAAAGGAGATTGCACCTCCAATGAATACGCCGAACGATGAAAATAAACCACCGGCAATGCCGGTAACAATCAAAACCATGTTTTATACCGAAGGAAATCCCGCAGGGCTGCTAGTAGAAAATCGCGGCGGACGGCGCTCCAAAAAGCTGATGCCTTTCGATACCGCCGAAGCCGTGCTCGCTTGCTGCCGAAAGCATGGTTCAAACCTTTATTATACCGCCATCAATATCACCCACGGATGAAACCAATCGATCAAACCATTTTTGGCTTTCCTGATGGGAACTGTTTTGCTGCATGCATTGCGTCATTGCTTGAGCTTCCCATTGAGGAAGTACCCATCAATAGCGGCGGCGATGATTGGTTGCCTTCGACCCAAGCATTCCTGAAAACCAAAGGATTGTTCTTTTTGGAAATCCGGCTCGATGTCGCTGTCAAATATCCTCTCTATGAGCTATTTGATGTTTGGTGCCTTTATTATGGCAAAAGCCCCCGTGGAAATTGGTCGCATAGCATCGTTGGCAAGCTCGATATGGATAATGGCTTTCCCCATTTTAAATATATCCATGATCCACACCCGGACAAAACCTATCTTGAAGGCGAGGTCAAAGGCATCGGCTTCTTGGTCCCACTAAACCCAGCCATCAACCATCAGCTCATATGATAAATAAAACGCAGGTAATTTTTTGCGACAATGAACACGGCATTGGAGATGTTTGCTTTCCCGATATTGGCAACATGGACGAGCATTCCATTAAACAATTGTTCATTAACGGGCCTCCCTCAATTCGCGCACTTCGCCTGGATGCTAAAAAAGCCGGTTGGGGAAGAGTCAATGGAGGCGACTATTGTCCCGGCTGCATGCAAAGTGGTACCTGAATATGACCCTCCTCGACGCCACAGCTACGCTGATTGATTTCGCCAAAACGAATGGCATTGAATCCGATAGCCATTTGCTAAAGGCCGTCAAGCGCATGGAAAAGCGCCTCAGACTTTTGCAATTGCGCCGGGCTAAAACAATCCGGCGGAATCGTCAGTCCGCCTGGGATGATTGCAGGCTAGGTTTATTGGCAAGATGGTCCTGGCAGAATCCCGGCAAAGCAACCGCGATTAAGAAACAGAAATTAATCGAGGACCCGGAGTGCCATCGTTGCGGCTTTAAATTTAATTTCGGCCTGTTTTTGAAAAATGCAGTCCTGGATGGACGCGGAAAAATCAAAACCCTCATCTGTCCTAAATGCAATGAACTGTTGATTGGTAGCGACCCCAACATGGGAATAACCCCTGGCTTTTTTATACGTGCTGGCCATAAGGTTCTCACCAATTCAAAGGGACGCGTTAATCTGTCACACAAATGAAGCCGCCCCGCCCAAAACAATCCGTTGCCGATGATTTGCTCGCCGATTTGGAGGAATTCATTCAGCGCCATTTCTATCAGGGCGACTATGTGGGCTTCCAGAAAGAGCGCAAAGACCTTCTGGCATGGGTATTCCTCTGGCCAGCCAATTTCATGCGCAAAAAGGGTTTCACGGTCCCAGGCGACCGTTATAAACAAATCTTCACGTCCACCATTCTCGAAGCCCTACGCCATACCAGGACCGTCAAAGTCAAATATCGCCCGGCTTGGCTCAAAATGGTCATCCAGAGCCATTACCAGCATCATTGGGAGGATTACTATCAGGAATCCAAATCTGCCCGCGCTCTGGCCGATGCCGCCTTGGTCGGATTTAGCCGCATTGCCACCGTACCGCTTCAACCGGCTCCTGATCCCGTGGCTGACCTTGCCCGCGCTGCCAGCCTCTTAAATCGCTCCAACTCGGCACGGCGCGCCCGTTTAAAAACCATTGGCCAGCCAGAAAAAGAGCAGCAATTAAACCTCGTTTAAAATGACCTTAATCGCCCCTCTAAAAGTTATCAAAGCGTTGCCAATTCGGCCTTATGGGCGCGTTTCTTCTCGCGCCGCTCAAAATCCGTGCCTATCGCGCCCGCTCTCTGCAATTTGGCCTAATCCCTTTATATTCCGCCTCTTTCCTGTTGTTTCCATCTAATTCCGGTTTCTCTCAAGTCACGCGCGGAGACTCACCATACACCCTCTTCCAGAGCGAATGCAGGCCAAAACAAACCAAAAGCCGACCGTTTCAAGCCTATGCAAGTTAAAAATATGTTCTCCTCCCGGACTGGAAAAATCGCGTGTCTCCCCGAAGAAATCCGCGACGAAGTGAACTATCGCCTGATTGACGGCATCAAGGGGCCGGAACTTTTGCCCTGGCTCAATAGCCAGCCGGAAGTCCGCGACGTCCTCACCCGCCACTTCGGCGGTCGCGACATCAACCACCAAAACCTCTCCGCCTGGCGGCGCGGAGGTTTCCGCGACTGGTTGTTCCGCCGTGAAATCCGCCTCGCCTCCTTCGAGGCCCACGCGGCGCGTTCAGCCGCCGCTGCCGTCCAACCATACCAGCTTCAATTATGAACAGGTACCAGCCAGGTAATCTTCATCGCACTCATCCCTGGGCGCTCGCTACCGTGTCGCGAAAGGATATCCCCGATAAAATGACACATGACGGAACGAGCGGCCTTTGCTAAATTACTTCCAATGATTGAGGCGAAATATCTGCGAAAGACGTTCAAGACCCAAACAGTTTTGGACGGGGTAAGCTTTCGCATCGAAAACGGCGAATCGGTTGCCATCATCGGGCGCAGCGGCGGCGGCAAGAGTGTGCTGCTCAAGCATCTCATCGGCCTGCTCATGCCGGATTCAGGCGAGGTGCTGATTGACGGGGAAAACATCGTGGGCATGAACGAGCGCCAGTTGCTGCGCGTGCGCCGCAAATTCGGGATGCTGTTCCAGAACGCTGCGCTGTTTGATTCTATGACCGTGGCGGAAAACGTCGCGTTTGGCCTGCGCCGCCATGAACATTTGACGGAAGGTGAAATCGCCAAAAAGGTCGCTTACGCGTTGGAAGTGGTGGATTTGCCGGGCACGCAAAACAAGCAGCCGGCCGAACTGTCCGGCGGCATGAAAAAGCGCGTGGGCCTGGCGCGGGCAATCGTCTACGAACCTCAAATCGTCCTCTACGACGAGCCGACCACCGGCCTGGACCCAATCGTCTCGGACAGCATTGATGAATTGATGATGGGCGTGCGCGACCGTTTACACGTGACGACGGTGGTAGTCACGCACGACATGCGCTCGGCGCGCCGGCTGGGACAACATGTCATCATGCTCAACCGCGGAAAGATCCACGCGAACGGCCTGCCGGAGGAAATTTTCAATTCGCAGGACCCGATCATCCGCCAGTTCGTGGATGGGGTGGCCGATCCCAAAGAAAGCCTCGTGGTGCAGGCCGATTTTTCGACGGCTTTTACGAAAAAAGTCATTTAAATTTGTTTCGCACTTTGCAAGAAACAGCCTATATTGGGCCATCATCGGAAAGCCCGCAGAATGGAACTGATTGAACATTTGCAAGTGGCAAACTGGCCTCGGGCAGGCGCCTGCGCGGCGGTCGCGTATTTTATCGGTTGCTTCACGACCGGTTATTATCTGGTGCGCGCGCGAACCGGGAAAGACATCCGGGACACCGGCAGCGGCAGTGCCGGGGCGCGAAACGTCGGGCGCATGCTCGGCAAGCCGGGCTTCTGGCTGACGGTGGTCGGTGATTTCTTCAAAGGCGTGCTGGCAATCTGCCTGGCGCGGGCCATGGCCAATGACACTTTCTGCACCGCCGTGGCGGTCGTGGCCGTGGTAGCCGGGCATCTCTGGCCGGCGCAGTTAAAGTTTCACGGGGGTAAAGGCGTCGTGACGTCCTTCGGCGCGCTGGTGACGTTTGACTATCGCCTCGCGTTTACCCTTGCCGCGGTGTTCATGGCCATTTTTATTTTTACGCGAAAATCTCTTTTGCCGGCGATGTTCGCCTTTGTATGCTTGCCGGCGGCGTGCTGGTTTTTTACCCGCAATGACCTGGCGACGTGCGCGATGACCGCGTTGTCCGCGGCGATTTTGTTTGCGCACCGGAAGAATTTGGCGGAAGAATTGATTACGTTAAAATCCGAGCAACCTAAAATATGAACCAGGAACCGTTGACGTTCAAAGTGGCGACCGAGGATTGGGAATTTGAGCTGATACACCGCCTCAATTACAAGACATTCGTCGAGGAAATCCCGCAACACCAGGCCTCTCCCACGCAACGGCTGGTGGACAAGTTCAACGCGGAAAATACCTACCTGATTTGCCTGCAAGGCCGGAAACTCGTCGGCATGCTCGCGGTACGTGGCAACCGGCCGTTTTCGCTGGACCAAAAACTGCCGAACCTGGATTCCTACCTGCCGCAGGGCCGCACGATTTGCGAAATCCGGCTGCTGGCCATCGAGAAAAAATTCCGCGGGGCGCGCGGCGGACAGGTATTGCAAGGCATTCTCGCATTGCTCTGGCAGCATGGCGTGGAAAAGAACTATGGCCTCGCCATCATTTCCGGCACCACACGGCAGTTCAAACTGTACCAGCACCTCGGATTCGTCCCCTTTGGCCCCGTGGTGGGGAGCGGCGACGCGCAGTTCCAGCCGATGTACGTGACGCTGGAAACGTTTGAAGTGACCGCGCGCGAATTTCTGCGCTCCTCCCCTGCCCGCTCGTTTCATCCGAACGCGGTGAATTTCCTGCCCGGGCCAGTCACTGTCCGGCGCGAAGTCCGGCGGGCATTTGAGCAGGCTCCGGAATCGCATCGCGGCGACAGTTTCAAAAAAGATTTCCAGGCCACGAAGCAAACCCTTTGCGAACTCACGAAGGCCAAAAACGTCGAGATTTTCATGGGCTCGGGGACCCTGGCCAACGACGTGGTCGCGATGCAGTTGTCGTTGCTGGGCGGACGCGGCCTGATTTTGAGCAGCGGTGAATTTGGCGAACGCCTCATCGACCATGCCCACCGGCTGGACCTGGATTTTGACACGCTCAAATTTGGCTGGGGCGAACCAATTGACCTTTCCGCAGTGGAAGAAAAATTGCGCGCCAAAAAACCGGAGTATTCCTGGTTGTGGTGCGCGCATTGCGAGACTTCAACGGGCCTGATGGCGGAGCTGGATGCCCTGAAAAATTTGTGCGCCGAAACACAAACCAGGCTGTGCCTCGATTGCATCAGCACCATCGGGACCATGCCGGTAGACTTGACCGGAGTTTTCCTGGCCTCCTGCGCCAGCGGCAAAGGCCTGCGCGCTTATCCCGGCCTCTCGATGATTTTTTACAATCATTCGACGGCGGAGAACGGCGCGCGGAAATTGCCACGCTATTTCGACCTGGATTTCTATGCAAAGCAGGAAGGGATCCCGTTCACCTTTTCATCCAACCTGCTCCATGCGCTACGCGCAGCGGTCAAGCGGGTGAATTGGGAAAAACGATTTGAAGAGACGGCGGAGATGTCCTCATGGCTGCGGGAGCAGTTGGTGGAACAGGGATTTCATTTGGTTGGCAGCGGCGCGGCCGTTTCGCCGGCAGTCATCACGATTCAACTGCCGCCGGAAATCAGCTCGGTGAAATTCGGCAACGCGATGCAGGAAACGGGCTATCTCCTGAGCTTCAACAGCGAATATCTGCGGGGCAAAAACTGGGTGCAGATTTGCCTCATGGGCGAATACGCCCGCGAAAAAGTGGTGGCGCTGGCCAATGCCATCCATCGCGTTTACCGGAAAACGGACGGGCAGCGCCAGCAACCGGCAGCAACAGCCCCGCAAGCGCGCCTTTAATCCCGAACCGACGCTTTCCTCTGCCCCATTCAGTGAAAGCGCATTGACCCTGCGCGGGGAAACCGTTTTACTGGCTGCATGCAATTGCGTCTGATTCCCGGACTTTTTTTCGCAGGCCTTATCGCGTGCGGTTGCGCGCACCATCATGCCCCTCCCCCGCAACCCATGCCGGCGCCGACTCCGGTGACGGCTGCCCCGCAACCGATGGTCACGCCGGATAATTCGCTCACGGCCAAAGTGATCAGGTATAATTCGGTCGGGCGGTTTGTAGTCTTGAGTTTTCCCATCGGCCAAATGCCGCAGAACGGCCAGACGTTTTTCCTTTATCGTGACGGGATGAAAATCGGGCAGGTTAAAATCACCGGGCCGCAACGGGACAATGACACAGTGGCTGACCTGATTGAGGGCGACGCGCAACAAGGCGATGACGTTCGCGAGCAATAGACTGTCGAAGTGCGGAGGTAGCTAAGGCGCGGCGTAAGGCCTTCCGTTAATTCTTGGTCTTCAGTTCTTTTACCGTCTTAGGCAGGGCGTTTTTCTGGTAAGGCGAGTGCAGGTTGAAATAGATGCCACACATGGGACGCTCTTCGTCGCTCTGGCTGAGAATGACCGTGACAAACTTGTCCAGCGCGATGCCATGCCGCATGCCGGCGGCGCGATTTTCATAGGCCGTGATCGCTTTCTTAATCAACGACTGGAGTGAAACCTCGAAATCTTCCGGCGTTTTGTCCACGCAGATGATGTACTTTTCGTAGGCTTTCATCGCCGCCACGACTTCCCGTCTGAACGTTTCTATGGTCACAAGACAAATATAAGTTACGCTGCGAAAAAGGAAAATTATTTTTTGCCGGCAAATTGCCTGCACTCATGCTCCTTGTCACACATTCGTAACATGGGCGCGGGCTTTTCGCGGCCCGAACAGCGCGGTTCCGACCCGCACAATTGTCGCACCCTCTTCAATTGCCACTTCAAAATCACCGCTCATGCCCATGCTTAAATGGGGCAACGCGAAATCGAGTGTTTGCTCGCACCGCAGTTTCAATTCGCGAAGCTGCTGGAAGTGTGGCCGGGCTTTTTCCGGCTCCGTCACGTATGGCGGCACGGTCATCAATCCCTGAACTAAGAGGCGCGGCAGCGCGCAAAGTTCCTTTAATTCGGCCAGCAACCGCTGGGGCGGGTAGCCGAATTTGCTCGATTCGCCGGCGACGTTGACTTCCAGCAAAATGGGCATTTCTTTGGCGGCCTGCTCGCAACGTTTCGAAATCTCGCGAGCCAAATCCAGGCTGTCCACGCCCTGGATCATTTCAAATAACTCAACGGCGTCACGGGCCTTGTTCGATTGTAAATGACCGATGAAATGCCAGCGCGCCTTGCCGGGGCACAGCGGGATTTTTG
>Ga0181537_10005475_pt1 | contig 10250 bp, 7 predicted proteins | sample PEATcosm2014_Bin_39_FD_119765 | JGI IMG/M metagenome (GOLD analysis project Ga0181537, IMG submission 119765) | Peatland microbial communities from MTU Mesocosm Facility, Houghton, MI, USA - PEATcosm2014_Bin23_10_metaG | ecosystem: Environmental > Terrestrial > Soil > Wetlands > Peat | place... | reverse complement strand
TGGAAACACCACTGCTACCGGGATCAGCACCTCCAACCCTGCTCAGTACACCGGGCGGGAAAACGATGGAACTGGCTTGTATTATTATCGCGCCAGATACTATGACCCGACCATCGCCAGGTTCATTAGCGAAGACCCAATCGGGTTCTACGGCGGAATTAACTTCTATAGTTACGTCGGTAACTCCCCAACCAATTTTGTAGACCCTTCAGGATGGGACCAAACAATTTGGGATTTTGGCGGTAATGGCCGTTATGGTCCTCGCAACGGAAATTGGGGTGGCGGGAACTGGAGTGGAGGGTGGGTTCCAAGTGAGCACAATGGACAGGATGGCCCGTTTCTTCCGACAGATAGCGCAGACAAGTGCTACATGGATCATGACAAATGCTATGAAGGTTCTTGTGGGAAACCTGATTGCGACCACAAGCTCGTGAAGTGTCTGCAGGACTTGCCTAAAGACCCACGGCAGTGGCCACTTCCTCCTCGTGCGGGAACCGAGGGGGACACTACGAAATTTTTGAATGGCGCAATCGGGATATTCTCTCCGCCGCCGCTTCCTAATCCTGGAGAAATCCAGGATTGAAGATTGATTATGGAAGACAGCTTTCAATGCACATAGGGACAGAACAAGAGGCTAGATGAAATCCAAAGCTGTGGGGCATGAGTCTCGGGTTATCTTCCGATCAAGTATTGCGGGCCTTTTTATCGCTATCGGATGGCTTGTGCTGTTCTCGATTCCCTTTGCGGAATGGCCTCACAACATAAAGTACATCGTTTGTCTTTCGTTTCCGGCTGTAGTGGTGACTTGGGGAACTGGCGGGATGAGTGGGAAAACTGTGATTCTCATGTTTCTGCTACTGCCGTTAACGAATGCGCTGCTCTACGGGTTAGTAGCGTTTGTCGCGTGCCGGTTATTGCGGAGATGGCCGCGGGCTTGATACCGGCCCAGGCATGAAGCATGGAAAGCGTTGAAGGTCCCCATTGTGCATCGTGCCGCACGGCGCTACGGGTGAAAAACGGATCGCTATACGTTTGACTCGGCGGGTGGCCCATTCAAGCCCGTTGTTGGCTTGAGTGGGGCAGTTGAGTTGACCTTGCTCCTGCGGTTGACCTTGCTCCTGCCGTTGCCCTTGTTCTTAACCTGCGCAACCTGTGCAACCTGCGCAACCTGTGCAACCTGCCCAACCTGCGCTCTTGTACAATATGAAAAACAAAGTCATTTCCGGTACTCGGATAATCCAAAACCTATGAGCACAACCGATCCCGCCATCACCTTTGAAATTCCTGCCGTCCCTCTCACCCTTGAAGGTTCCGCAGTCCTGCACCAGATGTTCCGTTTCCGCTGGAGCCAATGGCGCGCCGCCTCTGCCACCGACCGCGCCCGCATCACCGCCCAGGCACAATCCGTCCTTGCTGAAATGGAAACCACCGGCTCCGCTCTCTTCTCCATGTTTGGACACAAAGGGGACTTTCTCTTCGTCCACTTCCGCAATGACTTCGAGGCTCTCAGCCAGGCTCAGCTCGCGCTCAATCAGCTAGAACTCCTGAACTATCTCGAGCCCGCCATCTCCTACGTCTCCGTAGTCGAGCTCGGCCTTTACGAATCCACCATCAAGCTCTATCGCGACCTGGCCTCCCGAGGCGTCGAGCCTCACTCCGCCGAATGGAACTCCTATCTGGAAGAGAACCTCTCGCGCCAGCGCGAAGCCATGCATGTCCGCCTCTTTCCGGAGATGCCCGAAGGCCGCTACATCACCTTCTATCCCATGGACCGCAAGCGCGGCGAGCTCAAGAACTGGTACACACTTCCTATTGAGGAACGCCAGCGCCAGATGGACCTCCACGGCAAAATCGGACGCCGCTACGCAGGCAAGGTGCAGCAAATCATCTCCGGCTCCATCGGCTTTGATGACTGGGAATGGGGCGTCGATCTCTTCTCCGATGATCCTGTCATCTTCAAGAAATTGATCTATGAAATGCGCTTCGACGAAGTCAGCGGCGTCTTTTCCAACTTCGGAGCCTTCTACGTCGGCCTGCGCTGTGCCGCCTCGGAGCTCCCCTCCTTGCTGGACGGAAAAACGCCCAAGGCTCTGCCCAAAACCCGGCCTGCGCCCACCGGCCGCCCCCAAAGGCCATAGCCGGATGTATCATTCGCCACTGCCCTGTTCAGTTGACCCGGCAGTGGCAACGCTTTAGGCTGAATACATGGCAGTCAAGACGATCCAACTCGGACAAGTGTGGCGCGAAGAAGCCAGCGGACAGAGCTTCCTGGTCACCAAGGTTTACAACGAGGTATTCTCCCAGTTCGCCATGCTGCGCCCGGCAGATGCCTCCGCCCCCACGGTGGAAACCCGCCGCATCAAAATCACCAAAACCCCGCAAGGGATGCTTCTGCCTGGCTACGTCTTTACCCAGGACCCGCAGATGGAGTTTTAGCTTTCAATGATTGAACACATTCTCCTAGCCTTGGCCGGATTCATCAAAGCCGTCATCTCTTCGCTCGGCTATCCCGGCATCGCGCTCCTCATGGGCATTGAGTCTGCCTGCATCCCGCTTCCCTCTGAAGTCATCATGCCCTTCGCCGGATACCTCGTCTATTCCGGCCGTTTCTCCTCGCTCGCCATGGTCGCCACCCTCGGAGCCATCGGCTGCAATCTCGGTTCTGTCCTCGCCTATGAGGTCGGCGCCTACGGTGGCCGTCCCCTCATCGAGCGCTTTGGCAAGTACATCCTGATGAACCGTCACGATCTCGACGTGAGCGAGCATTTTTTCCAGAAATACGGCAGCATCACCGTCTTCCTTGGACGCCTGCTGCCCGTCGTGCGCACCTTCATCGCCCTGCCCGCCGGAATCGCCCGCATGCCCCGCACCAAATTCCACCTGTACACCTTCGCTGGCTCCTGGCCTTGGTGCTTCGTCCTGGCATATGTAGGTGCTACCCTCGGCAATCGTTGGGACACCGATCCGCGCCTCAAGCACTGGTTTCATCGCCTTGACGCCGTGATCGTCCTCGTCCTAGTAGTCGGCATCGTCTACTTCGTCCAGAGCCACTGGCGCAACCGCGTAAAAGCCGCCGCTGCCGCCGCCCTCGCCGACTAACCAGTTTTCATCGAGACACAGAAAGGCCCGCGTCCATCGCGGGCCTTTCCACATCACGATCTCAGGGTGCCCCACCCTAGCCTTCCTCTGGCTAGGGTGGGGTAGTTGACCTTGTTCTTGCTGTTGCTCTTAACTTTGAAACTTTGAAACCTCTGAAACTTTGAAACCTAGACCTTCGCGGTCTCCGCTTCCCTCGCAGCCTGCTTCGCTCTAGTTTCCTGCACGGCCTTGTTGCGCGCCGTCCGCAATGCCAGGAACTCCTTGGCTTCCTTGTAAAGCCGCTTCCGGTCGTCGCGCTTGAACATCGCGCCAAGCACAATCGGCACCCAGATTCTAGGACGGTAAATGTAATACTCATCGTAGAATCGGTTCACCATCTCCATTACATAGTCCGCAGGCAGTCCCGGATACTGCACGTGTGCCACCTGGTGCCCGCCGATGTCCACCATGTCATTCTGCTTGATGATGAAATCGTTCTCCTTCACGTAGTCGTAAAACTCCGTGCCCGGATAAGCGTGCGCCACTGAGACCTGAATGGTCTCTACGTTCAGTTCCTTGGCGAAATCAATCGTCCGCCGAATCGTCTCGCGCGTCTCACCCGGCAGTCCCAGGATGAAGTCGCCGTGAATCGTCAGCCCCAGCTTTTTGCAGTCCTTTACAAACTGCCGAGCCCGCTCCAGCGTCGCGCCCTTCTTGATGTTCTTCAAAATCTGCGCATCGCCAGACTCAAAGCCCACGATCAGCAACCGGCATCCCGCGTCCTTCATTGCCTTCAGCGTCTCAAAGTCGGTAGTCACGCGCGACGTGCAGCTCCAGGTCAACCCCAGCGGCTTCAGCTTCGCGCACAATTCCACCGTGCGAGCCTTCTGGATGTTGAACGTATCGTCGTCAAAGAAGAATTCCTTGACCTCGGGCCAGTAAGCCTTTGCCTTCACCATCTCGGCAGCAATATCATCCGCCGAGCGCTTCCGCCATGCGTGTCCCGAATGCGTCTGCGGCCACAAGCAGAACGTACACTGCGCCGGGCAGCCGCGCGTCGAATACAGCGCCACGTAAGGATGCTGCAAGAACGGAACGTTGTACCTCGTCACATCCAGATCGCGCTTGTACACGTCCACCACATGAGGCAGAGCGTCCAGATTCTCCACCGCCGGACGGTCGAGGTTATGCACAACCTTGCCACTCTCGTCGCGATAGCTCGCGCCCAGAATCTCTGCCAGCGGCTTGCCGTTGGCATACTCCACCACCGCATAATCAAACTCGCGGCGCACAATGAAGTCGATTTCCGGATGGCTAAGTGCATGGTCGGGAGACACCGTAACGTGCGGCCCTACAAAGCAAACCTTCAGCTTCGGGTTCGCTTTCTTCATCAGCCCCGAGAGTTTGATATCACCCTCGAATCCAGGCGTGCTCGTAAACAGAACCATGAAATCGTAGTCTTTCCCGATCTCAATGGTCTGGTCCGCGCTGACGTGGTGTGGGTTGGCGTCCAGCAGCCGCGACCCCTCCAGCATTCCCGCCGGATAGGCAAGCCAGACCGGATACCAATACGACTCGATCTCGCGCGTGGCTGGCCAGCGCGAGCCCGCGCCGCCATCAAAGTTCTCAAACGAAGGAGGGTTAAGGAACAGCGTTTTCAAAGGCATAAGAGTCCATTTGTGATGTTATCACCCGGCTCCGTCCCAGAGCACCATTTGCCCGTCAAAGGGGAAAATCCCACGCTGAACAGTAGCCTCCCGCCACCGGGCAGAGCACATCGTTCATCCATTGATTTGAATGCTCTTCCGCCACTCTGCATTTGTCGAACTAATCCGTAGTTGCTTTGAACCCACCTCCCACTTGCATTCCCACCGCCCCATCCATAAAACTGTTTACAGAACCATATTGAAGGGAAGACATGGCGAAGATCAGCCGTGAGACATGGCAGGTAGCGTTTGACGCCCTGCGCGCCAACAAAGTAAAGGCCGCGCTAACAATGCTCGGCGTGGTGATCGGCTCCGCGTGCATCGTCCTCGTGGTCACCATCGCTCTCATCGGAAAGACCTACGTCCTCGCCCAAATCGAGGGTGTTGGCTCCAACATTGTGTACGCCACCTACTCCGGCGGAACCAGCAACTCCCGTTCACAGTCCGATGAAGTCACTCTTTCTGACCTCGACGCCACTCGTCACTTGCCCCACATCGTCGAAGCGGCTGGCACCTATGACATGCCCGCCAGCGTCGTCGTCAACGGACAAATCAAGCCGGTTGCGCTCATCGGCGTCACGGAAGGATTCCAGAAGATCCGCAATCTTCTCATTCTTGAAGGCCGTTTTTTTGACGACCTCGATCAGACCACCGGAGCCAAGGCCTGTCTCATCACCCAAGACCTCGCTCGCCAGCTACCTCCTGGCCCCATGATCGGACGCCAACTCCGCGTCGGCGAACAGACCTTCACCATCGTCGCCGTCTTCCGCGAGCGCGTCGCCACCTTCGGACAGTCCGAGATCGCCTCGCAATCCGTCCTCATTCCCTTCGGCCTGATGAAGTACTACTCCGGCAACGATTACATCCGAACCCTCTACGCCCAAGCCGATACAGGCGAAAACGTTCCAGAAGCCACGATGGCCGTGCAGTCCCTGCTCAAGAGCCACCACTCTCCCGGCTCCGTTTATCTCGTACAAAATCTCTCTTCCATCCTCGAAGCTGCACGCAAAATCTCCTTCGCGCTCACCATGGTCCTCATGCTCGTTGGCATGATCGCTCTCACCATCAGTGGCGTTGGAATCATGAACATCATGCTGGTTACCGTCACCGAGCGCACCCGCGAAATTGGACTGCGCAAGGCCGTCGGTGCGCGCCGCGATGAGATCCTCTACCAGTTCCTCATCGAAGCCTTCGTCATCAGCGGACTCGGTGCCATTATTGGCATCGTCATCGCCGTGAGCATCAAGATCGTGGTCGAGCCCCTCATTCCTCCCGAGGTCGGCCTCAAGATTCCCATCTCCATCGGCTCCGTCATCCTCGCCTTCGTAGTCTCTTGTGCCACTGGAATTCTCTTCGGCTATCTTCCCGCGCGCAGCGCCTCAAAACTCCAGCCCACCGAGTCACTGCGCTACGAATAAAAATTACAAGTAAGCTCTGCCTTCGGCGCGAACAGCAAACGGCGCTCCCACAACTGGGAGCGCCGTTTGCTGGCGGGTGGCCCATACAAGCCTGCTGTTGGCTTGTGTGGGGCTGTTGACCTTGCTCCTGCTCCGGCCTTTGCACTCAACCAAAAGCGTTACGAACTACGTTCTCTACTTCGCTTGTTCCGCTTCAAAGTTGATGACGGCCTTGAGCGCTTCATAGGAAACAGCGCCAGGATTCCCCAGCAGGCGCCCATTCACATAGATAGTGGGCGTCCCCGTAACACCAATTGACTGACCCAGCGCGAAGCTACGATTGATCCGTGCTGTAGTGTCCGGCAACTCGGCACAAGCCTGGATATTGGCAGGGTCGGCACCTGAAGTCTCCGTGTAATGGCGAAGACGTCCGGTAACTTCCGCATCGTCCACCTTCGGCTTGCCGTCGTCTCCTGTGCGCCGGACGATGGACTCGATTTCCTTCTGGTGACCATAAACAGCCTGCGCAAAGCTGAAAGCCTGTTCCTGATTCGAGCGCGAGATGCAGTCCATATAAGCAGCCGCCCGGAACGCCCAGGGATGCAGGGTCACCAGAGGAAAGCTCTGGAAGATGAACCGTGCGTTCGGGTATTCCGCGTAAAGCTTTTCCATGATGGGCTGCGCCTCGCGACAGGACGGGCACTCAAGGTCGGCAAATTCCACGATCAGGAGTTTGGCGTCCGCAGGCCCTTTGGTGGCTCCAAAAGCTGACTTGGCCAACTCCTCGCGATCGCCCTGATAGGGGTCCGCGCCAAAGGGGCGCAGATCGCCCGCAATCGTATGCTTCAAGTCCTTGGTGACGTACCAGCGAATGACCTGCTGGCCCTCAGGAGTAGAAAACACAGCCACAACTTCATACAGCTCAGGAGCAGCTGAAGCCGCAACGCTGGCGACGTGAACCTGAAGATTGGGATCGTAGCCGAAAGCACGCTTGAAATACGCCTCGGCGAGTTCTTTGGTAAGCACGCCGTTACCGGCGCCGGGCGACAGAACGGCATCGCCGGTATGCGCAGTGGAGTTGGAGGCCGGTGCCGGTGCCGCAGGCGGTTTGTCAGTCTGGGCGAGTAGCGGAATAGAGAGCAGAAGAACAGCAGAACATTGCAGCAGATTGCGCATGGATATTGTCCTTGGGTTCCAGTTCATCTAAGTTCAAATCTTCTTTGTTCAATCTACGTCCAAAGCAATACTAAACTTGATGGCGGGCCGCGATAGGAAAGCGCCGTCCGATGCCGAAGGCTTTGGTCGAAATTCTGATTCCCGGAGCGGCTTGCTGCCGCTTGTACTCACTGCGGTCAATCAGACCGATGACAAAACGGACGACCTCCGGGTCAAAACCCGTAAGATCGACGATTTCAGCGGCGTTCCTGAGATTCCCAACATACTCTTCAAGGATGCGGTCAAGCACATCATAGGGTGGCAGTGAGTCGCTGTCCTTCTGGTCCGGGCGAAGTTCGGCCGAGGGGGGCTTGGTGATGGAAGCCGTTGGGATAATTGCGCGGCGCGAATTGACGTGCAGCGCAAGGCGGTACACCAGCGTCTTCGGCACATCTGAGATCACGGCGAGTCCACCGACCATGTCGCCATAAAGCGTGCAATAGCCAACCCCAAGCTCGCTCTTGTTCCCCGTCGTAAGAACCAGCGCAGAATACTTGTTGGCCACGGCCATCAGGATTCCGCCACGCGCCCTCGCCTGCAGATTCTCCTCCGTCACATCCTCACCAAGCCCCTTGAAAACCGGGGCAAGCGCCGTGCGGTAGGAGTCAAAGATTCCCCGAATCTCAACCACCTCGAAACAGATCCCCAGATTCTGCGCAAGTTCGCGGGCGTCTGAAATGCTTCCATCCGAGGAGTATTGGCTAGGCATGGATATGCCGACAACATTCTCCGCACCCAGAGCGTCCACGGCAATCGCCGCCGTAAGCGCGGAGTCTATGCCGCCGCTAAGTCCAACCACAACTTTCTTGAAGCCGCATTTGCGAACGTAGTCCCGAGTGCCAAGCACGAGAGCAGCGTAGGCAGAAGCCTCCACTCCGGTGATCTGGTCGTGCATGTCGCCCGTTATGGACCCGGTGTCCACCAGGATGAGGTCTTCCTCGAAGGAGCGTGCCTGCGCAATGACCTCTCCAGCAGGATTCAGCGCAAGGCTGTTCCCGTCGAACACAAGACTGTCATTCCCTCCAACCTGGTTGACGAGCAGGACTGGCACACGATGTTGTTGCGCAATCGACGCCAACATCGCTTGCCGCAGAGTAGGCTTGCCAACATGGAAGGGCGAAGCCGAGATGTTGATGACGAGCCGCCCACCGGCGCGAACCAGTTCCTCTACCGGATCCGACCCGTAAAGACGCCGGCTCCAGAAGGCTTTATCGTTCCAGGCATCCTCGCAGATGGTGAGGGCGACTGGCTGGCCGCAAATCGACACAAGACTTTGCGAGGCAGCCGGAGCGAAATTGCGCATCTCGTCGAATACATCGTAGGTGGGCAGCAAACGCTTTGACTGGATGAAATCAATGTGTCCACCGCGCAGAAGAGCGGCGGAGTTCATGACGTGCTTACCGGTCTCCGTGTCAACTGGCGAAGGAAATCCAGCGATGACTGCAATTGCCGGAAACTCGGCGGCAATCTGCTCCAGCACTTCGCGCGAACGCGCAACGAAGGCAGGAACCTCTACCAGGTCGCGCGGCGGATAACCGCATACGACGAGTTCTGGAAAGACAACCAGATCAGCACCGCGCGACTGGGCGAGCCCGACGTTCTGACGAAGCTTCTCCGCGTTGCCGGTGAAGTCCCCGACAGTGGGGTTGACTTGAGCGAGTGCGATCTTCACAGAGACAGTGTAAAGCGCGAAGGGTGCAAGGACAAAATTTGAGCGCTCAACATTAGCAAACTGATCATTACCTCGCAAAAATCAATAGCTTTCTTGTCAATCCTTCAACATCTCCCTTAACAATTAACCACCCAGTAACATCGGCCCAGACAATGATTAACCATCGAATCAATCGTCTGGAATGACGCGCTCAAAGCAGAAAAAGACCCCGGATCGTCTCCGGGGCCTTTGAAACCGCATAAACACTAGTCAATGTAAAGGATGTCGGAAGCCTGACCTTTCACATCTGTGTTGTACTGCGAAACAAATGGATTGTTGTTTTTGTCGTAAATAAACAGTTCGCCGCCTTCGATGGTGTACACAAAATCGTTGTTGGTGGCGAGTGTAATCCCTGTTGCATCGCCCTTCGCAATCGAGAGTACGGATGCAGGCGTAGTGCCGCTGGGATTGACCATACTGATACAGCTCTCAACTCCGCAGTTGGTTGAGCCGACCCAGAAAACGCCTTTGATACTGCGGATCATATGCTTGGCACCATTTCCAATACGGATCGGCGCCGAAGCAGTTCCTGCAGTCAGATCAATGACGGTGAAGTAGCCGTCCTGCACGTTGTTGCCGCCGCTGTTTGCCGCGCAAAGAGTGGGATTATTGATGTCCGCAAACGGGCAATCGATGGCGGTGGAAGTCGTGGTAGAACCGGCGACGTAGAGCTTGTTAGCCTTGGTGTCTAACAGTCCCTGTCGCGCGCCGCTCACTTGCCAAACGTTGAGCACCTTGGCCGTAATTGTTGCTCCGGTGGTGGGAGTGGCGGGAGCGGCGATGGTGGTGAGATCAATCGCAGTGACGCTGGCAGGATCGCTGCCACCGCATTCGGGGCCGCAGCTCAGAACGTATGCCGTATTTGCGGAGAAAAAGACGGAAACAGGACGCGAGAGCAATACCGGATTACCGCTCGAATCGCTGAGCGCGATCTTATAGTACGGCGGCACTTGCGTGTTCGGGTCCAACGTGGAAAGGTCAACCCAGTAGGGGACGTAATCCGATTGGGTAAAGGCCACCAGATGCTTCTCGGCAGGATCCATGCCGAGATAGAGCACGTTGGGAAACTGAATCTGCGTGTTCAAGCTGCCGTCCGTGGGGTTGAAGCGGACGATAGCGCCAGGGACTCGGAAGCTTCCATTG
>Ga0181537_10005474_pt1 | contig 10250 bp, 10 predicted proteins | sample PEATcosm2014_Bin_39_FD_119765 | JGI IMG/M metagenome (GOLD analysis project Ga0181537, IMG submission 119765) | Peatland microbial communities from MTU Mesocosm Facility, Houghton, MI, USA - PEATcosm2014_Bin23_10_metaG | ecosystem: Environmental > Terrestrial > Soil > Wetlands > Peat | place... | reverse complement strand
ATCATCAGCGCGAAGAAAACTCCCATCGCAAGTGCGAGCACAGCCCATACGCTCAATGGAATTTTTAATTTGATGAACTGGTGAGTTCGTCCGTTATTGGAAGGCATCTCAGCTAGCTCCTTCAAAAGTCAATGAAACTCGGACGCAGACCATTGATTACTGAACACCTAAGCTAAGGCGGAATTCGCCTCTAAGCCGATAACGGGCTCTCTTGACTCTGGTCGAGCGCAAGTCCAATTCGGAAAGAACTTCGGAAGTTTAAGGATCGTTGCGCATAATAGGTCTCGTACTTTCGTGCGTCGGTAATTAAGTAACTTGAGGAGTTGAAGTAAAGAATGTTCGTCGCGTTCGTACCATTCAGGCGGTATTGCTTCAAAGGCAGACATAAGAACACTCTCGTCGATTTGGCGCTCCAGTCGGCTGATCCACTCCTCAAACGCTTCGATTCCCCGTACTTGCTCGTACACCCCGGGTCGCATGCAGACACCTAGTCTGGGACTGTCGGGGAAATTCCATTCCTGTCCGTTGAAGCAAAATCCACTGTCGATCATCAAAGCCGTGAACTGAAATTGCCCTTGATTACGGAAGAAAATACTTTGGCGGTCGTCGGTGTTGCCGGTCCATTTGTCGAAGACCAGCATGCCCGCAAAATCCGACATATTCGTAATTGTGCGAAAATGCGCTTCCGGCAACATATCCCAAACCGCGGGGAGCCGATCCTGACTTGCAGCGGGATCGCGTGGGAATTTGGACCCGAAGCACAATCCGGGCTGGCAACGGACGCGGCCTTGACCCAGCTCAATCACCAAGTCTTCCGTGAAACGAATAAGCTCTCCGTCCACATGCACAATTGCCGTTTCGGGAACCGGCAATCCGAATCGCCTCGCGAGAATGCTTGCCAACAGTTCGTTCGCTAGTATCCTGACTCCTTGGGGATTGTTTTGGAATTTGACCACGTAATATTCTCCGTCCGAACACCGAAGCAATTGTGACTGGGCGCCGCCGCGCATCCGGCGCACATGTTCGAGTGCGAAGACAGAAATACTTTTACCTGACATAGCGCTCCCCCGCGCTTGTCGATGCGCTTCCGAGGTTGTCGTCCTTATTTCTTGTCGAACCCCAGGAGGCCGGTAAAGTCGAAACTCTTTCTACAAAAAAAGTTATGGGAAAACAATTCGTATTAACCGATAAGTAATAACCGACATGTGAAGCAGCTGCTCGATGGGGTATTTTGTTCAGGAGACGTTTGCCAGCGATAGAAACATGAGAAAAGACGAAAAGATGATACGGAGTGGAGAGTACCATCTCCAGATACGTCTGAAGTTCAACATCCGGGATGGTAGGATCCCAGTTCATTGTCATTCTCTAACGAGAGACCCTGGCGCGAGCTTCCTGCAATCGCCCCGGCTTGCTGTCGTAACCAAAGTCCCAATTGTCTCGAACGTTCGGCATTTCGATAATCGAGGCAGCGATAGGTACAACCCAATCAATGTGACGCCACCGGGAACTCGGATTTCTGTGCCACCAGAGATGAATTGCGGTAATGTACAAGGCTTCTTCGCCTGTGAAATATCCCCAGTACATAAATTCGCTAGGATGGTTGGGTAGGAGCGGATTGCCTTCCACACAGTCTGGTCCGAACCTGTGCTGGCATCGTAAAGAACTGATTGCGTCGGCCGACAATGCTGCGATAAGAAGCGCGTCAGAAGCCAAGAGTTCCTTATGTGTGCCAACGTAATGTCGAATGCGGCCGGGCACGCTACGGCCCGTTGACTCGACAGGTGCCCGTCTCTCAAACTCTTCAAGATTGCGGGCCTCTATTTGCTTCTGCTTTGAATCAGCGGCGTTCCACGTTATCCTCGATCGTATAACCGAGTCATCAATCGCGGCCAAACTTCGCGCTCTCGTCGAAAAAGCTGGAAGCAAGATCAATACCGACACGAGACGGACGCATATTCCAAATTGAATCGTCATAATTCTCCTTAGAGATCAGTACGCCCCGCTCCCTCACCAACCTGGAAACTGGAAATGTACGAATAGGAGTTCTGTGCCAGCCCAGGGACAATCACGCCCAGCCGCCGGGTCCTCTGGATTACCCTGAGCGCAACAGTGGTAAACGCCGGCTTCAATTCCCCAGCCAATATGCGGCCGGACTTGGAATCCCTCTCTGAACGTAAAACCTTGAAGGCGTTTGGATTGCAAGTTACAAGGATTGGTAGGCGTAGCCCATACACAGCCGATTGGAATCAGGTAACTGATGTAGAGTCGTCCGGGGTAAACGTACTGAGTGCCGATCACAGCGCCAAACGCCGGGGCGATGCCGCCTTCGTCGAACTGCGAAGTCCATAGGCGGCCATACTCTGCTTCGCCGAGCAGGGCTATGCGCGGCTTGAACCAGAAGATTGCCTTACCGTTTGCCGAAATCGAATGCCCATCGTCGGTTATTTTCTTTTTGTCGGGCGAAAAAGAGGCTGCCTCTTGTTTCTCCATTGGCATTCCCAACCGAACAGAAGCTTCAAATGACATTCCAAAATCGCTGGAAGGCGGCAGAAAGCCGAGTTCAGCTCGTATCCCTGCGCAGCGTCCAAGAGCACTCGACCTGATGAGCAAGCAGCGAGGTCAATCCCGCTTCAGCACTTGCTGTGCCAACTATGAACACGTGACTTGTGAATACCTTATGTACTTTGCGGCTCTGAATCACTTGAAGTAGGTTCAAAGCGGAACTGAATCCGTGACTTCGTTCCCAAATCTGGAATTCGAAAGCTATTCGCTACCTGTGGAGGGGGCCGAGGGACAACAGGATTTCCTGTTTTGCGAGCTTGACCATTATCAGGTTCTGCAATCTACGCGGTTACACTTCTGAATGGTTCTAGAAAAAGGCGCACGGCAAGTAGCGTCTGCCCCGTCCGGTTCGCCCGCGATGATTGGCAGCTAACCACTTCCCGCTCTTCGGCTCGTAAAATTGCGTACTGCCAAATCCGAGTAAATACTGATTGTAAAGAACTTGACACTTGCGCAATCGAGACCTACTTTCCTATCTTAGGCGAATTCCACGCAATGTGCCGGGCCGATACGCACAGTATGTGAATTGGTCCGCGATTCTTTGCCCAGAGGTGTGAGGAGTTAAGGCTGATTTTAATGAAAGTCCCAGCGATGTTTAAGGAATTCAGTCGGGCACTCATCACATGGTTGCGGGGGCGTAAACTCTCCCAAAAAACCCTCGATGCAAAAATGCATCTTGAAGAGTTGCGAAATAGCGAGGCTCTCTTAGCCGAGGCAGAGCAGATTGGACGCCTAGGAAGCTGGGAACACAATTTAGTTACAGGCGAGGACGCCTGGTCCGCCAATCTCTGTAGGATGCTCGATATCGATCCGACGAAGACAAAGCTATCGGAAGACCTGTTTTGGGAAATTCTTCATCCCGACGACCGTGAGGCCGTGCGCACTGTCATAGAGGGTGGGATGAAATTTGCGCACGAATACGAGTACCAATCGCGATTCATTCTTCCGGGAGGCCGCGAACGGACATTCTACACGTGGGGAAAACCAATTCTAGGTCCCGACGATCAAGTCATCAAGCGGATGGGTACGACCCAGGACATCAGCATACGGGTCGAAGCAGCTCGAGCACTCCTAGAAAGCGAAGCACGCTTGCGGTTGGCCAGCCAAGCCGGAAAGATGTACGCATTCGAGTGGGACGTAGCCACCGATGTTGTATTGCGCTCAGAGGAGTGCACAGATATTCTCGGTCTAGACGAACCTACACATTCCACTCTTAAAGAACTAGTAGACGCTATCTTTCCAGACGATCTTCAGAACTTCAATCTCAGTGTCCTCAACCCCGGAAATGCGACTGCCAACATGACATACCGCATCGTGCGGCGTGACGGCTCCGTGATCTGGGTGGAGAACACCGCGCGAGCCTTCTTCGACAAACAAGGCAAGATGTTGCGAATAATCGGCATGGTGGCGGACATCACTGCGCGCAGGCAGGCCGAGGAAGCCTTGCGGGAGAAAGAAACAACGATCCGGGGTCTCTTTCATATCGCAAAAACCTTGACCAAAGCGTTGGAGTTGGACGCCATCTTCGAACACTTGAACTACGAATCTATGATGTTAGTGGGATCGGAGGGTTCGTCCGCGGGATTACTCGGTGCCGAGAAATTCGCGTGTGACAGTTTCTTTGATAGATCGGAACCGGAGAAAGAGGGCGCCGCATCGCCGCCTGGTGCCGGGCTGCTGGGATGGGTTCTCACCAACAAGAGGACATACTTGACCAATGACGCCGCTCACGATCCATTGATACCTCCAGAGATCCATATTCCACTCGGATTGCGAAGCGTGCTCTGCGTGCCGGTCCTCGGCAATCAAGAAGAAGTGATCGCATTCTTCACCCTGCACAACAAACGCGGCGGAGATTTTCGATCCTCCGATGTTGAGATAGTTGAGGGGATTTCCAAGGTTGCATCTATCGCAATTCAAAACGCTCTCGCCTATCAGAGAACCTGCCGAGCCGAAGAAAACCTGCGTGTGCTGTCTGCTCAGTTAATCCATTTGCAAGATGAGGAGAAACGCCGCATCGCTCTGGACCTTCACGAGGGCTTGGCCCAAGACCTCGCTGCATTGCAGCTGAATCTCGGGCAGCTAAAGAGGAAGACGGCCAAAAACCACAATGGAGTAGCCAGTATCATTAATGAGGGTTTAGAACTTAACAACGATTTAATACAACGAGTGCGCTCTTTGTCCTACAAGCTCCACCCAGCACATCTCGAAGAAGTCGGACTGCCTTTAGCAATAACGTCTTATGCACGCAAGTTTTCTGAGCGCAGTGGAATCGAGGTCTCGGTTAGAGATGAACTGCCGGAGGACATCGGCCGCTTTCCTTATGGATGCGAAATAACGATATTTCGCATCGTGCAGGAATGCCTCTCAAATGTCGATCGCCACTCGCATAGCCAGATGGCAACCGTATGTGTTTCATTCGAGAACGAGCATTTGATTCTGGAAGTTGCTGATCGGGGGAAGGGAATGGCCGGAGGAGCTTTAGCAACCACTACTACAGGGGTTGGAATTGCGAGTATGCGTGAGCGCGTGAAGCAAATGCGCGGGACATTCCTCATTGAATCGGGGGCGGGACAAGGCGTGACCGTCCGTGTCGAACTCCCGGTCGCGAGCACTCTCTCTAAAGAGGCTCGTAATTGATGATGCCTTCGGCTGAACCATATCGCATCTTGTTAGCGGATGATCATGCGGTCGTGCGACGCGGTATCCGCACTTTGCTTGAGTCTCTGACTGGAATCGTTGTATGCGCTGAAGCGTCAGACGGGCGTGAAGCGGTTGAGCTAAGCAAGACACAAAAGCCGAATCTCGCCATCCTCGATTTGACGATGGCCGCTATGGATGGCCTAGAAGCAGCCTCCATCATCCGTATGGAATGCCCCGAGACACAAGTTCTCATTTTCACGATGCACTTTTCCGAGGACATGGCCCGGAAGGCACTACTCTTGGGATCTCTCGGCTACGCATTGAAGTCGGACTCTGAGGGAGAACTCCTCGCCGCAGTGGATGAAATCCGGCACCTCCGGACGTTTATTTCGCCTCGCATCGCACTCTCTATGGCGCAGAGTTATATACGCGAGTCGGGCAATGCAGTCAAAATAGCTTCATCCCCGAATGTAAACGAAAAGCCGGAAGTCGTGCCTCTGACGGACCGCCAGATCGATGTCTTGAAGCTGCTCGCTTACGGAAAAAGTAACAAGGAAGTGGCCCACCAGCTTGGAATCTCCACCCGCACAGCCGAAGTCCACCGCAATCACATGATGCAGAAACTGAACTGTAAGAGTTTCTGTGATTTACTTCGTTTTGCGATTCGTCAGAAATTGGTCGAATTATGAAGAGGACAACTCAGATTCGGGACCGCCGACCATAGTGGCTCCGCAAGTATTTCCATTCCGAACGAGCTAGACCGGGGGGAGGCATCAGCCAGACACCGGGGGCTGCTGCCGATGGTAGTTCGGAGTTTACTCAAAAAACCATGCAGATGACCGTGTCGTATAACTACATCCTTGTGGCGCTATCGGTGTTTATCGGCATGTCGGCAGCTTATGCCGCATTGGATCTGGCGCCGCGAATAACTGCCGCTAGGGGTTGGGTTCGGTCAGCCTGGTTGGCGGGCGGCGGCATCGCGATCGGAATAGGTATTTGGTCGATGCACTACACAGGGATGCTAGCCTTCAGCTTGCCCGTCCCGGTAGAGTACGACTGGCCGACCGTATTGCTCTCACTCCTGGCTGGAATTTTCGCTGCGGGTGTCTCACTCTTCATTTTGAGCCGGAAAACGACCGGAATCACTCAAATTACGTTCGCCGGCGTTGTCGTTGGATTGGCGATCATAACCGTACATAACGTCGGTATGCGTGCGATGCGCATGGCGGCAGAGTACCGATACGACCTTCGACTCGCCAGTCTAGCTGTGGTTCTCGCCATACTGTTTTCGCTCATCGGGTTGTGGAGTGGATTCCGTTTTCGAGGTGAGACAAGTGGTCGCGGCTGGCGAAAGATCGCGGGCGCCTTGGTAGTGGGCGCCGCCATATCTTCCCTGCATTACTGCGCGATGGCGGCGACTACCTTTTTGCCTTCCCCGCCAGACCGGGAGGTAATGCACATGGTGCATATCTCAACAATAGGTGCGATCGCGATTGCGACGGCTACTCTGGTCGTCCAAGGTTTAGCCATACTGACTTCGTTTGTGGACCGACGATCCTCTTCCCAAACAATAGAACAATTCTCAAACCAACTGTTGCGTTCGCACGACCAGGAACGGCGGCGCATCGCCCGTGATCTGCACGACGATATCGGACAAGACTTGTACGCGGTGAGGTTAACCCTCGGCCGTCTCCGTGATTCCGCGGTGCGCTCTACGGATCGAAAGTTGCTCTCTGAAGCGTGGGAAATGACCGCAGCATCTATGGAGAAACTACGAACGATCGCCCACGTCCTATATCCGCCGGAGCTTGAGACGCTCGGATTTCGAGCCGCGACAGTGGCTTATGTGGACGGCTTTAGAGAGCGTAGCGGAATCCATGTTGAGCTCCATATACCCACAGCAATGCCACCTATCTCGCGCACCTCCGAAAGTGCCCTACTAAACGTAATCCGAGAGTGCCTGTTAAATGTCGTCCGCCATTCCGGAAGCCGAAACGTGCAGGTTCTAATTCAAACAGAACTTAGCCAAGTGGCGGTAGAGGTCATCGATGACGGAGTCGGAATTCTGCCGGAGATGCTGGATAGACTGAGAGGCGAGGTGAAACCGGGCATAGGTACGGCGTCTATGTTTAGCAGAATCGAGGAGCTTGGGGGACGATTGGAACTCACGTCCGGGCATTGGGGAACGTCCGTCAAGGCGGTCATTCCGATTCGAGCCTAATTTGTAATCGCTCGAACTCCCGATTAACTCGTTATTAGACATGGCTCGCTCCAAACTGTGAAAACCATTCCACCTGGGAAAATGATGCATCCTTAGAGATTTATACCTGTCGGATGAAGGCTATTTCCCTCCGCCCACAGCTGATTCGTATCTCATGTGCGAACTTGCTAGCAAGGTATCTGTGTGCCAGCCTTCAAGTGAATCCAAGAGTCGCGCTATCGTCGAGTTATCCGAAGCGCGGCATAACAACGCCCCATCGACGATTCCAGTGCAGACGATAAGGTCGAGCAGCTGCACACTATTCGATTCTGCGAGGCTTGCAATAATAGTGGGCTCTAAGGGAATAGGCTCCCTACGTTTTTCACTTCTCTCCATCCGACGCAACAATACGAGGTAGACGTTCATGGTGGCCCTCCCCATCCGACTCGACATTGTTCGCAACGACGCCTTGCACTTCCCCTCAGGGCAGGAACTCACAAGGCTATGAATAGTAGCTGGTATGTTCTCTTGGTGGGCTGTATTCTTAATTCACCCTTAGTTTAGCGTGTCAAATCCAGTCCGCAACAGCGTTAGGAGGGTACAGCAGCCATTGTGCAAATTGGGATAGCGCGAGGAACCGGGAGGGTTGCCTGTGTTTCAACGGTCGAGAGGAAGGAGCCGAACATGTCTTCCGTCGTGCCCTTTGGTCCAGTGTTGACGACCATACCTCTCTTCGATTCTAACTTCAGCCATGCGTATAACTGCCGGACGCCTCACTTGAGTCTCGACGCAGTTCCAGCTACATTTTCATGCGATCCCGGATGAGGAGATAATGTGCAGACAGCGACGGTCAAGTGGATTGCGGGCGAAGAGTTCATTGCGAATTTGCCCTCGGGCCATTCAGTATCATTTGACGCGGATCGAAAACACAACTCCGCCCCAGGCCCCATGGAAATGCTTCTAGGCGCGTTGGGAGCGTGTACTTCGGTGGACGTGGTCATGATTCTGGCCAAGAAGCGCCAGCGGCTGGCGTCGCTGGAAGTCGTTATTACCGGAGAGCGTGCGAGCGAACCGCCGGCCGTGTGGACAAAAATCGAAATGGTTTATCGGCTGGCCGGCGACCTGGAAGATAAAGCCGTGCGGGACGCGATTGAGTTGAGCCAGTCCAAATACTGCTCCGTGGCAACCATGTTGCGAAAGACCGCAGAGATCACCTACCGCTTCGAAATTGTATCTTAGTGGTGCCCTTGCAAACAGACGAGGCGAGCGTGTTTTGCTTGTCACGCGCACGAGTGATTGCATACAATCGCCAGCTATCAATTTCATCCTGGAGAAGCTGAATGGGCAGACGCCTCGCCGCGAAGATTACGGGAGTCGCCGGGTACGTTCCCCCGCGTGTAGTAACCAATTTCGACCTCGAAAAACGAGTGGACACGAATGACGAATGGATTCGCACGCGCACCGGCATCCGTGAACGGCGTTATGCGGATCCCGGTGTTGCAGCTTCGCATCTTGGCACCGAGGCCGCGAAGAAATTGCTCGCCGCAAATGGCGTGCAACCCGATCAAATCGACCTCATCGTTGTGGCGACCGTCACTCCGGACATGCTATTCCCCGCCACCGCTTGCTTGATACAGGATCGCCTGGGCGCAAAAAATGCTTGGGGCTTCGATCTTTCTGCTGCTTGTTCGGGATTTGCCTACGCACTCACGGTTGGCGCACAATTCGTCGCCAGTGGAACCCACAAAAGAGCTCTGGTTATTGGAAGCGACGTGATGACCTCCATCCTCGATTACAAAGACCGCGCCACGTGTGTTCTTTTTGGAGATGGAGCCGGAGCGGTTCTCGTCGAACCCGCTATCTCTGACGCCGAGGGTATCCTGGATTTTGCACACGACATAGACGGTTCGGGAGGCTGCAATCTCTACATGCCGGCGGGCGGCTCGCTGAATCCCGCATCGCTGGAAACCGTTGAGAAGCGCATGCACTACGTCCACCAGGAAGGCGCGCACGTGTTTAAATACGCCGTGCGGCGAATGAGCGAGTTAGCGCTGCACGTGCTCGAGCGCAATGGCTTCACAAGCAGCGATCTCGCCCTGGTGGTTCCTCATCAGGCGAACCTGCGCATCATCAAGGCCATGCAGGAGCGCTTGGGCGTGGACGATTCAAAAATTCTCGTGAATATAGACCACTTTGGAAATACTACCGCCGCCACAATTCCATTGGCTCTGATGGATGCTCTGGAGCAGAAACGCTTGCGCAAGGGTGATCTGGTGCTGTTGATTACCGTCGGCGCTGGTTACACCACCGGCGCAATCCTGATGCGCTGGGCCTACTAATTCGCCCTCAGTTATTCCCCAGGAAATGAAAAAGGCCGGCCCAACTGCTCCGGCCTTTTTCGGTCGCGAAAATGGTCCCTATTCGACCGGGACGACGTTTGTATACGTAGCCAGGATGGCGTCCGGATTCGAATTGGTGGTCGGCACAATCGAAAAGATTTGCTCACCGTTGGTTACGAACACACTGGCGGTCGCACCGACCGTAACAGTGCCGGTCCCGCCAGGGATGATCGTGAAGGCACCGTTGACTGCCGTGCCCATCGATAGGAACGGTGCGGTTAGTGTCACGAAGGTTTCGTCTTCAACGGCGGAATAGGTGCTAGGAGCGGTGAGAATAGCCGTGCCGGAAAATGATCCGTTTTGGCCGTCAACATCTTCCCAGCTTCCAAAGGCATACGTTCCGCTGACGCTTGCCGGAGTGAAATCCGGAGCCGCGGTACTCTGGGTCACCAATATACCCGAACCCACGTTTGCGTCCGTTCCCACGCTAAAGCCCTGTATCTCTT
>Ga0181537_10005473_pt1 | contig 10251 bp, 5 predicted proteins | sample PEATcosm2014_Bin_39_FD_119765 | JGI IMG/M metagenome (GOLD analysis project Ga0181537, IMG submission 119765) | Peatland microbial communities from MTU Mesocosm Facility, Houghton, MI, USA - PEATcosm2014_Bin23_10_metaG | ecosystem: Environmental > Terrestrial > Soil > Wetlands > Peat | place... | reverse complement strand
CGACATGCAGCGCCTCGAAGGCTTCGAAGGTGAAGCCAAAAAACGCTTTTTACTCCATTACAACTTTCCGCCGTTTTCGGTTGGGGAGGTGGCATTTATGCGTGGAGCGGGGCGGCGCGAGATTGGGCACGGAGCGCTGGCGGAGAGAGCGATTTCAGCAGTGCTACCGCTCGAAGAGAAGTGGCCTTACGCGATGCGTGTGGTCTCGGACATCCTGGAATCGAACGGATCGTCTTCGATGGCGACCGTCTGCGGCGCTTCGCTATCGCTGATGGATGCGGGCGTTCCGTTGAAGGCGCCGGTGGCCGGAGTTGCGATGGGACTGGTGAAGGAAGGCAACGACTACGCCATCCTGACGGACATCGCAGGCGCGGAAGATCATTACGGCGATATGGATTTCAAAGTTGCCGGAACTCGTGACGGCATTACCGCGCTGCAGATGGACATCAAAGTTGCGGGAATCACGGCGCAGATCATGCGCGAAGCGCTGTCACAGGCGCAACGCGGACGGATGCACATCCTCGGCAAGATGGAGGAAGTGATCACGACGGGACGCGAGAAAATTTCCGATTACGCGCCGCGATTCTATACGGTGCAAATCCCGACCGACAAGATTCGCGACCTGATTGGGCCGGGCGGAAAGATGATCCGCAGCATCGTGGAACAGACCGGAGTCAAGATCGACGTGGAAGATTCCGGACTGGTCAAGGTGGCGTCGAGCGATCAGGCGTCGGCGGCGAAGGCGCTGCAGATTATCGGCGACATCACGGCGACGGCTGAGGTAGGGAAAACGTATCTCGGGAAAGTTACGCGGCTGGCGGATTTCGGCGCGTTCGTCGAGATCATCCCCGGAACCGAAGGTTTGCTGCACATCAGCGAAGTGGCGGAGCATCGGATTGCCGATGTACGCGACGAACTGAAGGAAGGCGATCAGGTACTGGTGAAGGTGCTGGCCGTCGAAGGCAACCGCATACGGCTTTCGCGCAAAGCGATTCTGAAAGAGCAGCGCGCGAAGATGGCGGCGTCGGGCGGCGGTGAAGGCGCTCCCGTGGCTCCGGCGGCGGAGAGCGAACCTCTTCCGGGAGGGACACTGGTGATTGAAGGCGGCGGAGATTTTCCGGATGATCCGGACGAGCCGAACTTCAATCGCGAAGGCGGGGCTCCTCCGGTGGGAGCTGGCGCTGGAGATCGTCCCCGCGGGGGAGACCGTGGAGGAGATCGTGGCCGTGGAGGACGTCCGGGCGGAGGCGGTGGCGGACGAGGTCGTGGACGCGGAGGTCGCGGCGGCGGTGGTGGTGGACGACACGGTGGCGGGCATGGCGGTCACGGTGGAGGCGGCGGCGGACGGCACTAACTTCGTTGCCGCGGATTCGCGCGGATTGCGAGGATTAAAACCTCTGTTTTAGAAAAGAGCTGCGACTTTCGTCGCGGCTTTTTTCTTTTGTGAACTATCGTCGCGGAAACTTTTCTTCTGATCGGCAATAAATGCTCGAGGTTTCATCCGCGCGGAACTGGCGTGGATGTTGTGCGCTACAGCGATCTACGTAGTTGGCGTAAAAAGAATCCTGACAGTGGCATGCGGGTGAGTCTAGCGATGCGTGCTAAGCCTTGTCATTTCAATATTCAGGCTTTCGCACATGCCCCGCGAGTAATTTTGTGGCAGAGGGCTTGCAAAGACCTTCGCACGAGCCGCACTGGCTCCTGGAGGATTTGTGAAAAAGATTCAGTCTCTCTCGTTCCTCGCCACCCTGGCGATCGCCATCGGCATGATCTCCTGGGGCAGCGCGCTCCATGCACAGACCACACCGTCGGATCAGCAGACCCAGCAGCCTGCGACGGCGCCGGACACGACTCCGACGCAGCAGCAGCCGCAGGCCTCTTCTCCAGAAATGCCGCCGCAATCGCAGCAGGCGCCGCCGTCCGCGCAGACTCCTGATCAATCACAGACTCCGGAACCGAACGCGCCTCAAACAGGAGCGAAGACTTCTCCTGATGCGACTGCGACCGATAGCCAGACTTTCTCCGGCACGGTCATGAAACAAGGCGACAAGTATGTGCTGAAGGACGATTCTGGCCAGGTGTATGACATCGACCATCAGACTGATGTCGCGAAGTTCGATGGAAAGCGGGTGCGTGTGCAGGGAACGCTGGATCCATCAGGTAAGAAGATCATGGTGAAGTAAGTACGGTTCGGGTTGATCTCTCGCAAAGGGAAAGGCATCGGGGCTCGCATCCGCTCAGCGGACCTCGGTGCCTTGTTATTTTGGGTCCGCAGTATCTTTTTTCTTTCGTGATAAGGGAGTCAAAATCCCTACCCCCTCAAATAAGGCGCGCGAAGGGTGGGGCAGCCTCGTTTCGGAGAACTGTCTCCACCGTTTCTTACAGGATCGCGGGGGCTGGGGTTGCTTCTGATGTTGCGCCGATAGGGTCCACCTGCAGCGTCAGGCCGTCTATCCGGCGGACGACTACTAGTTGACCTATCGGAAGTGTCGTTGAAGCAATCGCATCCCAAAGTTCTCCGTGGACGAAGACCTTTCCTTGCGGAGACAGTTCGGTCTGGGCAACGCCCGTCTCACCGACCAGGCCTTGCTCCCCGGTGACGATTTTGTTGCGGCGGGCACGATAGGCGATCGTCATCAGGAACGCGGTGATGATGCCGAAGGGAATACTTACAGCCATCGCGGTCAACAGGTGGACGCGCATTTCGGGGATGGGCGAATCGACAAGCAGCAGTCCGCCGAGAGTGAGGAGCGCGATGCCGCCGACGGTGAGAACTCCATGCGTGGCAAATTTGGCTTCGGCAGCGAAGAGAGCGAAGGCCGCCAGAATCAGGGCCAGTGCGGCGAAGCGGGTTGGCAACAGATTGAGCGCGAAGGCGGCGACCAGAATGAAAACTACTCCGACGGTTCCAGGAATGACTGCACCGGGATGGTTGAATTCGACGTAGAGGGCGAGCGCTCCGATGATGAGGATCAGGAACGCGACATTCGGGTCCATCAGATCGTCGAGCACGCGTTCTCTCAATGTCATTTCAAAGGCAACGACTGGCTGGTCTGCGAGGTTGAGAACTGCGGTGGCGCCGTTGAAGCGTTTGAAAGATTTTCCCTGCATCTGGCGGAAGAGATCTTCCGGACTGGTGGCGACGTAGTCGATGAGATGTTGGGTGAGAGCTTCCTGCTCGGTAAAGGATTTTGATTCGCGCACCGCGCTCTCGGCGGCTTCGATATTGCGCCCGCGCTTGGAGGTGACGGAGCGCATCAGTGCGGCGGCATCGTTTTCTATTTTCTGCTTCATTTCGTCATCGGGCTTCACCTGGACGGGACCGATGAGAGTGACGGGATGCGCAGCTCCGGCAGCGGTTCCGGGAGCCATGGCGGCGACATCGGCGGACTCGAGGATGAAGATACCGGCTGAACCAGCGTGCCCGCCGGTGGGAGTTACGTAGACGATCACGGGGACGGGGGAGTTGGTGATTTTCTCGATGATGTCCCGAGTGGAGCTGACGAGGCCTCCGGGAGTATTCATTTCGATCAATAGGGCTTGCGCGTTGGTGCGGTGAGCCTGGTCTACCGCGCGAGAGATGTATTCGGCGCTGATGGGCTGGATGGTATCGTCGACGACAATCTTGATGACCTGAGCGGAGGCCGGGATGGCGAATGCAGCCGCTGCTGCGAGCCAGATTAACGCGCGACTTAGATGATTGGATTTGGGCAAGGGGTGCATAGGTCCTTCGCTTCGCTCAGGATGACAACGGTGAATGAAGGCCGCGGCAGACTCGGTGTCGAGCCAGGCCCGGCGTCCCTTTTCTATTGTCCACCTATTTGCGGGCAGCGGTCTGAATTTCTTGAGGCGCGGAGGCATGGATGCTGTCGGAAGGCTGAGGTGGCGTCTTCCATCCGGGCAAGTCGGTGCTGCCGGTGATGAGGCGTGCGCCACGTTCGTAGGTGACATAGGACCATGCCCACTGAATGAAAACCAGCAGGCGGTTGCGGAATCCGATGAGAAACAGGATATGAATAAAGAGCCAGGAGAGCCAGGCGAGAAATCCGGAGATGTGGATCTTGCCGAACTGAGCTACTGCTGCTGCGCGGCCGATCGTGGCTAAGCTGCCTTTATCCCAGTAGTGGAACTTGGGGCGGGAGTTCCGATCGGGGGAGCTCTCGCGTGCTGACTCAACTTCTTTGCGAATCAGCTTTGCTACATATGTGCCTTGCTGCATGGCCACTGGGGCCACGCCGGGCATGAGTTTGCCCTGTTCGTCTTTCGCGGCGGCCAGATCGCCGATGACGAAGACTTCGGGATGTCCGGGGATGGTGAGGTCGGGCTGCACGGGGACACGTCCGGCGCGGTCGACCGCGACTCCCAACTTCTTACCGAGAGGAGAGGCGGCGACTCCGGCAGCCCAGAGGATCACAGTTGCGGGAAAGCGCGTGGCGCCGAAATAGACTGCTCCGGGTTCGACCTGCGTGACCGTGGTAGAGGTGCGAACTTCGACACCAAGGTGATTCAACTGCTGCTCGGCGCTGCGGGATAAATCTTCTGCGTAGGCGGGGAGAATCCGCGGGCCGCCCTCGATCAACAAAATGTGAGTGCGCGCGGGATCAATGGAGCGAAATTCATGGGCCAGGGCGTGCCGGCTGATTTCCGCGAGCGTGCCCGCGAGTTCGACTCCGGTGGGTCCGCCGCCCACGACGAGAAAATTGAGGTTAGATCTGGTTTCACCTGAGGCTGCCTGCCGCTCTGCCAATTCGAAAGCGAGTAATACGCGACGACGGATTTCGAGCGCGTCTTCGATGGTCTTGAGACCCGGAGCATAGGGTTCCCACTCTTCGTGTCCGAAGTAAGAATGGCCTGCGCCCGCGGCGACGATCAGGTAATCGTAGGGAATCTCGCCGTCAGGGGTCAGGACGACACGGCGGTCGAGATCGAAGCCGGAGACCTCTGCCATCAGCACTTCAATGTTTTTGTCTGAGCGAAGGATTGACCGGATGGGCGCGGCGATTTCTCCGGGCGAAAGTCCAGCCGTGGCGACTTGATACAGCAGCGGCTGGAATGTGTGGTAATTGCGGCGGTCGATGATGGTGATGCGGGCGCGCGCATGGGCGAGCGCCTGGGCTGCATTGAGGCCTCCGAAGCCGGCGCCGACGATCACCACGCGAGGGGGAAGTTGGTTCGTCATCTTGCTGATCTACGCTCCACTCTATAAGATTCACGCGATGGCAGATGGTTCCACAAGTTCTTCAACTGGCATTCCTCAAGCACAATCTACTCGGGCGTGGGTGCGCTGGCTCATGCCCTCGGTTTCAGACCTGATCTTTGTATGCGTGCTGTGCATCCTGCTGTTTACGGCGCTGGCTGTGAAATTGCTGGGCGATGCGGGCATTGGATGGCACATTCGCACCGGCCAGCAGATTCTGGCGACCCATGCGATCCCTAGAACAGACCCATTTTCGTCGACCATGGGCGGCAAACCGTGGTTTGCGTGGGAGTGGCTCTATGACGTGGTCGTCGGTGAGTTGGCAAATCTTGCCGGATTGAATGGAGTCGTGTGGTTTACCGCGGCGATTATCGCGGGCGTCTTTGGCTGGATGTTTCGGCTGCTGGTCCGGCGGGAGATGAACATTCTTTCGGCGCTCGTGCTGGTGCTGCTGGCGCTGTCGGCGTCGACGCTGCATTTTTTGGCGCGTCCGCATGTGGTGAGCTGGATGTTTACGCTGGCTTTCTTCTGGCTGTTGGATTCGACAGAGCGAAATTACTTCAAGGGAGTGGGACGGCATCGAAAACTGTGGGCTTTACCGCTGTTGATGCTGGTGTGGGTGAATGTGCATGGCGGATTCGTGCTGGGATTTGTGCTGCTTGCGATCTTCTGGTTTGGATCGATATGGACCCTATTTCGAACGAAGGGTGCGCGAATTGACGAAGTGCTGCACCGGATTGCGGCGGGGAAGCGAGTTCGCGATCTGACGCTGGTGGGGGTGGCGTCAGTGGCGGCGAGCTTTGTGAATCCGTACGGATGGCGGCTGCACGCACATATTTATTCGTACCTGACGAACCGCTTCTTGATGGATCACATCGAGGAGTTTCAATCACCGAATTTTCATGGCGTCGCACAGAAATGCTTTTTGCTGCTGCTGGTGCTGTCGCTGGGAGTGTTGGTGACGCGCGGGCGGAAGCTGCGTACGAGCGAAGGGCTGCTGGTGCTGTTTGTGACGTACGCGGGACTCTATGCGTCGCGGAATATTCCGATTTCGGCGATTCTGCTGGCGATGATTGTGGGGCCGTGGCTGCCGCGAGTGGAGTTTCTCGAGGGATTCTCGCTGAGAATGAGCGTGGTGGAGTTGGGGTTGCGCGCGCATCTGTGGCCGATCGTGGTGACCGTTGGCACGTTGTTGATCGCGTTGAGTGGAGGCCGCTTGGGGTCGAGCGTGCTGATGGATGCGCACTTTGGTCCGAAGCGGATGCCGGTTGACGCCGTGAATTATCTGGAGGCACACTCGGTGCAGGGGCCGATTTTGAGTCCGGATTATTGGGGCGGGTATTTGATCTACCGGATGTATCCGCAGGTGCGAGTAGTGGTGGATGACCGGCACGATTTGTATGGGGCTGAATTTCTGCAATCGTATCTGCGCATGATGCATGTAGAGCATGGATGGGAAGATTTTCTGCACGAGAATAATCCACGGTGCGTACTCCTGCCACGGGATTCGGCGCTGGCGAGCATTCTGGTGAAGACTCCGGAGTGGCGAGTGATCTACGAAGACGACGTCTCGATTGCGTTTACGAACGGGCCGGAGAGCGGGCCGAATCTGCACGCGGAGCTGAAGCTGCCGTGATCCGCATACGATCGGGCAATTGACCTTTCTTTTTGTTGCACTGAGAATGAGGATGGCGCTGCGTCCCTGAGTTCTACATTCGCGCCGTCTTGGACCAACTGAAAATGGCTCAGTATTTTTCCGCACGGGCCGCAGCGGCGATGGCGCTCACACTGGCTCTTGCGGCGTGCTCGGGATCTTCGTCTCCCTCCTCTACATCAACGACTCCGCCACCGACGCAGCCGGGAAATCCGGTCGGATCAAACCTGACGCAGGTGAGTTCGGATCCGTTTACGGTGGGGCCGGGGCAGCACGCGACTGAGGTCGAGCCTCATATGTTGTCGAACGGATCGACGCTGGTAGCGGCATTTCAGACGGGACGAATTTCTCCGGGAGGATCGACGGATATCGGGTGGGCGACGTCGACCGATGGCGGTACGACGTGGAGCCACGGCTTTTTGCCGGGATTGACGACGGGCGAGGGAAGCGGGCCGTACGACGCGGCGAGCGATCCAGCGGTGGCGTACGACGCGAAGCATGCCGTGTGGATGATCTCGTCGCTGCCGCTGTCGAATAGTTCGGCAACACCGGCAGTGGTGGTGAGCCGATCCGTTGACGGCGGATTCACGTGGCAAAATCCGGTGAGCGTGGATGCGACTTCGCAGAGTTCCGACAAGAACTGGATTGCGTGCGACAGCTGGCCGAGCAGTCCGCATTATGGAAACTGTTACATGGAGTGGGACGATCCGCTGAACTCCGACGAGATTGTGATGAGCACGTCGAGTGACGGTGGGCTGACGTGGGGCGCTGCGACTCCAACGGCAAACCTGGCGGATGGCATTGGCGGACAGCCCCTGGTGCAGCCTGGTGGGAACGTGGTCGTGCCGATTGAGTCGACGGCTGCGCCGTTCATGCTGGCTTACAGTTCGAGCGATGGCGGCTTGACGTGGAGCGCTCCGGTGACGATCTCGAGTATCCAGTTTCATGCGGATGCGGGAGGAATTCGCAGTGGGCCGTTGCCGTCGGCGGCGGTGGATGGAGCAGGGACGATCTGGGTCGTGTGGGAGGACTGCCGCTTTCGCGCAAGCTGTACGACGAACGATCTTGTGTACAGCACGTCGACCGATGGAGTGAATTGGGGAGCAGTGACGAGAATTCCGATCGACGATGTGTCGAGCGCGGTGGATCATTTTATTCCGGGGATCGGGATCGATCCCACGACTTCTGGCGCGGCGGCGCACCTGGCGCTGCATTATTACTATTATTCGCAGAGCAGTTGCACGGCGGCCACTTGCCAGCTGGCAGTGGGATACATTTCTTCGGCGAATGGAGGAACGAGCTGGAATAGTCCGAGTTCTCTGACCGGGCCGATGCTCGTGAGCTGGTTGCCGGTTTCGCAAAATGGATTGATGGTAGGCGACTACATCGCGACTGCATTTACCAATGGCGTGCCGCATGGAGTGTTTGCGGTGGCGCAGGCGAATTCAGGATCGACGTTCAGCGAGGCGATTTATACCGGGCAGGGGCTGACGGCTAAGGCTCTGGGGAGGCAGTTGTCGTCTGCGGGCGACCGGCCACTGCATAAGTTGTCGGATCCGATTGAGAAGGAAGTGCCGGAGAAGGGGCTGAGGCCGCCGCGGAAGCGGGCGCGGAGGAGTGTGAAGTGATCGGGTAGTGGCCAGTGAACAGTGGTTAGTGACCAGGGACGAACTGCGTTCAGATACACGCGAGATCCCTCCATTCGCCTGAAATGCGGCTCCGGTCGGGATGAAGCCTTTCAGGCGAAACGAGACTTCTCGTCAGCTACCGTGCATTCAACTGCTGACCGAGCGACGGAACCTTAGAAGCGGTCGTTGGTGTCGATTCCGAAACCGAGGATGGCTGTTACTTCCACGGGCTGAGTTCCGCGCATCGCGGGCTGGAATTTCCAAGTGCGAAGGGCCGCAACGACCTTGGCAGTCATCGTGGCGGGACCAGGCTCGAGTACGCGAATATTCTTCAGATTTCCAGCCGCGTCTAACGTGCAAGTGACGACCATGCGGGCGCGGGGGAGGCCTTCTGCGAGGCTCGTCACGATTGGAGCAGGCGCCGTCAGGGTGCTGCCGAACTGGTGCGTGGTGGTTGATTCGTCGGCGAATTCCATGACGACTGTGCCGAGAGTCGTGTCCAAGTAAGTGGTGTATTGCTCGCCCCTCAAAAGCTTCTTGTAGGGCTCGAAGGCTCCGCCGGAACTTGCTGTTGCAACGACGGTTACTCCTAAGGCATCACGTTGCTTCGCGTTTGTCCGAGCGGGAGCAGTGGGCTCGCTGGTGCCGGGAGCGTCAGAGCCAAATCCCGGCAGCGTAACGATGCTGCTGCCGCCGCTGATATCAACGCCACGGACGGGAGGATTGCCTGCGGTTAAATTGCCTGCGCCTCCGGGACCGGGTGTCGGGGAGATGCCGGCGTTTGCGGTCGGATCGGAGCCGCGTCCAGCGCCAGTTTTCGCGGCGCCACCGCCCTTGCCGTTTAGAGAGCTGCCGGGACCGTTGTCGCGGCCAATGCCAGTGCCGCCGCCAGCGCCTCCCAAGCCGGATTTGTCTCCACCAGATGGAGACATGGCGAGCGATCCAGAGCCACCGCTAGAGGGTAAGCCAACCTTGGCCCCGGGCTGGGCGGAAATGACTGCGCCTGCGTTGGTTCCACTGCCACCATTCGTGGGCGGCGTGAGTCCCGCGCCGACATCCGTGGGAGCACCGAGTCCAGCGCCTTTACGACCGGAGCCTGGCCCAGTCGTACTCGAGCCCCCTCCAACTGAGGGCGGAGGAGGAACGACACCGTTAGCGAGGAGAGTTCCTCTGGGAGCGCCCACTCCGCCTCCAGTGTTACCGCTGCCACCGCCGGCTCCAGCGAGAGACGGCGGCGGTGGAACGATTCCTGGATTGCCAAGATAAGGTGCAGCGCCATTGGCTCGAGTGCCGGTGCCTCCATTTGCACCAACCGTCGGTGGAGGTGCGACTGCCGCAGTGCCGAGCGATGCGCCTGCTCCGCTACGACTGCCGCGAGGATTGCCTCCCGCCGCAGCGGTGCCAACCGATGGCGGAGGTGGGACAACATCATTGCCTATCGACATTGGGGTTCCGCCGCTTGTCCGTCCTGAATTCACCGACGGGGGCGGAGGCACGACCTCGCTGGCTCCAAAAAGCTTTCCGATCAGACTGCTCATGTATGATCCGCTGCCGGTCTGCGATGGTGGCGGAGGGACGACGGTCTTCCCCGGATCCTGAATGCTGCCGCTGGCGAGACGGCGCATATCAGGAGAGATAGCGGAGGACGGTGGCGGGGCGACTACCGAAGGCGATGGCAACGACAGCTTGGGATTGCGCAAGGCGGCGCGCTCCGGCGCTGAAACTGGCGGAGGCACCACTGCGGTATTCGTCATCTGCACGGGCGCGCTGGT
>Ga0181537_10005472_pt1 | contig 10252 bp, 10 predicted proteins | sample PEATcosm2014_Bin_39_FD_119765 | JGI IMG/M metagenome (GOLD analysis project Ga0181537, IMG submission 119765) | Peatland microbial communities from MTU Mesocosm Facility, Houghton, MI, USA - PEATcosm2014_Bin23_10_metaG | ecosystem: Environmental > Terrestrial > Soil > Wetlands > Peat | place... | reverse complement strand
GCGGCATGTCAGGCTTCGGCGCCGCCATGTTCGCCGCCCTGTGGGCCTACAGCGGCTGGCAGTACCTGCCCATGGCGGCCAGCGAGGTGCACGAGCCGCAGCGCAACCTGCCGCGCGCCACCGTCGGCGGCACGCTCCTGGTGCTGGCGATCTACCTGCTCATCAACACCGCCTACCTCTACGCGCTGCCGTTCTGGGAGGTGGCGAGCGCCAACTCCACCGCCTACCCGCAGGCGCCCTCGGTGGCGGCGCGCGCGGTGCAGACCTTCCTCGGATCGCGCGCGCTCGCGGTCGCCGCGCTCATCTTCCTGATCTCCACCATCGGCTCCCTCAACGGCACCATCCTCACGCGCGCGCGCGTCTCCTACGCGGCGGCGCGCGATGGCCTGTTCTTCCGAGGCTTCGGGCGCCTGAGCCCCAACACCCGCGTGCCGCTCATCTCGCTCGTGCTGACCTGCCTGTGGGCAGGCGTGCTGGCCCTCTCGGGCACGTTCGAGGAACTCACCAACATGGCGGTGGTGAGCTATGCGCTCTTCTGGATCCCGGTGGTGCTGGCGGTGATCGTGCTGCGCCGCCGCTGGCCGCACAGCCCGCGGCCGTTTCGCGTGCCAGGCTATCCGGTGACGCCCGTGCTGGTCATCATCATCATGGTGTGGATCGTCATCAGTGCCTTCCTCAGCAAGCCCGGGGAGTCCATCGCCACCCTGGTGCTGATCCTGCTCGGCCTGCCGCTCTATCCCTTCTTCCGGCGCCGCGGCCGGCCGGTGCTGACACCCGGGTCCGCCTCGAGCTCCCAGAGCGTGAGCGGCGCGCCGCGCCGCAGCCAGAACCCCAGGCCCGCCTCGCGGAACTGAGGCTGCAGGCGGCGCTTGTACCAGGCGCCGCTGCGCAGGTGCACGTCGTGATCGGTGCGGTCGCGGTCGGCGTTGTGCTTCAGGTCGAAAGTCGTGAGGGCGCTGAAGTAGAGCACGCCGCGGCACAGGGCCCCGAAGTTCTTCAGGGCGCGCGCCGCCGCGCCCGCCTGAAGGTACTGCAGCACGTCGTAGCAGATGACGAGGTCGAAGGGAGTGCGGGTGCGGTACTCCTCGATACGGCCACACTCCCAGCCGTAGCGGCGGCACAGGTATTCGCTCGCCTCCAGTCCCACGTATTCGGCCTGCGGCAGCAGGCGCCGCAGTGCAGCACGCAAGAGCCCGGTGCCGCACCCGGCCTCGAGGATGCGCCGCACCGGCAGGTCGGCGTGCTGCGTCATGGCCGCGATCAGCCGCGCGCGCGCGCGCATCTCGGCGGCATTCGACACCGCGGTGCGCGGGTCGAAGTAGTAGCGCGCGTAGTAGTCGCGGTCGAAGCTCATGTGCCTCGGAGCCAGCGATGCGAGGGCTGCGCTGAATGGCCGCTGAACCGGCGCGCTTTGCCGACACGGTCTGACATAGTTCGCATTTCCGGTACTGTAACCTTCCCCGCCGTAACTCCGTATGTATGCTGATCTCCCATATCGCGCGTTGCAGGTGACTAGGTTCCCGCACGGTGCGCGAACTACAGGAGACTGATGATGAGACTTACTTCACTGAAAGCCGGCCTCGCCGCCGCGGTGCTCGTGGCCACGCTGTCCGGCTGTGTCGTCACCGCGCGCCCCGCGGCCGTCGTGGTCCCGGGCGAAGTCGTGACCTACAGTGCCCCGCCGCCGCCGCGCGCCGAAGTCATCGGTGTGGCCCCCATGCCCGGTTACTTCTGGGTCGCGGGTCACTACCGCTGGGAAGGCGGCGCGTACGTGTGGCACCCGGGTGTCTGGACTGCCCCGCGCCCGGGCTACCACTGGGTGGCCCACGAGTGGCGCCCGGTCGGCAACACCTGGCACTACAGCCCCGGCCACTGGGTCCGCGGCTAAGCCGCGGCTAGGCTGATGCGCGGGGCCGCCCCAGCCAGGGCGGCCCCGCGCCTCCATTTGCACTGCTCCCCTGAAGCGCTGCACACTTGAGCGCCGGTCCTTGACCGTTCAGTCACCGGGATACCGCGGGGGAGTGGGATGAATCGCAGGCTCTGGAGCGCGCTCGCCTCGCTCATCATGCTGATCCTCGCCTCCGGCGCCGTCGCAGCCGATGGCGCGGCCGCGAAATTCACCCTCTCGAGTCCGGATATCCCCCCCGGTGGCAAGATCGCGGAGCCCCAGGTGTTCAGCGGCTTCGGCTGCCTGGGCGGCAATCTCTCCCCGGCGCTCACCTGGAGCAACCCGCCCAAGGGCACGCAGAGCTTCGCGCTGCTGGTGCATGACCCGGATGCCCCCACCGGCAGCGGCTGGTGGCACTGGCTCATCTACAACATCCCGGCGAACGTAAGCTCCCTCGCCGCCGGCGCCGGGGACCCGCAGAAGGGCCTGCTGCCCCAGGGCGCCGTGCAGGGCCGCAGCGACTTCGGCAGCTTCGGCTACGGGGGACCGTGTCCGCCGCCGGGCAAGCCCCACCATTACTTCTTCCGTCTCTACGCCCTGAAGGTGCCGCGCCTCGAGCTGCCCGCCGATGCCACGGCAGCCTTCATCGGCTTCAACGTGCACGCGCAGTCCCTCGGCAGCGCCGAGCTCATGGGGCTTTATGGCCGCTAAGCGCGAACGGCGCACCGCCATGTGGCCGTATCTCGTGATGCCCCTGATCGTGCTCGTGGCCTTCTACGCGCTCTACCGGGTGCACCAGTGGCCCGCTCCCCTGGGGCCGCCGCAGCCGAATGCGCCGGTGAGTGGCAGCGGGGCCGGCTGAAGTAGCGTTGCGCGCTTGGCGCGGCTAGCATAGCCGCCCTTTTTCGCCCCTCGCGGGCGCCTGCCGGTTGCCTCAGACCACATGCCCCGTCCCCGAGCGAAACCCGTGAAGCCCCGCCGCCCTGCCGCGCGCGCCACGGCACGTGCGCGCAGCGCGCGAGTGCCGAAGGTCGGCTTCGTGAGCCTCGGGTGCCCGAAGGCATTGGTGGACTCCGAGCGCATCCTCACGCAGCTGCGGGCGGAAGGTTACGCGGTCGCCCCGACCTACGAGGCCGCCGACGTGGTCGTCGTCAACACCTGCGGCTTCATCGACGCGGCCGTGGATGAGTCCCTGGATGCCATCGGAGAGGCGCTGGAGGCCAACGGGCGCGTCATCGTCACCGGCTGCCTCGGGGCCAGGCCCGAGCGCATCCTCGAGCGCCACCCGCGCGTGCTCAAGGTCACCGGTCCCCACGCCTACGAGGAGGTGGTGAGCGCGGTGCATGAGCACCTGCCGCCTCAGCACGAGCCGTTCCTGGACCTCCTGCCCCCACAGGGCGTGCGCCTCACGCCGCGGCACTATGCGTATCTGAAGATCGCGGAGGGCTGCAACAACAAGTGCAGCTTCTGCATCATCCCGGCGCTGCGGGGACTGCTCGCCAGCCGCCCCATCGATGAGGTGCTGCGCGAAGCGGAGCGCCTGGTGAATGCCGGTGTCAGGGAGCTGCTCGTCATCTCGCAGGACACGAGTGCCTACGGCGCGGACCTGCGCTACCGGGGCGCCTCCTGGCGCGGTACGCAGTACGAGACGCGCTTCATCGACCTTGCACGTGCGCTCGCCGAGCTCAAAGTGTGGGTGCGGCTGCACTACGTGTATCCCTACCCGCACGTCGATGCGGTGATCCCGCTCATGGCGCAGGGCGGCGTGCTGCCCTACCTCGACATCCCCTTCCAGCACGCAAGCCCGACCGTGCTGAAGCGCATGCGCCGCCCGGCACACGCGGTGAACACCCTCGAGCGCATCCGTGCCTGGCGCCGCGCCTGCCCGCAGCTGACGCTGCGCAGCACCTTCATCGTCGGTTTCCCCGGGGAGACCGAAGAAGAGTTTGCCGAGCTCCTCGCGTGGCTCGATGAGGCGCAGCTCGACCGGGTGGGATGCTTCAAGTACTCCCCCGTCGAGGGGGCCAGCGCCAACGCGCTCGGCGGCCACGTGCCGCCCGAAGTCCAGGAGGAGCGCTATGCGCGCTTCATGGAGCGCGCCGCACGCATCAGTGCCGCGCGCCTTGCGCGCCGCGTCGGAGAGCGCATGCAGGTACTGGTGGACGAGGTCAGTGCGCAGGGTGCAGTGGCGCGCAGCGCGGCCGATGCCCCGCAGATCGACGGGGTGGTGCGCATCGCGCCGGCCGCGGGCCTGCGCGCCGGGCAGTTCGCGCAGGTGCAGATCGTGGCAGCGGACGCCTACGATCTCACCGGCCGCCTCGTCCCCTGAGGGCCCGAGGCGGCCGGCATTGACCGCATCCCTTAGGAGGTCATCCCGAGGGACTTCATGATGTCGGCGGCCTTGTCCTTGACGGCCTGTGCCTTGGCCATCGCACCGGTGTAGTCCCCGGCGCTGGCAGCGCTCGAGGCATCGCTCCAGGTGGACTTCAGCGAGTCGAGCCCGCTCTTGGCGGCCGCGAGGGAGTCCTTGCTGACGTTGGCCGGCAGGTGGTGCGACTTGGAGAGGATGTCGACGCGGCTCTGGATGGCATCGACCATCTTCGGCACGTCGGTGCTCACCGAGCTCCAGGCGTCCTTGGCCTTGGACAGGGCTGCCTCGGCGTCTGCAGCCTTGGCGGAAGCGGCATCCTTCAGGCCGCTGATGGCGGTCATGATGCCCGGGCCTGCGGCCAACACGGCCTTGTAGTCGCCCTTGGCGAGGGCGTCCTTGGCGCTCTGGACCTGCGCATCGACGGCCTGCAGCTGATCGGGCACGTATTTCTGCGCCTGATCGCGCACCGCGCCGAGCGCCGTCTCCGCGCCGGCAATGACTTGCTCGGCCGGCCCCTTCTGGCTCGCGCAGCCGACGATGAGCAGGGCCATCATGGCCGTGAGCAGCCAAACAAATTGCTTCTTCATTTTCGACATCCTCTGTTGCGGTTGGGACGGAAATTACAGTCGGTTACGGAATCTTCAGCTTCTGGCCCGGGAAGATCTTGTTGGGATCCTTCAGGATGTCCTTGTTGGCCTCGAAGATCTGGGTGTAGAGCGAGGGGTCGCCGTAGTACTTCTGCGCGATCTTTGACAGCGTGTCACCCGCCACCACCACATGGGTCTGCGTGTAGGGATTGTTGGCTGCCGGGGGGGTTTCATCCGCCATGGTGTCCTCCACGATCCTTCGGTGTTAAGTTTTTTCCGTATTCTTCAGGGTACGGCGCCGTGCTCGCTCGGCGAGCCGGTGTTTTTTCGGGTGGCGCGGCCAGGGCCGCGGCGACCGGGTCGCGTTTATGCGCGACGCCAAAGAGTAGCACGAAGCGGGGACCCCACCCCAACAGGGGCGCTCGCACGGCCAGCGGGGCCCGCCGCGGCAGGCGGCCCGCGGGGTGGGTGCTCAGGGCGTCCCGGGGGTGACGCAGTGACCCCGCACGGCGTCGTCCACGCTTGAATAGTCGAGCGCCCCGTCCGGCAGTTGCGCCAGCCGGGCACGCACCAGGGCATCGCGCGCCCCGTCCTTGAGGCGCGCCAGGCGCACCTCGCCGCCGCGCGCCGCGAACCAGGCGCAGAACTCCGCGAGCGCCTCGAGTGCCGTGCTGTCAAGGTCCGGGGACTCCTCGAGGCTCAGGATCAGGAGGTGCGCCCCGGGCTGCGCCATCACGCGCTCGCGCACCTGGTTCAGGAGCGGCTCGGCGTTGGCGAAGAACAGCGGCTCCTCCGGGCGCACCACCAGCATCGCGGGCTGCGTGACGGCCTGCGGGAAGCGCGTCACGCTCACGTAGTCGTGCTCGCCGAGCCGCCCCAGCACCGACAGGCGCGGGGTGGCGAGCGAGCGCACCAGCATCGCGAGGCTGAAGGCGATCGCCGCCAGCAGCCCGTTCAGCACGCCGAACACCATGACCGACAGCACCGCGGCCAGCACGATGAGGCGGTCGCGGCGCCAGCGCAGGTAGTTGCTGAAGACGCTCAGGCGCAGTGACTTGCTGACCGCGTGGATCACGATCGCCGCCAGCACCGGCTCCGGGATGCGCTCGATCCAGGGCAGGAACAGCAGCACCAGCAGCAGGATGATCGCGGCGGCGGACAGTCCGGAGACGCGCGAACGCGCCCCCGCCGCCTCGTTCGCCGAGGTGCCCGAGTAGCCAGCCCCCACCGGGGTTCCCTGGAACAGCCCGGACGTGAGGTTGGCGATCCCGAGCGCGATGAGGTCACGGTTCGGCTGCACCGGCGCGTCGTGCTTGAGCGCGTAGGTGCGGATCGAGCCGTACGACTCGGCGTACAGGATGAACATGAGGGCGAGGGAGAACTCCACCACCAGCGGCCAGTGCACACCGGGCGGCAGGCTCAGGTGCGGTGCACCGAGGGCGAGTTCGATGGGGCCGGTGAGCGCCACGCCATGGGCGGCAAGGTAGGTGGCAGCGGTGATGCTCGCGACGATGACGACCAGCGCCCCGGGCACGCGCGGCACGCGCTCCAGGAGAAACAGTCCCGCCAGGGCTGCGAGCCCGCAGCCGAGGCTCGGGATGTGCCAGTTGCCCGCGCCGCGCAGCAGCTCGGCGAGCAGCGCGAAGAAGTTGCTGCTGTGCGCGTGCACGCCGACCAGCTGCGGCCACTGCTTCACGGCGATCACGAGGGCCAGCCCGAACGCGTAGCCGCGCAGCACCGGGCGCGCGATCAGCGCCGAGATCACCCCGAGGCGCAGCACGCCGGCGAGCACGAACGCAAGGCCAGTGCCCATGACGAGCAGCGCCGCGTAGAACACCCGCAGCGCCACGTCACCGGCCCCGAGGCCCACCAGCGCCGAGGCGAGCACCGCGGCCGAGGAGGAGGTAGCGGTGACGATCGCGTAGGGGCTGCGGCCGATGAGGCCATAGCACACCAGTCCTGCGAACAGCGCGATCACGCCCGCCTGCGGCGGCAGGCTCGCAAGGCCTGAGTAGGCCACGGCCTCGGGCAGCAGCAGGCCTGCGATGGAGAGACCGGCGAGCAGGTCTGCGACCGGGAGTTTGGGGCTCATGCGGGCACGATCCTACCGCAAAGCCAACGCCGGGCGGCCGTCGCGGCCGCAGCACCCTGGCCGGTGTTGGATTGCCGCGCGCGTGCCGCGCCGCGGCGCTACTCGACGGTCACGCTCTTGGCGAGGTTGCGCGGCTGGTCGACGTCGGTGCCCTTGAGGATCGCGGCATGGTAGGCGAGCAGCTGCAGCGGCACGGTGTACACCACCGGCGCCTGGAAGTAGGTGACGTGGCGCGGCATCTCGATGACCGTCACGCCATCGCTCGACTTAAGGCCTGACTCCGGGTCCGCGAACACGATGAGCTCCCCGCCGCGCGCCCGCACTTCCTGCAGGTTCGACTTGAGCTTCTCCAGCAGGTCGTTGTTCGGCGCCACGGTGACCACCGGCATGTCCGCATCCACGAGCGCGAGCGGACCGTGCTTGAGCTCGCCGGCAGGATAGGCCTCGGCGTGGATGTAGGAGATCTCCTTGAGCTTCAGCGCCCCCTCCATGGCAATGGGGTAAAGCGCGCCGCGCCCGAGGAACAGCGCGTGGTGCTTGCCGGCGAAGCGCTCGGCCAGGCGGTGGATGACGGGGTCGAGCTCGAGCGTCTTCTCCACCAGCGCCGGCAGCTCGATGAGGCGCGTCACCAGCCCGCGCTCGCGCTCGGGGTCCGCCGTGTGGTGGCGCGCCAGCGCGATCACGAGCATGCCGAGGGCTGCCAGCTGCGTGGTAAACGCCTTGGTGGAGGCGACGCCGATCTCAGGCCCGGCGCGCGTCAGCATGACGAGCTCCGACTCGCGCACCAGCGAGCTCTCCGGCACGTTGCAGATGGCGAGCGAGGAGAGGTAGCCGGCCTGCTTGGCGAGGCGCAGGGCCGCGAGCGTGTCGGCGGTCTCCCCGGACTGCGAGATGGTGACGAACAGCGAGTTGGCGGGCACCAGGGGGTTGCGGTAGCGGTACTCGCTGGCGATGTCGATCGCACAGGGAACCTTGCAGATCTGCTCGATGAAATAGCGCGCGACGCTCGCGGCGTGGTAGCTCGTGCCGCAGGCGACGATGTGTACGTTCTGGGTGCGCTTGAAGACCTCGGTGGCGGCCGGCCCGAAAGCCTGCTCCAGCAGGCGCCCGTTGGCCACGCGCTCGGAGAGCGTGTCGGCTATGGCGCGCGGCTGCTCGTGGATTTCCTTGAGCATGAAGTGCGCGTACTGGCCGCGCTCGGCGGAATCGGCCGACAGCTCACTCTCGCGGATCGGGCGCTCGGCGCTGTTGCCGTCGCGATCGATGACGCGCACGCTGGCGCGGCGCACCTCGGCGACGTCACCTTCCTCGAGGAAGATGAAGCGGCGCGTCACGGGCAGCAATGCGGCGACGTCGGAGGCGACGAAGTTCTCGTCCTTGCCAAGACCAATGACGACCGGGCAGCCCTCGCGCGCGAGGATCAGGCGGTCCGGATCGTGCTCACTCACCACCACCAGGGCGTAGGCGCCCTCGAGCTCGGCCACGGTGGCGCGCACGGCCTTGAACAGGTCGGCCACGGTCTGCAGGTGCAGGTGGATGCGGTGGGCGATGACCTCGGTGTCAGTCTCCGAGGAGAAGGTGTAGCCGCGGCGCTCAAGATCGGCACGCAGCTCCTCGTGGTTCTCGATGATGCCGTTGTGCACGATCGCCAGCCCGTCGCGCGAGATGTGCGGGTGGGCGTTGCGCTCGCTCGGGATGCCGTGGGTGGCCCAGCGGGTGTGGGCGATGCCGATCTTGCCGTGGGTCGGGGTCTGCTCGAGCGCGTCATCGAGCATGCGCACCTTGCCCACCGTGCGCAGGCGCGTGAGGTGCTCGGAACCGTTCAGCACCGCGATGCCGGCGGAGTCGTAGCCGCGATATTCCAGGCGCCGCAGTCCCTCCATGAGGATGGGCACCACGTCGCGCTCGGCGACCGCTCCGACGATTCCGCACATGGCCTCTTGCCTCGACTTGACGGGCCTAACCCTAAGGCGCCGCTAGTTGTTAAGTTTGCCTGAAAAGACCGGAAAACGCTGATTTCACTGACGAAAACGAGACCTAATCCTGCACAGGAGCGCGCGTGCACTCCTAGGTGCGGCCGGCCGGGCCCCGATGCAAGGCCTGCTTTGCGACCGGGGCGTATTCAGGAGCGTGTCGGGGGCCCGGGATCGGTCGCGGTATCGCCAAGCTCGGCGATCACCTCGCAGTAGCGGTGCCAGGCGCGGCGCAGTTCCTCGAGTTCGCGCGCGCTCAGCTGCTCCCCGTGGCGGACACCCTCCTTGGCGGCGGCGTCCAGGCGCGTGGAGCGCGCCTCGAGGTGCCCGAGGAGTTCGCGCAGTTCCGCGTCCGGCCCCGGCGGACGCCGGCCGTGCGATGCGCTCATGGCCGCTGCCCGCGCGCGCGCTGCCGGGCGCCCGTCAAAGTGCTGCTGCGCTTCATTTCTTCTTCTGCGGCCGCTGCCAGTCATCGAGCGTCGCCTGGCGGGCGCGAGCCACGGTGAGCTTGCCGGCGGGCACCTCGTGCGCGACGGTGGAGCCGGCCGCCACGGTGGCGCCGGGCCCGACGGTAATCGGTGCCACCAGCACGCTGTTGCTGCCGGTATGCACGTCATCCCCGATGAAGGTGCGGTGTTTGTTGACGCCGTCGTAGTTGGCGACGATCGTGCCGGCGCCGATGTTCACGCGCGCACCGAGCTCCGCATCGCCCACGTACGCCAGGTGGTTGGCCTTGGAACCGGCGCCGAGCCGCGAGTTCTTCACTTCCACGAAATTGCCGATGTGCACCTCGCCCGCGAGGCTCGAGTGCGGACGCACGCGCGCGAACGGCCCGATGCGGCAGTCAGGCCCGATGACGGCGCCATCGATGACGCAATGCGCGAACACCTCGGTGCCGGCGCCGATCTCGCAGTCGCGCAGCACGCACCCGGGCCCGATGCGCACCCGCTCCCCGAGGACCACGCGGCCCTCGATCACGACGTTGACGTCGAGGCTCACGTCGCTGCCGTGGCTGAGCGTGCCGCGCACGTCCAGGCGCGCCGGATCGGCGAGAGTCACGCCGCCGCGCATCAGCTCCCGCGCAAGCTCGGCGCGCCACGCAGCTTCCAGCTGCGCCAGCTGCACCTTGTCGTTCACGCCCAGCACCTCGAGCGCGCTCGGGGCGATGAGGGGCCTCACCGGCACCTTCGACTTCACCGCGAGCGCGATGACGTCGGTGAGGTAGTACTCGCCCTGGGCATTGTGCGGACGCACCTCGGCCAGCCAGGCGCGCAGCCGCCGCGCTGGCGCCACCAGTACCCCGGTGTTGCCCTCGCGCAGCTTCAGTTCCCGGGCGCTGGC